>Ga0209624_10000092_pt1 | contig 85576 bp, 69 predicted proteins | sample JacPinW_OM2H0_O1_FD_188565 | JGI IMG/M metagenome (GOLD analysis project Ga0209624, IMG submission 188565) | Forest soil microbial communities from Algoma, Ontario, Canada - Jack Pine, Ontario site 1_JW_OM2H0_O1 (SPAdes) (version 2) | ecosystem: Environmental > Terrestrial > Soil > Boreal... | reverse complement strand
ACTGGTCGACCTGCGGCACGTACTCCCACGCCGAGCCGCCGAACAGGCTCACCCAGTTGTTGGGCGGCAGGCGCCGGCCCGCCGCGTCGGTGCGCCCGTCGCTCCATAGGTAAAAATCGTGGCAGGCGGAGTCACGCGCGCGCGCGGCATCGATGAACCAGGGGTGCTGCTCGGAGGTGTGATTCAACACCATGTCGAGCACCACGCGGATGCCGCGCCGGGCGGCCGCCACGATCAGACGGTCGAAGTCGGCGAGCGTGCCGTAGCGCGGATCGATGGCGCGGTAGTCGCAGATGTCGTAGCCGAAGTCGACCTGCGGCGAGGGGTAGAGCGGCGTAATCCAGATCGCGTCCACCCCGAGAGATTCGAGGTAATCCAGCCGCTGCACGATGCCGGGCAGGTCGCCGACGCCGTCGCCGTTGGAGTCCTGGAAACTGCGCAGGTAGATCTCGTAGATGACCGAGTGCTTCCACCAGGGATCGTCGGGCGCGGCCCGGCCGGCCGCCAGGCGCCGCGGCGCGAGACGCCGCCACGCCCGGCTCAGCCGGTGCGCGAGGCTTGATTGCAGCGGGGACGCAGTCATGTTGTTGGCAATTTTCGCCTCCATGTTACCTGCAAAACCCGCGCTGGCTGTCACCAGCCGTGAGCGCGGCGGTGCGAGACTCAACTGCCGGGGCCCGCGCCGCTGCTCGCCGCGGCGCGCGTTACACTGCTGCAGGGGGGCATGAACATGGCGACACCGTTCGCTCGCATCCGGATCCGGCAGTCCGCGCGCTGGTTCGCCGCGGGCGTGGCGGTCTCGTTGTTAGCCACCGCGGGTGGTGCGGCGCCCGCGCCGCCACCGGCGTCGGCCGCCGCCGTGGCCACGCTGATGCAGCGCGAGCTTCCCGACCTCAACGGCAAGGAGGCGCTGCTGCTCAGCGTCGAATATCCGCCCGGCGGCGCTTCGCTCCCGCACCGGCACGATGCCGACGTGTTCGTTTACGTGCTCGCGGGCGAGGTCGTCATGCAGGTTTTGGGTCAGCCGGCAGTCACGCTCAAGACCGGCGACACCTTCTACGAGGGCCCGGCGGACGTGCATGTGCGCTCGGCGAACGCCAGCTCGCGCGCCCCGGCGAGACTGCTGGTCTTCATGGTGAAGGACAAGGACCGGCCGGTGTCGCGCGCGGTGGACGCCCCTGGCTTGGGTGAGCCGCGATGATCGGCCGCCGGCCTGCGCGCCGCGCCGCGCCGCTCTAAGGTGGTGCCGGCCCTTCGCTGACCCGCACCAGGTCCTGCGGGCGCAGCCACTTGCGGAATGCCTCCTGTACCGCGGCGGCATCGAGATCGAAGTAGCGTTGCGCGGCGCGCGTCGGCTCATCGAGCGGCAGGCCCAGGTCGGTGCGCGACAGCAGGCCGTGGGCGATCTCCTCCACCCCCGCCTCGCTCAGCGGGATCTGCCGCAGCAGGAACGCCTTGACGCGCGTCAGCTCGTCGGCACCGACTGGTGTGGTCTGCATGGCGGTCAGTTCGCGCGCGACCATGTCGGCGGCCTTGGCGACGTTCTGCGGATCGCTCGCGTACTCCACCAGGTAGACGCTGCGCGTGCGGCCCGCCTGCAGCACCGAGTTCACGCTGTACACCAGCCCGGCGTTCTTGCGCAGATCGATGCTCAGGCGCGTCGCATAGAAGCTGCCGCCGAGCACGGCATTGCCCAGCTGCAGCGGGTAGTAGTCCGTATCCGCGCGCGTCAGCGCCAGGTTCTGTGCGAGCACCACGCGATCCTGCACGCGGCTCGCATCGGGTACCGCGACGCTGCGCGCGGCATTGGCGGGCACCGGCGGCAGATCGATGGGCGGGGGCGGTCCGCTCGCGCTCCACGCGCCGAAGTACTTGGCGATCGTGGTGCGCGCCTCCTGCGCATCGACCTTGCCGATCACCACCACGGCGGTCAGGTCGGGCCGAAACACGCTCGCGTAGTAGCCGCGCACCGCGGCCGGCGTGAGGGCGCGCACCGTCTCCGGGGTCGACATGCGCAGGCTCGGATCACCGGGCGGGTAGAGCGCCGCACGCAGCGAGCGCTGCATGAGGAATCCGGGGCTGGCATTGCGTGCCGCGACGCCGTGCGCCACCTGCTCGCGGATCACCGCCAGCGCCGCGTCCGGCAGCGCCGGGTGCAGCTCGTTGTCGGCGAGCAGCTCCACCGCCCGGTCGAACTGCTCCGCGAGCGCCTGCACGGAGAAATCCGTACCGGCGTGCTCGCGGGCGCCGACCGCGTCCAGCGCCTGCTGGAACGCGACGCGATCGAGCCGCTCGCTGCCGTGCGTCAGCAGCCGCTCGAGGACCTGCGCCACGCCTTCCTCACCGGCGCGCTCTTCGGTCTCCGCTCGGTTGCGGATGTGGCCGTACACACTCACGGTGTCGCTCACGTCCTCCGGCTGCACGATCAGCAGCATGCCGTTGGGCAGCGTGCTCACGCTCGGGTGCAGCATGGAGGCCGGTACTTCCAGGCGCTGCAGCGCCTTCTCGGCCCAGGGCGGCAACGCCGTCGGGTGAGCTTCACCGAGGGAGATCGACTCCTGTCCGCCGAACCCGCCGTGCGTCGCTACCGGCGCGCCCGAGCCGCGCGGCTGCATCACGCCGGTGACGGCGTGCTCGAGATCGAGGTACTTGCGCGCCACCCGGTCGACGTCGGCGACGCTCACCCGCTCGATGCGCTCCAGGTCCTCGTCGGGCGAGGACAGTCCGTAGAGCGCCAGCGCATCCGACCAGACGGAGGCGAGCTCGGGGATGGAGTTGCGCTGAAATTGCGCGGCGCTGCGCTCCTGCAGCTTGGCGGCGTCCACCAGCTCCGCCGGAACGCCGTCGCGCGCCACGCGGGTGAGGATCGCGCGCACCTCGCGCTCGAGCTGCTGCGCATCGTCGCCGGTGGTGAAGGAGAGCACCGCATACGCGAGGCCCGCCTGCGGCAGCGGGTCGAGGGCGAACTCGGCGGCGGTGGCCTTGCCCTGCGGCACGAGGCCGTAGAGATCGAAGCGCGGACTGCTAAGCACGTCCGCGAGCACTTCGAGCGCGGCGAAATCGGCCGTGCCCGGTCCCGGCGTGCGCAGCGCGACCATGAGCGTGCCGCTCGGCCGGTCGGTGGCGACGCTGAAGGAGGTGGGCTGCACCGGGCGCAGGCGCACCGTCGGCTTGGGCGGCAGGCGCCGCGCGGCGATATCGCCGAACAGCAGCCGCACCTCGGTGAGGGCCGCCGCCGGCTCGACGTCGCCGGCGATCACCAGGATGGCGTTGTTGGGCGCATACCAGGTGTCGTGGAAGCGCTTCAGCATGGCGGCGGTGGTCTTGTCGAAGGAAGGCCGCGTGCCGAGCGCATCGTGGTCGTAGGGAGTACCCGCGAACATGCGCGCGCGCAGCTTCTGGTAGAGGATGTATGAGGGCTCCGACAGATCCTGCGCCACTTCCTGCTCGATGGCGCCGCGCTCCTCGTTCCAGCCGCGCGGCGTGTCGAGCACCGCACGCATGCGCAGCGCCTCGATGTGCAGCGCCACGTCGAGATCTTCCGCCGGCACCGTGAACAGGAACTGGGTGAGACCTTCGCGCGTGTTGGCATTGAAATCCCCGCCGACGATGCTGCCGATATCGGCGAGCTGATCGGCGGTCAGCCCGGGGCTGCCGCGGAACATCATGTGCTCCTCGGCGTGCGCGGTACCGGGGAAGCCGGTCGGCGCCTCGTCCGAGCCGGCCAGGTAGTTGATCGAGGTCGCCACCACCGGGGCGAGCGTGTTGCGCACGATCACCACGCGCAGGCCGTTGGCCAGCGTCGCGCGCAAGACGCCGTGGTCGTCGCCGCGCGCCTCAGTGGCAGCGCCGGTCGCTGCCGCGGCAGCCGTCCCCGGCGCAAGCGCCGCCACGGTGCAGGCGATGCCCGTCAGTGCGGCGAACAGCACCCGCGCCGCGCGCCTGGCGCGCGCCTGTTTGTGCTTCGGCATGAGAACTCCCGCGCTAGCGAGCTTCGGGCGGTGAGTATATGCGATCCCCCGCGCCTGCCATGTTCCGCCACAGTTCATCGCCGCCGCGGCGCTTTTGCGTCACCGCGCGAGCCGCGCACGGCGCTGCAATGGTAGCCGTACCGAAAACCGGTCAATCACGAGGAGCACATGCCATGAACGTACTGACGGGGGGAATTCGCGCGACCGCACTGGCGCTGGTGTTCGCGGGGGCGTTGCCGGCGCAGGCCGCCGATGCCAGCGACGAGCGCGGCCAGGGGTCAAAGCAGGCCGATGGCGGCGCCGTAGCCGGGCTCGCGCTCGGCGCGGTGGTGGCGGGGCCGGTGGGCGCGGTGATCGGCGCCGGGGTCGGCGCCGTGATCGGCGACCGCTACTACCGCCAGACGCAGGCCAGGGCGGCACTGGCGCAGGATCTCGGCCAGAGCGAAGCGGAGCGCACGCGGCTCACGGCGAGCCTCGTGCAGCTCGATGAATCACTGTCGGCGGCGCGCGCGCGCGGCGCGCAGCTCGATCGCACGCTGCAGAGTGCCAACGAGCTCGGCGTCGACGTCGGTTTCCGTACCGATGACGCGACGCTTAGCGCGCAGGCCATGGCGCCGCTGCTCAAGCTCGGGGCGCTCGCCGCCTCCATCCCCGGGGCGCAGCTGCAGGTGGCCGGCTACGCCGATCCGCGCGGCTCGGACGCCTGGAACGACGCGCTGTCGCTGCGGCGCGCGCAGAGCGTCGCCGACGCGCTGGCGCTCGCCGGCGTGGCGCGCGAGCGCATCGTCGTGGAGGCGCACGGCCGCGGCGAATCGACCAGCGCGGCCGGTGACCTTGACGGCTATGCCTTCGACCGCCGCGTGAGCGTGCGCCTGCAGCTGCCCGGCGCAGGCGAGGTGGCGCAGCGTGACTGAGCGGCACGCCTGGGGGGCGGGCGCGCCGCGGGAAGGCAGACCCGCGGCGCGCCTTCGCGCTAGAATTTCCTGGCATGAGCACCTGTGTGGCAGCGCCATGAGTCCCGCCATCGTTCGCCTCGACGGACTGGTCGAGGCCGAGGTGTCCGAGCCGCCGGCCGAGCGAGTGATCGCAGGCTCGCCGCAGCTCACGGTGCGCAACTTCTTCAGTGACGGCACGCAGCAGTTCTTTGCCGGGCGCTGGTCGGCGACGCGCGGCAAATGGCGTGTGCGTTACACCGAGAACGAGCTGTGCGTCATGACCGCCGGCCGGGTGATCATCGAGAGCGCGAGCGGCGAGCGCAGCAGCTTCGGCGCGGGCGATGCGTTCGTGGTACCCGCGGGCTTCGACGGCACCTGGGAGGTGGTCGAGGACTGCACCAAGATCTACGCCATCTTCGAGGCGCGGATTTAGACAATCTGCCCCGTCGCGCCGTGCTCCGCGGCGCCTGACATAACTCAGCTTCAGCAAGACGCCCGTCGCAGATTCGCGACGGCGCGCTTTCCGCGCGCGCCGCCACGGTGGATCGTGCCGTGGTGTGTCGGAGTCCTGTTTGTCTGGGAGGTGTCCCGTGGTGACTATTACCGTCGCTGCCTCGCGCAGCCCCGCGTTCCCCGTGTCCGAGATGGAGATGCTGGTCGGCAGCGCGATCGTGCTCGGGGTGCTGGCGTGGATGGTGCTGGCACGCATCCGCCGCGCCCGCCATCAGCCGAACGCCCGCTGATCTGAAACTACCGCGCGGTGCGCAAGCGCCGCGCGGCTCACAGCGGGTGCAGCGCTGCGCCTGAAGGGCCGCGGCGCCGATCCGCCGATGCGATAAGGAAAGTGGACATTTGAAGCCACCGGAGCCATATTTCGTGGCTCATTGTCTAAGATACTAAACAACATGAGCATCGACGTTGGCGCCCGCCTGCGCAGCGTGCGCACCACGTTCGGTCTGTCCCAGCGCGAGCTCGCGCGACGCGCGGGCGTCACCAACGGGCTGATCTCCCTCATCGAGCAGAACCGCGTGAGTCCCTCGGTAAGCTCGCTCAAGAAGGTGCTGGACGGGGTTCCCATGTCGCTCGCGGAGTTCTTCACTCTCGATCTGAGCGCCACGCCGCAGGCGTTCTTTGGCGCTGAGGAGCTGGTGGAGCTCGGCAACGCGCAGGTTTCGCTGCGGCTGGTGGCCGCGCAGCGGCCGGCGAGGCAGCTGACGCTGCTGCACGAGCGCTATGCCGCCGGTGCCGCCACCGGCGATGAGATGCTCGCGCATCGCGGTGAGGAAGCCGGCGTGGTGATCCGCGGACGCATCGAGCTCACCGTGGGCGGGGCCACGCGCGTACTGACGCCCGGCGAGGCCTATTATTTCGCCAGCCAGCTCCCGCACCGCTTTCGCAACGTGGGACGCGAGCCGTGTGAGATCATCAGCGCCTGCACGCCACCGACCTTCTAGTCCGCACCAGCCATGAACGCCAAAGCCGAATCCATCTCCTGGCACGATCGTGCCCGCACCCTCGAGTTCCGCACCCAGGTCTTCATCGACGGGCGCTATCGCGATGCGGCCTCGGGTGCCACGTTCGACTGCATTAACCCCGCCACCGGCAAGCTGCTGGCGCGCGTCGCCGCCGGCGACCAGGAAGACATCGATCGCGCCGTCATCTCCGCGCGCGCCGCTTTTCGCAAGGGCGTGTGGGCGAACCTCGCGCCCGCCAAGCGCAAGAAAGTGCTGCTGCGGTTCGCTGCGACGATCCTCGAGCACACCGAGGAGCTGGCGCTGCTCGAGACGCTCGACATGGGCAAGCCCATCGCCGACAGCCTGAAGATCGACATCCCGGGCGCGGCGCGCTGCATCCAGTGGTACGCGGAAGCGATCGACAAGGTGTACGACCAGGTCGCGCCCACCCCGCGCGAGGCGCTGGCGCTCATCACGCGCGAGCCGCTCGGGGTTGTCGGCGCCATCGTGCCGTGGAATTTTCCGCTGCTGATGGCGGCCTGGAAGATCGGTCCGATTCTCGCCAGCGGCAATTCCCTGGTGCTCAAGCCCTCGGAGAAGTCGCCGCTCACCGCCCTGAAGGTCGCCGAGCTCGCGGTCGCGGCCGGGCTGCCGCCCGGGGTGCTGAACGTCGTGCCCGGGCTCGGCCAGAGCGCCGGCAAGGCGCTGGCGCAGCACATGGACGTCGATTGCGTGGCGTTCACCGGCTCCACCGCCACCGGGCGCGCCATCATGCAGTACGCCGGCCAGTCCAACCTCAAGCGCGTGTCGCTCGAATGCGGCGGCAAGTCGCCCAACATCGTGCTGGCGGACTACCCGGACCTGGACAAGGCCGCGACCGCCGCCGCGTTTGCGATCTTCTTCAACCAGGGCGAGATGTGCTCCGCGGGCTCGCGGTTGCTGCTGCAGGAGGGTATCCGCGAGGCGGTGCTCGAGAAGGTGCAGGCGATCGCCCGCACGCTGCAGCCCGGCGATCCGCTCGATCCCGCCACGCGGGTGGGCGCCATCGTCGACGAGACGCAGATGAAGCGCGTGCTCGGCTACATCGACTCCGGTCGCAACGACGGCGCCCACATCCGCCTCGGCGGCCGGCGCGTGCGCGAGGACAGCGGCGGCTACTTCATCGAGCCGACCGTGTTCGAGGACGTCAAGCCGGCGATGAGCATCGCGCGCGAGGAGATCTTCGGACCGGTGCTGTCCGCCATCACCTTCAAGACGGTGGACGAGGCGGTGGAGATCGCCAACGACGTGATCTACGGCCTCGCGGCGGCGGTGTGGACCCGCGATATCACCACCGCGCACCGCGTGGCGCGCGCGCTGCGCGCCGGCACGGTGTACGTAAACTGCTACGACGCGGATGACCTGACGGTGCCGTTCGGCGGCTTCAAGCAGTCCGGCATCGGCCGTGACAAGTCGCTGCACGCGCTGGAGAAGTACACCGAGCTCAAGACGACGTGGATCGACCTGTCGTAGGACAGCGCGTAAGTTCCACCCGGCCGCCCGCGGTGCGCGCGGTGCGCGCGCTGCGCCGCGCGTGAGCGCGGTCGCTGCCACCTTCCTCGCCAGCGCGCCGCGCGGCTTTGCGGACCTGCTGGCCCGTGAGCTCAGGACCTGCGGTGCGGCGCAGGTACGTGAGCGCTCGAACGGTGTCGCCTTCACCGGGGTGCTCGAATGCGCCTACCGCGCCTGCCTGTGGTCGCGGATCGCCAGCCGTGTGTTCCTGGAAGTCGCCCGCTTCGAGGCTCGCGATGCCGAAGAGTTTCACGCGGCCGTGTGCGCCATCGACTGGACCGCGCACCTGGCGCCGGGCGCCACGCTGGCATGCGATTTCAGCGGCCGCCATCCGGCCATCACGCACACGCATTTCGGTGCGCTGAAGCTCAAGGACGGCATCGTGGACGCGCTGCGCGCCGCGACCGGCGCCCGCCCGGACATCGCGCCCGAGCGGCCCGACGTGCGCGTGCATGCGCACGCGCACGGCAGCGCGATCACGCTTGCCATCGATCTGTCCGGCGACAGCCTGCATCGCCGCGGCTACCGCGGCGCAGCCGGCGAGGCGCCGCTCAAGGAGAACGTCGCCGCCGGCGTGCTGCTGCGCTCCGGCTGGGAGGCGCTCGCTGCCATGCCCGCACCGATGCGCGGCGGTGCAGCCGCGGCGTTCCTCGATCCGCTGTGCGGCTCGGGCACCTTGTGTATCGAGGCGGCGCTGATCGCCGCCGACCGCGCGCCGGGTCTGACGCGTGAGTACTTCGGATTCCTCGGCTGGCGCGGCCACGACGCGCCGTTGTGGGAGCGGCTGCGCGACGAAGCACTGCAGCGTGCGCGCCACGGCGAGGCGCGCCCGTTGCAGGTGCACGGCAGCGATCGCAGCGCCGACGCCATCGCCGCCGCCCGTGCCAACGCGGTGCGCGCCGGGCTCGCGCAGCGGCTGCAGTTCGCCGTCGCGCCGCTGTCCAGCGCCGCGCCGCCGCCCGAATTTACAGGCGGCCCGGGCCTTTTGTGCACCAATCCGCCGTACGGCGTACGGCTCGAGGACCGTGCCGCCGTGGGCGCGCTGCACCGCGAGCTCGGTGCGCTGCTGCGTGATCGTTTTCAGGGATGGGAGGCGGCGGTATTGACCGGGGCACCGGAGCTCGGCAGGGAGCTCGGACTGCGCGCGTGGCGCACGCACGCGCTGTGGAACGGCGGCATCGAGTGCCGGCTGCTGCGCATCAAGGTGTCGCCCGAGAGCGAGCGCGAAGGCGGCCGGCTCGGCAAGGGCACCGCGCAGCTGCGGCAGACGCCGGGGGCGCAGATGTTCGCCAACCGCCTCGCCAAGAACCTGAAGCGACTGCGCGGCTGGGCGCAGCGCACGGGCGTCAGCTGCTATCGCCTCTACGATGCGGACATGCCCGAGTACGCGTTCGCCATCGACCGCTACCAGGTGCTCGAGCCCGCCGCCACCTGGCTGTACGTGCAGGAGTACGCCGCGCCGGCCGAGATCCCGCTCGATGCCGTGCGGCAGCGCCGCGGCGAGGTGCTCGCGGTGCTGCCGGAAGTGGCGGGAGCGGACCCGGGCTGCATCCGCGTGCGCACGCGGCGGCGCACGCGCCGCGGCGAGCAATACGACCGTGAGGAACGCCAGGGCCATTTCCTGCCGGTGGCCGAGGGCGATCTGAAGTTCCTGGTGAACCTCGATGAGTATCTCGACACCGGACTGTTCCTCGATCAGCGCATCACCCGCGCCCGGCTGCGCGAGCGAGCCGCCGGCAAGCGCTTCCTCAATCTGTTCGCCTACACCGGCAGCGCCACGGTGTACGCCGCGGCGGGCGGTGCGCTCGCTTCACTGAGCGTGGACCTGTCGCGCACTTACCTGGAATGGGCGCAGCGCAACCTGGCGCTCAATGGCCTGCAGGGTGGCGCGCACCGCGGGCTGCAGGCCGATTGCCGCGTCTGGCTGCAGGAGGCGGCGCGCGCCGCCGAGCGCTTCGACCTCATCTATCTCGATCCGCCCACCTTCTCCAATTCCAAGCGCATGGAGGGGGTACTCGATATCGCCCGCGATCATGCGGACCTCATCGATGGGTGCGCGCAGCTGCTCGCCGCCGGCGGGCTGATCGTCTTCTCGACCAACGCGCAGCGCTTTCGCCTCGAGCCGGGCTTGAGCGAGCGCTACGACATCCGCGATGTGTCGGCGGCCACGCTGCCGCAGGACTTCGAGCGCAACCCGAAGATCCACAGGTGTTATGAGGTCAGCCCCCACGCCTGAGCCGGACAGGGGTCGCAGCTAGTATGCCGTCAGCGGCGTGCCGGTCACGGCGGTGACGCCCACCGCGCCGCTGCCTTCGAACTCGACCGGGATGGACACGTCGGCCGTGCCGGTATTGCGCCACACCGCAAAGTGCAGGTGCGGGCCGGTGGTGAAGCCGGTGTTTCCGGAGTTGGCGATATATTCGCCGCGCGCCACATGCTGCCCGATGCGCACGCGGATCGCATCCCACTGCAGATGGGCATAGACGGCGATCGTGCCATCGTCGTGCAGGATCTGGATGACGTTGGCCTGGTCGAGCATCGCCGCCTGCGCGGCGCCACGGAACGAGTCGTGACGCACGTTGATCACGGTGCCGGCGCGCGCCGAATACACCGGCGTGCCGTCCGGCAGCGCGAAATCGACCGCGTACTGGCTGTCGGGCGTGACGTGAGTGATGCGCACCGGATACGCCTGGGAGACCGGGAAGGTCGCGCCGACGGCGAACGGCGCGCGGTATGGGCGCGGCGGGGTGTGTACCGCCTGCGGTGAGCCGAGCGCGGCCTTCCAGGTGAATTGCAGCCGGTCATTGACGTCGCTGGTGCGGCGCCCCTGCACCACCGTCTGGTGATCACCCGGCTGCAGCGTGGTCTGGTAGCTCGATCCCACCGCAATCCGCGCGATGTCGGATTGCTCGATCGACACCTGCACGGTGACGACGCACAGGCAGTTGCTGGTGGCGCCCAGCCGGATGGCGTTACCGCTGTCGGTGCGCTCGACGGAAATCTGCACCGCCCCGGGCTCGCGGGCGAGGCTGATCGAATCGGCAGCGGGCGCGGCGGCACCGGCCGCCTGATCCGTGAACACCCATTGTCCGTTAGCGTCGCGATGCCGGTAGGCGGTCTGCGCCAGCGGTGCGGCGCCAGGCAGCAGCAGCGCGAACAGCGCCGGCACCATCACCCCGCAGGTTGTGAGCAGGCTCGGGCGCACGGGCTGGTGTTCGCGACGCGCCAGCGCCGGCGACGGCCTCAGCTGCCGCAGGCGGCGACCATCGCTTTGTGCGCCTGCTCGCGCAGGGCGTCCGCCTGATCGTCGCTGTAATAGACCCGGTTGCCGGCCGCGTCAGTCGTTGTCAGCCGCCGCGCATCCATCATACGGTTGTACTGACTGCGGGCGTTCTTGCACGCCTCATCCTTTTTTTTCTCGGACGCAGAGCGCGCCTTGTCGTCGGCGGCCTGCTGCCTGGTGCGCTCGGCGTCCTCGGCCTGCAGCAGCTGCTGCTCCTTGGCGAGCCGCGCGGCTTCGACCGGGTCCGGCTGTTCGACGTGCACGCTGGTCTTGGGGGCAGTCTTGGTGGCGCCGCGATCGGAATAGACCACGTGGCCGTCGGCGTCGACGGACTTGTAGACCTCCTGGGCGCGCAGCGCGGTGCTCACCCCGGCGAGGGCGGCGAGCAGCGCGGCGAGCGCTGCACCATGGGTCAGGAATGCACGGCTCGCTCGCGAACGCGGCACAGGACCTCCTAAGAGATAAGTAGCATAGGTTCGGCCGTACTGCCCGCGGGGTGAACCTCGTCACAGAAACGGTCGGCTTACCCCCCGATGGCGAGCCGCGATAGTGCCACAGCCCACTGCACCGTCAGCAGCGGCTTTACACCCTGGCATGGCCGCCCGAGAATCCTCCGCATGTCACAGCGAGTTGCACGTTCCGCGCCGGTGGTCGCGATCGTCGGTGCCACCGGTGCCGTGGGCGTCGAGCTGATTCGTTGCCTGGAACAGCGGGCCTTCCCGCTCGCCGAGCTGCGGCTGTTCGCCTCGGCGCGCTCGGCGGGCAAGACGCTCGAGTTTCGCGGCCGCGCACTCAGCGTGCGCGAGCTCGGCGAGGACAGCTTCGCCGGGGTCAACCTCGCGCTGTTCTCCGCCGGGGGCGCGACCTCGCGGCGCTTCGCGCCACTGGCGGTGCGCGCCGGCGCCACGGTGATCGACAATTCCTCGGCGTTCCGCATGGATGCCGCCGTGCCGCTGGTCGTGCCGGAGATCAACGCGCACGCGCTCGGCACGCACCACGGCATCATCGCCAATCCCAACTGCTGTGCGATCATCTCGATCACGCCGCTGTGGCCGGTGCACCGCGTCAACCGCATCGTGCGCCTCATGCTGGCCACCTACCAGTCCGCCTCGGGTGCCGGCGCCGCGGCGATGCAGGAGCTGCGCGAGTCGACGCGCGCGTACCTCGAGGGCCGTGAGTACGCGCCGCGGGTGCTGCCGCACCCTTACGCCTTCAACCTCTTCAGTCACAACACCCGCATCGATCCGGCGAGCGGCTACAACGAGGAAGAGACCAAGGTCATGCAGGAGACCCGCAAGATCTTCGGCGATCCCGCCATCCGCGTGTCGGCGACCTGCGTGCGCGTGCCGGTGCTGCGCGCGCACTCGGTGGCGATCAGCTTCGAGTGCGAGCGGCCCATTACCCCGGCCGAGGTGCGCGAGCGGCTCGCGGGCGCCGCCGGCGTGAAGCTGGTCGATGACGCCGAGCGCAACTACTTCCCCATGCCGATCGATGCCTCCGGCCAGGACGCGATCCTCGTCGGCCGCATCCGTCAGGACCTCAGCGATCCGAGCGGTCGCTCGATCTCGCTGTTCGTCGCCGGCGACCAGCTGCTCAAGGGCGCCGCCCTCAATGCGGTGCAGATCGCGGAAATCTTGTGAAGGGGATGAGCGCCGGCGTCTGCGCGCTGTAGCGCTGGTACTCGCCGGGGAAGGTCTCGCGCATGAAGCGCTCCTCGATGCGCAGCTTGCGCAGCAGCGCCACCGCAATGATGACCACACCGAGCAGGCCACGCAGCGTGCCCGAGGCGAGGGCAGTGCCGAGCACCGCGGCGAGTACCCCGGTGTAGATCGGATGGCGCACGTAACGGTAGGGACCCGAGCGGATCAGCTCGTGGCCTTCCTTGACCGTGACCGTGCCGCTCCAGTTGCGGCCGAGGTGCAGCCGCGCCCAGACCGTGAAGGCGAGCCCGGCGACCAGCAGCGCAACGCCGAGCCAGTAGGCGGCGGGGGAGTGCGGCCACAGCCGCATGTTCAGCGCGGCCCACGGCAGCGTGTGCCAGCCAAGCAGCACGCCGCCGACGATGAGCGGCACGACGTGCGCCAGGCGCGAGCCGGGCGACTCGCGGCGCCGGGTGGTCTTGCTGTTGGCGGCCGAGACGATCCAGTAGAGCGCCCACGCCAGCCACAGCAGCGTGATCAGCAGACGCGCGGCACTCACAGCAGATCCCGGATCCGGTACCACAGCATCGCCAGCACCAGCGCCGGACGCCGCAGCGCCGCCCCGCCCGGGAAGTTGCCATGCGGGATGCGGGCGAACACGTCGAAGCGCGCCGCGGTGCCGCCGATGGCCTCGGCCACCAGCTTGCCGGCGATGCCGGTGAGGGCGATGCCGTGCCCGGAGAAGCCCTGCAGGAAGTACACGTTGGGCGCCAGCCGCCCGAAGTGCGGGGCGCGGTTGAGCGTGATGTCCACGTCGCCCCCCCAGGCGTATTCGATGCGCACGTCGGCAAGCTGCGGGAACACCCGCAGCATGCGCGCGCGCGTGGCCCCGGGCGCATCGAAAGAGCGCAGGCCCGAGTAGTTGACGCGACCGCCGAACAGCAGCCGCTCATCGGCCGAGCGCCGGAAATAATCCAGCACCCAGTTGGTGTCGCACACGGCGGCGTTGTTGGCGATGAGTTGCCGCGCGCGCACCTCGCCCAGCGGCTCGGTCGCGACGATGTAGGTCGCCACGCCCATGATCTTGGCGGCGAGCGCCGGAGCGGTCGCCCCGAGATAGACGTTGCCGCATAACACCAGATAGCGCGCGCGCACCTCACCGGCCTCGGTGAGCACGCGCAGCTGGGAGTTGCCGGCGGCGCTGTAATCGCTGGCGCGGCTGCCCTCGAAGATGCGTACGCCGAGCTGCTCGGCGGCGCGCGCCAGGCCGAGGGTGTAGTTGAGCGGGTGCAGATGCCCGCTGTTGGTATCGTACAGGCCGCCGAGATAGCGGCTGGTGGCGAGCGTCGCGCGCAGCTCCGCGCGCTCGAGGTAGCGCACGCTGCGATAGCCGTAGCGCTCGTGCAGCTCGCGCACTTCCTCGCGCAGCTCGCGCTGCTGGCGCGGCTTGACCGCGGTCAACAGGTAGCCGCTCACCCAGTCGCAATCGATGGCGAAGCGCGCGATCAGGCTGCGCAGCAGGTCGAGCGCCTCGACCGACACGTCCCACACCGCGCGTGCCCCGGGCACGCCGATCAGCCGCTCGAGCTTGCCCTGTCCGGCGGCTACGCCGAACAGCGCCTGCCCGCCGCTGCGTCCGGAGGCGCCCCAGCCGACACGCTGTTGCTCGAGCAGCACGACCGACAGACCCTGCTCCGCCAGGTGCAGCGCCGTCGAGCAGCCGGCGATGCCGCCACCGATGACGCACACGTCGCAGTCGACCCGGCCCGCGAGCGCCGGCCGCATCGCCCCCGAATGCGCGGTGGCGGCGTAGTACGAGTTGATGTAACCCGAAGCGGACATGGCTCGAGCCTTGGATCTCGCGGAGTGTTTAGGATATTCGTAACGACTCAGGGTCGCGGAAGGCGCGCAGGATAGCGAGCCGGCCGGCATCGGAGCAAATTCGTGCCGCCGCGAAAGCGCGCTGCGTGGTGACGCTAACAGCCCCAGTCAAGCCTCTACCGCATGTTATGCCACCTGCGCAAGCTGAGGCTTCCGCCTGCGACCTGTGGTCTAATACGCTCGAAGTCCGGAGATTCTCCCGGGGCGCCTGTTTAATATACTAGACGGCGCCTCGGCCACTGACCCCATGGCACCGGTTCGTCCACTCATCGGGATTCCCGCCGACCGGCGCATGGTCGGCGCACACCCTTTTCATATGGTCGGGGAGAAGTATGCCCGCGCCGTGATCGAGGCCGCGGACGCAGCACCGCTGCTGATCCCCGCGCTCGCCGAGGAGCTCCGCTTCGACGAGCTGCTGCAGCGGCTCGATGGGCTGCTGTTCACCGGCAGCCCCTCGAACGTCGAGCCGCAGCACTACCAGGGCGCCGCGAGCGCCCCCGGGACGCTGCACGACCCGGCGCGCGACGCCACCACGCTGCCGCTGATCCGCAAGGCGGTGAGCCTTGCGGTGCCGGTGTTCGGCATCTGCCGCGGCTTCCAGGAAATGAACGTGGCTTACGGTGGCACGCTGCATCAGAAGCTGCACGAGGTTGCCGGACACCTCGACCATCGCGACGACGAGTCGCAGCCGCTCGAGGTGCAGTACGGGCCGGCGCACGACGTGACGCTCGAGCCGGGCGGGGTGCTGCGCGGACTGGCCGGCGACGATCGTATCCGGGTGAATTCACTGCACAACCAGGGCATCGACCGCTTAGGCGCCGCGCTGGCGGTGGAGGCGCGCGCGCCTGACGGGGTGGTCGAGGCGTTCCGGGTGCGCGCCGCGGCGAGCTTCGCGCTGGCGGTGCAGTGGCATCCCGAGTGGCAGGTGATGAGCAATCCGTTTTCGCGCGCCTTGTTCGCGGCGTTCGGCGCGGCCAGCCGCGAGCGCGCGCGCTCGAGATGAAAGGTTGTTCCCATGGTGAGTGAGATCCGGCAATTCTTCCGCGATCACGGCATTTCCGAGGTGGAAGCCATAATTCCCGACATGGCCGGCATCGCGCGCGGCAAGATCATGCCGGCGGAGAAATTCGCCGAGGATGGCGGCATGCGCCTGCCCGAGAGCGTGTTCCTGCAGACGGTGACCGGCGACTATCCGCCCGAGACCGGCGACGCCATGAGCCCGGCGGAGATCGACATCGTTCTCAAGGCGGACCCGAAGACGGTGCGGCGCGTGCCGTGGGCGGCCGAGCCCACCGCGCAGGTGATCCACGACTGCTTCTATTCCGACGGCCGCCGCGTGACCATGGCGCCGCGCCACGTGCTGCGCAACATCCTCGAGCTGTACGCGCAGCGCGGCTGGGAGCCGGTGGTGGCGCCGGAGCTGGAGTTCTACCTCGTCGAGCAGAACAAGGACGCCGACTACCCGCTCAAGCCGCCGGTCGGCCGCTCGGGTCGCGCCGAGCCCGGGCGCCAGTCCTACAGCATCGCCGCGGTCAACGAGTTCGATCCGCTGTTCGATGACATCTACCAGTTCTGCGAGGACCAGGACATCGAGATCGACACCCTGATCCACGAGGACGGTCCGGCGCAGATGGAGATCAACCTGATCCACGGTCCGCCGATGGACCTGGCCGACCAGGCGTTTCTCTTCAAGCGTACGGCGCGCGAGGCGGCGCTGCGCCACAAGATGTACGCCACCTTCATGGCGAAACCGCACGCCAAGGAGCCCGGCAGCGCCATGCACATCCACCAGAGCGTGGTGGACGTGAAGACGCGCAAGAACATCTTCAGCAACCCCGACGGCACGCCCTCGGCGCTGTTCTTCGCACACATCGGCGGCCTGCAGAAGTACCTGCCGGCGGCGATGGCGCTGTTCTGCGCCAACGTCAATTCCTACCGGCGCCTGACGCGCTACCTGTCGGCACCCATCAACGTGCACTGGGGGTATGACAACCGCACCGCCGGCCTGCGCGTGCCGATGTCGGATGCGCAGGCGCGCCGCGTGGAGAATCGCGTCGGCGGCGCGGATGCCAACCCCTACATCGCCATCGCCGCCTCGCTCGCCTGCGGCTACCTCGGCATGATGGAAGGCGCGCAGCCCTCGGACCCGATCGTCGGCAGCGCGCACGATCTGCCCTTCGGCCTGCCGCGCTCGCTCGATGAGGCGCTGCGCGAGCTGCGTGCCTGCGAGCCGCTGGTGAAGCTGCTCGGCGAGGCGTTCATCGAGGCCTTCACCATCGTCAAGGAAGCCGAGTACGAGGTGTTCCTGCAGGTGATCAGCTCCTGGGAGCGCGAGCACCTGCTGCTCAACGTCTGAAACACGCATGACGCCGCCGGCTTCGCCGGCCGTCCAGCCGGTGGAGCCGCAGGCTGCCGATGATATATAAGAAGAATCCGTGAGCCGTCTGCCCCTCCTGCTGTGCGCCTGCGCCGCCACGCTGCTCGCCGTGTCCGGCTGCTCGCGCCCGACGACGCACGGTGCCAGCGGCAGCGCCGCCGAGCAGGTGCTGAACGTCGACAACTGGTCCGACTATATCCAGCCCTCGGTGGTGGCGGACTTCGAGAAGGAGTACGGCATACGCGTCAACTACGACGTGTTCGATTCCAACGAGATCCTCGAGACCAAGCTGCTCACCGGACACACCAATTACGACGTGGTGGTGCCGTCGGGCGCCTTCCTCGAGCGCCAGATACAGGCCGACATCTACCAGAAGCTCGACAAGGCGCTGCTGCCGAATCTCAAGAACGTCGATCCGGACGTGGCGCGCGGCACCGCGGTCTACGATCCCGACAACCGCTACAACGTCGACTACATGTGGATCACCTCCGGCGTCGGTTATAACACCGCGGAAATCCGCCGCCGCATGCCGGATGCGCCGGTGGACAGCTGGCGCATGCTGTTCGACCCGGCGATCGTCGCCAGATTCCAGGACTGCGGCGTGTCGATTCTCGATGCGCCCTCGGAGGTCGTGGCCACCGTGCTGCTGGTGCTCGGCAGGAATCCCAACAGCAACTCGCCCGCCGACCTCAAGGAGGCCGAGAAGGCGCTGCACGCCATTCGCCCCTACGTGCGCTACGTCGACTCCTCGCGCTACATCGACAACCTGGCCAACGGTGACATCTGCCTGGCGATGGGCTGGTCCGGGGACGTCAAGCAGGGACACGATCGTTCCCTGGAGGCGGGCAAGGGGGTGGATCTCGCCTACACCATCCCCCGCGAGGGCGCCATCAGCAACTACGACGTGCTCGCCATCCCGGCGGATGCACCGCACGTGCGCAACGCGCACCTGTTCATCAATTTCCTGCTGCGCCCGGACATCGCGGCGCGCAACTCCAATCTCATCAAGTACGCCAATGCGCTGCGGCCCGACATCCAGCCGCTCGACCCCGCAGTGCGCAACGATCCGGGCGTCTACCCGCCGGCCGCGGTGCGCGCGCGTCTGACGCCCGAGCGCGCCCGACCACCGGATTTTCAGCGGCTGCTGACGCGCATGTGGACGCGCTTCAAGACCGGGAAGTGATCGCCATGCACAACGCCGCCAGCGCGTCCGCCTACGTACGCCTCAGTAACGTCACCAAGAAATTCGGCGATTTCACGGCGGTCGACGCGGTCTCGCTCGACATCAGCCGCGGCGAGATCTTCTGCCTCTTGGGCGGCTCGGGATCGGGCAAGACGACGCTGCTGCGCATGCTGGCTGGCTTCGAGCGGCCGAGCGCCGGTCAGATTCTCATCGACGGCGTCGACATGAGCGCCGTGCCCCCCTACGAGCGCCCGGTCAACATGATGTTCCAGTCGTACGCGCTGTTTCCGCATATGAGCGTCGACAAGAACGTCGGCTTCGGCCTGGAGCAGGAAGGCCTGAGTCGCGCCGACATCCGCCGCCAGGTCGGCGAGATGCTCGACATCGTCAGGATGGGCGACTATGGCGCGCGCAAACCCCACCAGCTCTCCGGCGGGCAGCGCCAGCGCGTGGCGCTGGCGCGCGCGCTGGTCAAGCGGCCGAAGCTGCTGCTGCTCGATGAGCCACTCGCCGCGCTCGACAAGAAGCTGCGCGAGCATACGCAGTTCGAGCTGCTCAACATCCAGCAACGTCTCGGCGTCACGTTCATCGTGGTGACGCACGACCAGGAAGAGGCCATGACGCTCGGCCAGCGGCTCGGGGTCATGGACCGCGGACGTATCGTGCAGGTCGGCACGCCGGCGGATATCTACGAGTCGCCGGCGACGCGCTTCGTGGCCGATTTCATCGGCTCGGTCAACATGTTCGAGGGCCGGGTGAGCGAGCAGGGCGCGGACTTCGTGCACATCGAGTGCAGCGAGCTCGGCTGCGCGGTGCGCGCCGAGCGCGGCGTGCGCGGCGTACGCGGCACGACGGTGTGGACCGCGATCCGGCCCGAGAAGATCAGCATCAGCCGCGAGCACCCGCCTGGCGGCGCGGACGGCGGCGAGAACGCCGTGCGCGGCACGGTGCGCGAGATCGCCTACATGGGCGACATGTCGATCTATCTGGTGCAGATCCCCTCGGGCAAGATGCTGCGCGTGACGCTGCCCAACATCAGGCGCGGTGACGAGCGGCCGCTGGCGCGCGAGGAGAGCGTGTGGCTCTCCTGGCATGGCTCGAGCCCCGTGGTGCTCAGCGAGTAGTGCGCATGCTGCGTCTAACCCGCGGCGCCGGCCGGCGCATGGTCGCAGGGATCCCGCTGCTGTGGCTGCTGCTGCTGTTCCTGGTGCCGTTCATCATTGTGTTCCGCATCTCTTTCTCCGAGGTGCGCCTCGCCATCCCGCCGTACACCCCGCTGTTTGCCTGGCACCACGGCACGCCGCAGCTGCAGCTGCACTGGTCCGCCTACTCGTTCCTGTTCACCGATCCGCTGTACGTCAGCTCCTACCTTTACTCGCTCAAGGTCGCCGCCGTTTCCACGCTGTTCTGCCTGGCGCTCGGCTACCCCATGGCCTACGCGATCGCGCGCGCCGAGGCCTCCTGGCGCTCGCTGCTGCTGATGCTGATCGTGCTGCCCTTCTGGACGTCGTTCCTGCTGCGCGTCTATGCCTGGATCGGCCTGCTGAAGAACAACGGCGTCATCAACAACGTGCTGCTGTACCTCGGGGTCATCCACCACCCGCTGGCGCTGCTCCAGACCGACTTCGCGGTCTACATCGGCATCGTCTACTCGTACCTGCCGTTCATGATCCTGCCGCTGTACGCCAACCTCGAGAAGCACGATGCCACGCTGCTCGAGGCGGCGGCGGACCTCGGCGCGCGGCCGTGGCGCGCCTTCCTGGCGATCACGCTGCCGCAGTCGTTCGCCGGCATCGTCGCCGGCTCGTTACTGGTGTTCATCCCGGCGGTGGGCGAGTACGTGATCCCGACGCTGCTCGGGCGCACCGACCAGCTGATGATCGGGCGGGTGCTGTCGGACGAGTTCTTCGAGAACCGCGACTGGCCGGTGGCGAGCGCGGTGGCGATCCTGGTGCTGCTGCTGCTGGTGGTGCCGATCATGCTGTTCCAGCGCCTGGAGCGGCGCGAGCTCGAGGTGGTCAAGTGAGGTCGCGCGGCCTGTTCACCCGCAGCATGCTGGTGCTCGGACTGGTGTTCCTGTACGTGCCGATCCTGTCGATGGTGGTGTTCTCCTTCAACAACTCGCGCCTGGTCACGGTGTGGGACGCGGCGCACTCCCCGACGCTCAAGTGGTACGTAGCGCTGCTCGGCAACCAGCAGATCCTGAGCGCCGCCTGGCTGTCGATCCGCATCGCGCTGGTGTCCGCCAGCGCCGCAGTGGTGCTCGGCACGCTCGCCGGCATGGCGCTGGCGCGCTACGGTGCGTTCCGCGGGCGGCTGCTGCTCGCCGGCATGACCGCTGCCCCGATCGTCATGCCCGAGGTGATCACCGGCCTGTCGCTGCTGCTGCTGTTCGTCGCCACCGAGCAGCTGATCGGCTGGCCGAAAGGGGTCGGGGCGGTAACGATCACGCTGGCGCATATCACCTTCTGCATGGCGTACGTGACCGTGGTGGTGCAATCGCGCCTGGCCGGCTTCGATGAATCGCTCGAGGAGGCTGCCATGGACCTCGGCGCACGGCCGGCGCGGGTATTCGTACGCATCACGCTGCCGCTCATCCTGCCGGCCATCGCCTCGGGGTGGCTGTTGGCCTTCACGCTGTCGTGGGATGATCTGGTCATCACCCAGTTCGTCGCCGGACCCGGATCGAGCACGCTGCCCATGGTGATCTTCTCCAAGGTGCGCTTTGGCGTGACGCCCGACGTCAACGCGCTGGCGACCATCATGGTGCTGCTGGTGGCGACCGGCATCGCCATCTCCACCGTGTGGATGCGCCACAGGCAGAAGCTGCGCGAACGCGACCAGCAGCTCGCCGCGGCCGGCAACCTGTGAGGCACCAGGCCGTGACGCAGCTCGTGCTGGGTATCGACGTCGGCGGATCCTCGGTCAAGGCGGGCCTGGTCGAAGTGGCCGCCGGCCGCCTGCACGGCGCGTTGATCCAGGCACCGACGCCGCAGCCCTCGCCGCCGCCGGCGCTGCTGGCGGTGATCGCCGCACTTGCCGGCCGGCTGCCCGGCGCGAGCGCTACCGTGGGCATTGCCCTGCCGAGCGTGGTGACAGCGGGCATCGTGCGTACCGCGGCCAACATCGACCCGGCGTGGCTGGGCACGGACGGCGCGGCGCTCGCGGCACGCTCACTGGGGCGGCCCGCGCTGTTGTTGAACGACGCCGACGCGGCCGGAATCGCCGAGATGCGCTTCGGGGCGGGCCGCGACTGCCAGGGCACGGTCATCATGGTGACGCTGGGCACCGGTATCGGCACGGCGCTGTTCCGCGAGGGCCGGCTCTTTCCCAACACCGAGCTCGGCCATCTCGAGCTGCACGGCGGGGATGCGGAGAAGTGGGCCTCGGCACACGTGCGCACCGTGGAGGGCCTGGATTTTCCGGCGTGGATCGCGCGCGTCAACGAGTATCTCGCGCGGCTGCACGCACTGCTGTGGCCGGACGTGTTCATCCTGGGCGGCGCCGTCAGCGAGCGCTTCGCGGAGTTCGCCCCGTTGTTGCGCTCGCCGGCGCTGCTGCGCCCGGCGCAGTTCGCCGGCCAGGCCGGCGTGATCGGCGCCGCGCTGGCGGCGGCTGCAGAGTAGCTCGCAAGGGCGCGCCGGTGACGAGCAAGCTGCCCGACGTCGGCACCACTATCTTCACCGTCATGTCGCGCCGCGCCCGCGAGCTCGACGCGCTCAACCTCGGGCAGGGCTTTCCCGATTACGACATCGACCCGCGGCTCACCGAGCTCGTGGCCGCGGCGATGCGCGCCGGCCACAACCAGTACGCACCGATGGAGGGTCTGCCGACGCTGCGCGAGTGCATCGCCGCGAAGCTGCGCGCCTCCTACGGCATCGCGGTGGACCCCGAGACCGAAGTCACGGTCACGCTGGGGGCGACCGAGGCGATCTACTCGGCCGTGCAGGCGCTGGTAGGGCCGGGCGACGAGGCAATCGCTTTTGATCCCGCCTACGATTCTTACGAGCCGGCCGTGCGGCTCGCCGGCGGGCGCTGCATCCGCCTGCCGCTCACCCAGCCGGGATTCCGCTACGACTGGGAGCGCCTGCGCGCGCTGCTCAGCGCGCGCACCCGGCTGGTGCTGTTCAACACTCCGCACAACCCGGCCTGCACGGTCGCCGATCGCCACGACCTCGATGAGCTTGCGGCGGCGCTCGCCGCCCACGGCACGCTGCTGCTGTCCGACGAGGTCTACGAGCACGTGGTCTTCGACGGCGCGCGACACGCGTCCGTGCTCGCGCATCCGGCGCTCGCCGCACGCAGCATCGCGGTGTTCTCGTTCGGCAAGACGCTGCACGCCACCGGGCTGCGCGTCGGCTACTGCGTGGCGCCGCCGGCGCTCACGCGCGAGGTGCGCAAGGTGCACCAGTTCAACACCTTCAGCGTCGCGCATCCCCTGCAGCACGCGATCGCCGCCTACCTGGCGGAGCGCCCGGATTGCGGCGACGGGCTGGCCGCTTTCTTCCAGGCCAAGCGCGACCGCCTGCGCAGCGCGCTGGCGACTTCCGGCTTTCAGCTGCCGCCGGCGCAGGGCACCTACTTCCAGCTGCTCGACTTCAGTGCGTTCGCCGACGGCGACGACCTCGCCTTCGCCGAGCGGCTGCTGAGCGAGGCGCGCGTGGCCACGATCCCGCTGTCGCCGTTCTACGCGCAACCGCAGCGCCTGCCGTTCGTGCGGCTGTGCGTGGCGAAGCGCGACAGCACCCTCGACGAGGCGGCCGCACGGCTGAACGCGTTCGCCGCGCGCGCCGTGCGGGTGTGAGCGTGCCGCCGCTGCGCATTGCGCTGCTGCAACAGCCGCTCGCCTGGCACGACGGCGCGGCGAACCGCGCGCACTTCGAGGCGCTGCTGCCGCCGCTCGCGGGGCACACCGACCTGGTGCTGCTGCCGGAGACCTTCACCACCGGCTTCAGCATGCAGGTGGAGCTGATCGCCGAGCCGCCGGGCGGGCCGACCACGCAATGGCTGCTGCGCCAGGCGCACAGCTTGGACGCGGCCGTCACCGGCAGCGTGATCACCGTGGAAGAGGGGCGCTACTACAACCGCCTGCTGTGGGCGCAGCCCGATGGCACGCTGCACCACTACGACAAGCGGCACCTGTTTCGCATGGGCCGCGAGCATGAGCACTTCACCGCCGGGCGCACGCCGCTGAGCGTCGCGTGGCGCGGCTGGCGGGTGTGCCCGCTGGTGTGCTACGACCTGCGATTCCCGGTGTTCAGCCGCCGGCGGCCGCAGCTCGACTACGAGCTGCTCCTGTACGTGGCCAACTGGCCGGCGCCGCGTGCCGAGGCCTGGCGACAGCTGCTGCGCGCGCGCGCCATCGAGAACCTGGCATACGTCGCCGGCGTGAACCGGGTCGGTAACGACGGTCTCGGCGTGGCATACGCCGGCGACAGCGCCGTGATCGACTTTCTCGGCGGCGCGCTCGCCCAGGGCGGCGCCGCAGCCGCGGTGCTGACCGCGGTGCTCGATGGCGAGGCACTGGCGGCGTTTCGTGCCAGATTCCCCGCGCACCTCGATGCCGACCCCTTCACCCTCGATCCGTAAGAGCACCGTGTCATGAAGAAGACCACGCGCGTCAACCATCCGCCGGTGGTGGAGCTGCCGCCCGGCAACCGGCCGCTGGTCGCTCCCATCTACCAGACGGTCAAGTTCGCGTTCACGACGCTGGCGCAGACCGAAGCACACCTGCGGGGCGAGCAGCCGGGTTTCTACTATTCGCGCACCTCCAACCCGACGACGCGCCAGCTCGAGCAGCTGCTGGCCGAGCTGCAGGGACGCGAGGAGTGCCTGGTGACCGCCTCGGGTGTCGGCGCGATCGCGCAGACGCTGCTGGCGCTCACCCGGCAGCACGATCACGTCATCTGCTTCGTCGAGACCTACAGCCCGACGCGTTACCTCATCCGCCGCCTGCTCGGCCGCTTCGGCGTGGCGCATACGCTGTTGTCGATCGAGGATCTCGCCGGCGTGGAGCGCGCGCTCGCCGCACAACCGACGCGGCTGGTGTTCTTCGAGAGCCCGACCAATCCGGTCACCAAGATCGCCGATATCGCCGCACTCACGCGCCTCGCCCGCGCCGCCGGCGCGCTCACGGTGATGGACAATACCTTTGCCGGCTTTCACCAGCACGGCGGCTATGAGGTGGACGTGTTCGTGCACAGCCTCACCAAGTACGCCTCGGGCGCGGGCGACGTGCTGGGCGGGGCGGTGATCGCCAGCCGCGAGCTCATCAAGGGCATGCGCACCGATTTCAGCACCCTGGGCGGCACGCTCGATCCGCACGCGGCGTTCCTGATCCTGCGGGGTCTGAAGACCTACTTCGTGCGCTACCAGGCGCAATGCGCCGCCGCGGCACGCATCGCGCAGTGGCTGGCAGAGCAGCCCGCCGTGGCGCGCGTGCACTACCCCGGGCTGCCGGGGCACCCGCAGCACGCGCTCGCTGCGCGCCAGATGCAGGACTTCGGCACGATCGTCACTTTTGATCTCAAGGGGGACGCGCAGGCGGGGCGACGCTGCGTGGATGCGCTGCAGCTGTTCGCGTTGAGCGCGAGTCTCGGCTCAACCGAGTCCCTCGCGCTGACCCCGCAGCTGATGGGTGTACGTGAGCTCAGCGCCGAGCAGCAGCGCCTGTCCGCCGTCACGCCCGGGACCATCCGCCTGTCGATCGGCCTGGAAGACGTCGACGAGCTGATCGAGGATCTCGGCCGCGGCCTTCAGGCCGCAGGCGGCTGAGCCGGCGGCGCGCGCTCAATATCGGCTGACAAGCTGAAGCTGGCGGCGTACCTCGGCCGCGCACCTGCTGCAGGCCGGCACACCCGTGCCGCCGAATCGACATCACGGAAGAGTAGAATCATACGCTCGCAGGCGCTATGTGCAGGACGCACGCGCACTTTCCGGAACTGGTGCGACGCGCGCGGGTCTGAAAACTTCAGGTGCTGCCGATTGCCAGCAAGGAAGCCTTCATGAACATCGAGCCGCCGGGCATTCCTTACAACTTCTCCGATCTGGAGCCGGCGATCTCGCGCGATACGCTGGTGCTGCACTTTGGCCGACACCAGCGCGTGTGCTACGACCGCGTGCTGGCCGGCGTGCGCGGCACGCAGCTCGAGGCGCTGTCGCTGGAAGAGCTGATCCGCGTCACCGAGCGTAACCCGGCGCAACACAACGTCTACCGCTGCGCCGCCGAGCTGTGGAACCACAATCTCTACTGGCGCTCGATGCGCCCGGGCGGCGGCGGCGCCCCCCACGGGGTAGTGGCGGACTACGTGCGCGCGCGCTTCGGCTCCTACGAGCGCTTCGCGCGCGAATTCCGCGAAACCGCCGCGGCGCACTTCGGCAGCGGCTGGCTGTTCGTGGTGGTGCGCGACGGCACGCTGCGGATCGTCACCACCAGCAATGCGGGCACGCCGCTGGTGCGCGGCGATCACGCGCTGCTGGCGCTCGACCTGTGGGAGCACGCCTACTACCTCGATCACGAGAACCGCCGCGGCGCCTACGTCAGCGCGTTTCTCGAGGAGCTGGTCGACTGGGACGGTGCCAATGCCCGCCTGGCACAGTTCGCCGGCGAGCCGCGCGCGCTGCGCCAGCGCAGCGACGCGGCCACCGCCCGCGCCGGCGCCCTGCGCGTGCCGTAGCAGCTCACAAGCTGCCGGCGAAGCGCACGCGCTGCGGCTGGTAGGGCAGCACTTCCATCAGATCCCCCTCGCGCAGCCGCTGCTGCACGCCGCGCCAGAACGCGGCCGTCAGGATCTCGCCGTGCACGCGCAGCAGCGCCGCGCGCTGCTCGTCGGTGAAGGCCAGGAAGCGCACGAAGGTCTCGGGAAACACGTCGTTGTCCGCCACGTAGAACCAGGCCTCGCCGCGCATCTCGTCCTCGTCGCTCGCCGCCGGTGGCACGTCGCGGAAATTGCAGTCGGCGACGCGGCACAGCTCGTCGTAGTCGTAGAAGATGACCCGGCCGTGGCGCGTGACGCCGAAGTTCTTCAGCAGCAGGTCGCCGGGGAAGATATCGGTGTAGGCGAGATCGCGGATGCACTGGCCGTAGTCGAGCACCGCGCGCTCGGCGGCGGCCGGTGGCGCGCTGCGCAGGTAGAGGTTGAGCGGCGTCATGCGCCGCTCGATGTACATGTGATCGAACACCAGATCGTCGTCATCGCGGTGCACGGTACCGGCCGCTTCGGCTGCCAGCTCGGCGAGCAGCTCGGGCGCGAAGCGCGCGCGCGGAAAGCGCAGGCGGCGGAATTCCTGTGCGTCCACCAGCCGCCCGGCGCGGTCGTGGATGAACACCATGCGGTATTTCGCCAGCACCTCCTCGCGCAACACCGTCTTCGGATGGGCGAAGCGATCGCGGATCACCTTGAACACCACGTCGAAGGAGGGCAGCGTGAAGCACACCATCACCAGACCCCGCTCGCCGGGGGCGTGCACGAACAGGTCGCTGGTGTGCTCGAGGTTGCGCATCAGCTCGCGATAGCGCTCGGTCTTGCCCTGGCGCGCGCGCCCGAGCACGGTGAACAGCTCGCTCACCGGCTTGCGCGGCATGATCGAACGCAGGAACAGCACCGCCTCGGCCACGCGCTCGAGGTCGGCGTGGAAGTAGGAGCGCGTGAAGCTGAACACGATGCTGACCTCGTCCTCGGCCAGCATCACCGCGTCCACCAGCACGCCGCCGTCGCTGTTCTTCAGCGCGATCACCAGCGGCAGCAGCAGCTCGCGGCCGACCAGCCTGCCGACGATGTAGGCGCGCGAGATCTGGTAGAACACAGCGCGGATCACCTCGACGCGCTCCACCGGGCGCTGCTCGCCGCGAGCCGCCAGCTGCGCGCGTACCTCGGCGGTCACGTGCGCGACGCTCTTGTCGAGGTCGCGCCACGGCGAGCGGAAGCGCACGTCGCCGAGCAGGTCCTCGAACAGCAGCGAGAGGGAGCCGTGGTTGCGGTAGGTGTTGGTGCCGGCGTCGGAATGGATGTCGGCGAGCGGATCGAGGTCGGTGGCCACGAACTCGATGTCCGGCGCGACCCCCACGGTGCCGAACAGCCTGCGGCTGATGGAGCTGAAGAACGTCTTGGTGAACTCGGCGTCCGGCAGCGTCGCGACCTGCGCGGCGAACTCGCGGCGCACCGCGCGCCACAGCGCGCGCCCTCGCGCCGCCTCGCCGAGCGCCGGGCGCAACTCCGCGATCGTCTGGTTGACGCAGCGATCGTACAGCTCGATGCGCTCGACCGCGTCCGCCTGGCTGCCGCGCCAGTCACGCGCGTCGAAGCGCTGCGGCGCGCGCTGGGTGATGGCGCGGAACTCGTCGTTATAGTGCGCGAAGGCCGCGGCGATCTGGCGCGCGCAGGCGCGCGGGTCGGGAGCCTCGGCGATGGCGCTCATGGCAGTGCGCGCAGTGCGCGGTGCGCTCAGTCGAAGTCGGTCGGCAGCGCCGGCTCGAGCCGGTGCCGGTAGAGCCGCTCGATCTGCGAGGCGAGCACCCGGCCACGCGACAACGGCGGCAGCGCCTGCAGCTCGAAGAACTCCACCGCATCGGTCTCGTTGCCGGTGGCGGGCGCCCCGCCGGTGAGCTCGCAGATGAAGAACAGCTTGTAGATGTGATGCACGCCGGGCGGGTGCGGGTGGCGGTTCTTGTCCACCAGCGCGGCGAGCTTCACCGCCCGCGCGCGATAGCCTGACTCCTCGAGGATCTCGCGTGCCACGGCCGCGGAAGGCGAGTCGTTCACGTCCACCCAGCCGCCGGGCAGCGTCCAGCAGCCGTCCGAGCGCTCGCGCACCAGCAGCACGCGCTCGCCGTCGAAGATGCCGCCGCGCACGTCGACCTTGGGCGTGGCGTAGCCGCGCTCCCCGTCCCAGAAGGCGCGCGCCGTGGTGGCTGGAATCTGCAGCTGCGCAGACAGCAGTGCGGTCACGAGCTCGGCGAGCTGCGTGTAGCGCTCGCGGTCGAAGGGGTCGCGGGTGAAGGTGAGCCCGTTCTGCGCGATCGCCTGCGCGGCGCGTGCGAACTCGAGCAGGCTGGCATCTGCCGGCGCACTCATCGGCGTGCAGCTCGGCGCCGCGCGGGTGCCGGACCGGCGCCGGCCGCCGCGGCGCGCTGCGCGAGGCGCACCACCAGCTTCAGTCCCGACCAGGTGTCGTCCACCGCGCATACCTTGATGTCGACCAGTCCGAGCGGCAGCGCCAGCTCGCGCACCACGTCCTCGCTGACGTCGCTCGGCACGCGTGCCGCCTTCTTCGGCCAGCTCACCCACACGACCGCATCGTCGCGCATGGCGCGGCGCGCGGCGGCGAGCGCCGCCTGCAGCTGCACGCGGCGCGTGACGAACAGGTGGGCGATATCGGTGCTGGCATCCAGGCGGCGCACGGTGCGCACCCCGTCCGGCAGCGGCGCGACGAGCTGCGGGTAGTTCGCGGGCGCTGCGCGCAGGAACAGCCGCGCGCCGGCGCGGATGCCGAGTTTCTGCGCCAGCGGCGTGCCGGAGTAACCGCTCACGGGCTCTGCAGGTTGCGGATCAGGGCGTCGGCGAAGGCGCTGGTCGACACTTCCTGTGCACCCTCCATCAGTCGGGCAAAGTCGTAGGTGACGATCTTCTGCTCGATGGTGCGGTCCATGGCGCCGATGATCGCGTCCGCGGCTTCCAGCCACCCCAGGTAGCGGAACATCATCTCCCCGGAAAGGATCAACGAGCCGGGGTTGACCTTGTCGAGGTTCGCGTACTTCGGCGCGGTGCCGTGCGTCGCTTCGAACACCGCGTGCCCGGTGAGGTAGTTGATGTTGCCCCCGGGGGCGATGCCGATACCGCCGACCTGGGCGGCGAGCGCATCCGACAGGTAGTCGCCGTTGAGATTGGTCGTGGCGATGACGTCGAATTCCTCCGGGCGGGTCAGTATCTGCTGCAGCGTGATGTCGGCGATCGCGTCCTTGACGATGACGCGGCCGGCTTTCTTGGCCGCGTCCATCTCGGCGTTGGCCTGCTGCTCGCCCTTGGCCGCACGGGTACGCTCCCACTGCTCCCAGGTGTAGCACTGCGCGGCGAACTCGCGCTCGGCGAGCTGGTAGCCCCAGTTGCGGAACGCACCCTCGGTGAACTTCTGGATGTTGCCCTTGTGCACCAGCGTCAGGCTGCGGCGCCGGTTGGCGACGGCGTAGGCGAGTGCGGCGCGGATCAGCCGTTCCGAGCCTTGCTTCGACACCGGCTTGATGCCGATGCCGGAGCTCTCCGGGAAGCGGATCCTGGCGTAGGCCTTGGGGAAGGCCTGGCGGAACAGCTCGAGAAACTTGTGGTTCTCCGCGCTGCCTTGCTCGAACTCGATGCCGACGTAGATGTCCTCGGTGTTCTCGCGGAAGATGACCATGTCGACCTTCTCCGGGTGCTTGACCGGAGAGGGCACGCCCTTGAACCAGCGCACCGGGCGCAGGCACACGTACAGATCGAGCATCTGTCGCAGCGCGACGTTCAGCGAGCGGATGCCGCCGCCGACCGGGGTGGTGAGCGGGCCCTTGATGGACACCAGGTACTCGCGACACGCCGCGACGGTCTCCTCGGGCAGCCAGGTGTTGAACAGCCGGTTGGCTTTCTCACCGGCGAACACCTCCATCCAGTGGATGCGGCGCTTGCCGCCGTAGGCTTTGGCTACCGCGGCGTCCATGACGCGCACGCTGGCGCGCCAGATGTCCGGCCCGGTGCCGTCGCCTTCGATGAAAGGGATGATCGGGTTGTCCGGCACCACGAGCTTGCCGTCGTGAGTGGCGATGCTCGCGCCCTGGGGAGGCGGGACGACCCTGGCGGTGGCGGCCGTGGACATGCGGGCTTCTCCTGGAGGGATCCGGCGGCGCGGGCCGCGCCGGCCGCGCCATGCTAGCACAGGGTGCGCGGTGCGCAGCGGCGCGTACCTAAAGCCCGCTCACGTGTGAGAGACTCCCGTGACGACTACGCCGGGGGGCGGTGCGGGATAGCAGCGTATGTCTGATGGCATCGGTATTAATAAGAGTGACGGCGCGCCGGCGCCGAAACCGTCGTTGCTGCGCCAGATGTGCGCGGTACGGCCGATCGATCCGGCGGACAGCACCGGCAAGAGCCGCCTGAAGCAGGTGCTCGGCGTGCGCGCCCTGATCGCCATCGGCCTGGGGGCGACCATCGGCTCGGGCATTTTCGTGCTCACCGGCACGGTGGCGGCGAATCACTCCGGACCTGCGATCACACTCTCGCTGCTGGTCGCCGCTTTCGGCGGCGGACTCGCGGCGCTGTGCTACTCGGAGTTCGCCGCCTTCCTGCCGGTGCCGGGGAGCGCTTACAGCTATACCTACGCGACCATGGGCGAAGCGCTCGCCTGGTTCATCGGCTGGAACCTGCTGCTCGAGTATGCGATCTCGGCGTCCGCAGTGGCGGTGAGCTGGTCGGCGTATGTGGTGAGCCTGCTGAGCGACGCCCACATCCATCTGCCGAAGGTGCTGGTCAACGCGCCGCTCGGCCTCGACGTGCACGACCACATCATCCGCACCGGCGCATTGATCAACGTGCCGGCGGTGCTGATCATCGCCGCCATGACGGTGCTGCTGTACGTCGGCATGCGCGGCTCCGCCAGCGCCAACACCTTCATGGTGACCGTCAAGGTCGGCATCATCGTGATCATCGTGGTGGCCGGCCTCAAGTACATCGACCCGTCGAACTGGCACCCGTATGTGCCGCCCAACACCGGCATCCGCGGTCAATTCGGCTTCACCGGCGTGATGCAGGGCGCGGCCATTATCTTCTTCTCCTATGTCGGCTTCGACACCGCCTCGACGACCGCGCTCGAGGCGCGTAACCCGCAGCGCGATCTGCCGCTCGGGATCATCGGCGCCCTGGTCATTTCCGCGGTGCTGTACGTCGCCATGGCGAGCGTGCTGACCGGCATGGTGCCCTTCCACAAACTCGACTCCGATGCACCGGTGGCGGTGGCATTGGATGCTCATCCGCAGCTCGCCTGGCTCTCCTGGTTCGTCAAGGTGGGTGTCATCGCCGGGATGACCTCGGTGATTCTCACCTCGCTGCTCGGCCAGCCGCGCATCCTCTTGTCGATGGCCGACGACGGCCTGCTGCCGAAGTTCATGAGCCGCTGCCATCCACGCTTCAAGACGCCGCACGTGTCCACGCTCATCACCGGCGTGTTCGCGGCCGCGATCGCCGCGGTGTTCCCGCTCGACCTGCTGGCCGACCTGATTTCCATGGGCATCCTGCTGGCCTTCGCGGTGGTGTGCGCCGGCGTGCTGGTGCTGCGCTACACGCGCCCCGACGAGTACCGCCCGTTCCGCGTGCCGTGGGCGCCGGTTACCTGCGTGCTCGGGACGGTGGTGTGCCTCGGCATGACCTACTTTCTGTCGGAGGCCACCTGGATGCGCCTGGTGTACTGGACGGCGCTCGGCATGTCGATCTACGCCTTCTACGGCTTTCGCCACAGCCGCCTGCGCCGATGAGCCGCTCGCTGGCGAGTACGCCGGCGGCGGACGGCTTCCGCATGCCCGCCGAGTTCGAGCCGCACCGGCGTTGCTGGATGCTCTGGCCGGAGCGCCCCGACAACTGGCGTGACGCCGCGCGCCCGGCGCAGCTCGCCTTTGCGCAGGTCGCTGCCGCGATCGCGCGCTTCGAGCCGGTCATCGTGGGCGCTTCCACCGCGCACTACGCCAGCGCGCGCGCGCTGCTGCCGCAAGACGTGCGCGTCGTGGAGATGGCGCACGACGATTGCTGGATGCGTGACGTCGGTCCCACCTGCGTGGTGAACGCCCGCGGGCGGGTGCGCGGCGTCGACTGGCGCTTCAACGCCTGGGGCGGCCTCGATGGGGGGCTGTATTTCCCCTGGGACCAGGACGAGCGGGTGGCCGCCAAGGTACTCGAGGTGGAGGATCTCGAGCGCTACCGCGCACCGCTCGTCAACGAGGGCGGCGCCATCCACGTCGACGGGCAGGGCACGGCGCTCGTGACCGAGGAGTGTCTCCTCAACCCCAATCGCAATCCGGGCAGCAAGCGTGGCGAAGTGGAAGGCTGGCTGCGTGCCTACCTGGGCGTGAGCCAGATCATCTGGCTCGGTCGCGGGGTGGTGAACGACGAGACCAGCGGACACGTCGACAACCTTGCCTGCTTCGTGCGGCCGGGCGAGGTATGCCTCACCTGGACCGGGCGGCGGCGCGATCCGCAGTACGCCGTCTCGCGCGATGCCTGGGAGCGTCTGCACGATGCGCGCGATGCGCGCGGCAGGCGACTCAAGGTCACGCGGCTGCCCATGCCGGGGCCGCTGACGCTGCGCCGGCGCGAAGCCGCCGGCATCGTGCCGCACGAGGGCACGCGGCCGCGCCGCGCGGGCGAGCGACTGGCCGCCAGTTACGTCAACTTCTACATCGCCAACGGCGGCGTCGTCATGCCGCTGCTCGATGCGCGCACCGACCGCCTGGCGGCGCGGCGCCTGCGGCAGCTGTTCCCCGGCCGCCGGGTGGCAGGCGTCGCCGCCCGCGAGGTGCTGCTCGGCGGCGGCAACATCCACTGCATCACCCAGCAGATCCCGGCCGGAACGCGAACCCGGTCACCGTCTGCAAGCTAAAGCCGGCGACGCGGCGCGCGCTTCGGTATCGTCCGCGCCCATGCAAGTGCGGTGCCTGCGCATGCGGTCCCTGGTCGCGGTGCTCCTGGTGGTGCTCGCGTGCGCCGGACTTGTGGCGCCCGCCGCGCCTGCCGCCGCCGCCGCACCCCCGCCGGCCAGCGACGGCTTCCTGGTGAAACTGCGCGCGAGCTCGGGCAGCAGCGGTTACGAGGCGGCCCCCGGACGCATCGCGGCGCTGGCGGCGCGCCACGGTCTCGACGCCACGCAGGTGCGGCATATCTTCTCCGGCATTCACCTGCTGCGCGTGCGCCAGGCCGCTGCCGCCTCGCCGCAGCAGGCGCTGGCGCTGCTGCGCGCCGACCCGCAAGTCGAGTACGCCGAGCTCAATGAGCGCCGCTACCCGTTCGCGGTGCCCGATGACACGTTGTTCGACAGCCAGTGGTACCTGCAGAGTGCGCAGCCGGCGGCGATCGACGCGGTGAGCGCCTGGAACGTCACCACCGGCAGCCCGGGACTCGTCATCGCTGATCTGGATACCGGCGTGCGCTTCGACCATCCGGATCTGCGCAACGCGCAGGCCAACCGGCTGCTGCCCGGTTACAACCTGATTTCCAATGCCGCGGTGGCCAACAACGGCTACGGCCGCGGGCCGGACGCCTCGGACCCGGGGGACTGGATCTCCGCGAGCGATCTGAAGAACACGCAGTTCGCCGGCTGCCCGATCGCCAACAGCAGCTGGCACGGCACGCGCGTCTCCGGGATCCTCGGCGCCATCAGCAACAATGATGCCGGGATTGCCGGCACCACCTGGGAGGGCTGGATCGAGCCGGTGCGCGTGCTCGGCAAGTGCGGCGGCTACGATTCCGACATCATCGCCGGCATGGCGTGGGCCGCCGGCGACCAGGTCACGGGCGTGCCGGACAACCCCTATCCGGCACGGATCATCAACATGAGTCTTGGCGCGACCGGCCCGTGTCCGGCGAGCTACCAGCAGATGGTGGACGAACTCCTCGCCCAGGGCGTGCTCATCGTGGTCTCTGCGGGCAACGAAGGCGGACCGGTGGATGCTCCGGCCAACTGCATCGGTGCGCTGGGCGTCGCCGGCCTGCGCCAGCTGGGCACCAAGGTCGGCTACAGCAGCCTGGGTCCCGAGGTCGCACTGGCCGCACCGGCGGGCAACTGCGTCAACTCCGCGGCCGGTGAGCCGTGCCTGTTCTCCATCGTGACCACGACTAACAGCGGCACCACGGTACCGGCCACCAACACTTACACCGACCAATACAACTACAACGTCGGCACCAGCTTCTCCGCGCCGCTGGTGTCGGCGATCGCCGGGTTAATGCTGGCGGTGAACGGCAACCTCACCCCGCCGCAGCTCATCGGCCGCCTGCAGGCCGGCACCCAGCCATTCCCGGTGTCGAGCGACCCGACCGTGCCGAACTGCCACGTGCCCGCGGGAGCTGACGATCTGCAGACCGGCGAATGCAATTGCACAAGCAACACCTGCGGAGCGGGCATGGCGAACGCCAACGGCGCAGTGCTCGAGGCGCTGCGGCCCATTGCGGCGCTGCGCGTGCCGGCGACGTTTGGCCCGGGCAGCACCGTGTCGCTCGATGCCAGCGGCAGCGCTGCCGCGTGCAACGCCACCCTCGTCAGCTACCAGTGGACGGTCGTGCAGCCCGCCACGCAACCGCCGTCGATCAGCAACGCCAACAGCGCCCATGCCAGCATCGTGGCGCCCGCGCCGCCCGCCAGCTACACGCTGCTGCTTACCGTGACCGACAACCAGGGCCGCACCGACAGCGCATCGCTCACGATCGCCGCGAGCAGCGCCACCACGCCTGCGCCGGCCGCCGCCGGCGACAATGCCTGCCTGGCTGCGGTGGCCTACGACGCCGGCGCCCCCGCCACCAGCACCGACAGTGGCAGTGCCGGCGGTGGTGGTGGTGGTGGCGGCGGTGGACTCGAACCCTGGACGTTGCTCGCGCTGGCCGGGCTCGCCGTGCGCTCGGCAGTCCGCGCCCGCTACAGCAGGCGCTGCGCCGCCTCGAGCCAGGGGCGCTGCGCGCGCCGATAGTGCCCGGGCGCGATGCGCGCCTGCTCGAGCAGCTCGCGTGCAATGCGCTGCGCTTCGGCCGTTTGGCCCTGCTCGTGCAGCAGCTGCGCATAGCGGACCTGCGCTTCGGCGCCCGGATACGACGGTGCCAGCACGCGGTACTCCTCCAGTGCCTTGTGCACGTCGCCCTCCGCAGCGAGCGCGCGCGCATACAACAGGTGGCCCGCCGGCGAGCGGAAGTCCGGGTTAAGCCGGATGAGCTCGTCGAGCGTCAGGCGCGCGCCGTGCGCGTCGCCCTTGCCGAATTGCGCCTGTGCGAGGCCGAGCATCAGGTTCGGGTCGTCTTGGTAGAGTCCGCTGAGCGCCTCGCGGTACTGCGCGATCGCCTCGTCGTGGCGCCCGTGGCGTAGCAGCTCCTCGGCGTAGCGCTGGCGGCTGGCGACGTTGCCGCCGACGCGCGCCTCGCTCTCGTAGCGGCGCAGGTCGGCGGTCGGATCCATGGCCTTCTTCAGGCCACGCGCGGTGCGCTGCGCCGTGCGGCTGCGGAACAGCTGCGGCACGATCTCCACGGCCAGGTAGGCAATGCCACCCGCCAGCGGCAGGAACAGCAGCACCCAGATCCACAGCTGGTTCCGTCCGGTGCGGATCACGTGAATGATGAGCAGCACCTGGATGATGATCGGTACGATCAGCAGCAACATTACTCAGTCTCGCTTGGTGCTCTGCGCACGCGTTGGCAGCGCGAACGCCATCAGGTAGTCACCGCGCGCTGTGCCGAGCGGTCCATGGCCGCCCGCGCTGATGACGAGGTACTGACGCTGGTCCGGCCCGGCACGGTAGGTCATGGGCGTCGCCTGGCCGCCGGCTGGCAGGCGGTACTTCCACAGCTCGCGACCGGTGTCGACGTCGAATGCACGCAGGTAACTGTCCATGGCGGCACCGATGAACACCAGTCCCCCGGCGGTCGCGATCGGCCCTCCCATGTTGGGCAGGCCGAAGTCCCGCGACGGCACGAACCAGGGCGTCAACCCTTGCGTGGAGCCAAGCGGCACCTGCCAGATGATGCGGCCGCGCTGCAGATCGAGGCTCACCAGCGTGCCCCACGGCGGTGCGGTGCACGGCAAGCCCCACGGCGACAGCAGCGGCTCGCGGCGCATCCCGTAGGGCGTGCCGGCCTGGCGGCCGAATTCGGCGTGCGGGTAATTCCCCGAGCGCGCCTCGCGCTCGAAGTCCGCGCGCGGCAGCAGCGTCACGCTCATCGGCAGCAGGTTGACCGCGACGATGACCCGTCCGCGGTCCTCATCGAAGGCGATTCCGCCCCAGTTCACCCCGCCGATGTAGCCGGGCAGCAGCAGGGTGCCACGCGTGTCGGGTGGGGTGAAGATCCCCTCGTTGCGCAGCGAGCTGATCAGCTCGCGGCACTTGCCGCGGTCCCAGAACGTCAGCCCCCAGGCGTCGCCGGGCTGCACCGCGCGCTGCGGCGTCAGCGGCGGCAGCGCCGGGAAGGGCTGTGTCGGCCAGGCGTGCTCCCCGGGCACGTGGCTCGCCGGCACGGCGGTCTCGGTGATCGGCACGAGCGGCCGCCCGTGCGTGCGCTCGAAGACATACACCATGCCGGTCTTGGTCGCCTGGATGACGGCCGGCACCGGCACGCCGCGCACCGCGAAGTCGCCGAGCACCGGCTGCGCGGCGAGGTCGAAGTCCCACAGGTCGTGATGCACGAGCTGCTGATGCCACATCAGGCGGCCGCTCGCCGCCTCGAGCGCCAGCAGCGAGTCGGCGAAGCGATCGGTACCCAAGCGCTGGCCGCCGTAGAAATCGGGGCTGGCCGAGCCGGTCGGAATCAATACCAGTCCGTGCTCCGCGTCGACCGACATCACCCCCCAGGCATTGCCCGCGCCGGTGCCGGCGGCCTGGGCGAGATCCCATTCGCCGGCAGCCGGATGGGAGGGGGAGTCGGGCAACGGGTCGAACGCCCACAGCTGCGCACCGCTTACGGCATCGAAGGCGCGAATGACGCCGCGTTCGAGGTCCGCGGCGCGGTTGTCGCCGATGGCCGAGCCCACCACGATCACGTTGCGGTACACCGCCGGGGGCGAGGTGACCAGATAAGCGCCGGCGTCGCGGATGCGGATGCCGCGGGTCAGGTCGAGCTGGCCGCCGCTGCCGAAGTCGGCGCACGGCCGGCCGGTGCCCGCATCGAGCGCCAGCAGCCGCGCATCGAGCGTGCCGGTGAACACGCGCCGCGCACACGGCCCGGCAGCGCTGCCCGCGCCGCCCTGCCACACGCTCACGCCGCGCGCGGCGGCTTCCGCGTAACGGCCGGTGCGGTCGATGTGTGGATCGAAGCGCCAGCGCTCGCGGCCCGACTGCGGATCGAGCGCGATCACGACGTTGGTCGCCGTCTCGAGGTACAGGAGGCCAAAGGCGAGCACCGGCGTCGCCTCGAAGGTGAGCTTACCGGCGCGCGCCAGCCCCGCGCCCAGCTCACCGGTGCGGTAGGTCCAGGCCGGCGCCAGCTGCGCGACATTGCTGCGGTTGATCTGCTCGAGGTGCGAGAAGCGCTGGCCGAAGGCGTCGCCGCCGTAGAAGCCCCAGTCGCTGGCCGCGGGCGCCTGGGCGTACGCGACGGCGGCCCCCAGGTGACACGCGAGTGCGAGCAGTGCACGCCGCAGGTACGCACGCCGCAGGTACGCGCGGCCGCAGGCGACGGTCGCGCCGGCAGGTGGGCGAGGCATCATGCGCGCATTATCACGGATGGCGCTCAGTGCTGCGCGAGTCCCGAGCGCGCGCGGCGAGCGCACCTGCGGGCGCATGCTGGTATTCTTCGCAGCCGTGAGTTCAACACGGGCGGTCACCCCCCGCGTCGGGGTGCTGAGTCTTCTCCTCGCGGCTCAGTGGCTCGCGGCCCCCGGCATCAGCAGCGCACAACAAGCCGCTGCGCCCCAGGCGCCGGCGGCGGGGGCACATCGACCGCGCGTCGGGCTGGTGCTCTCGGGCGGCGGCGCGCGCGGCGCGGCGCACATCGGCGTGCTCAAGGTGCTCGAGCAGATGCGCGTGCCGGTGGACGCGATCGCCGGCACCAGCATGGGCGCGGTGGTCGGCGGACTGTATGCCAGCGGGCTGTCGGCGCACGACATTGAGAAGATCATGACCTCCATCAACTGGCAGGACGCGTTCCGCGACCGGCCGCCGCGCGAGGACCTGACGCTGCGCCGCAAGGAGGAGGAGGAGAACTTCCTGGTGAACTTTCCGCTCGGCGTGCGCGGTGGCCGCATCATCCTGCCGCGCGGACTGATCCAGGGACAGCGGCTGATGCAGACGCTGCGCAGCCTGACGCTGCCGGTGGCGCGCATCAGCAACTTCGACGAGCTGCCGATTCCGTTTCGCGCGGTCGCCACCGACCTGGAGACCGGCGCCAGCGTGGTGATGGGCTCGGGGGACCTGACGACGGCGATGCGCGCCAGCCTGTCCGCTCCCGGCGTGTTCGCCCCCGTCGAGCGCGACGGGCGGTTGCTGGTCGACGGCGGCATTGCCGATGACGTGCCGGTCGACATCGCGCGGGCGATGGGCGTCGACGTGGTGATCGTGGTGGACGTGGGCTTCCCGCTGCAGCCGCGCCAGCAGCTGAACGGCGCACCGGCGATCTCGAACCAGATGCTGGCGATCCTCATTCGCCAGAACGCCGCGGCGCAGCTCGCCACCCTCACACCCCGCGACATCCTGATCGAGCCGGCGCTCGGCGGCACTTCGTCGTTCGATTTCGGCGGCGTGGCGAAGGTGATCGGCGTCGGCGAGAGCGGGGCGCGTGCCCGCAGCGAGCAGCTCGCCGCGCTCGCCGTCAGCGAGCGCGACATGCAGGGCTACCTGGCGCGACGCGAGGCGGCACGTCAGCCGCCGCCGCGGATCGACTTCGTGCAGGTCGATCCCGGGTCGGAGAGCTACGGTCCCGCGACCGCCAGCCTGTTCAGCGACGTGGTCGGCAAGCCGCTCGACCCGGATGCGGTGGCGCAGCGCGTGACGGCACTGTACGGGCGCGGCGGCCTCGACACGCTCGACTACCACGTGATCGGCGATCCCGGACGCTACGGCCTGGCGCTCGACGCGCACCCCAATTCCCAGGGCACGAATTACCTGCGCTTCGGCCTGAGCCTGCAGGATGATTTCGAGGGCAACGCCACCTACGACGCCGCCATGCGCTTCGTGATGTCGGGCATCACGCGCAACGCCGGCGAATGGGTGACCGACTTCGAGGTCGGCACCACCTCGCTGGTGTCGACCGAGCTGTTCCTGCCGCTGGCGCAGTTCTCCGGCTGGTTCATCATGCCGCACCTCGCCGACGAGGCGCGTGACCTGTACTGGCTGCAGGGACAGAGCCTCGAGGCGGAGTATCGCGTGCACACCTTCGACTACGGCCTCGATTTCGGACGCCAGTTCGGCAACTGGGGGGAGATTCGCACCGGCGCCTTGAGCGAGCAGGGCCACTACGTGCTCGAGGTCGGTGACGCCTCGGATCCGGACCTGCCGGAGCAGAGCTTCACGCCGTTCAAGTTCCGCGAGTATTTCGTGCGCTTCACTTACGACCGCCTCGACGACCTGAACTTTCCGCACAACGGTCAGCAGGCGACCTTGCAGTGGAACTCCGACCGCAACGCGAGCGGCGTGGGCCAGAACGCCGACCAGGTGACGGCCAGCTATCTGGGCGCCTACTCCTTCGGGCGCGACACCGTGTCGTTCTCCGCCTCCGGCGGCACGACTCTCGAGTCGCACATCACCGACCTCAACCTGCAGTTTCCCCTCGGCGGGTTCCTCAATCTCTCGGGACTGCGGGCCTATTCGCTGCTCGGACCCAACTTTGGCATCGCGCGCGCGCTCTACTACCGGCAGATCGGCCGCGGCGGCCCGGGTTACTTCGATGTGCCCACCTACATCGGCGTGTCACTCGAGATCGGCAACGTGTGGCAGACCCGCAGCGCGGCGAGCTTCGGCAACACGCAGAAGGACGCCAGCGTGTTCCTCGGCCTCGACACGTTTCTCGGCCCGCTGTACATCGCCACCGGCTTCGACGATCACGGCAACCAGGCGTTCTACCTGTTTCTCGGCCGTACCTTCTGACGCGGCCGCCGCAGAACCGGCGGTCGTGCGCGTCGCGCCTCACAGCTGCCGGCGATAGACGATGAAACCCGAGCGCTCCGCGAGGGCGGTCAGGGGTCGCCGGTCGGCACGACCGCGGCCGTCTCCACCATCAGGACCACGACGCGCTCGGGCGCACGCGTGCGGTGGCGCAGGCCGCGCGGAACCACGAACCCCTCCTGGGCGCCGAGCTCGATCGAGCGGTCCTCGAGGTCGATGATGAAGCGCCCTTCGAGCACGAAGAAGAACTCATCGTCGCGGTCGTGCTTGTGCCAGTGATACTCGCCCTGCAGCACTCCGAGGCGGATGACCGAGTCGTTCACCCTGCAGAGCGTCTGGTTGTACCAGCGATCCGTGCAGCGGGCGACGAGCGCCGGCACGTCAACGACGCTCAGCGGTGCAAACTTGGCGTCGAGATAAGTGGCATACGGGTACTTGGCAGGTTCGGCCATGATGGTCTCCGGTCAGGTAGCGCCGTGCGGCGACGGCGCGCTACAGCCCGCGGCTCTCGGCCAGCTTCTCGATCTTCTGGAACATCAGCGCCGGCTTGTCGCCGCCGCGCGAGTACTCGTGCCGCCGGCTCATATCGGCCATGGCGGCGTCACGCTCGGCGGGTGTCGCGTACCAGTGCAGTCGCTGCCACTCCGGACCGAGGAGCTTGCGGAAGGGATCGCCGCCGGGAAGACTCACGCGTATGCCGTAGGGGCGCAGCCGCTCGATCGGCGGGGTACGCAGGTTCTGCGGTTGGCTGATGCCCATGAGGAACAGCAGCTTACGGTGCCGTCCGCTGCTGCGGCAAGCGGCCGCTCTTGAGTCATCTGGCGATCATCCCCACACTGTCGGTCGGCGAAAGTCGAGGAGCTCACAGCCATGGCGCTGTTTCGCAAGAAATCCACGATGCCCACCGCGGATAACGCACTGCCCGGACGCAGCGCGCCGCTGAAGGTTCCCGATACGCACTTCGTGAACGGACGGCGCATCGTGCCGCCGTTCCCCGCTCAGCTGTGCGAGGCGGTATTCGGGCTCGGCTGCTTCTGGGGAGCGGAGCGGCTGTTCTGGGAGCTGCCCGGCGTGTACTCGACCGCCGTCGGTTATGCCGGCGGCTTCACGCCCAATCCGACCTACGAAGAGGTCTGCACCGGAGAAACCGGCCACACGGAAGTCGTACGCGTGCTCTACGACCCGACCAAGATCGCCTACGACGAGCTGCTGAAGACGTTCTGGGAAGCGCACGATCCCACGCAGGGAATGCGCCAGGGGAACGACGTCGGCACGCAGTACCGCTCGGCCATCTACGTGACCGACGGCGCGCAGCGCGAGGCCGCGGAAGCTTCCAGGCGCGCCTACCAGGCACGCCTTGCGGCAGCCGGCTACGGCGCCATCACGACCGAGATCCGCGACGCACCGCAGTTCTTCTACGCCGAGGACTATCACCAGCAATACCTGGCGAAGAATCCGGGTGGCTACTGCGGCATCGGCGGCTGCGGGGTGCCGTTCAATTCCGCGGAAACCAAGGTGAGTGAGCAGGCGTAAGGGTGTCTTCACCCGTCTTGCCCCACACCACACAGGCTGCCAGCACTCGCGGATCAGGTCCGGCCTCGATCGAGAGCCGCTCCATCGACTATGTGCCCGATGACGAGCGCCATGGCGGGCTCGTGAGTCAATTCACCCTGTGGCTGGCGGCTAATCTGCAGATCACCGCGATCGTCACCGGGGCGCTCGCCGTGGTGTTCGGCGGCGATGTGTACTGGTCGCTGCTCGGCCTGCTCGCAGGTCAGCTGATCGGCGGCGCGGTCATGGCGCTGCACGCCGCGCAGGGGCCGCAGCTCGGCTTACCGCAGATGATTTCCTGCCGCGTCCAGTTCGGCGTCTACGGCGCGATCATCCCGATGGTGGCGGTGTGCCTGATGTACATCGGTTTCTCCGCCAGCGGCTGCGTGTTGGCCGGCCAGGCGCTCGGCCAGCTGCTCGGTGTCGATGATGCCGTCGCCATCCTTCTCTTCAGTGCCTGCATCGTGGTCGTGACGCTGTTCGGCTATCGCTTCATTCACCTGGTCGGGCGGCTGTCGAGCGTCGTCGGCGTGGTCGCATTCTTCTATATGTTCTGTCGGCTGGTTGCCGGCCACGATGTCCCGAGCTTGCTGGCCGAGCGGCATTTCTCGCTGAGCAAGTTTCTGCTGGCGATGTCCCTGTCGGCGTCCTGGCAGATCGCCTTCGGCCCGTACGTGGCCGACTACTCCCGCTACCTGCCGCGCGACACATCGGCGCCACGGGTATTCGCCGCCGTGGGACTGGGATCAGTCCTCGGTGCGCAGATAGCCATGACCTTCGGGGTGCTGGCCGCGGCCCTGGCGGGCAGCCAGTTCGAGCACCACGAGGTCGCCTATATCGTCGGCCTCGGCGCCAGTGGCGCGGCCGCGAGCCTGCTGTACTTCAGCATCGCCTTCGGCAAGGTCACGGTGACATCGCTCAATGCCTACGGCAGCTTCATGTCGATGGCGACGATCGTGAGCGGCTTCCGACGTGGCCTGCGCATATCCGTGTGGCACCGCTTCTGCTACGTGCTGGCGATGATCGGTGTTTCGGTGCTGCTCGCGCTCACCGGCCGCCACTCCTTCCTGCAGGAGTTCGAGGCCTTCATCCTGTGTCTGCTCGCCGTGTTCACGCCGTGGAGCGCGATCAACCTGGTCGACTACTATTGCTTCACCCGCTCGCGCTACGACGTGCCGGCGCTGTCCGACCCCGATGGCCGCTACGGGCGGTGGAACGCAACCGGCATCGCCATCTACCTGCTCGGCATCCTGGTTCAGATCCCGTTCCTCTCGACCTCGTTCTACACCGGCCCGCTGGTGGCGCCGCTCGGGGGTGTAGACGTCTCGTGGGTGGTGGGTCTGCTGGTGCCGGGCGCGCTCTATTACACCTGCGGACGGGCCTCGCGCCGCCGCGCCCCGGCGCAGCTGGTGCTGCCGGCCTGAAGGCAGGCCCGGGAACGGCGGCCACGCGCGCGCCGCCGCCGCGCAGATAAAAAAAAGTTTGACCCCGATTCCTCGCACGTGCAGTTTAGCGCCACAGGATCTCAGTCACGGGTATGGAATAAGTAAAGTCCGTCGTGTTCGCGCCGCCGCGTCACGACACGCGATCACTGATTCGCCGTGCCCGCGGTGAGATCGATTTGAAGAAACTCAGGCGAACTGCAGCTGTAGATCGACCTGAAATGGGCCGACGGCGGATCGGCCCGGCAGCGGCTATTTACGGGGAGTATCCAAATGAAGATCCATAATTTACTCAGTGTTGGCGTTCTGCTGGCTGCGGCGTTTGGCGCCCAGCTCGCCGCCGGCGCGCCGGCGGCGACGCACGAGCAAGCGGCGTCTGCGGGAGACACGGTCGAATTCACGGTCTACCTGCCGTTACGCAACCAGGAACAGCTGGAGAGTCTGCTTGCGCAGCTGCACGATCCGGCTTCCGCAAAATACCAGCAGTGGCTGCAGCCGGCCGAGTTCATGAAACTCTTTGGTCCGAGCGCGAGCGATCTGGCCAACGCGAAAGCCGCGCTCGTCGCGCACGGCTTTACGGTGACCGACAGCAATGCGCATGGCTTCCACGTGACCGGTCAGGTCAGCGCCGTAGCGAATACTTTCGGGGTGGGCGTCAACCAGCAGACTCGTCAGGACGGCAGCACGCGCTTCATCGCGCAAGGCGCGCTGCGGGTGCCCGGTGAGCTGCAGGCGCTGAACGTGCGGGTCTTCGGGCTCGAGCGCGTCCCGGAGCGCCGCGTGAACTCGGGCGCGATTGCGAAGAGCACCGGCGCGATCGTCGACAACCGCTACGGAATCACCGGGTCCTATTGGTTTGATGACCTGAAGCAGGCCTATGACTACCCGGCGTACAGTTCGCGCACCGACGGTACCGGCGTCAATGTCGCGATCCTCATGGGGGACCTGCTGTTTCCCGGCGATGTCGCGGCTGCCTTCGACCACGAGCAGTTCACCGCCATTACCGGTAAGCCGGACCCGGCCGTAAAGACGGTGTTGGTCGACGGTGGCGGCGCCATAGGTGGCCCCGACGCGTTCGAGGCGAGTCTCGACGTGCAGCAGGTGCTCGGCGGTGCCCCGGGAGCGAATGTCACGCTGGTCAGCATTCCTGACCTGTCGGATCCGCACATCATGGACGGCTACACCTACATCGTCGACACCAACACCTACGACATCGTCAACTCGTCATTCGGCGGTTGCGAGCTCGAATACACACCCGCTTTCAACGACGGGGTGGATTACACCTACATCCTTAAGCAGTATCACGAGATATTCGCGCAGGGCAACGCGCAGGGCATCACCTTCGTGGCGGCCTCCGGCGATAACGGCGCGCTGCTGTGCCCGAGCGCCGATTACGGCAACCCCGGAGCGAGCCCGGTGTTCACACTCGGTGTCAGCACGCCGGCGGATGATCCGGACGTGACCGCCGTCGGCGGCGGCAACCTGATCACTGTCAACACGCCCCCGAGTCTGAACTCCGCCTATGTCAGAGAGAGCGCCTTCGGCGACCCGGAATATCCCTACGACATCTACGGACTGGGTCAGAACGTGTCCGGCGGTTACTGGGGAGCGGGCGGAGGAGTGAGCTCGGTCTTTGCCAAGCCCTTCTACCAGCTGTTGGCGAATACCGATTCGCGCCAGTGGCGCACGCTGCCCGATGTCGGCATGCAGGTCGGGGGCTTTGGCTTCAGCAGTCTCAACGGGCCGATCGGCTCGTTCTGCGATCCCAGTGCCATCAGCTGCAGCCCGGACGACAGCTCGGTGCTTACGGCGTACGGCGTCAACTACGGCGGCGGATTCTATTTCACGATCGGCACTTCAGTGTCGTCGCCGGAGTTTGTCGGCGCGTTGGCCCTCTACGAACAGCAGCGCGGCCGGTTTCATCGCCAGGGCAACGTGAACTACTTCCTCTATGCGCGCGGTGCCCTGCAGTCGCTGGCGGGCGGCGTCTACGCGCCTGCGGAGCTGCAATTCTTCCATCGCAACATTCCAGGGTTCGATGGCTTCTATAACGCCGACTACCCGAGCCACGACTACAACTACATCTACGGCAATGGCAGTCCGGATGTTCGCAAGCTCTTCGGCCTGACGAACTATCCGGCGGCGGGCGTGCCGCAGACACCCGGCAATCCTTAGGAGCTCGCTGCCGACAGCAGAAGGCGTTCGCGCACGACGCGAACGCCTTCTGCGCTCCGCTGGAGCGGAACTAACCCGGCGAAGTCGCGACGCGCAGTTCCACGGCCCGCGCCTCCCGGCCGAGCGTCGTGACCACGATGAGCGCGACCGCGACCACCGCCATCGTCCACGAGAGGATGTAGGCGTAGTCGCCGCCGTGCGCCTCGGCGATGCCCGCCTGGAAGGGTGACATTCGCGACGCCGCGAGGTTACCGAGCTGATAGGCGAAGCCCGGCAGGATCGCGCGCACCGAGGGAGGCGACAGCTCGTTGAGATGCGCCGGCACGATGCCCCAGGCCCCCTGCACCATGAACTGCATAAGAAAGCCGCCGAGCGCCAGCAGCACCACGGTCTGCGCATAAGCCCACAGCGGGATCATGGGCAGCGCCAGCAGTGCCGCCAGCACGATGGCACGTCGGCGGCCCAGCCGCTCCGACAGTGTGCCGAAGAAGATCCCGCCGGCCAGCGCTCCGAGGTTCATGACGATGGCGATCTTGCCGGTGGTCTCGGGGGACAGGTGATGCTGGCTCTGCAGGAACGTGGGATACAGGTCCTGCGAGCCGTGCGAGAAGGCGTTGAAGCAGGCCATGAGCAGCACCAGGTACAAAAGCGTCGGCAGGTGAGTCTTCGCCGCGCCCCACACCGCTGCTGCCGTAGCCCGCTGCGTGGCCGCGCCCGCCAGCCATGCGGGGGATTCCGCCACGCCGTAGCGAATGTACAGCACCAGCAGGGCGGGGCTCGCGCCGATTATGAACATGCCGCGCCAGCCCACGTGCACGAAGACATAGGCGAAGACCAGCGACGCCAGCAGGTAACCGATGACATAGCCTTCCTGCAGCAGGCCGGAGAAGAAACCGCGTCCCTTGGCCGGCAGGGTCTCGAGCGCCAGCGCCGCGCCAACTCCCCACTCACCGCCCATGGCGAAGCCGAATACCGCGCGCAGCACGAGCAGCGTCGCCAGGTTGGGAGCGAAGGCGGTGGCCAGCTGCGCCGCAGCATAGCTGACGACGTTAAGCATCAGGATCGGACGGCGGCCGTACTTCTCCGCGAGCCAGCCGAAAAACAGCGCGCCGAGCGGACGGAACGCGAGCGTGAGAAAGATTCCCTCGGCCACCGACTTCACGTCGGTATGGAACTCGCTGCTGATCGCCTTCAGGCAGAAGACGAAGATGAAGAAATCGAAGGCATCGAGCGACCAGCCGAGGAGCGAGGCCACGAATGCCTTCAGTTGCGCGCCAGTCAGTTCTCGCAGAATGCCAGGCACAGCGCCTCCCCCCCCGACGGCTGAAATACAAGCCTAACACGGGCGCAGTTGGGCGAGAATGGGGCCATGCTGTGTTGGACTGCCGGCCGCATTGCCGGTCCTGCTGTCGTGCTGCTCGCCGCTGCTGCGCCAGCTGCGGCGGCGGCGCCATTCTCCTTCGATGCCGCGCCGGGCCGGCTGCCGAAGGACGTGGTGCCGCTCGACTACACGATCGTGGTCACGCCGGACATCCGCGCGGGGACCATCGCCGGCAGCGAGACGGTGAAGCTGCGCGTGCGCAAGGCCACCGGCGAGATCGTCTTCAATTCGCTCAACGAGAAGCTTAGCGATGTGCGCCTGGACGGCAGGCCGGTGAGCGGCCTGCGCTCGGATGACGAGCAGCAGCTGAGCACGCTCACGCTGGCACAGCCGCTGCGATCGGGGGTACATACGCTGAGCTTTTCCTACGTCGCCAAGCTCGAGACGCAGCCGCACGGGTTGTTCGTGCAGTCGTTCGTCAAAGCCGACGGCACGCGCGAGCAGATGCTGTCGACCAAGATGGAGAGCACGGATGCACGACGCATGTTCCCCTGCTGGGACGAGCCGGCCTTTCGCGCCACGTTCCAGCTGAGCGCGACGGTGGCCGCGGACTGGGCAACGGTCTCCAATATGCCGGTGGCCGGGCGCACGGTGCACGGAACCTTGGCCACCGTGACTTTCGCGCGCTCGCCGCGCATGCCTTCGTACCTGGTCGAATTCAGCGCCGGCCATCTCGAGCGCATCAGCGCGCGCGCCGGCGCAACCACCCTCGGCATCTGGGCGGTGCGCGGCCGGGAGAACGACGCAGCGGTCGCGCTCGCCAATGCGCGGCAGATCCTCCTCGACTACAACGACTATTTCGGCTATGCCTTTCCGCTGCCGAAGCTCGACTCCATCGCCGTGCCGGGCGGCTTCAGCGGCGCGATGGAGAACTGGGGCGCGATCACCTATAACGATCAGCTGCTGCTGGTGGGCGCTTCCAGCACCATCGCCGATCGCCAGGCGGTGTACGCCGTACAGGCTCACGAGATGGCGCACCAGTGGAATGGCGATCTCGTCACCATGGCGTGGTGGGACGAGCTGTGGCTTAACGAGAGCTTCGCCTCCTGGCGCGGCGCGCAGCAAACCGACGCGCGCAATCCGACCTGGAAATGGTGGGAGCTGCAGGACGGACCCAGGCAGCGCGCCATGCGTGACGACGCCCGCCTCACTTCGCACCCGGTGCACCAGCCGGTGGCCGACGAGCTGCAGGCCGCCAACGTGTTCGACGCCATTACCTATATCAAGGGCCAGTCGATGCTGCGCATGCTGGAAGCGCACCTGGGCGCCGCGGTGTTTCGCGACGGCATCCGCCGCTACATCGCGGCGCGCGCCTTCTCCAATGCGACGGCCACCGATCTGTGGAATGCGCTGAGCGCGGCGAGCGGCCGCGACGTCGGGGCGCTCGCGCGCGACTGGACCGAGCAGGCCGGCTACCCGCTGGTGACGGTCGCCGCGAGCTGTGACGCATCCGGTGAGCGCACCCTCACCCTGTCGCAGGCACGCTTCCTGCTGCACGGCGCCGATCCCGCCGGCACGCACTGGCAGGTACCGCTGCGCATCCGCTCGGCAACGGACGGGACACCGCGTCCGCTGCTGCTGACCCGCGACGGCCAGACGGAGCGCGTGGGTCGCTGCGGTGAACCGCTCAGCGTGAATGCCGACGGCATCGGTTTCTTCCGCGCGGCTTACGACGAGGCGACCCTCACGAGCAACACGCGCGCGTTCGCGACCCTGCCCGAGGGCGACAAGATCGCACTGCTCGATGACACCTGGGCGCTGGTGCTGGCGGGCCGCACGCCGCTCGGCGCCTACCTGACGCTGGCCACCTCGATGGGCGACGATGCCGATGCGCGTGCCTGGGAGCAGATTGCCGCGGCGCTCGGCACGCTCGAGCATTACGAGCGCGGCAGCCCCGGGCAGCCGGCCTTCGCGGCCGTGGCGCGCTCCATCGTCAAGCCGATGGCGCAGCGGCTCGGCTGGGATGCGCGCCCCGAGGAGACCCCCGACGTGCAGCAACTGCGCCGTACGCTGCTGCGCGACCTCGGGGAGTGGGGGGATGCGGAAGTGATCGGCGAGGCGCGGCGCCGGTTTGCCGCCTTCGTCGCCGACCACAATGCCGTCATGGCGGACGACCAGGCGCTGGTGCTCGGCATCGTGATGCGCACCGCCGACGCGGCGAGCTTCGACGCCCTGCACGCGATCGCTCGCGCGGAAAAGGACGACACGGCGCAGCGGCGCGACTACGCGGCGCTCATGCAGGCGGGCGACCCGCAGCTGGCGCAGCAGGCCGCCGCCATCGCGGTCTCGGAGGAGATTCCGCCGCAGGCGGCGAACCGCAGAATCCAGCTGGTGGTGGCGCTCGCCGAGCAGCATCCGCAGCTGTCGTGGACGACCTTCAGCACCCACGCCGATCAGCTGCTCTCGACCAACCCGAAATACGCCCCGCTGATTACCGCGGAGTACGTGCCCGAGTACTTCTGGGAGGCGGTGCCGCTGCCGACTCTCGAAGCCTGGGTGCGCGCGCGCGTGCCCTCGGAGATGGCGGTCAATGTGGCGCGCGGCATGGAGGCAGCGCGCGCGCTGCAGGCGGAAAAAGCGCTGCTGCTGGGCGAGGCTGACGCATACACCCGCGCGGCCAGGAGCGGCGGTGCGAACGGGGGCTGACGGCGCAGCGCCTGAGCCGGCGCCGCAGGCGCACGAGCGCGCTCGCCGGGCCCGCCGGCCGAAGGCCGCCGGAGCGCTTCGATGAGCGTGGGCGGCGAGAGCTTCGACGCCATCATCGAGCGCGAGCGCGGCCTGCAGCACACCCTGAGTGCGCGCCGCATGAGCATGATCGCCATCGGCGGCGCGATCGGCACCGGCTTGTTTCTCGGCAGCGGCTTCGCGATCAGTCTCGCCGGCCCTGCGGTGCTGCTGAGCTACCTCATGGGGGCGCTGATCGCGCTGCTGCTCATGGGATGCCTCGCCGAGATGACGGTGACTCACCCAACAACAGGCTCGTTCGGTGCGTACGCCGAGTTTTACATCGGCCCGCTGGCGGGTTTCCTGGTGCGTTACGCCTACTGGACGGGCAACGTGCTAGCGATCGGCACCGAGGTCACCGCGATCGCGCTCTACATGCGCTTCTGGTTTCCCGCCTATCCGGGCTGGCCGTGGATCGTGACGTTCTCCGCGCTGCTGATGCTGGCCAACGCCCGCAGCGTGAATGTGTTCGGCGCCATCGAGTACTGGTTCGCAACCGTCAAGGTCACGGCCATCGTGCTGTTCATCCTGCTGGCGGGGTATATCCTCTGGCACGCACCGGCCAGCTTGCCCGGGGCGGCTGCGGCGGCGGCGCCGAGCGCCGGCTTTCACAACTACCTCGACCACGGCGGCTTCCTGCCGCGCGGCCTGTGGGGCGCCTGGGTGGCCGTGATCGTGGCGATCTTCAGCTATTTCAGTATCGAGATGATCGCGGTGGCGGCCGGCGAAGCCGCGCACCCGGAGGTTGCCGTGACGCGGGCGTTTCGCGCGACGCTGATCAGGCTCATTCTTTTCTACCTGCTGACGCTGGCGCTGGTACTGGCGATCGTGCCCTGGCCGCTGGCGGGGGTCGAGGAGAGTCCGTTCGTCAAGGTCATGCGCGCGCTGCACGTGCCCGGCGCGGCCGCGATCTTCAACGGCGTGATCCTGGTGGCGGCGCTGTCGGCCATGAACAGCCAGCTGTACATCAGCACGCGCATGATGTTCAGCCTGTCGCGGGCCGGCTATGCGCCACAGCGCTTCGGCGCGCTCAACCGCCGTGGGGTGCCGCTGCAGGCACTGCTGCTGTCGAGCATCGGGATCGCCGTTGCCGCGGCGCTGAGCGTCGTGGCGCCGAAATCCGCCTTCATCCTCATGGTGGCGATCGCCTCCTTCGGCACGATGTTCACCTGGTTGATGATCTTCGCGACCCACTATCGCTTTCGCCGGGCGCGCGAGCGCGCCGGCGCGCCACCGTTGCGCTTTCGGCTGCGCGGCTTCCCGGCGACGACGCTCCTCGGTGCAGCGCTCATGGTCGCGGTGCTGGCGACCACCGCGTTCACGGACGCCTTCCGCCCGACGCTGGTGTTCGGGGTGCCGTTCCTCGGTGTGCTGTGCGCGGTTTACTGGCTCTGGTATCGCCGCGAAGCGCGGGAGTAAGCTGCCTCAAGCGCCAGTGCCGTGGGCAAAGGAGCCGGCCATGACTACCAATCCGATTCCACCAGGGTATCGCACCGTGACGCCCTACCTCATCGTCAAAGGGGCGGCGGAGGCGATCGAGTTCTACAAGCGCGCGTTCGGCGCCACCGAGATGCTGCGCATGGCCGACCCGCAGGGCAGGGTGGGGCATGCGGAGCTGCGCATCGGCGACTCGGTGATCATGCTCGCGGACGAGCATCCGTCGATGGGTTATCGCAGTCCGCGCTCGCTCGGCGGCTCGAGCGTCAGCATTCTGCTGTACCTGCCGGATGTCGACACGGTGTTCGAGCGGGCGCTGAAGAGCGGTGCGCGCACGCAGCGCCCGGTGACGAACCAGTTCTACGGCGATCGCTCGGGTACGCTCGAGGATCCGTTCGGCCACCTGTGGACCGTAGCGACGCATGTCGAGGACGTCGCGCCCGAGGAAATGCGCCGCCGTGCTGAGGTCGCCATGCAAGCGGGCGCAACACCGCCGGCCGACGGCTGACCGTTGCCGCCCGGCTATTGCCCGGCGCGCGCGTTGCATTCATGATCGGCGCATAAGCGCCTGACAGGCGCAGGGGGGATCCCGCCGCCGCGCGTAGCGCGCGGGCGCCGGGCGCAGCTTGGTTTTCAACTCGCTCACGTTCATCGTGTTCTTTGCGTGCGTGCTCGGTCTGCACTCGCTGCCGCTCCCGTGGACCACGAAAAAGATCAACCTGCTGATCGCGAGCTACCTGTTCTATTCGGCGTGGAACCCGCCGTTCGTCATCCTGTTGTGGATCTCGACGGTCGTCGACTGGTACGCGGCGCAGGGACTGGTCAAGGCACGTCGCCAGAGCGTCCGGCACGCCTGGATGCTGCTGTCGGTGGTCGCCAATCTCGGCATGCTGGGCTACTTCAAGTACGGCCAGTTCCTGCTCGATAACTTCACCGCCCTGATGGGCACGCTCGGGATCGCCTACCACCCGGCGCACTACGACATCGTGCTGCCCGTGGGCATTTCCTTCTATACCTTCGCCACCATGTCGTACACGCTCGACGTGTACCTGCGCCGCGCCGCGCCGGCGCAGAACCTGCTCGATTACGCGCTGTTCGTGACGTTCTTCCCGCACCTGGTCGCGGGCCCCATCATGCGTCCGACGGAGCTCGTGCCGCAGTTCGCCGAGCCGCGTCGCGCGACTGCGCAGCAGCTGCGCTTCGGGCTGGCGCTGATGACCATCGGCCTCTTCAACAAGGTGGTGCTCGCCGACAGCTTCCTGTCGCACGTTGCCGAGAGCGTTTACGACAGCGACAAGATCCCGGGGACGCTGGATGCCTGGGCGGGCACGCTCGCCTTCAGCGGTCAGATCTTCTGCGACTTTGCCGGTTACTCGACCACCGCGATCGGGGCGGCGCTGTGCCTCGGCTTCGCCATGCCCGACAACTTCCGCTTTCCCTACGCCGCGGTCGGCTTCTCGGATTTCTGGCGGCGCTGGCACATCACGCTGTCCTCGTGGTTGCGCGACTACCTGTACATTCCCCTCGGCGGCAACCGTCACGGCGCGCGCCGCACCTATGCCGCGCTCATGATGACCATGCTGCTGGGCGGCCTGTGGCACGGGGCGAACTGGACGTTCGTCGCCTGGGGCGGCCTGCATGGGCTGTACCTCGCCGCCGAACGCACGCTGCGCGCGCGCTTTGCCAACTACCGGCCCGGGCCGCTCATGTTCGTGGCGCTGGGACTGCTCACCTACACGCTCGTCAACCTCACCTGGGTGTTCTTTCGCGCCAAGACCTTTGGCAAGGCGTGGGTCGTGCTGCGCGGCATGCTCGGGCAGAACGGCGTGGTCAAGCCCATCCTCAACACCTTCAGCCTGATCACCGTGGCCGCGATCGTCGGCGGCATCGTGCTCACGCACTGGCTGATGCGTGCGCGCACGCTCGAGTCGGTGATCGCGCGCACGCCGGGGCTGGCGGTGTGCGCGCTGTGGGCGCTGCTGTTGTTCGCAATTGTCGCTGCACAAGGGGAAGGCAGTGCCTTCATCTATTTCCAGTTCTGACGCCGCGCTCGGCGGCCTGCCGGACGGCGCTGCTGGTCGGGCGGCGGCGCGCGCACCGGCAGAGCGTGACCGCTACGCGCGTCAGACGGCCGCCGACCGGCCCGGGGTTGCGCAGCCGGTGCCGGTGCGCCCGGTGCCCGAGCAACCCTGGGGCAGGATTCTGCTCGGAACCGTCGTGCTGTTTGCGCTGCTGCTGTCAGGGTGGGAAGCGTACTGGCGCGCGTATGGCGTCAGGCCCGGCATCAGCAATAGCTACGGGCTGTGGGCGATCCAGCGCCGGCGCATCGACGCGGGTGAGGGCGGCGCGACGGTTCTGGTGGGGGACTCGCGCATGTTCTTCGACCTGCAGCTGCCGGTTTGGCAGCGCCTCGATGGCAGCCGTCCGATCCAGCTTTCCTTTGAAGGCACTTCGGCGCTGGTCACGCTCGAGGATCTCGCGGCGGATCCGCAGTTCACCGGGCGCGTGCTGATCGGCATTGCACCGCAGGTATTCTTTCAGGGATTCAAGTATCGCGGCGGCGCGGCTGCCTACACGCGCAAGCAGTCGCCTTCGCAGCGCATCGGCCAGTGGCTGTCCATGCACCTGATCGAGCCGTACCTGGCGTTCGACGACTCCGATTATGCCCTGGAGACGGTGCTCGAGCGGCAACCGTGGCCGCAGCGCCCCGGCAAGTTCTGGTTTACCGAGGTGCGCAGGCTCTCCGTTACCGAGCCCGATCGCAACACTCACCTGTGGAGCAAGGTGGCCACCGACCTGCAATACCGCGAACTGACGCGCAACATCTGGCGGCAGGATTTTCTGCCGTCGCAGGATCCGCCGCCGGCGAAGCTGAGCAAGACCATCAGCGAGCAGATCGCGCAGACGGCCAAGGCGGTTGCGAAGTTGCGCGCCCGCGGCGTTCAGGTGCTGTTCGTGCGCATGCCGGCCGACGGTGAGTTTCTCGCGTACGAGAACCGGCTTTTTCCGCGTGCCAAGACCTGGGATGCGCTGCTTGCCGCGACCGGATCGCCGGGCATTCACTTCCAGGATTACCCGCAGCTGCAGGGGTACTACCTGCCCGAGTGGTCGCACATCCGACAGGCGGACGCCGAGCGCTTCACCGCGGCGCTGTACGGGATCGTCACACGTGACTTCTGGGCCGCAGGCGCCGATGCCGCGGCAGCAGTCGCCGCGGTCGGTGTGGTCGGGACCGATCCCGCGCACTAGCGCTGCCCCCGTTCACGAGGGATTCTTCACCCAGCCGCGCGGCTTGCTGTTGAAGCCGATCTTCACGTCGACCGACTTGCTGCCGCAACGGCACCTGAAACGCGTGATGATGCGCGCCAGCGGCTCGTCCCAGCCGTCGCGGCAATGCCGCGCCAGAAATGCCGGTGTTATCTCGCGGGCGTGTTGGCAGCCGCGGCAGGTGACCACGACCACGTAGTCGCCGAAATGATCGCGCAGCCGTTCGATGGAGCTCCAGGGCAGCACGGCGAAAGTGTGGGCGGTGCGCTTCGCTGCCGTCCACACAGTGTTAAAGTGCTGCGCATACTGTTCGCAGGCTAAAGCATGTGCGGCAAGTACATCCTGGCGCAGGCAGCCAAGGCCGAGCGCGCCATGGGCATCCGCCGCGGCCGCTGGGAGTATCCGGTCAGCTACCGCGTGCTGCCCACGGAGCAGGTTCCGCTGGTCGTACCGCTCGAGGGCGAGCGCGAGGCGGTGCAGATGCGCTGGGGGCTGATTCCGTGGTGGGCGCACGGCGTGCCGCTGAAAGCTTCCACCATCAACGCCACCGTGGAGCGCATCGACAGCGCGCCGAGCTATCGCGATCCCTGGGAGCGAGGCCAGCGCTGCATATTCGTCATGGGCGGGTTTTACGAGCCGCATGTCAACGAGGATGGCTCGCGCGATCCGTTCCTTGTGCGGCTGCGTGAGCGGGAAGTGTTTGGCGTGGCGGGACTGTGGGAGCGCTCGCGCCGCGAGGACGGCTCGTACGTGTTCTCGTGCACGCTGATCACCCTGCCGGCGAACCGGCTGCTCGCGCAAATTCACAACGGCAAGCAGCGCATGCCGGCGGTTCTCGCCGAACCCGATCACGACACCTGGCTCAACGGCACGCCCCAGCAGGCCCGTGCCGTGCTCAATCCCTACCCCGCAGAGCTCATGGAGGCCTGGCAGGTGAGCCGCCGTGTGAATAATCCGCGCCTGCCGAACGATGCCAGCCTGATCGAGCCGCAACCGGCGGCCGTCGGCGGCGGCGAGGCTGCGCGCCGCTGACCCGCGCGTCGCGCATGGTGGCTGCCGCCGCGATGCTCTACGATAACCGCGAACCACCAGGGGAGCGCGGTCCGTGCGCCGGTATCGCCGATATCTCATCGGGCTCGCCATCGTCGCGGTGCTCACCGGCGCCTACGCCGCCGCGGGGTTCCTGGCGCTGCCGTACTTCGCACGGCGCGGCGCACAGGATTTCGTCCGCACGCACTACGGTCGTACGCTCGCCATGGGCGATATCCGTTTCAATCCCTTCACGCTGGCACTCGACGTACGCCAGCTCGCGCTGCCCGATGCCGACGGCCAGACGCTGCTGGCGTTCGCTCGTCTGCACGTGCAGCTGCAGTGGGCCACGCTGTGGCGGTTCGCGCCGAGCTTCGGCGAGATCATCCTCGAGCGGCCCTACGTAAGAGCGGTGCTGCGCCCGGGGGGCGAGCTGAATCTTGCCGACCTCGGCAAAGGCTTTGCGCCGCCGCCGGCACCAACGGCGCCGCAGGCGAAGTCGGCGCCGCTGCGGCTGTACATCCAGCGCTTCGCGGTGATCTCCGGCAACACCACCTTCGAGGATCGCACCCGGCCCACGCCCTTTCATGCGGAGTTCACGCCCATCGCGTTCGAGCTGCGCGACTTCAGCACCACCACCACCACCGCTACCGGTAACGCCTACACGCTGAATGCCGCCTCGCCCGAGGGCGAGCGGCTGATCTGGAGCGGAACGGTGCGCCTGACGCCGCTGGCCTCGCACGGTGAGTTCGAGATCGCCGATCTCAAGGCGCGCACCGTATGGAACTACCTGCGTGCCAGTCTGCCTTTCGAGATCGCTGCCGGCGTCATCGGCGTGCGCGGTGATTACGACCTGGTGAGTGGCGGCGCCCCGCTCGGCCTCACGCTGAATGTGCGCAGCACCAGGGTGAGCGGCCTCGCCGTGCGCCCCAGAGGGGCGAGCCAGGACTATGTGTCGGGGAGCGTCGAGGTCGATGATGCGCGGATCGATCTTGCCAGCCGCGCGGTGAATGTCGCGAAGGTACGGCTCGCCGACGGCAACATTACGGCGTGGCGCGCCGAGGACGGGCGGCTGAATCTCATCGACCTGCTGTCGCCGCCCGGCGCCGCCGGCGCCGCGGCTGCACCCGCCGCTGTGGCGCCTGTCGCCACGAGCGCTGTCGCCACGAGCGCTGCGGCCACCGCGGCCGACACGGCGGCGGCACCGGCCTGGACCGTGTCCGTGCCGGACATCGCGGTGCAGGGGCTCAAGGTCTCCGCCGAAGACCGGCAGGTGCGACCGGCCGCGGCCCTGCTGCTCGATCCGCTCAACCTGCACGTCGGTGGATTTACCACCGCCCCGGACTGCACGCTGGAGATCACGCTCGACAGCGCCGTCAACCGCGTCGGCAGGGTCAGCGCCCGGGGGCGGCTCGCGGTGAAATCCACGGCGGTGGATGCCCACATCGAAGCCGCAGGTCTCGGCCTGAACATGCTGCAGCCGTACCTGGCGCAATACACCTCGATGACTTTGCTGCAAGGCGCGCTCGGCGCGAAGCTGGATATGGCGCGCGGCGCCGACGGCGCGCTGGCGGTGAAGGGCAATGCGGGAGTCACCGACCTGCGCACCGTGGACAACGCACTGAAGCAGGACTTCATCAAGTGGCGTGAGCTGCGCGTCGCCGACATCCGTTACGCCAGCAGTCCGGCGAGCCTGCGCATCGGCAGCATCACCGCGGTCGAGCCCTACGTGCGCATGATCGTCGCGCCCAATCGCACCCTGAACATCACCGAGATACTGACGGCACCGGCAGCGGCGCGCGGCGCACCCGGGGGCGCTGCAGCTGCTGCACAGGCTCCCGGCGCCGCGGTGCAGCCTGCGACGGCGGTCGCGGCCACGCCTGCAGCAGCGCCCGCCGCCATGTCGGGCGGGGCGCCCGCGACCGGACGGCCGGCGGGGCGTCGCGGCGCCAGGCACTCTGCCGAGGGCGGTACGGCCGGGCCCGCCAAGCCGCTCACACCGTTGCCGATGTCGATCGGCGTGGTGCGCGTCGTCAATGCGTCCGCGAACTATGCGGACCTGTGGATCAAGCCGAGCTTCGCGGTCGGCATCCAGACGCTCGGCGGCACGGTGACGGGGCTGTCGTCGGATCCGGCCTCGCGTGCGCACATCGAGCTCAACGGCAAGGTAGATCGCTACTCGCCGCTGCACATCGGCGGCAGCGTCAACCTGCTGTCCGCCGCGCTCTACACCGACGTGACCATGGCCTTCAAGGATCTCGACCTCACGATCGTGAATCCCTACTCCGGTTACTTCGCCGGCTACCTGATCGACAAGGGCAAGTTGTCGGTGGAAGTCAGCTACAAGATCGACCAGCGCCAGCTCGACGCCCGGCAGCATTTCGTGGTCGACCAGCTCGAGCTCGGTGACCGCGTCGACACGCCCGGGGCGGCGCATCTGCCGCTGAAACTCGCCGTGGCGCTGCTCAAGGACCGCAACGGCGTCATCGACCTCGAGCTGCCGATGAATGGCTCGCTCGATGATCCGAAATTCCGTATCGGTCCGATCATCTGGAAGATCTTCGTCAACATCATCGTGAAAGCGGCGACCGCGCCCTTTGCGCTGCTCGGGCACCTGTTCGGCGGCGGCGAGCACATGAATGTCGTCGAGTTCGACCCCGGGAGCGCGCAGCTGGACAAACCCGCGCGCGAGCAGCTCGTGGCCCTTGGCAAGGCCCTCAAGGAACGGCCGCAGCTCAAGCTCGACGTGCCGATCGTGTTCTCCGGCACCCTCGACGCCGCACAGCTCGCCGCGGCACGCCTGCAGGGGGAGCTCGCCGCGCGCGCACTCGAGAGCCGCGCGGGCCGCAAGCATGCGGATACGGCCGCCGAAGTGGCGCTCGCCGACCCAGAGAAGCACTTCAGGCTGCTGGTGGAGCAGTTCCACGCCGATCTGGGCAAGGACACGGCGCTGCCGCCCGCGGCGGTTGCCGTCGAGCAGAGTAAGCGCAAGGAGACTCCGCCGTACGATGCTGCCATCGGCGAGCTCAATGCCGCGCTCATCGAGCACCTGAAGGTTTCCGACGCGGATCTGCAGGCCCTCGGCAAGCAGCGCGCGCAGGCGATCCAGGATGCGCTGCTGTCCGACGGCCAGATCGAGCCGGCGCGGCTCTTCATCGTCAACGCGTCGCAGAAAGCGCAAGGCGGCGACAAGGTTAAAGTCGAGCTGGCGGTGAAATGACGAGCGGCGGGCACCGCGGCCGCGGCGCACACCGCGCCTGCGTGCGCCGCTACTTGCGGGCGCCGCTACCTTGCGGGCGCCAGCTCCGCCAGCTGGCGTGCGGCGAGCTTCGGTCGCCGCGCGGCGTCGTACAGCCCCCAGTGCGCCTCTTCCGTGTGCACACCCGGCGCCGCGCCCGGCACGCCGGTCGCATCGTACGCCCGCCACGGCGCATCGAAGGCGGCAAACCAGGCGAACGCGTGCGCCGGGCTCGGCGGCAGCAGCCGCGCGAGCTCGCGATAGAACCCCGCCTGGCGCGCCTCGCTGAACCCGGCACTCGCCGGGGCCGTCGGTACGCCGGTCTCCTTGACCAGGATCGGTCCGCAGGCGAGAGGGGCGAGCTGCGCAAGCACGTTGACGACGAACTGCGCCGCCGCATCGTCGGGGGCGTCGCGGAACCACGGCTGGAAGACCGGGTGCACGTTCACCAGCAGGAAGTCGAGCTGGCGCAGCAGTGCGGCGGTCGCGGGCTCGTAGTAGACATGGAACGGCTCGCTCACGCTCAGCGCCACGCCGGGAAACTCGGCACGCGCGCTGGCGAGGAGTGCCGCGAGGCGCTGCGGATCGCTGCGCTGTGCGAACAGCAGCTCGTTGCCGAGTGATATGCCGTCGACCAGCTGCGGGAAGCGCCGTGCGGCCGCGAGCGCCGCGGCGCGCTCGCTCTCATCGGCGGGATTCCATACGCCGATGATCAGCGCACGGAAGCCGAGGTCCGCGGCGATGGCGGGGATGGCCTCGCCACCGTGCACCGCGTCGTAGGTGATGAGCGCATCGAAGCGGCGTCGCAGCACGGTGAGATCCGCGCGAATGCCCGCTTCGGTCGCCGGTGTGACCTGTCCGTTCACCACCTGCAGCGACGTGGGCTGGTAGGCAACGAAGCGGCCACTGAGCCAGGCCGCGCGCAGCCGCGCGACGGCGGGCAGGGCGGCCGCATGCACGGCGCAGCCGCGGGCTGGCGCCGCGTGCGCCGGCGCCGCGCCGAGCAACGCGCCGCCGAGCAGCGCGCCGAGCCGCGCTGCGCGAGCCAGGGTCGTGCCGATCCGCCGGCCGCAGGACGCGACGGCGGCGGATTGTGCCACACTGCCGCTGCGCGCCGACCGCGGTCCTCTCAGGCGCAGGAGACTTCGCATGGCGGATCTGAATGAGCTCGGGGCACGGTTTCGGGCGCTGCATGAGGCGCCGGCTCCCTTCGTCATTCCCAACGTCTGGGACGGTGGTTCGGCGGCCATCATGAGCGGCCTCGGCTTCAAGGCGCTCGCCACCTCCAGCTCGGCGTGCGCCGCCACGCTCGGCCGGCTCGACGGCCAGATCACACGCGAGCAGGCGCTCGGGCATGGGCGCCTCATCGCCTCACTCAGTCCCTGTCCGGTGGCGGCGGATCTCGAGAACGGCTTTGGCGATTCGCCGGACGCGGTGGCGCAGACCATCAGTCTCGCCGGCACGACGGGGCTGGTCGGCGGATCGATCGAGGATGCGGGCGCGGACCCCGAGCGGCCGATCTACGACATCGGCCACGCGGTGGAGCGTGTCGCAGCCGCAGTGGCGGCGGCACGGCGCCTGCCGTTTACCTTCACGCTCACCGCGCGCGCGGAGAACTTCCTGCACGGCAGGGCCGACCTCGACGACACCATACGCCGGCTGCAGGCATTCGAGCGCGCCGGCGCGGACGTGCTGTTCGCTCCGGGGTTGCCGGATCTGGCGGCGGTGCGCGCGGTGTGCAGCGCCGTCGGCAAGCCGGTGAACTTCATGATCGGCATGCGCGGCAAGTCCTTTGCGATCGCCGATCTTGCCGCCGCCGGAGTGAAGCGCATCAGCCTGTCGACCACGCTGTACCGCGCGGCGATGAGCGCCGTGCTCGCGGCCGGGCGCGAAGTGAGCGAGGGAGGCACCTTCGGCTACGTCGACTCGCTCGTCAGCGGCGATCAGCTCGGGCGGTATCTCGAGCAGCTCGTCGTCCCCTAGTCGAGCGCATCCGCCGGCAGGTCGCCCGGCTGTGCGGCGCGCAACCACTCGAGGAACCGGCCGACGCCGCTCGCGCCTTCGGCCGGTGCCCACGCGGCGAACTGCGTGGCCGTCGTCGGGTCGTAAGGACCTTCCTTGATCTCGAGGAAGGCGCCGCCGGTCACGGCGTCCGGCACCAGCGTGTGCCAGGTACCCTGCGGAGTCTCGTAGGCGATGCTGTCGGTGCCGTCGCCGACCGGGTAGCGTGCCTGCACGCGGCCGTGCTCATCGAAGGTGAGTACGTCGAAGCGTCCGCGCAGCACCGTGGCGAGCTCCGACTTGCCCGCGTGGCGGTGTGGCCGGAAATAGGAATCACGCAGAGCCACCACCACGAAGCGCTGCACCAGATCGCTGGGAGCGGCATGGATGTTGTAGTGAGCCCGGGCGCGCGGACTCAGCGCCGCTTTCGCGGCCAACTCGTCGAGCAGCGTGCGCGGCACGATCCTCATCGGCGCGCCTTGCGGGGCGCGCGCCGCGGGCGCTGACCGGCCGCGGTGCGCACCGCGCGTGCCGCGCGCGGCCAGCCGAGATCGCGTGCCGTGAACTGCACCAGCCGGCGTGTGGCCAGATCGACGGTCACCGCGTCGTCGGGGGTCTTGGCGCCGGCACCGTCGGCGGCCGGATGGTACTCGATGCGCAGCTGCGTGGAATTCACCAGTACCCGCAGGTAGCCGTAGTTGAGGCAGTCGTAGTTCTCGAGCACGATCTGATCGGCGCCGTGGCCGGCACTTTGCAGGATCTGCGGGGTACGCAACGGCGGCTCCCCGGCCCTGGTGAGCGACACGAGGTTGTGGCCGCCGTTGCCGCACACGAGGTAGGGGATCTGCTCGCCGCCGGGGCGCGTACGGGTGAAACGCTGGTAGTTGTGGACGTGCCCCGCGAGCACCGCGTGCGGCCATACGCCGACGCTGGTGCAGACGGCATCGATCTGCGCCTGCATGTCCACGCTCCAGCCGTGCGTGCCGCCGGCCGAGTAGGGCGGATGGTGATGCGCCAGCAGCAGCGCGCCGGTGTAGCCGTCGCTGCGCACGCGCGTGAGCGCGGCGCGCAGAAAGGTCAGCTGCGCGGAGCCGATGGTGGCGTTGGCGATCACCCCGGGATCCTCGAGCGTGTTGCTGTAGAGCGTGATGATGCGCACGAACGGCGCCTCGAGCGTGAAGAACACGCCCGGCTGGATCTGCGCAGTGCGCGACAGCCCGCCGGCTTCCGGCGTGACCTCGAACGTGCTCGCGCAGAAGTTGCGCAGGAACGCGGCGAGGCTCGCCGCGTGCGCGAGCGGCGAGACCACCCCGTCGTGGTTGCCGGCGGCCGCCAGGATCGGAGCCGGATAGTTGCGGTAGGGCTCGTAGAACTGGTCGTAGAAGTACTGCGCCTCGTCGAAACTGTAGACGATGTCCCCGAGCAGCAGCGCGAACTGCGGCACTTCGCGCGGCGCGCTCTCGGTGAAGTCCGCCACCATCTTGTCGGCCACCTGGTTCTGCGTGGCCGGACCGCGCGTGCTGCCGCAGTCACCGGTGGCGTGAAACACCAGCTGTCCGCCGGCGCTGATCGCGCTGGTGCGGCGCGCATCGCCTCCGAGGATCGCGGTGAGCGTCAGGCGCGGCTCGGGCAGCCCGCGCGGCGCGGGGAAGGGCAGCGGCGCGATGCGGTGCTCACGGTTCAGCTCGTCGATGCGGCGGTAGGCGGGCGCATCCGAAGCGTGCCGGACGCGAAACAGCGTGGGATCGGGCGTCGGCTCAGGCTGCGCGAATACCGGCCGCGTGAGCTGCCGCGCCGCCGGCGGCTTGCCGGCTGCGGCCGTGCGGGGTCGCTTGCCCGTGGGGGAGGCCATAGGCGCCGAAGGATATCAATGCGCGCGCTGCGGGTGATACCTGGGGACGTCGGGCAGGAAGCCCGTCAGCAGCCCGATGAGCGGCAGGAATGCGCAGATCTGGTAGACGAAGGCGATGCCGACGTGATCGGCGAGCCTGCCGAGCACCGCGGCCCCGACGCTGCCCATGCCGAACGCGAAGCCGAAGAACAGTCCCGCCACCATGCCGGTACGGCCCGGCAGCAGGTCCTGCGCGTACACCACGATAGCGGGGAAAGCCGAGGCGATGATCAGGCCGATCGGAATGGTGAGCACGCTGGTCCAGAACAGATTGGCGTATGGCAGCAGCAGCGTGAAGGGCAGCACGCCCAGGATCGACACCCAGATGATGTACTTGCTGCCGAGCCGGTCGCCGAGCGGGCCGCCGAGCATGCCGCCGACGGCGGCGGAGGCGAGAAACACGAACAGGTGCAGCTGCGAGCTGCGCACCGAGACATGAAACTGATCGATGAGATAGAAGGTGTAGTAGCTGGTGATGCTCGCCAGGTAGAAGTACTTGGAGAACACCAGCGCGAGCAGCACGCTGATGCCGCGCGCCACGTGTGGCGGCGGCGGCGCGCGGGGTGCGGCGGCGGCGCGCGCGAGGCGCGGGATGCCGTGGGCCTTGTACCAGTGCCCGACATTCACCAGCACCAGCATGCCGAGCAGCGCGACCCCCGCGAACCAGGCGACGCTCGACTGGCCGTGCGGCAGCACGATGAACGCCGCGAGCAGGGGTCCCGCGGCTGAGCCGAGGTTGCCGCCGACCTGGAACACCGACTGCGCCAGCCCGTGCCTGCCCCCCGAGGCCATGCGTGCAACGCGCGAGGACTCCGGGTGGAACACCGAGGAGCCGGTACCGATGAGCGCCGCGGCGCACAGCAGCAGTGTGTAGCTGTCGGCGAAGCCGAGCAGCACCAGGCCTGCCAGGGTGAAACCCATGCCGGCCGCCAGCGAGTAAGGCCGCGGCGTGCGGTCGGCGAAGGCGCCGATCAGGGGCTGCAGCAGCGAAGCCGTGATCTGAAAAGTGAAGGTCAGCAGGCCGATCTGTCCGAAGGACAGCCGATACGAGCCCTTGAGCATGGGATACAGCGCCGGCAGCAGCGACTGCATCATGTCGTTCAGCAGGTGGCAGAAGCTGATGGCGGCGAGGATGCCGACGGCCGTGCCGCCGGCGGCGCCAACCCGGGGGAGAGCGGGGGCAGATTCGTTCAACGAGTCATTTCTCCGCAGTGCCATGCGCCGCAAGAGCGCGGCGCAGGACACGAATGTGCCGCAATCTGCCCCGAAAACCCATCTCTCTTACTGGGGGCTCGGCGCTGCATGCCGGTCCGCGGCGCCTACCCTAAGGAGCTGAACTTGCAATACGATCTGTGCAGTCCTCGGCGGCCGAGCGTTCACTCGAGGTTGCTCCTGCCGACAAGGGGCGAAGGCGGAGGATATTGAGCGACGCTTCGGAGCCGGCTGGAACCCTCGAGGTGGCGCTCGCCCACGCGCGCCAACTGCTGGGGCGCGACGCGCGCCTGGCTGCGCAGCAGGCGGGTGAGATCCTCAAGGTGGTCCCGGCGCACCCGCTCGCACGACTGATCCTCGGTGCCGCGCACCGCATTACCGGGCAGACCCAGGCGGCGCTCGCAGTTCTCGAGCCGCTCGCCCGTGAGCAGCCGCGCGCGGCCCCGGTGCACCTCGAGCTCGGTGCGGCACTCGGTGAGGTGGGCCGTGCGCGGGAGGCCGTCCCTGCGCTGCGCCGCGCACTGCTGCTCAAGCCTGATTCGCCCGACGGGTGGCGGTTGCTCGCCGACCAGTTGGATGCGCAGGGCGATGCGAGCGGCGCGGATCAGGCCCGGGCGCGCTTCCTCGAGACCGCCAACAAGGACCCGCGCCTGATGGATGCGGCCGCGGCGCTGGTGAGGAACGACCTGCAGCGCGCAGAAGAGCGCCTGCGCATGCATCTCAATGGACACCCCACGGACGTGGCGGCGCTGCGCATGCTGGCGGAGGTCGTGGGGCGTACGCGTCGCTATCCGGAAGCCGAGCAGCTGCTCGCGCGCTGCCTCGAGCTCGCGCCGAGCTTCGATGCCGCCCGGCACAACTATGCACTGGTACTCAATCGTCAGGGCAAGGCGGATCAGGCATTGCCGCAGGTGGAGCGTCTGCTCGCGAAGGAGCCGCGCAATCCCGGCTATCGCAACCTGCAGGCCGCGGTACTGGCGAATCTCGGCGACTACCTCGGCTCCATCCGTATCTACGAAGCGGCGCTGCGCGAGTTTCCGCAGCAGCCCAAAGTGTGGATGAGCTACGGCCACTCACTGAAGACGACCGGCCGGTCGGCCGACAGCATTGCAGCGTATCGACGCGCGGTCGCGATGGAGCCGACCCTCGGCGAGGCGTGGTGGAGCCTCGCCAATCTCAAGACCTTCCGGTTCTCGGACGCCGATGTGGACGCGTTGCGCGACGCACTGGCGCGCGATGATCTGGCCGACGAGGATCGCCTGCACTTCGAGTTTGCGCTTGCCAAGGCGCTGGAAGATGCCGCCTCCTGGGAGGAATCCTTCGCCCACTACGCGTGCGGCAACGCCCTGCGCCGCCAGTGGCACCCCTACAGCGCGGACGACAACTCGCGTTTCGTGCGCCGCTCGCAGGAGCTCTTCACCGCAGAGTTCTTCGCCGCGCGCGCCGGCGCCGGCGTCGCGGCACCCGACCCGATCATGATCCTCGGCCTGCCGCGCGCGGGCTCGACCCTCATCGAGCAGATCCTCGCGAGCCACCCGCTGGTCGAGGGAACCATGGAGCTGCCGGACATACCCATGATCGCGCGCGACCTCGCCGCACGGAATGAGTCCGACCCGGGAGGCGGCTTTTTTGCGGTGCTGGCAGCGCTGACGCCGTCGCAGCTGCGCGAACTCGGCGAGCGCTACCTGGCACGCACGCGGATTCTGCGCCGCAGCTCCGCGCCCTTCTTCATCGACAAGATGCCGAACAACTGTCTCTATGTCGGACTGATTCAACTGATCCTGCCCAACGCCCGCGTCATCGATGCCCGGCGCCATCCGCTCGGATGCTGCTTCTCATGCTTCAAGCAGCACTTTGCGCGCGGGCAGAGCTTCACCTATGACCTCGAGGACCTCGGACGCTATTACCACGACTACGTCGCTCTCATGGCGCACTTCGATGCGGTGCTGCCGGGCCGCATACACCGTGTGTTCTACGAGTCGATTATCGAGGACACGGAAGCCGAGGTGCGCCGCCTGCTGGAGTACTGCGGACTGCCCTTCGAGGAGAGATGCCTGCGGTTCTACGAGAACGAGCGCGCCGTGCGCACCGCGAGCTCCGAGCAGGTTCGTCAACCCATTTTCCGCGATGCGCTTGAACACTGGCGACACTACGAGCCGTGGCTCGAGCCGTTGAAGTCCGCTCTCGGTCCCGTTCTCGACGCCTACCCGCAGCCGCCGCCCGCGCCCTGAGCGGTCCGCCATCTTGTAAATCGATCCGCTTCGCGTAGGCTGCGAGGGCTAAGGGCAGCTGCGTGATTACCACAACCAATTACGAAACGGGGCTCAAGCGATGACACGTAGTCGGCGTAGGAAATTAGCGCGTGAAAACGCGCTCAGGTGTCGTTTGGCTCTGCACAGCGGCGTTGCTGTTGCGGCCACGCTACTAGCCGCCGTGCCACTGGCCCGTGCCGACGCGCCAGCGGGCAGCACCGCCGATTCGGGGGGTCTGCAGGAAGTCATCGTGACGGCAGAGAAGCGCACCGAGAACCTGCAGACCGTGCCGATCAGCGTCCAGGTAATGGACAGCCAGATGCTCCAGCAGCTCAACATCGTCAACCTTGACGATTACGTGAAATATGCCCCAAGCGTGTCCTATCAGCGCTCCGTGGGCTCGAGCGAGGGTGGCAACGCCGAGCCCGGGAGCTCACACACCTTCATCCGCGGCGTGGTCAGCGGCGGCGATGGCAATCACTCAGGCTCGGAGCCGACCGTCGGCACCTATCTCGATGAGATCCCGGTGACGACCATCGACGGCACCGTCGACATGCACCTCTACGACATGCAGCGCATCGAGGTGCTGGAAGGACCCCAGGGGACGCTATTCGGCGCGAGCTCGGAGTCCGGCACCATCCGCCTCATAACCAACAAGCCCGACGCATCGAAGTTCTCGGCTGGTTACGACGCGACTGGCACCGACATCCTGGACCACGGCAAGGGCTACGAGCTCCAGGGCTTCGTCAACATCCCGCTCGCGTCCTGGGCAGCGATACGCCTGGTGGGCTGGGTCGAGCAGGATCCCGGATACATCAGCAATGTCCAGGGCACCGACGCCAACGCTTGCATCGTCAACGGCGTGCGCACCTTCCCGACGTGGGCAGGTCAGCCGAGCGGCAGCTGGCACCTGGGCACCGGCCTGGGCACGGTCGCACCCTGCCCAACACCCACGACCATTGGCGCGGGCTCGATCACTAACGCTCCGTGGGCGTCGAGCGACTACAACACCGCCATTTACCGGGGCGGCCGTGGCGCGCTCAAGATGGACGTCAGCGACAACTGGACGGTGACGCCGGGCATCATGGCTCAAGACCTGACCACCAGGGGTTTCTTCGGCTATGACCCGGCAGTTAGCGACCTCGAGCTGGCGCACTTCGGCCCGGAGAGCACCCGGGACTCCTGGTACCTGACCAGCCTGACGGTGGAAGGCAAGTACAGCGGCTGGGACATCGTGAATGCCGGCGGCTACTTCAAGCGCACCTCGCACACGGTCGCTGAATACAGCGACTACTCGGAGTTCTACGATCGGGTCTACGGCTCAGGGTCGTGCTGGATTGGCAACCCTGGAAAGGGACAGCCCAACCCCCCGGGCCTGTGCTCCGGCGTAAATCCCGTCATGCCGCAGGAGTACGTGATCGGCGGTGGCTACTTTGAGAAGTGGAGCGACGAGTTCCGCGTCAGCACGCCGGCCGATCAGCCGGTGAAAGCGACGTTCGGCCTCTTCATCGACCGCCAGCTGCACAACATCTGGCAGAACTACACGATGCCGGGCTTCGACCCAGTCAGCATCTATGGCGGGAACGGCGGCGGTGCGAGCCCCAATTGCTGCGGGTTAGCCAATTACTTTTCGCAGCCTAACTTCGGCAACACCATCTGGCTCACCGATGAGCAGCGCGTCGACCGGGACAGGGCGGCCTTCGTCCAGGCGGACTGGGACATCAGCCCGCAATGGACGCTCACCGGCGGGTACCGCTACTACCACTACGACAACTCGCTGGAGGGCTTCTTCGGTTTTGCCACGAATTACTTCGGCAATACTTGTGGCGCCCCCGGCGGCCCTCCGCCTCTTCCGCCGTTGACTAAGTACGCGCCCTGCACCAACCTCGACACCGAGGTCAGCGACTCGGGCAGCGTTCCGAAGGCCACGCTCACCTACAAGCCGACGGCGGACGCACTGATTTACGCCACCTATTCGAAGGGCTTCCGCCCCGGTGGCGTGAACCGCGTGGGTGGAGTGAACAACCAGACCTACGCGCCCGACTACCTGAAGAACTACGAAATCGGCTGGAAGACGACATGGTTCGATCATCGCCTGCGCTGGAACGGGGCACTGTTCTGGGAGGACTGGGACAACTTCCAGTTCTCGTTCCTCGTGCCTCCCAGCATCACCGCCATCGCCAACGGCGGCAATGCCACCATCAAGGGACTGGAGAACGAGCTGCAGTGGGCGGCGACCGATCACCTGATGTTGAGCACCAACTTCACTTTCCTCAATCCGTACCTCACGCAGAATTACTGTGGCCAGATTGGCGTGACCAACTGCCCGACGCTGCAGACGTATTACGCCTTCGACTTCCCCGGGGCCGTCAAGCAGCCGGGAGGCGAGTACATGTGGATCGGCCCGCAGGCGCCGACGGGCACCAACCTGCCGGTGGTGCCGAAGTTTAAGGGCAACATCGTAGCGCGCTACACCTTCAGCCCGATCGACGACTTCTCGCCGTTCGGGCAGGCCGCCTTCGTCTACCAGACGCAGACGTCGCCGAACCTGATGGTGCCCAGTAGCCTGGTTATCGGAAATATGCCGGCCTACGGGCTGCTCGATCTGTCGGCCGGCGCTGACAACGGCAAGATGAGCATCCAGCTTTTCCTGATCAACGTGACCGACAAGCGGGCGCAGATCTCGCGCTTCACCGAGACCAATCCGCAGATCGACAATCAGGTCTACATCGCGCCGGCGCAGCCGCGGACCATCAGCCTCAATTTCTCGCAGCGCTTCTGAAGGCGAGTCCCGGTGCCGATGCGGCGGGCATTGGCACCGGATAAGGTTGCGATTCATGGACATCGTCGCGTCGACCCGCAGTTACGAGCGCTGGCTCGCCGGCTGCGTGCCGCTGCGGCCCGCGGATCTCGAGCTGAAGCACCGCCTGATGGCCGCGGATCCGTTCTCATTCCTGCGCGCAACGTTCTACCGCTGGGCACAGCAATGGCCGCAAGTCTGCAGTGAGGTGGCCGCCGCCCCCGCGGTGCTCGCGGTCGGCGATCTGCACGTGGAGAACTTCGGCACCTGGCGAGACGCAGAAGGGCGGCTGATCTGGGGCGTCAACGATTTCGACGAGGTAGTGACGCTGCCCTACACGCAGGACCTGGTGCGGGTCGGCACCAGCGCGCTGCTGGCGATCGAGGAAGCGCGGCTCACGCTCTCGGCGCGGCGCGCCTGCAAGTCGCTGCTCGAGGGCTACGCGGAAGCGCTGCGCAAGGGCGGCGCGGCGGTGGTGCTGGCCGAGCGCTATCGCTGGCTGCGAGACCTTGCGATCGTGCGTTTGAAGGACCAGCGGCCGTACTGGGAGCGCATGCGCGCGCTGCGCTCTGCGCCCGCAGGTGTCGCTCGCGTCGCGCGCCGGCTGCTGGCGGCGGCGTTGCCGCCGCAGGCGAGCGAGGTGCGCATCGTGCAGCGCCAGGCCGGCCTCGGCAGCCTGGGCAGGCGGCGCCTGGTGGCAATCGGCCGCTGGCACGGCGCCATGATCGCCCGGGAAGCCAAGCCGCTCGCGCCGTCCGCCTGGCTGTGGGCAAGTGCGGCGCGGCTGCGCAGGCCGCGCTACCTGGAGCTGATTCGCCGCGCGGTGCGGGTGCCGGATCCGTTCCTGCACGTGCATGGGATCTGGCTGCTGCGGCGCCTCGCGCCCGACTGCAGCCGCATCGAGCTGGCGAGCCTGCCCCGCAACAACGACGAGAGCCGCCTGCTGTGGATGATGGGTTGGGAAACGGCCAACATGCACCTCGCCACCCCACAACAGCGGCCGCGTATTCTTGCCGATCTCGAGGCGCGCCGCAGCGGCTGGCTGGTGAAGGCCGCGGCGCGCATGGCGCAGGAGCTCGAGCGCGATTGGCGCAGGTGGCGCAAGGCACGGGCGTGAAGGAGCGCTTCAAGACATGAAGGATCTGACCCAGGGACCGATCGGCGCGCAGCTGGTAGCGACGGCCGTGCCGATCGCCATCGGCATGCTGTTCCAGACGCTCTACCTGCTGGTGGATCTTTATTTCGTGGCGCCACTCGGGGACGCAGCGATCGCCGGGGTGAGTACCGCGGCCACCGCGGGTTTCGTCATCGTGGCGCTGACGCAGATGCTCGGCGTCGGCACGGTTGCCCTGGTGTCGCATGCGGTGGGACGCAAGGACCAGGCGGCAGCCAATCGCATCTTCAACCAGTCGGTGCTGCTGTCCGGACTGTGCGTGCTGCTGACTCTGGCGGTGGGTCTGCTGGCGAGCGGTGCCTATGCGCGCGCCCTGGCGGCGGATCCGGCCGCGGCCGCGGCCGGCACCGCCTACCTCCTGTGCTATACGCCGGGGCTCGCGCTGCAGTTCGCCCTGGTGGCGATGGGCTCGGCGCTGCGCGGCACGGGCATCGTGAAACCCACCATGGTGGTGCAGATGCTGACCGTCATTCTGAACATCCTGCTCGCGCCGGTGCTGATCAGCGGCTGGGGTACGCACCACCCCTTCGGTACGGCGGGGGCGGGCCTGGCGAGCAGTATCGCCATCGCCTTCGGCGTGCTGCTGCTATGGCTGTACTTCATCCGCCTCGAGCACTACGTGGCGCTGCAGCCCAACCTGTGGGCGCCGAACTGGCGCCTCATCGGGCGCATCCTCAATGTCGGGCTGCCGGCCGGCGGCGAGTTCCTGATGATGGGCGTGATCCTTGGGATGGTTTATTGGGTGATCCGCCCGTTCGGTCCGGCGGCCCAGGCTGGGTTCGGCATCGGCGGGCGGATGATGCAGGCGCTGTTCCTGCCGGTCATGGCGGTGGCGTTCGCCGTGGCCCCGGTGGCGGGGCAGAACTTCGGCGCCCGTCAGTACGCGCGCGTGCGCGAGACGTTTCGTACCGCCGCGGTGGTGAGCTCGGTGCTGATGCTGCTCATCACGCTGGTGTGCCAGTGGCGCGCGGAATGGTTCATCTACCCGTTCACGCGCGCGCCGGACGTGCTGGCGGTCGGCGGCCCGTACCTGCGCATCATCTCCTGGAACTTCGTGGCGACCGGGCTGATCTTCACCTGCTCGGGGATGTTCCAGGCGCTCGGCAACACCTGGCCGTCGCTCCTGAGCTCGGGTTCGCGGCTGCTGACGTTCGTGCTGCCGGCGCTGTGGCTGTCGCAGCGCCCGCACTTCACGCTGACCGAGGTATGGTACCTGTCGGTGGCGACGGTGGCGCTGCAGGCGCTCACCAGCCTCGCGCTGCTGGCGCGGGAGTTGCGGCGCAAGCTGGCGGTGCTGCCCGCCGACTCCAGCGCCGGCGGGGATACCGTGCCCGCACCCTCCGACGGTCGCTAGCGCAAGCGCCTACTTCGGCTCGCTTCCCGGCTGCGGATCGGAGAGCGGGAACGACTGTGCGGCGGCCGGAGGCGGAGCCGCCGGTGCCGGCGTACCTGGCGGAGCGGGTGTCGCTGGCGCGCTGCCCGCCGCGGACGCCGAGCGCTGCATGCCGGTGCTCGTGGCCACCGCCGCCATGAAGCGCCGCGCCGCGTCGTCGTCGCTCGTGACCTGGCCGGCGAGGATATCGCTGGCCGCGACGCCCGGCTTCTTGTAGAAGGCCGCATCCGCGTCCTCGTTGATGCTGATCACGGTGCCGTCGAGCGCCAGCCCGGCAAATACCCCGCGGTTGCGTGAGTACGAATAAACTTCCGCCTTGAAGGTGGGATCGGTCGCCGCCGAGGCCTGCCGGCCGACGGGACCTGCGGCCACCGAGGCATCGGCGCCGAGGGTGAGCTTGCCGCCGCTGATCCCCTCAATGCCCCGCGGCGTGGTGAACACCAGCACGATGTCGGTCGACTGAACGCCCCACTGCCAGCCGAAGCTGCCGCCGGTCATGGTGACGAACACCGGGCTCGTGAAGCGGCCCGCGCGGTCGCGCACCACCAGCACGCCGTGACCGCGCCGTCCGCCGGCGAAGAACGCCACCTTGGTCAGGTCGGGGATCACCGCGATGCCGTAAGCGCGCTCGAGCAGCCGGTCGGGAATCACCTCGTCGCGTCCGCTGCGCAGCTCCTCGAGCACCTGGCTCGCGACCAGCAGGCGTCCCTCTTCGCGGGCCTGGGCGTGCACGGCGCTCGCCGCAGCGGCGAATGCGACGCCGGCCAGCAGCAGGACAGAAGTGTGGATGCGCATGGTTGAGTACCCTTGAGGTTGCTGGACTGTCGCTGCCAGCCGACAGCGGGTGCCGGCAGGGCCGTGAGCGAAGCTTAACTCACCGGCACGCCGGGCGCTGCGTTTTGCGCGCGCTGCGCGCGGGCGCGCTAGTACCAGATGGAAACGAACACCTGGAAGATGTTCGCGTTGAGCTTGTAGAGCGGCTCCCTGCCCGGGCCGTCCTCCTCGGCGAGCAGCGCGTCGCGGTAGTCGCTGTAGTCGATCAGCAGGTGATCGGCGCGTACGTTGATGGTGTTCTTGCTCAGCCAGGATATCCCGGGCATCTGGAACTGGTAGGAGGCGCCGGCGCCGACGGTGTAGCTGCGGAAGGCGGCGAGCTCGCGGTCACGCGCCATGAAGTTCTGGTAGTTGGCGTACGGAAACAGGTCGCTGTAGAAGCTGGCATGGGTCTGCTCGTAGTAGCGCAGGCTGCCGTCGAAGATCCAGTGGTGCCACACCGGCCAGGTGTAGTCGAGCTCGGTGGTGTTGGCGACGATGCCCCAGGTGTCGCGGAAGAAGCGGTACTGGGCGGTGAGCGAAGCGCGCCACGGCAAATAGTACTTCCACTGCAGCGAGGCGGCGTTGCTGGTGCGCGTGTTGGGGTAGACCTGGGGCGCCTGCAGCTCGACGCCCGAGGAGGCCAGGTACAGGATCTTGCGGTAGGGGTTGGCGAGATAGCCCTGGTCGGTGAGCAGCTCGTAGTTGAAGTTGAGGATGGAGTTGCGCGTGAGGATCTGGCTGAGCGAGAGCGAGTAGCCGCGGTGATCGGCGCGCTCGTGGAACGTCGGATCGTTGACGATGACCCCGTCGGGGTCCTTGATGTCACGGTAGATCTGGTCCCAGCCGCGGCGGTAGCCGAGCGTGAGCGTCGTCAGGTCGCCAAACATGTCCTGGCTCACCGAGTAGAAGGTGGTATCGGCGATGTAGTCCGGTTCGCGACTGTGGATGTAGCCGGCGCTGAAGGTGGTCTTGTCGTGCAGGTAGTCGAAGCCGACGTTCTCCTGCTTGCGCGTCTCGCGGTAAGGGCTGCCCGACAGTTTCACGTCGATCGAGGCACTCGAGATCATGTCCTCGTAGTAGCCGGCGGTGAGTGACAGGTTGTCACCGACCTTCTTGCGCAGCAGCACTTCCGGGCCCTGCACGGTGATGTCGCCGCCATTGTAGTAGTGCCACAGGTAGTCGAAGCGGTCGTCGGGCAGCACGCCGCCGAGCGCCGGCACGGTGATCACCGCGAGCGCCAGCAGCGTGCGCGTGAAGGGACTCAGGACGCGGCCGTCCGCGGGCGCGGCCCGCTCCGCGCCGCTCAATTGCATCCGCAGCCGCCGCCGACCGCGCCGGTGGCGCCGTGTGCGCCTTCGCGCGTCTCGAGCACGTGCTCGAGGTAGGTGCTGGACACCGGATCGCGGTTGAAGGACATGATGGGATCGGCCAGGTGCTCGCGCTCGTACGGCTTGACCCACGGAGTCGGCGCCGCACAGGCGGCGAGTACGGCGAGGATCAGCGCCCCGCCCAGGGCCCGCGTCAGCTTGCTCGCTCTGTCCATGTCACTCTCCGACGAACGATCGGGCCGCCAGGCGCTTACTCGCGGATCAGGGCACGGATGCTGTCCAGGTACTCGTTCTCATCGCCCGGCTTGTAACCGCGGTGCAGCTTACGCAGCTTGCCGCTGCGATCGATGATCACGGTGCTCGGCATGCCCTCCACGTCGTATAGCTTACTCACTTTGCTGTCGCGGTCGTAGAGGATCGGGAAGCTCACCGGCGTTTCCTTCAGCCAGGCGTCGGCCGCCTTGGAGTCCGGCTCGACGTTCACGCCGATCATGGTGAACCCGAGCTTGTTGTACTTTTTGTAAATGCTTTCCAGCAACGGCATTTCCTGGCGGCACGGTCCACACCAGCTCGCCCAGAAGTTGAGCATCACCACCTGACCCTTGAACTGCGACAGGCTCACGTCCGCGCCGCCCTTGGCGGCGAGGGTGAACGCTGGCGCCGGGCCGGACGGATCCGCCAGCGCGGGCAGGGCGAGGGCCAGGGCGGCGAGGGCGGCTGCGAACGGGTTCCTCATGGGCGTACCTCTAGAAGAAGACGGTCGTACCGATGCGCGCCTCGAGGTTGTTGGTGAGCTTGGTGGTGCCCAGTATGCTCGACTGGAACACGTGGTCCTGCACCGTCACGTGCAGCGCCAGCCAGTCGGCCGGTACCACGCGGTAGCCGGCGCCAAAGTTCACCGTGAACTTCGTGTCCCCGGCGAAATCGGTGCCGCCGATACCGCCGAGGAGATAAAAAGCGCTCGTCATGGCGACGCCCCGACCGATGAAGGCCTCGCCCGGCAGGAAGTTGTAGCCCAGCGAGAGATCGTAGTACGTGAAGCGCCTCTCAGACTCGGTAAGCAGCTGCACGCCGCTCAGCTGCTCGAAGCTGGTCAGCCCGGCGCGGCTGCGGCCCACCTCCGCCTGGAAGAAGAAGTCCTCGGTGATGTGGTAGGCGGCGGTGAGGCCGTAGGAGGGGTGCGCGCCGAAATCCTCGATGGACAGCACCCCGTAGTCCGCACCCAGCTCGATATTGCGGCTGTGGATCCTCGGCACCGTGATCTTGCGCCGTGCCACCTCCGGCTCGACCACGCGCGGCGGCTCCTGGTCAGCGGTGTCGCCGGAGGCCGACGGCGGCGCGCGGTGGAACCACTGGCGCACCGAGGCGCAGCCGCTGAGCGCCGCGAGCAGCGCGAGCGCGGCGGTCAGAAGAAGAACGCGAATCCCGCTTTCCATTCGTCAGCTTCCTCGTTCTCGTTGCGCTTGGTCATCACCCAGTGTGCCTTGTACTCGGCGCGCAGGAAGAAGCGCCGTGTGAAGTAGTAGCGTACACCGCCGCCGACGTAGGCCGTCGGCTCGCTACGATTGGTCGGCTGCACCAGGGTGGCCTTGGGCTCGGTGTACACCTCGCCGAGGCCGAGCGTGAGGAACGGCGACCAGCGCCACTCGGGCGCGATCACGTGCGTCAGGCCGATGTCGCCGGTGTAGCCGTTGGAGTAGCGGCCGAGGAACTCGCCCAGCGCTCCTTCGAGTGCCAGCTGCGGGTTGAAGGAAAACGATGCATAGCCGGACACCAGCGAGGCGCCGCCGTAGGCACCGGCGAAGATGCCCATCTCGTAGCGATGCGAGGTGAAGCCGGCGCGATCACCGACGTCGAAGTGAAACGTCGTGCCGTCGGCGAGCACGGTCTTCTGCATGTCCGCCTGGCTCGCCCAGCCCTCCACGCCGTGCTCGGTGCGCACCTTGAACCAGTCGGTGCGCCGGAACAGCACGTCGACGCTGGCGGCGCGCGGCACGACGTGAAATACCGGGTAGCCGCGCCCCGGACCGGTGTGCAGCTCGAGGTACGGCTGCGTCACGAACAGCTGCAGGTACTCACGCGCACTGCCCGTGGCGGGAGTGAGCAGCGCCGCCAGCAACACCAGCCCCGCGAGCGCCCACTGGCGCGCGCGAGGCGTCAAGTCCGTCCTTTGCTCAATTGACCGGTACCGCAGGATCCCATGGGTTGTTGAAGTACTGCGCGCCAATATCCAGCCATTCGGACAGCAGCCGAAGCTCCGCCGGCGTCATGTAGCCCGCATGCGTGCTCCCGGAACCCGTCGCAAAGCGTCCCAGGAAGGCCGCCGACAGGCCGCCGTTCGCGTTGCCCGCATCCAGGTACGGACCGACCGACGGTCCGGCCGTCGGTCCCTGCGCCGTCATGATAACTGTGTTGTGGGGGAACAGCAGCTGCTGGTACGAGGTGAGCTCCTGCGGCACGTTGCTCGAGGCGCTGCTGGTGAGATCGAGATTGCCCGCCGGGGTCTGCGCGGCGCCCGCCGCGTTCAGCGGATTGTGGCAGCCGCCCTGGGTGCAGGTGTTATTCACGCCGGCCACCGCCGGATCCGGCCGCGCCAGGTCCCACAGCGGCTGGATGTGCTCGGGGTAATTGATCTCGATGCGGCAGTTCGACGCCCACGAGGTGATGCACAGCGCGCTGGTCGGGAAGGGTGTGAAGAACTCGGTCGAGTCGTCGTAGCGATAGAAGATTGACGGATTGGGCGTGGCGTCCGCCGGGTTGGTCCACACGTCGGTGTAGATCACGTTGACACTTGGCACCATCTGCGCGCACGGCGGGTTGTCGTTGGCGCAGCTCCACCCCATGCGCGCCTCGGCCATGGTTTGGCCCGCGGCCATCGGGATGAACGGCTCGAGCGTGGTGCCGCTGCCGGTGGTGATCGGCGTGGTGATGGTGTTCGGAAACGGCACGCCCGCCGCGCTCGCGCCCGCCCAGGCGGAAGCGAACAGCCCGCTGCGCCCGTGCGAGCGCGGCTGCTGCGCCCCGGCCTGCGGCAGGTGGCAGCCGTTGCAGGACACCGTCTCGCCCGGCTGCACCTGCAGCCATACGCCCTGCACCGGCGTGATGCGCCGCGCGTTGGCATCGAGCACGCTCATGCGGAACGCGACCTGCGCGGGCACCTGGATCTCCACCGAGCCGTCCGGCTCGATCGGCGCATAGCCGAGAATCTCGATCATGTAGTTGCTGGCGCCGAAGGCCGCATTCGACAGGTTCACCAGCGACTGGGCGGGGATGGAGACCGCCTTTTCCAGGCGGATGAAGCGCGCCGGCCGCCCGCTCGCCGCGGTGAGCGCCGGGTTGGCGAGCGTGGCGATGTTCGGCACCGCCTCGTCGACGCCGTCGAAGTCGTACACGCTCCTTATATCTATGACGCCGACGCCGGCGTTGGCCCAGTTCTGGTTGAGCGTGATCCCGGGGACCTGGTCGGGAATGATGTTCGGCAGCGGCCGCGGCTGGGCCACGGCGATGTCGGTAATCATCACGCCCTCGACCGGCTGCATGATCGGCAGCATGGTGTTCTGGCTGGGATCGAACATCCACACGCTGTACAGCGGCAGCGCCACCTGTGGGTTGGCAGCGGCGAGCGCCGCGGTGGTGCACGCCACGATGGTCGGCGGATTCTGCGTGGTGTCGAGCAGGCGGCACTGACCCCAGCTCACCAGGATGCGGTTGGTGCCATCCTGCAGCGGCACGGCGGACATGAAGCGGCCGCCGGGCGAGGGGCCGGGCAGAGTCACCACGTTGTCGGGGGTGGCGGGCACCTGCGCCGGGCCGCTGAGCCCGGGGTAGGCGAGCAGTGACTGCGTGTTCTCCACGTAATGCGTGCCGTCGATGATCACCAGATTGCCGCCGTCGTCGACGTCGGTGAACTGGCGTACCAGGGCGAGGATGCGGCCATCCTGCATCTGGTGCGGATGCACGAACTCGATCACGGTGGCGTTGGTGCCGGTGTTGTGGCTGTTGACGCCGTAGTACAGCTCCAGGTCCGTGCCGTCCGGGTTGGATGAGTACAGCGACATCTGGTTGCGGCCCACCGCCGGCATGTTGTCCCAGCGCGCCCACAGCACGCGGCCGTTCGCCAGCACCGTGGCGTCGCGATCGTGACTCTGGTTGAAGGTGATCTGGTGGATGGCGGTGCCGTCGGGGTTCATGACCTCGAGCACGAAGGCCGGCTCGGTGCGGTCCTCATCCTGCGCCGAGAACTGCGGATCGCCCTGATTGAGCAGCACACCCTGCGACTGGTCCTGCCGCGTGGTCGAGAACACGATGCGTCCGTCCGGCAGGTAGTGCGGTGAGACGTCATCGACCGTGGGCGGATCCGGGTCGTCGGCCGGATTGATCACCGGCGCCAGCGTGTCGGTGGCGATGGTGTACTGCCAGATGCGCCACGAGGGCGGATCCTTCGCCTGCTGGTTCTTGGCGAGCGGGCCGCGCATGGCGAAGATCACCAGCGTGCCGTCGGCAGAGGTGTCGACGTCCTTGACGTCCCAGCTCGCGCCGGCGGTGACCCGCGCGGTGATGTTGGTTTCCGCCGCACTCGGCGAGGCGGCGGCACGCATGTACAGATCCGCCGACGGGTTGACCTCCTGCATGATGCGCAGGTCGTCCTGCGCCAGCGTGCCGGCGGTGGTGGTCGGCACCGTGTGCTTCACGTAGAAGATCGGGTAATCGACGGTGGCCGGGTCGGTGTTCTGGCTATTGGCGATGTTGACGCTGCCGCCGCCGTTGCAGGCGGCCAGCAGTGCCGCCGCCAGCACGCCCAGCACGGCGCGCAGCGGCGACCCGGCGCCGCACGCAGCGCGCGTCGCGTTATGTTCGCCGCGCTCTCGCATGCTCTCCACCGAAGCGCGCGGATGCCCGCGCCGCGTGAATGTAACGTAATTCATGAGCCTGATAGTGACTTATCGTCATACCGCCGATTCCGTCACGGCGCCGCGCCGCCGCGCGCGGTTCTCATAGCACGCACCCGGGCGCGGGCCGATCCGGGCTAATAGGTAGACGTTCGCCCGCAGATACGCCGTGACCCGGCTCGCAGTTTGCCGCGCATCGTGCGCTGGCGCACACGAACAACAGAGATTGTCGGCGACTGGCGACGTACGACGGTTGAGACATTCGGGGCGGGGCGGGTGAACCGTATAGTCCGGTCGCGCATCGGACATTTTCGGGAGTTGACGAGCGCCATGAATGTTAGAACCAACACGGCACAGGTCGGCGCGCACCGCACCGGGCGGATCGCGCTCAGCGTTGCGTCGTTGCTGTTGTCCTTGCCCGCGCACGCCGGCCCCAACGAGCAGGCGAAGCGCATCTACGAGCGCATTGCCGGCGTGCCGCCGACACCTGCCGTGCTGGCGAGCATGACGCAGGCGATCTGCGGCGGCACCTGCGCACCGGGGGCCGCCGGCGCGGCGCCGGGTAGCGCCGGGCTGCTCGCCGCCGCCGTTATCGCCACGCAGGCGCCGACCTTCTACGACGTGACGCTGAAGAACTGGGTGATCCCGTGGACCAACCGTGATCAGTCGGTGTTCGCGCCGCTCAACGACTACGCCGCCACGGTCATCGGCATGGTGCGCGACGACGTGCCCTTCAATACCGCGCTGTCGGCCGACATTCTCTATACGGTGAACGCCCCGGGCCTGCCGACCCCCTCCAATGCCAGCAACGCTCACTACGCCACCGCCGAGGCCAACGGGGTGGACCTGAGCTCGGCGCTCAAGCAGACCTCGCAGTCGGCGACCTACGGCACGCCGACCGGTGCGACCGCCGGGCTGCTCACCACCTACGCCGCGGAGGCCGCGTTCTTTATCAACGGCACCAACCGCGCGATGTTCCGCTTCACGATGATCAATCACTTCTGCAACGACATGCCGACGCTCGAGGACACCACCAGGCCCACCGACCGCATCCGCCAGGACGTGGCGCGCTCGCCGGGCGGGGACAGCCGCGTGTACCTCAACACCTGCGTCGGCTGCCACAGCGCCATGGACCCGATGGCGCAGGCGTTCGCCTACTACAACTTCAACGGCATCGCCGGCCCGGGCGTCATGAATACCGGCACCATGCAGTACACCTCCGGACAGGTGCAGCCGAAGTACCTGATCAACGCCACCAACTTTCCCTATGGCTTCGTGACGCCCGACGACAGCTGGTCGAACCGCTGGCGTGGCGGCATCAATGCATCCCTCGGGTGGAGCCCCTCGCTGCCCGGCAGCGGCGCCGGCGCCAAGTCGCTCGGGCAGGAGCTCGAGTCGGCGGCGGCGTTTGCCCAGTGTCAGGTGACCAAGGTGTTCACCGCAGTCTGTTTCCGCGCACCGACCGCCGCCGACCTGGGGACGGTCACGGCGCTCACCGCGAGCTTCCAGTCGGGCGGTTACAAGCTCAAGCAGGTGTTCCAGCAGTCCGCTGCCGCCTGCCCGGGCCAGTAAGGGAGCGCCGCAATGAACCGCAACCACGTTGCCAACTTCGCCGCGCCGGCCGTCTGGCGTGCTCCGCGGGCACTGCGTCACCTGGCCGCGCTCGCGCTGCTCGCCGTGCTCGCCGCCTGCAGTGGCGGCGGTGGACCGGGCGTCACGGTGAATCAGCCGAGCGGCACCGCCACCGTCGCCTCCTACACCGGACCTCCGGCGCAGAACGCCGACGTCGTCGCGTTCCAGATCAACCTGTGGCAGAACATCATCCCCTCCGATCGCTGCGGTGGCTGCCACCACCAGGGCGGCCAGTCACCGATGTTTGCGCGCTCGGACGACGTGAACCTCGCCTACCAGGCGGCGCTGCCGCTGGTGAACCTCACCAACCCGTCGCTGTCGACGCTGGTGGTAAGGGTCGGCAGCGGGCACAACTGCTGGGTCGCGGACCCGTCCGCGTGCGCGGCCACCATGCTGGTGTGGATCCAGAACTGGATCGGCTCGGGCTCCTCTTCGACGAGCACCATCCAGCTGATCGCCCCGCCGGTGCAGGCGGCCGGCGGCGGCAAGCAGTTCCCGGCATCCGCCACCGCCGGCAGCCCGAGCTACGCCCAGACCGTGTACCCGGTAGTCACGCAGTTCTGCTCCGGCTGTCACAACCCGACTTCGGCCACTGCGCAGCAGCCGTATTTCGCCGACCCTAACCCCGCTGACTTGCAGGCGGCGTACGTGGCTGCGCAGCCGAAGATCAATCTGGCGACACCCAATCTGTCGCGCTTCTACCAGCGCCTGGCCGACGACATGCATCACTGCTGGCCGACGCCGAGCTCGGGCGGTGCGCCCGACTGCCCGGGCAGCGCCGCGGCGATGCTCGCGCAGCTCACCGCGTTCGCCAACGGCATACCGGTGACGCCGATCGATCCCTCGCTGGTGGTCTCCAATGCCCTGACGCTCACGCAGGGCACAATCGCCGCCGGCGGCAGCCGCTACGACGCCAACGCCATCGCCATCTATATGTTCGAGACCGGTCAGGGCAGCACCGCCTACGACACGAGCGGCGTGACCCCCGAGGCGGACCTGGAGCTGTCGGGCAACATCAGCTGGGTCGGCGGCTGGGGCATCCAGATCGGCCAGGGCGGCAAGGCGCAGGCTTCCACCAGCGCGAGCGCCAAGTTCGCCAGCATGATCCAGGGCACGGGCGAATATACGTTCGAGACGTGGGTGGCGCCGGCCAATGTCACGCAGGCGGGTGCCTACGTCGTCAGCTACTCCGGCAGCAATACCACGCGCAACGCGACGCTCGCCCAGGACGCCATGCAGTACCAGGGCATGACGCGCAGCAGCGTCACCGACACCAACGGGAACCCGCCGCTCATCACCACCACCTCCGGTGGCGCGGCGCAGGCGGCGCTGCAGCACGTGGTGCTCACCTACGACCCGGTGAACGGCCAGAAGATCTACGTGAACGGCGTGTACACCGGCGACGTCGATCCCGCCAAAGGCGGCTCGCTCGCCGACTGGGACAGCACGTTCGCGCTGGTGCTCGGCAACGAGGTCACCGGCCAGCGCCAGTTCCAGGGCGTCATCAAGTTCGTCGCCATTCACAACCGCGCGCTCACCCCGGCGCAGGTCCAGCAAAACTTCGCCGCCGGCGTCGGCCAGAAGTACTACCTGCTGTTCGGCGTCAGTGCGCTCTCGGGCGTGCCGCAGTCGTACATCCTCTTCCAGGCGAGCCAGTACGACAATTACAGCTACCTGTTCTACCAGCCGAAGTTCATTAGCCTCGACACCACGGCGACCGTACCGCCCGGCCTGCAGATCAGCGGCATCCGCCTCGGGGTGAACGGCGCGCTGGCACCCGCGGGCCAGGCGTTCACCACGGTTGCCACTACGGTCGGCGGCGTGAACTACACCGCCGCGAACGGCCAGCTGCTGTCGAACCTTGGCACGGTGGTGCCGGTGACGCTCGGCGCGGGCCAGGACCTGTTCTTCCTGTCGTTCGATCAGCTCGGCTCGCACGTGCACGCGTACGTGGATCCGCCCGTCACCGTGACGCCGCCGGCGCTGCCCACGGCGGCGCAGCCGGACTTCGGCATCGCCACTTTCGAGCGGGTCAATCATACCTTGTCGAACGTGACCGGAGTGTCGATCACCGACCCGGTCGTGTCGCCGCTCTACAACGCCTCGGAGCAGTCAATGCCGGCCGGTCCGCTGATCGCCGCATTCGCGCCCGCGCAACAGACCGCGATCTCGCAGCTGGCGCATGCCTACTGCAGCGAGATGATGGCCAGCCAGTCGCTGCGCGACACGTTCTTCAGCAGCAACGGGCTGGACGCGAGCCTCAATAACACTTCCGCTTCGTTCTTCGGCGCCAGCGGCAGCGCGCAGCGGGCGATAGTCATCAATGCCCTGGTCGCGAAGGGCGTGGGCAGCAACGTGACCCCGCAGGCTGCCAGTGCAGTACAGAGCGAGGTCGACGCGCTGCTGACGCGCATTCCGGCGATCAACGGCGCCGCTACCGTATCGCAGGCGACCACCGCAGCGTGCACTGCGGTGCTCGGCAGCGCGGCGGTGATGCTGCAGTAACGGCAAGGATCTGGAGACCAACCCGATGTTCATCTACAAAAAGCCTCCCCGCCCGCACGCCAAGGGCGAACCGCTGCTGTACGAGAATCACAAGCGACCGGTGACGCGCCGCGACTTCCTGGCCGCGGGCATGCTGTCGACGACCGGCGCGGTCCTCGCGCCCGCCTGGCTCGGCGCGCTGCTGCGCGCAAACCGCGCCAATGCCGCGCTCGATCCGGACATCAACGCGCTGCTCGCCAGCGGACAGTGCAGCGTGCCGACCAGCGCCTCCGGAATTCCGTTCATCTGCTTCGACCTCGCCGGGGGGGCGAACCTGGTGGGATCGGAAGTGCTCGTCGGCCAGCAGGGCGGTCAGACTGCCTTTCTCTCGACCGCCGGCTACGAGCTGCTGGGCGTTCCCGGCAACATGGTGCCGAGCTCGAGCGCCAACATCGACCCGTCGCTCGGATTGCTGTGGCACGCCGACGGCGCCATCAAGCGCGGCATCCTGAGTGTGGCGACCACGCCGGCGACCGCCGCCGGCACCAGCGGCGCGGTGTTCTGCGCCGAGTCGCAGAACGACACCCAGGCCAATCCTCACAACCCGATGTATGGGATTGCCATGGCCGGCGCGCAGGGACAGCTGCTAACGCTCATCGGCACCGAATCGTCGGTGTCGGGCGGTAACTCCGAGGCGCCGATGATGCTGATCAATCCGGCGCTGCAGCCGACGACCATCAACCAGCCCTCGGATGCGACGGCGCTGGTGCCGATTCCTCCGGGCGGCGTGCAGGATCCACTCTCAGTGGCGGTGATCGAGTCGCAGACGCGCATCAGCGGCGGCAGCACCCCGTTCGCCTCGGGCAACGAGGCCACCATCGGCGGTGCGCTCAGCGCACCGAACGGCACCACTCCCGGAGTGCAGCTGTACACCGACCCGACGGCCGATACCACCCTCAAGAATCAGGTGCGCTGCTCCTATGTCAAGGCGGCCAACACGGCGGACCTGTTCGGCAACCCGTCGGCGCTCGATCCCACCCAGGATCCGCTCATCATCGGCGGTGCGAGTCCGATCTTCACCGCCGCCCAGATGAACAGCAATTCGGACGCCGCGGCCACCGCGACGGTCATGAAGCTGGTGATCGACGGCTTTGCCGGTGCCGGCACCATCACCATGAACGGCTTCGACTATCACGACGGCACGCGCGCCACCGGCGAGACGCGCAACTTCCAGGCCGGGCAGATGATCGGCGCGGTGCTCGAGTACGCGCAGCGCAAGGGCAAGCCGGTGATGATCTACGTGATCAGCGACGGCTCGCTCAACTCCAACATGATGGTCGACAACAGCACCGCGGGGCGTGGCAAGCTCGGCTGGCAGGGCGACAACTCGAGCGTCGCGTCGACGTTCTTCCTGGTGTACAGCCCGGGCGGACGCCCGCAGCTGCTCAACGGCGCTGCCGGCCAGCAGATCGGCTACTTCAGCGCCGCCGGCAACGTGGTGAGCAGCTCGAGCCCGGTCGGCAACGCCGTGACCACGCTGGTGGGGGCCGTGATCCTCAACTACATGGGCCTGTTGGGCACCACCGCGCAGTACTCGACGCTGTTCCCGACGCTGCCGCTGGGCTCGGCCGCCCAGCTGGACGCCCTGACGGCCTTCCAGCCCATCGTGTAACGATCCGCGCCCGCGGGCGTACCGCGCCGCCGCGGTGCGCCCGGTGGCCGCCCGTGTCGCCGGCAGACGACGACCGCGGGCCGTGGGGAAGGTACGGCCGTACACCTCATTTCGCCCCTCAGTTCGTTGACAGTGTTAAGTGCGCTATGCAATTTTGCGCGCTTGGGGCGGTGCGCTTGCGCCTCACCAGGGCGAAGGATCTTTATTGAGCTGGCAACGGCCCGACGGCGCGACATCGCGTGGCAGGTACGTGCGCGCGGGTGTGGCGCTGCGGCTGTGCCTGCTGGCACTGGCGCTCGGTACCGGCCTGTCGTTCGCGGCGCAGGCGCCGTACGCGCTGCTCGGGCAGGCGGCGCCGGATTTTGCCCTGCGAGCGGCGAGCGGCGCCAACGTGCGCCTGTCGGAGCACCGCGGCGAAGTGGTGGTGCTGAGCTTCTGGAGCAGCCGCTGCTACCCCTGCCGCGCGCAGCTCGCCGCGCTCGGCAAGAGTCTCGTGACCTACCGCTCGGCGGGATTGGCGGTGTACGGCATCGGTGTGGATGACGACGCGGCGCAGTCGCTGGAATTCGCGCACTCGGTGGCCGTGGATTTCGCGCTGCTGCTGGACCCGACCAAGGCGGTGAGCCGCGGTTACCAGGTCGACAACCTGCCGATGACCGTGCTGATCGACCGCAACGGGACCGTGCGCTACGCACTGCGCGACTACAGTGCCGCAAGCGCAGCGCTGTACCTGCAGCAGCTGCGTGCTCTGCTGAACGAATGATCGGAACGAACATGCTGCAACCGACGGCTCTTCACCATGCTCCGCCCGGCCGCATCTCCCGCGCGCCGCGCGTCGCCGTCGCCGTGAGCCTGCTGGCCGCGCTGTGGGCGCTCGCGCCCGCGCTCGCGGCGCCGCCCGCGGCCGCGCCTGGCGCAGCGGCCCCGGCGGCCACGCCGCCCCCGACGCCGGCACCCACCGCTCCCGCCCCGGGCGCCGCCGCGCCGGCCGCCGCCCCGACCGTAGCGCCCGGCGCCGCTGCCGAACCCCCCGCGGATACGCGCAGCCTCGACGAGGACATCCAGGGCCTGAAGAAGGACGTGGTGGACCTCAACAAGGACCTGTTCATCCTCGAGGAGGAGCTGCTGTTTCCGGCCAATACGCAGGTGGCGGTGTTCCTGTCCGTGGACGTCGGCGATTTCTTCGCGCTCGATTCGGTGCAGCTCAAGATCGATCAGAAGGAAGTCATCAACTATCTGTATACCCCGCGCGAGGTCGAGGCGCTGCTCAAGGGCGGCGTGCAGCGCCTGTACGTCGGCAATCTGAAGGTCGGCCCGCACGAGCTGGTGGCGTTCTTCAACGGTAAGGGACCCAACGATCGCCCCTATCAGCGCGGTGCGTCGCTGCGCTTCGAGAAGGGCGTGGGCGCGAAGTACCTCGAGCTCAAGATCGACGACCGGCAGCGCAAGCTGCAGCCGGAGTTCGAGATCAAGGACTGGGAATAGCCTTGAGGCGCAAGCCGTCCATGCGCGCGCTGCTCATCGTCGCCGTGGCGGCGCTGCTCACCGCCGGCAGCGCAAACGCGCGCCGCCACGACCCGGAGAAGCTGCCCGAGACGCGCATCCGCGACCTGCATTTCGGCGATGTGCTGTTCCTGTACCTGCAGAACGACGACCCCCATGATTTCGAGGCGCTCACGCGGCTGCTCGCCTATGAGCACTGGGGGCGCATGCC
>Ga0209624_10000091_pt1 | contig 85636 bp, 73 predicted proteins | sample JacPinW_OM2H0_O1_FD_188565 | JGI IMG/M metagenome (GOLD analysis project Ga0209624, IMG submission 188565) | Forest soil microbial communities from Algoma, Ontario, Canada - Jack Pine, Ontario site 1_JW_OM2H0_O1 (SPAdes) (version 2) | ecosystem: Environmental > Terrestrial > Soil > Boreal... | reverse complement strand
GGGAGCGCCGGTGGGATCGCGGCCGCCGGGTTTGGCTCCGGCCGTCTCGCGTCACCGCCGCGAAGAGTGGAGCGCGTCCACGTGCTCGCGTCCGGGCTCACGCCCCGACCGCTCGCGTGGACGCACAAAAGGAATCGGCTCCCCAGAACGGGGACCCGATTCCAGGATGGAGAGGGCGCGCGCATGGGACTCCAGAGCCGATGGATGGCCAGCGGGACGGCTCACATGGCTCGCCCCAGCACACCACGCGCGCCTCCATCGCGTGTCGCGGTGCGATAGCCCGCCATGGCGATCTATCACCTGTCGGTGAAGCCCATCACGCGCGCCCACGGCCGCAGCGCAACCGCCGCGGCTGCCTACCGATCCGCCGAGCGCATCACCGATCACACCAGCGGAGAGGTGTTCGACTACACCCGCAAGCGGGGCGTCGACCACCGGGAGATCGTGCTGCCGACGGCGGCCGCGAAGCGCGACATCAACTGGGCGCGCAACCGGGAGGAGTTGTGGAACGCGGCCGAGCGGGCCGAGAACCGAACGAATTCGCGCGTGGCGCGCGAATACGAGATCGCACTGCCGCATGAGCTGAATAAGACCGCACGCCTCACGCTTGTGCGGACTTTCGCCCACGAGCTTGCCAACCGCTATGGAGTGGCGGTGGATTTCTCCATCCACAAGCCGCACCGTGCAGGGGATGAGCGCAATCACCACGCCCACGTGCTCACCACGACGCGCCCCGTCGAACCTGCGGGGCTAGGGGACAAGAGCGCCATCGAGTGGTCGGACGGCAACCGCCGGAAGGCGGGACTGAAGCCCGCGAAGGAAGAGATCAGCGAGCTCCGTGAGCGATGGGCCGCGCTCACCAATCAGGCCCTTGAGGCCGCGCAACGCCTGGAGCGGGTCGACCACCGGACGCTGGAGGCCCAGGGGATCGATCGCGAACCCACCAAGCACCTGGGACCGGCCGTGGCCGGAATTATCGAGCGGGGCGAGCGCTCCTGGCTCGCCGCGCGCTGGCAGGACGAAGCGAATCAGCGCTTGCGGCTCGCCAAGGAAGCTGGAGAACTTGAACGCGAGCACCGGCAGGTCAGTCAAAGCGTCCTCGACCTCACGCACGATCTGGCCGCCAGCCTGCGCGAACGCGAACTGCTGAAGACCCGCGCGCTGACGCCCGCGCAGCTGCGCGAGAGGGCGAGGGCGGAATGGCTGGAGTTTCGTAATGCGGGAGGCAAGGCGCCCGAGAAGACGAAAGGAAGCGAGCACACGCGCGAACCTGATGCCACGGATGACCGCAGTAAGGACAAGGGCCGCACGCGGGACGACGATGATTTCAGTATTTGACGGACGACTGAGCACTTTCGAGCGCTGGCCCCGTTCGATTGCATCTATCATTTGAGGGGATCTCAGTGCAGCTACTACGCAAGGTAGTGGGTGAACGCTTCCGCTCGGTGGACGCGAGCTGGCGCAGTCGTTTTAGAAGTGGTGTATATGTCCCCGCCATCGCACAGCAGCAGCTCGGTAAGTTGAAGAGCGCACCGGCAAATGAGGTTCTTCGGGAGCTCGAGCGCTTGGTGGCCCTAGCAAATCCGTGGGCCGCCGCGCTGCTGGCATATCAGGCGCTATTGCTCAAAGCCGATGGCACGCGCGAGGTTGATAAAGCGATCGCCTTGTGCAAAGAGTCGGCCGCCCGCGGTGACGCCTATTCTCAGTACATCATGTATTGGGCATCGCTCTTGAAAGGCAATCAGGGCGAAGCGACTGGGTACTTAAAGGCTTCGGTTAGGCAGTTCTTTCCTCCGGCGGTATTAGATTCAATCGGCTTCTTCTGGATGCTGCGACATAACACTAACCCGAAAGGCGTGCTTAAGCCCCTCAGCCAGGCAAGAGCCGTAGGTCATTACGGCGCCTTCCTGTGGCGTTGCACGCTATACATCACTGGTAAACTCGGACTGGGAAGAACAGTGGTGGGCTACATCTGTTTCCCAATCGCCGCTCTGACGTGCGCCTACAATTCGTGGAGGCATCCGTTTTCGGCCCGCACGTTCGTCTTTGACGTGAAGATAGCAGCGGTTCCACTACTACGGCGAGGTTGATTCAACCTGGGTCGTCGGAGGCATCGCGTCTGAGAACAAGGACGCGAGCACGCAAATGCGCGCGATGCCACGGACGACCGCGGCAAAGAGAAGGACAAGAGCCGCTCTAGGGATGATGATGATTTCAGTCTATGAGCGCCGCCGTTAAGGCGTTAACTGATCGGTCGACCGCCGGAACACGACGGAGTCTCGTGGCCTTCGCGCTCTGCACCCGAAGGCAACCGCGTTCGTACGCAAGTACGACTGCCACGATGCTAGCTACATCCCAAATGCGCTGCGGAGAAATTCGTCGCTCTTGCGCAGCATCTGCGTTCGGGCGCTCGAGTCGTCCAGGTAGTGATCCAGCTCATCCCAGGTTACCAGCTCGCACTTGCCACCCACACTCGTCAACCGCGAACACATCAGCTTGGACTCCTCAATGCTGACATTGCGGTCAAAACCGCCGTGGAACAGCAACACGGGCGCCTTGATCTTATCGGCGTGCTCCGCTGGCGAACCTTCATGCATCGACGCGCCTTCACCCACCATCTCACTGATCAGCTCGTAATTGCTCCAATTGCGAGACTCTTCCTTGAGCGCTGCGAGATCGGTGACGGGCGCCACGGCGACCACCGCTTTGAACACCCCGGGGTCCATGACCGCGGACTGCAAGGCGGCGTAGCCCCCGTAGGACCAGCCGAAGATCCCGAGCTTGGCCGGATCTGCGATGCCCTCGCTGACCAGCCAGCGCCCGGCGGCAACGACATCGCCGATGGCAACCTGCCAGGAGCGGAAGCCATTCTTCTGGAACCAGGCATCGCCGTAGCCCGTTGAGCCGCGGAAGTTCGGCTGCAGCACCGCGTAACCGCGCGCTGCGAAGAACTGCGACAGCCAGTCAAATCCCCACTCATCGCGAGCGTTCGGGCCGCCGTGTGGCAGTACGATTGCCGGCAGTCCTTTGGCGGTTTCCTTGCCGGGGGGCAGCGTCAGGTATCCGGGGACCATAACGCCGTCGGCTGCCGGATAAGTGATGCTCTTGACGCTCCCCAGCTTTACGCCCTCGAGTGCGCTTCGTACGACCAGGAACGTCTGTAGCTGGTGTGCCTTGCGATCAAAGATGTAGTAGACCCCCGGATCCGAATCGCTGCCCGCGAAGATCAGCATCGTATTTTCATCGGTGCTTGAATCGCCGACCCGTAGCAAGGGCTGCTGTGGCAGGGCCTTGTGCAGCGCGGCGAGCATCTGCTGAATAGGCGCTGAGAAATAGATCGTGTGGGGAGTCTCTGTGACGTAGGTCACTCCGACGACATGCCGGCGCCGGCCAATCTGCATCAGCCGGTCCACATCGACGTCCGGATTTGCGTAAACGAGCTCCTCACGCAATGAGTCATCCAGGCTGACCGTGTAGGCCGCCATCCGTCCGTCTTTTTTCTTGAATCCGTAAGCGACGTTGAGATCAGGATCGATGGCGGCGGGCCTGAAGCCGGTGCGCTCAACGTAGTTGTATTCGCTGAGCTTTTTCCAGTCACGTGAACCCGGCGGACGGTACTGGTACTCGATGATGCCGTTGTCCTGATACATGAACTTGCCGGTGCCTTGCCGGAGGGCGACGATGCGCACCATGCCGCGACCATCCGTGAGATAGCCCGCCGCGTCCTGACGTGGCACTTCGATGGGTTTGACGGCCAGCGTCTGCGTGTCGACCCAATCGACGCCGAGCCCGCGGTTCTTCGAGCCAAAGCGAGTGCCGAGATGATCGTCGGGCAGATAGACGCGAGTCATCAGCACGGCGCCGTGTTCCTCGGGCAGCCAGTCGACGACGTTGCCCCCTCCGAGCTGCAAACCGTGGGCGTAGAAGCTATCGCGCTTGCTGAGCAGTTGAAACCCTGTGCCATCTGCGTTCATCGCCACGACCCGGCTGTACGGCACGAAACGCAGTGTGGGGTCCTTCAGGATGGCGTACACATCGCACACCACCCGCTCGTTGGAAGCCCAGGCACAGTTGGCGATGCGATCGGGCTTGCCGGTGGCGCGCAGAGCCAGCTTCGGGCTGGCGCCCTTGGCGAGACTGAGCGTGTATACCGAGGCACCCTGGCCGTCGGTCGGAGTGATGTAGGCGACACTTTGCCCGTCCGGCGAGAGGCTCATGTCGGCGATGCTCGGGCGCGCTCCGAACGCGGCGGCAGCATCGAAGGGCTTGGCGTCCTCGGCCAGCGAGGGCGCGCAAACACCGAGGATGGCCAGAGTCGCTAGCGCTTTTAGCATGGAGATCCTCCCCTTAGTCCGATCGGTGCCACCGCGTCGCGCGCATCGCTCATGGATTCAGGTGACGCAGCGTGTGCCCGATTAAAAGCAGAGTTTATGAACAACACCAAAGCGCTAACTGATGGGCAGGCCGCGTTCTCATAAATGCTCTCCAACGCTGGATGCAGGTGGGCCCCCTTCTCTACAGCGGCTCGGAAAACGTCGACATTAATGATCATGGACCGAGCAAACTGAAAGTCGGTTTGTAATTGGTAATCACGGCATCGGGGAACCTTTTCCGCGCAATCGCAATAAACTGTGGCGCCAGCTCGCGAGCGGTTGAAATTCCTTCTTGACCGGACCCCCATACTCTTAAGGAGAACCTGCGGTTACCTGGGTCCCAAACGATAGTAGTGAGGATCCGGGGCGCCTGTCCTTTGTTGTCGAGGTCAACAATGCACTGACCGCTCGGTCGAGTGGGGAGTACTTGGTCGACAACGCGCAGAGGAAAGCTCGCGCTGAGGTCACTTGCAAGCTCCATACACACCGAACTTTGCTGTGATTGCTGTAGCTGGACATAATAGAACACACCAGACACCTCTCCTCCGAAGCTGCTGCATGCAACCGGTAGATGCGCTGTGACAGCAAGCAGCGAGAGCTTCCGAAACATCAGTGGCCTAGCAGAGTATTTCCAATTAGGAAGGGTAGGGCGGCGAGCAGGAAGTATCCAATACGGATTGGGGGTATAGATATATCACCCGGCAAATAACAGCAGCTAAGGGGTGAGGCTAGATGAAGCACTCGGCACTCCAGCCTTTGGTTGCTTACACCCATCCCCAAAGTTGCCAACGTCATACCCGGAACCGCCAGGAATTTGCGGCGGTCGCTTCGCGATTACCACTGCAAACGGATACGACTTACTTCGCTCAATCCTACAGTATTCTTCGTTCACACCGACTCGGCCGGCTACAGTGAATGAATCAATCATCGCATTGTATGAGACGGCGGTAACGAACACCGGTCCCGTCGCTGAGTCACGTTCTCCGACCGCGAAGGTGACCAGGATTTGCGAGTCGAAGCGGACTTCCGCAAGAAGCTTTTTCAGCTCGTCCGGCGAAACAGCTGATGCGAGCCAACTAGCGGCAGCATCGGATTCACTCCGGAGCACAGTGACGCCGCCGCGTTCGGGACCGTTGAAGCCGACAAATACTTGTTTGAAATCCGCATCGGGGTCTGGAGTGAATACAAACGGACGCGGCTTCGGGAGGTCCGCCTGCGGGATGCCGGCGGTAATGCTGGACATCAATCGAGACAACTCTTGAGCACGCGCCCCATCGCTTGATCCTGTAACGATTCCCTTCGGATTTCTCCGTTGGATCTCCGCCAATTCAATCTCCGCGGCATAGTATTGATCGTTTCGGACGAGCGCTGCGTACCAGCGCAACTGCGCAACGCGATAAGACTTCTGATATTTGATCGAATCGTCATACGAGGCCTGGGTGGGACGCTTCTTGTACTGCCAACCCGGATCATAGTCGGCGGGGAGCGCTGGCATCCAAAGGTCGATTCGCCGAAAGAGTTCAGTCGTTTTCGTGGGATCGCGATACAGCTCCCGATAACCTGCTCCGCCCGTGACATAAAAGAGTTTCCCATACAGATTCGCCGCGAGCATTTGGTCTTGATCCGTCTTTGGCGCGAGCAACTCTATGTCAGCCATTGCCCGGATCTGTCCTTCGATCATCAGGAGGGTGGTCTCAAATGGACGTTTATCGGCGCCACAGGTCGCTGCTGCGTCAAATAGCCGATTGGCATTTAGTAGCGTCGCGCCGTCCAAAGAATTCGAGCACTGTGTCTGCGCTTCTGATGCCCAGGCGATGGTGGCAACGGCGAACGCCGCGATGATTGCTACCCATGAAAGACGTAGACGAGTCATGTCCTCAACGGTGCGCATATTCTCTCGCCAGACGCAAAAACTCTACTCGTTCGTCGCACGACCTGAAACCCGAGTCACGCACAAACACCATCCCACCAAGCCGGATGTCGAACTCAATACCTCCGGTTGCTGCGGTGATCTTCTCGACGTTCTTCCATTCGCGCCGGATTTCCTCACCGAGTTGCCTGGTCGTCAGTCCCGCGCTGGTGATCTCAATCTCAAATGCGAAGGGTGCCGATGGCCCGAGCTGCTTGGCCACGTATCGCTCTAAAGCCCAGGCTACACGCGCCTTTTGCAGATAGGTCAAAGCCGCAAAGGTGACGAGGAAGAATGCGGCCGACCCAAATATTCTCGCAACCCCGGAACCCTCGATCACACTGGCAAAGAAGGCTGTAAGCAGTGCGGACACAAGAACGCTTTGCTTCCATCGCCAGCCCAAGTTCGGTTCCCGGCGGCGAGCCGCCCGACGCATTACATCGGTCATGTCGGGCACCGTTACGTCGTATCGAATGATCACACGACCTCAATGTTCAAATGCGCCCTGTCCGCACTGGGGCAGCATTAGACTATGCCGCAATCATGTACGAATACCATGTGAACCAGTTCGGCTACCCTTATCCAGCTCTTGAAGGGTCCGTATTCGGCCGCTAGGGGCTGGTTAGCGGAGACTGCAAGGACAAGCTATGACGGACAAGCCGCGTCGTGCCGATACGGGGCCACGACAGAGCGCGTTCGAGCGCACCCATTCGATTGCGCCGGTCAATTGCGTGCCCCAAGTGCCGTGGGCGTATCGTCTCCCAAAGGTGGCCTCACTTATGATCCGGTTCGTTGGGTGCCTGCGCCTCCGAAAGGTGATTTAGATGTCTATTGATGAAGTTGAAGTATACGTGACTCGCGACGGCCACAGCAGAGCTGCTATTGTTCGCCGTACGACGGTCTCTTCTGCATCTGAAATTCGTGATCGCGATACACACGACTCCCTGGCGCGTTCTTCTGCGTCGGTGGTGCGCCAATCAAAAGGTAGCAGTCACGGAGAGGTTGGAAGAGAGGTGAGTCGGTTCAATGGTTCAATGATCATGCAGGAGGCAGGGAAGTGCGTGGCTGCAGCCGAATCCGATTCGGATATCGGGCTCTTTCGGCGTTTTCCGCATTCACCGGGACTGCGCAGAGATTCCCTAGCGGACCGATGCGCGGTGGTCGCGCTGCACTTTCCCGCGCAAGTGGAGCAAATTCGGTGCAAGGCACGTGAAAAAAGAGCTTAATCCCAGCGTCAGGATCGACAGGGCCATTTTCAACCGACGAGTTACTTTGGTTGCCAACCTCGTCGCCGGGTCCTTTTCAATGCTCGCATTCCTGTATCGGATAAATCCAGGGCGGATGCACGCCACAACGCTAATCATCATTGCTGCGCCCGCGCTATTTCCGTACCTCGTCGCCGCAGCGTTTTCTTGGCAAGTAATGACGCCCAATCGTGTGCGTCTCGCCTTGTATCTTCTAGTGCTTCTTGGCGGCACAGTGTTTGGCGTGCTTGCGACCACTGGCGCTCTCGGTCGCTTAAGTGGTTTTGCATTGCTCGGCGTTTATGGCGCGCAGCTCGTTGTGTACGTCCTTGCCGGCGCGGTGCTCTCGGATGGGACTTCTTCCCGCAATGGTGTGGGCAAACGTTGACCGCGCTACGCCAAACGCCACCCACCTAGACCGGTCTACCGCGCACCGCGCATCCCCCGCGCTGTATCTGGTCACATTTTACGGAAGGCGCTTTTTTCGGGCTTTGAGGGCCAAGCGCTGAACGGCGGCGCGGCATGCCGGAGTACCAAGACTCGCGCCGAGACGGGATCAGCCCACATTGCGAGAACATAACGCAGGTACGCAAACGGGGCGAACAGATACCCAAGCATGAAACGTGTAATGCCAAAGCGGCCGGACCTATAAAGCTCACATCGCCAGATCAGGGCTGCCTTGTGCCCAGATCTGTCAACCCGGCGAAGTAGTCCAAGAGCGCGCTTTGGATCGCGATCCTTCCACCCAGCAAGGAGCCACGCGTATGTGACGAGGTCCAAAGTTGCCGGGGGAAACTCTCGTCGCGCGGCGCGTGTCATATAACGCAGCGCGAGGACCTGCTTTCCCTTGCGAAGCAAGCCCCACGCGAGAACAAAACTTGCATATGGATCACCGGCATCAGCGTGTGGTTGACACAGGCTTATTGCGCGCTCGATGTCGCGTTCTCCCGTGCGTCCCGGAAGCAGACAGATATATCCTAGCGCTCCCGATGCCCAAGCCGATCCGAGCTGGGACAGTCGCTCCAACTCTTCCACGAAGCGTTCCGGGCCATGTGTCCTAAGTAACCCCAGCTTGCTGCGACCCTCCTCTGGGATGTACAAAGGCGCCCTTAGATACCTCGGCCACAAGTGGGCAATGGAGGGGGCACGTGCAATGCCTGTTGGTTTGATTGCGATGCGCTCAGTAGTTACAAACCACACTGTAGCAGGCTCCTGTAACGAATATTGACGTAGTAGCGGGCCCGGCTATGGTGAGTTGCCCCGCCAATTGTGCTGCGCGCATCGCTGCTGCCTGTTCTGATGCTACCTCTCCCGCCATTGTTGACAGCTGCGACAGCTCCGCTGCACCTTCTACTCCGGCCGAGGCCGCGAAGTCCGTAAGAACCTCGCCCCCTGATACCATCCCGAACGCAAACACACTTGAGACCGTTGTCGCCTGAACGGTCGAGTTTATCGCCTGGCCTATGCTCTGGCCTTGGGCGACGACCGCAGAAACGCCGTTGTCGATCGCGGTGCCGGCCATCCCGGTGAGCCCCGATGCCGTCGCAAGGGCACCTACTCCTGCAGCGACGGGTACCGATGCCATCGAACCGAGGATCTGGGCATCGCTCCAGCCTTGTGATGGACCGTCAACCCATCCAAAAGCCGTTTCCATGATCGCTAGTCCGGCTTGAGAGAGCAAGTTGTCCAGTCCTTGACCGACGGCGGCCGAAATACCCGCGGACACTTTAGGCGGGCTCCCGCCCGTAGTTGCAGTGTTTGTACCATCGTTACCGACCGCCTCATTTTCTGCATCGTAGGCAGCCCCCCAAGATGCGTACGACGAGTACGACCCCGACGAAAGCATGCTGGCATACATGCCCGCGGAGACACCGCCCGCAAAGTCAGGGCTACCGCCGCCACCAACAGGATTGATCGGCTGTACGGGATTGATCGGCTGTACGCACTGGTCGCAGCCGGGTCCGTTATCGAATCCGGTCGGATCCGATTGCGAAAGCGGATTGTTAATGACGTAGCTGTAACGATTGTAGCTCTGAGGATTGGTCTGGTCTGGAATGTAGGGATCCGCCGACAGGAACCGCCCCGTCACCGCATCCTGCACCCGCCCATTCATGTGATTCAGGTTCATCCACAACCCTAGCACCGTCTGGAAGGTATAGCCCTGACGCGTAATCCCGACGATCGTATTGAGATCCGTGGTGGTTGGCGGTCCGGACCAAGTATTGGGATTACGACGGGCCCCGAAGGGGGTGAAGCTCTCGCCCACGACTGCAGCGCCGCTACTATTGGTGATCGATGTGAGACTTGATTGATGATCGGAGAGAAAATAATCCAGCGTATTGACGCCTGAATTGTTCCGTAGATAAACAGCGACGGGCTCTGCGCCCGCGTAAATATAGTGTCTGTAGGTGGTGACGCCGCTTGTGCTGAGCAGATCAAACAGGCCGCCGATATAGTTAGTGAGCGCATCCGTCACACCGTTGCCGGTATACAATTGTTCCCAGCGCTTGCGATCAGGTCCATACGAGAGGGCGACGGTTTCGGCGGTTGACCCGCTGCCTGCATTGATGGTGGTCGGATAGTTGTAGCTCGACCAGGTGATCGAGCTTCCCTGACGGGTAAGCGCATTCCCGTTCGCATCGTAGGAATACTGGTACGCGCTGCTACCGGCCTGCGTGACTGCATGCTTCTGCGTTGTGCTATACGTCCAGGTCGCACCGCTTGCAACATCGCTGCGGGAAGTGATGTTTCCCATCGTGTTGTCGTACGTAATGGCTAAGTTCTGCGTGCTATTGAGCTTCGTCGAGGTTAAGCGGTAGTCATTGTCGTAGTACGCGTTCTCGGTAAGTCCAAGGTTGTTGTCCTCCCGCTGCGTCACATCGCCCATCTCGTCGTACAGGAACGACAGGTTCTTGACCGCCGACCCGCTGCCGACACCCGATTGATCGGTCCCGAGCCAGCCCGTGACCGCATCAAAAGAGCGATTGGTGACGATCCCGTTGCCAAGGGTCTCTTGCGTTACTTGACCGGCGGGATTCGTGGTATTGGCTTGCCACACGGTCACGTTCGGGGTATCGGAGACGTCGGTCACCGACTGTAAGAGCCCCGAAGAATAGGCGTATTGGAGTTGTAGCGAGTAGGTGCTCGGATAACTTGCAGGATAGGTAAGTGTATTCAGTAACCCTGTGGTTGCGTTGTAGGCCCACGTGTACGTGAAAGTGCTGCTTTGGCCGGCGATGCTGATCGCGCGAGTAGACTTTCTGCCAAGGCTGTCATAGGTCTCGCTTTCCGCATATCCGGGGCTGGCTGTGCAATTGGTCGGATCCGTACCGATTCCTGTGCACGCGCTCTGGAGCTTGCCGATATTGTGGCTTGAGGCGCTCGAGCCCCAGGTCCATTGGGTGAAGAGATCCGGCTCCGTACGAGTCAGGGGGCGGGAGAGCGCATCGTAGGTCTCGGAGAAAGACTGGCTTTTGGCGTCCTTCCAGGCGGTTTTTTCGCCCAGTGCGTCACGCGTGAACGTCCAGGCGCCCCGGTCCATATCCGTGGCCGACGCCAGAAACGCCTTGATGCCATAATCGTAAGTACCACTCCAGAGCTGGTTGCTCAGGCTATCGGTGACGGCGGTCTTGTTACCCGCCGCATCATAGGCCGTTGTGACCGTATAGCCGTAAGCGTCCTTGGTCTGGCGCTGCCAGCCGTTCACATCGGTGACCATCGTCCTTGTGTTCGAGAGCGGGTCCGTGACAGTCGTGGTGCGGCCCGCGTACGCGTAAGTCGTGGTCTGAAGCGTGCTGTTGGTGGAACTGATGGGGCGCTGATTTTGCGTTAAGCGATTGAGTACATCGTAGGTATTCGTGCTCCAGTACGAGCAGGCCGTCGCAAGCGAGCTGTACAGGCACGGGAACGACTTCTGGCTCGCCCGTCCGAGCGAATCGTAACGCTGATCGGTGCGCGAAAGCGTCGTTTCACCTATCATCAGCTGCGTCACGACCAGCGGGCGATCCACCGGGTCAAACCAGGTGTTCCCGTAGGTCTGTAGACCGGCATTTGTTCCGTAGACATCGTACTGGACGTACAGCCCCGGCGTGTTCGCCCACAAACATCCGCTCGTAGCCGCACAGTTTTGGTAGCTCCAGGTGGTATAAGTCCCATCGGGGCGCGTTTCCTGAGTCTTCCGTCCGAACCCATCGTAGGCCCACGAGGTGATAATCGGCGTCTGCGTACTGCTATTCGGATCAGTGACGCTGCTCATTGAGCCAAAGCTGAGGTTGTAGTTGTACTGCGTCATGGCACCCGACGGGTCAGTTACCGACATGGGGAACTGCCCTGTAGTAACGCTCGAAGATGTCCAGCTGGCGGTAGTCGTGCGGGTTGCCGGCGAAGACGCTCCCATCCCCGCGCCGGTGACGGAGTCGCTGTTGACGTTGCCGAAGGCGTCGTAACCGAGCGCTTCTGTTACTGCATAAGCGCTGCCGGAGTTGGACTGCGTAACGATCTGGGTATAGTGGCAGTGCGTTGTATCTGGCGTTAGAGTCTTCGTGATGGTGACAGGGGTGCTTCCGTTGGAAGCGGTATAAGCGACCTGGGTCTGCGAGAACAGACTCAGGCACCAAGGACTCGTGCTCTCATCTGGTGTATTGGTTGTTGTCGTCGTCCAGGTGTCGCCTGTGTAGGGCGAGCCAGGATCGTTATCGGTGACAGTCTTGGCAATCGTTGTCGCGTTGCCATGGCTGTCGTACGTGTAGTTAGTTGAGACGGTCGTGATCAGGTCGCTATTTTCCGATCCACCCACCTCCCATTGCTTGCTGGTCCAGTTGCTAAAGTAAGGGAAGTAGCGCTGCTGGTACTCGGTCGTGCTCAGGTCGGTAACAGCTTGCGTGCCGAGCCGCTCCTTGAGCGTGAACGTTGTGTTTGTGAGGCTCTCCTCGTACATCATTCCCGTATAGGGGAATGTTTGAAGGAAGTAGCGGTAGTCGTAGAGTGCATTGCGACTATCCAAGGTGTAATAAACACCGAAACCCTCAAATCCGCGGCCCTGCAGATTGGTAAACGCGTAGTACCACTCGAGGCTCTGGGTGTACGTCGCCCCTGAGGCGCTGCTGGGGTCACTAAAGGTGACGACGCTAGGTACATATACAGGCCAGTTATAAGAGGCGTTAGGCCACGCCCCAACGCCTCCGGCACTGGGGGTGTAGTTGCTGTGCGTGGTTGGCACGTAGGTCGGACTGGCTGAATTGCCGAAGCCGTCCGTCACGGAAGTCAACAAGTCTGGTGGTGCTGCCGCGACTTCGTGCAAGTAATAATAGACACCACTCCCACTTACATAGCCCAGATCGTCCAACCCATCGGCGTGGGCGTCCAATGTGAAATAGACGTTGGAGCTGCTGTAGGGAATGGACGTAGAGATGAGGGTGCTGATCCCACTGCTGGTGGACTTGTAGACACCGATCGTGCTGCCGTTGGCGACGAGAATGTCGGTGAGACCGTCCCCATTCCAGTCCATGGCGCCGATGACATTGGTATTCCCCAGATCGATGGTGGTCGGGGTGGTGCCATTGCAGCCCGCAACGTAGATCACGCCGGCGACCAGATAGTCGGTGCAGGCATCGGAATTGAAGTTCAGAAAAGAGACCGGAAACGCTGTGCTGGCAGGCGCCCCGTAGATGCTGTTAGCGGTGAAGGTTGGGCTGCTCGTTGTGCCCCCAGAAATCACCTCAAAGGTGTTTACGCTCTCCACGCAGGAGCCGCCGTTGAAACAACCGGCACTCCCCATAAACTCCTGCATGGCGAGATCATCGCGACCGTCGCCGTTGAAATCGAGCCTGCGTAGCCTCCCAATTGCCAGAGCCTGGCCGCTGATGCTATCGGTGTTGCTGGCGAGCTGAGGCACCCCAAGCCAGCGTCCAGACGTGACCTGCAACGCTTGGATCGCGCTGCCGAAGCTGACCGAGTTTCCAGCACCGGTGTTGAGGTGCACGTCGATAGTGAACGTAAAGGTCGTAATGCCGCCAGACTCAGATGAGCTGTAGTAGCTCGCGATTAGGTCCGGCAGGCCATTGCCGTTGACGTCCGCCAGCAGATACTGAGTGGCCGTAGCGTCGTAGGCGAGCCCCGTGGAAGTTTTCGTGAACGCACTACCGTTCCAGGTGTAGTAGTACCAAGTGCCTCCGACGGCGGCCAGTATGACGTCCTTGCCGTTTCCGAGCAGCCCTCCGGCAAGCACCTGGGTGGCGGAGCTGGCGATGCTCGTGCTGACGGGCGTGCCGTAGCCGCTTGCGGACCCAAACGATACATACCAATCCGTGCCGTTGCTGTAGAGCAGATCCGGATAGCCGTCCCCGTTGAAGTCATAGTGAGCAGACAAGAATTTGCTGTTGTTCGTTACGGCCGTGGTGGCGCTGCTCGAAACCCCCTGCGAGCCTTCTTGGTAGGTGATCGCCGTCGGGGAAAGGCAATTTGACGTGCCAGAGCCTGCGCACTCCTGTACCTGTGTAAGTTCTTCGCGCCCGGTGGTCGGCGAGACTTGCCCATAGGTCAGGTAATAGGTCTTTACCGTGCCCCCACCCGTCCCGGAGTAAGCAATCGCAATTGAGCTAAGCAAATTGGAGTTTGTCTGCGGACTACCGCCGACGTAACGGGTGACCGGGAAGGCGTTGGTGCCATAGTTGAATGTCATCGTGTAGTTATACGATGTTGTCGATCCTTGAGTGCTCGGCGTCCAAGAGATCACATTCGGGACCACTGCACTTAGGGCATTCGTGGTCAAATAGCTTATCGCCATGTTGTTGCCGTACTGATCGCTCACTTCGTTGAGCTGCCAGCTGAGCGCCGTGCTCGTGCCGCTCGCGAGCACCTGCGAATTGCCGCCATTGCCGTAGGCATAGCTGCGGCCATTTCGATCCTGAGCGATGAAGTACGCCGGGCCGTTTCCGGCCGCGCCGTACGCCGTTACGTTGACGAAATTGGCGACCTCGGTTTGATACGTGGAGCCCGCTTCTCCGTAGTTACCTGTCGAGGTAAGCCGCAGGCGCTGGCCGTCCATGCAATAGCCATCCCCAGTGGCGAGTGCCACCGGTGCGGGCGCGGCGTCCTGCGCATACGTCAGGTTGCAACGGTAAATGGAACTTAGGCCGCTTACCGCCCAACCCACGCCGACATAGCCGTTGCCCTGCTGGCTGTTGTACGTGAGCGCAATATGGGGCTGCAGTCCCTGGGGGCCGGGAGGCGCCCAAATCGGAATCGTGTAAGTCGCCGCCCCGAGCTGGCTTACGGCAAACGCGCCCTTGGTGCGCCCCGCAGCGGTTGCCGTGGCGGCCTGAGCCGCGTCGCCGAGCAACACGCCGGCGGCGCACGTGAAGAGGATCAGGAGAAGGGGGGATGACTGTAGGGCACGGGACCATCCCGCGCGGATTGCCTTGGCACGCATCTGCATGACTCCCCCGCTTGTTCTTCAGTCAGCCGGTTTGTCGCCGCGTCGGGTTAAGGCCCGAAACGGCGTCTCATCTCCTTTCTCTGTCGCGGAACGGTGACTAGTCTCAGTGCCTGAGAAAAATTATTTTCCGAGCGATGCGCCGTCAGTGAGTTGACGAGGGTGCTGTTGGAAAAGTTATCTGAGTCGAATTGCCAATGATTGTTAGATGAATGACATCCGGGCTTTCCTTCCTGCGGAACCCGAAGTTTGCGTTCAACCCATGAGCGAGGTGATTGGGAGACGGCGACGGGTCAACGGCGGCCAACGTCTCGCGCGCTTCTGGCTCAAATCCCTGCACCGACCCGCTGGGCTGAAAGCCTTCCGACCCGAACGTGAGCCACAGTCGATCCGCGTAGACGGACGGATCCGGGGGCGCGGGCAAAGGCGATGCAGTTCTGATGGCACTCAAGAGTGACTGCTGCCAACGCTCGCTGCCATTGCAGCGATCGAGCGCAACTGAAACGACGGCTCCGCGCCGATCCTGCTGAATTCGCGCCCGGCAGGAAAACCGCGCCGCACCGATCGCACCGCGGGGACGCATCCACGCGCGCTCGATCCGGGCCTGGACTTGCACAAGGTAGCGACCGTAGAGGAGCGCGTGCTGGGTCTGATCTGCCTTAGCTTCCGGAAGAGCTGAGTGATCTTGCTGTTCCTGGCTCGAAGCGTCCTCTGCCGGGGAGGCGTCGGGACTTAGGAGCACTATTGGGAGATCGCGCGGTGCGATACCGCGCGATGCCAGTTCCTCAGGTTTGAGGGGTGCGAAGCGCTGCGCCGGCTCGACCTCATTAATGAAGACGACCGTCATAGTCGGCTCTTGAGTCGAGACTATTGCGCTCGCTCCGGCTCCGCTTCGATTGGGCAGATGGGGTGCAGGCAGGGATAGATCGATGAAGAACGGCAGCGCTATGAGGATGTGCACCAGCACTGTTCCCCCAATGCCTACGGCATTGATCCCAATCCGACGCGCTGAAGTGGACGACTGCACGACACCGACTCCCTGTGGCGCGAAGATCTTACGAAGTACCGTCCGTCACGGATAATGTCGCCAGTGATCCGGGATATCCCTGTTCTGAAGATGACGCTCCCTCGCCACGTGCACAGGCTTGTAACCGTGCGCGATCGCCCATTCTGCGGCCTCTTTCTGGGTCTTGAATGTCCTAACCTCTTGTCCACCCGAGACAACGGCATGGTGAGTTGTGCCGGCATACCGATCGGACGCGTAGGGCCTGTGCTCGATATAGGCGGCAGCCATTGATGTCCTCCTACTGAATTGCAACCTGTACAACCTGTTCTGTCTCGAGCAACGCCTCTATCCCAGGTAGATAGTCAGTCACAGTCCAAACAACGCGCGTCGGGTCGCGCTGCGCGGGGGGGGGTAGCAGAGCTAGGGCCACCCCTCGATCGCCGCTCCTACGGCCCTATATGCGATCGATTTTCCGCTTGGCGGCTGCCGGCCGCGAATTTTCCTTTCCAGACGCGCATAAACGCCCGAGGACGCCCCTGATATCCCCTGCATTGCCCTGGACAGTCTGAAGCACGCGTTCCTCGACAAACCCATAACCATTCCGCTTGCCAACCCACCCCAAGTGAGGCGTAGGCTGATGCCCAAGGACAAGAGCGAGGAGGGTGGCCGTGGCCACCTGGATAGCGCCGCATATTTCCGAACTCGTGCTGGTGTACGGCGCGACCGCGCTGCCGATGGGCATCGCGTTGATGCAGCGTCGCGCGAGCGCAGGGCAGTACTTCCGCTGGCCTTTCGTCGCCCTCTTTGCCGCCGCTATCGGCGTGGTGCTCTGGTGGTTGATACGAACACGCCTCTTGGCCATGAGCCCCCACACCAATCAGAGCCTTCTTTGGTTCGCCGGCGTCACGTTCTTCATCGTTCTCGGCTACGGCGCGGGTCTTGCCATGACTCGCACCAGACCCACTGCGACGCACAAGCGCGGCGCGCTGCTCGAGGAGGGGAGGGCCCGCCCCCGACCCAGTTGCGGCGAGCTCACACTCGCCGGCATCGGCATTCCGCCGGCGGACGAGACCAAGCACTTCAAGCTCATCGGCACCACCGGGACCGGAAAGAGCACCGCCATCCGCGAGCTTCTGACCGGGGTCCTCGCCCGCGGAGACAGGGTCATCGTGGCCGATCCGGACGCCAGCTATCTCAATCGTTTTTACGACGCCAAAGCCGGCGACGTCATCCTGAATCCCTTTGACACCCGTTCCAAGCGCTGGGACCTCTTTGGGGAAATCGAGAAGCCCTACGATGTCGAACAGCTGGCGAGATCTTTGATTCCCGACCACGACGGGGCGGACAAGACCTGGCGCGCTTACGCCCGCACGTTTCTCACCGCGATCATCCGACAGCTCTGGGAACTCGGCGCCAAGGACAAGCCAGACCGGGACGTGAATGAGCTCTATCGGCTCATCAGCACCGCCGAAACGGAAGAACTTCGGATCCTGGTGAAGAACACCCCGGCGCAACCGTTTTTGGAATCCGGCAACGAGCGCATGTTTGGCTCCATCCGCTCCGTGGCGAGCGCAAACGTCTCCGCGCTCGAACACATCGCCGAGCAATCCAATCCCGGCCTGTCGGTCCGGCAGTGGGTGCGGGGAGGGCGGGGCAGGGCGCTGTACCTGCCGTACTCCGCCATTCAGATCAGCGCGCTCAAGAGCATGATCTCGGCCTGGATGCGGCTGGCGATTTTTGAGGCGATGACCGGCGGAGAGCGCGACCAACGGCTTTGGTTCATCATCGATGAACTCGACGCCATAGGCGCGATCGATGGCCTTAAGGACGCGTTGGCGCGTTTACGCAAATTCGGCGGCCGCTGCGTGCTCGGATTCCAATCCATCGCTCAGGTTTCCAACACTTACGGCCAAGGGGAAGCGCAGACGATCGTGGAGAACTGCGGGAATACGCTGATCCTAAGGTGCTCCGGAAGCGAGGGCGGTGGCACCTCCCGCTTCGCGAGTCGCCTGATCGGCGAACGTGAAATCGTCCGCGTGCACCAATCCCGATCTCGTAGCCCAAAGGACTGGCGATCGAGCGTGACCAGCAGCGAACACCACGTCACGGAAGCCGCAGTGCTCGCCAGCGAGATCGAGCAGCTGCCGGACCTGAAGGGATACCTAAAGCTCGCGTCTTCCGCGAGTTGGAGGCGGGTGACAGTTCTGCGCTGAAGGAAATGGCAGGAGGTCGACTCCTGGCTTTCCATCGACCCGCTCGACTGCCGCTGGCGCGAACGGCTTGTGGGCGCCTTAGCGAGCGGCAGGAAAATACTCTCGCGTTATCGCCCAGGATCAACAAAGAACCACGCAAGGCGTCCATCCCCGTTAGGCCCTTGGCTTGACAGACGAGCACGAGTTGCCCGAGCGCGAGCAGCTTCGCGGGGCCTGGAGGACCAGCAGAAGATCGCGTCGAGATGGAAAAGTGCGGATCAAGGGGACGTGCGTTGTTCACCTTAGATAACGTGCTCCTTGAGGTCCGCAATATAAGCCGGGACCACACCCTCAAGAACTAGTTTGCGCACGACACTCGCAGTGGGACCACAAGTTACCTTGAGCACAGTCTTGTCTTTCTGTTGGATCGACTTCGAGGCCGGCGTGGCCAGCGGTGCTGTACTCGTGTCCTTTGTACATACCTGCGCCGCCACCAGTTCGGCGATAGCGTCCTGATCACTGGCATCGGGAAGGCCTGTGTAATCGACTTCGCCTGACTCATTTTCCAAGATAAATGCGAGCGCTGCATTGGAAAATGAAAACAAAGTCTGCAGGACGTCAACCGGAGTCGCCGCGACGAGGCCCGCGTCGTGGCGGCTTGTCTGAGAGCGATGAGTAAGGTCAGTCAGTTCGGGACGGACTACGTCTATAAGAAACCTATGGACATTTCCGTACTCGAGTCCACATGACATGCCTGCGACGTAAGCACCGCGCGTGAGATCCTCGGCTTTTTCCGCGGCCCGCAGCTCGGCTTGCGTCAATCGTGTGCAGAGGCCTGCCGTAATGAGATCGTCCATTTCGTGCGCCGCATCTAGCGTGTTGAACTTAACAGTCATATCGGCGTAGTTGTTACCGGCAATTGTCATCGCCGCGGTTGGCGAGAGTCGGTCGACAACAGCTGCGACGCTGGGATCAGGTTTTGGTCCGTATTGGAGATCGGATTCCGCGCAATTAATGCCCGCTGCCTTGCACAGTGACAGCACTTTTTTTCGGTATTCTGTGCGACTTGGAGGTTGAACGAGGTATTGCGCGTCGCCAGTCTCATATGGGTAGGATGTCGCCCATAAACGAGCAAGTAAATGACCCTCAATCGCTTTGGCATCCCACCAGTTGGCACCGGGCCAGCTCGTATCGGAGGATGCGGACAGGTGTGACAGATCAGCATCTGTCAGATCCGACGCCGCAAACGTAGCGCCGGCGACTAATGCGGTCGAGAAGTCGAGCCCTGTTAAATTGCTATCAAGCAGATACGCGTTCCGCAGATCAAGGGCCGATGTACCGATTTTTCCTGAGCGCAGCGCGCTCGCGATCTTCTCCGAGATAAGGCGCAGATTCGCGTTAAGTGCCGCCACAGCCTGAGGACGTAGTGCTTCCGGGATCTGTCGCGCTAAGCCATTTCGATCTCGAAGTATGTCGATGTCTGTGGACACCTCTCGCGCTCTATTTAAAAATACACCAATATTGTCCTCGGTAACCGCAATTTGGGGGCTCGCAAAAAGGGCTCCAGCGACCCGCTCGTCAGGGATGCGGCTCGCGACGAACATGGCAAGGTCGATAGCATCCGTCGAGTGCCGAGAGTCCGAAAAATATGGGCGTAAAACCTGAATCGCGAGAGCCGTATCCGCGGTGGTCGGTCCAGAGAGTCGCCCGAGGGCCTTCTGAGCCGTGTCCCGCCATCCAAGGTCCTCGTTGGCAATATTAGACTGCTGTAACTGCTGACTCTGGATCCAGACCGTAAACCCAAGCGTGGCGAGGGTTAGGAATGGCACGACGGCCAGCGCCCCAGTCTTGAGCCACTCGTTTTTCATGAGCGACCGCGCGTTTCTGTTGTCGCGCGCCGTCCTTTCGCGGTCGGTGACCGCCTTTATAATGTTAACTGCCCTCTCGACGTCGCCAACGTCTCTCGTTTGCAGTGCTCTGTCCACAGCAATCTGCTGCAGCTCTTTGAGGACGTTGTCCTCGACTGCACCTTGGCTTGAGTTCACAGGTACTCCTACTATGGGCGGACCAGTTCGACACAATTTCTGTAGGGAGGATATTGCTTAGTGTGTCCGGGTTACTCCAGTGCGGAGGTGCCGGTACTGCGGTGCATCACCCGTGGTACTTGTTTCCGCGATTGAAATGGCGACCCCAAAGGAACTTCGCCCCAAAGGAACTTCGCAGTGCAAACCTGCGATACGCGGACGTCCGCGTTAGCGCTCACGCATTGCAGCATCAGGTTTGCGATTAAGGCGAACCTTCTTTACTCTGTCAGTAGGCGGTAAACAATCTCACCTCTGAATTGCAGATCGGCTCTAACCGGAGGCGCCTGTATCTAAACGCAGCGGGATTAGCGGCAACTCGCCTCTTAAGGGAAGCCATTGTCGAGGCAGATACATAGACTCCCTCATTAACAAAAATGTCAGAGCGAATGTCGTTGAACTTAATAATGGACGGCCTCGGCGACCACTCTTTCTGACATACCGTGAGCCACCCGGGGTCGGATCCAGCGCCTTTGACTGATCGATGACGGTCAGCACCCGAAACGCTCTGCCATCCGCGAGTGCGTCATGGACAAAATCCATACTCCAGCGCCCGTGCGCACGGCTCGCCGCCGGCGGGATCGCGCATCGAGCCGGAGCTTGATTCCGTTCGCACTCAAAAAGCGAAGCACTGTTAACAGTGATCTTGCCTTTCACCAAACCGACGATGCCCACCGTTGCGAACGCCGGAGCTCCTGACGAGCCCGGCTGGACATCTGCGGAATATGGTTGAGCAATCAGAGTGGAGTAGAGTTGCTCAATGGCTTGACGGCTGGTACCGGCGGCAACGGGCGTGCTTTCAGTGCCAACGGCGGACAACAGATCGTTAACGTAGGAGCCTCGACGAGCGGAGATGGAGCCGTGTGGCTAAGCACCAGAGGAGGGGAACCGACCGCGTCGTTGCCATAGTAAAAATTGCGGCGCCGTCCTCCGCTGCCTACTTCTCGCGGGAGCCCGGAGGTTGGCGAGTTGGGAAGGCGAAGGCGTACGCATTGCGAGTCAGACGCTTGTCAGTCTGATTAGATCAAAATCCGCTCCACTTCGTCCAAACTGAGTTCGTCATCCCGTCGATCGTAGAGTCCCGTCGTCCTGGCGGACTCGTGCGCCGCCATCTGCTGCGCAATCTCGAGCTTGCCGCCGTTGCGCAGATATTCCGTGATGCCAGTCGCCCGGAACGAGTGATTCCCGATCCGGGTCTGCAGCCCGCAGGCGAGGGCGCGCCGTCGGATCATCCGGTAAGCATCCGCCTGCGCCAGGGGATCAGTCGAAAGCCTCCCTGAGCGTCCCTTGGCGGTCCGGAACAGAAAACCTTTGGGATCGTGTTTGAGACCGGCCGCCATTCGATACTCCTCGAGGTACTGATCAAGGAGATGATGCGCCGGCATCTCGTGCCGTTTGCCACCTTTCTCGTGCAGCCGGAGCCATGTGCGCCGTCCCTGTACGTAGACGTCTTCCGCGCGCATCTTCAGAACCGCGCCGACGCGCGCAAAGGAATAAATCATCGTGCCGATCAGCGCACGATCGCGCAGACCGATAAGTGTATTGGCGGGGATGGAATCTAAGAGTTCTCGGGCCTCCTGGGCCGTCAGCACGGCGGTCTTGCCCTTGCGAACCGTGTATTTGGGTCCCCGGACCGGCGACGCCGGATTGGCGACGATGACCTGGCGTACAACGAGCCAGTCAAAGAGCATCCGTAGTGCCGCTAGCTGCTGTTTGACAGAGGGCTTGGCCAGCCGAGTGCCCAGCTGCTCGACATACGCGGCCACGTGGATGGGCTCGATATCGAGCAGTTCGTCGAAGCCCTGGGCGCCGCACCAGGCCGCGAACTCCCCGACGTTCCGGAAGTACGCCCGTCGAGTATTGGCATTACGGATATTGGCGGCGAAGAACTCGAGGAAATGCCGCGCCGCCCTGGGGTCCGGCGCAAAGAGCGCTGGGATTTGCGCCAACGTGGCTTCGGCGATTGCCTCGAATCGCACCAACTTCTTGGGCACCATCTATATGAGTCTCCTGGTTCTTTTATGTATGATAACGTCCTTTATCATACACTAGATTGACACAATAAATCCATGCCGCGAGATTGCCGACCGCCTCGCCCGTCTTCGGCAATTGCTCGTCATGCTGCGAGACCGCCTCGCCCGTCTTCGGCAATTGCTCGTCATGCTGCGAGCCGCCAACGTGACAACCGCAGCGACCGAGCAGGCGTCCTCTCTCAGGGTTCCTCGCTACACCTAGACGTGACGAGCTCAGCACGCGTTGCCATCATTGGGGAGACACCTGAGTGTGTGCGTCTTCGCTTACTTAGTCATTAAACGGATAGTCTAGCCACGGTCTCTTCTCTTTGAACGCCGAAAGTTTGGCTTGCATATCTGACCGCTCCCGATCGGATGCGCCGCGTCGAGCGAGGTCACGTACCTTCTGCTCTACCGTGACCGCCTCAGTGAAGTCTCCCGTCGCCGCGTAGGCGATCGCGAGAGTTTGGTACACCGTCTCGAGCGTAACGTCTCTTTGCCCCTCCTTGAGCCTCTGGTCCTTCGTAAGGCCTGCGACAACCTGGCGCACATCGTCCGTGGCCAGCTGTAGGGCCAGACCGCCGTCGCGATACTTGGCATCCGGGCACGTGGCCAGGAAGTAGGCAAACGGATTTACCACAGCGACTTCCCCTTCCGCGGCGGCGCTAGCGAGCCAACGACGTGCGTTCTTGTAATCCCCGGCTTGCGACAGGAGCAAGCCCACAGCCGCCTGTGCGTTTATCTCCCCCCGGTACGCGGCATACGTGAGCTGCTGCCAGCCCTCTCGCTTGACGCTATCACTGGACTTGGGATCCACATATGTACTGACACCTATCGACGCCGCGACTGGAACGCTGCCTAACTCCATGGCGTGACGAATCAGCGCCTTGTCGCCGGAAGCCATTCCCAGCTCCGCGGCAGCCGCGGCAGCCAGCCCGCTAGCGCGCTCTAACAGCTTGCGTCGCTCTGGTGACTCCTGCGGCATCAGCACCGCAACGGCAGTCAGCGTCTCGGGGTCCATTTGAGACGTGTCCGCGGCATTCAGGAATGCCTGGCGAGTCGTCTCATCAAGTGCCTGCGGATGGACTCCTGCCAGGCGTACGGCTACTGCCAAAGCCGTCGCGTCCGGTGATGTGTGCTTCGGTAGGAAATCCGCGACTAGAGTGGCTGTGCTCGCGTTGCGCTCCGTCTTTGCATCGCTCATCATCGTGAGAAATCTGCCGAGCCATTGAGGGTCGGGCGACACGGCTCGCTTGACCGACGTCGCACCATCGTCAAACGGTTCATAGCGCGCATCGGGTGATTGTGCATTGCCAACACCCCGGAGTTCCAAGGACGTCACTCGATCGAGCATGGCCTCACGCACGGCTTCAATCGGAGGCGAGTTTGGCTCCCCAATTCTCAGCACCTTACCGTCGGCGACGATTGTCGGAACCAGCAGCTGCTCCAGGACCCTGCGGCGATTCAATGCCCTACCTAATTCGGGTGTCTCCTTTAGATAGGCGCGGATGTAACCCTGCAGCACCTCGACATAGTCGTGCGTTGACAGGGGCTGCCCGAGGTTCGAGACGAGATAACTAGGAATGGGCAGGTAGTCAAAGTTCAACAGCCATGCATATTCACCGTGGAGCGTCAGTAGCATGCGCAGATAGATCTGCTGACCTGAGCTCGTGAGCAGATCGAGCATCTGCAGCGGCTGGTAGTTCGCCGCGGACCCGGTCCCTGAATCGGCTAAGGTCTTTCTCAAATCCTTCAGTTCGTCTTCGTCAGGAGCAATGGCGGTTGCATACGTGAGGTCCGCGAGATCCAAGGTCGTACCAAACAGCGGATTTCGATACAGGAGGGCTCCACGCAAGTCACCTCCTGTGAGGTTTGCTCCACTGAGCACCGCAAACCGAAGATCCGCGCGGATGAGACTGGCGAGCACAAGACGGGCACCGGTCAGATAAGCAACCCTCAGGTCGGCCGCATCGAGAGATGCTGCATCAAAACGTGCCTTCAGCAGATCGCAGCCCGTCAGCTTCGCGCCGACGAGCGATGCTCCGGTAAAAATCACTTCATGTAGGTCGTGCCCCGTAAAGTCCGCGAGGCTGGCGTATGCGAACGAAAAATTCGTCGCACCGTGGTGTGTCCTTCCCCATAGGGCTCTCGGTACGCCACTTGGCTGGAATGTCGAGTTTACAAATTTTGTACCCACGAGGTGCGCACCCTCAAGCTGGGCGCCGTAGAGAGCGGCTCGAATTACTGTCGCGTGCCCAAGTTCGGCGAACCGGAGGTCCGTGCCCTCAAGGTTGAGCACGGCCGGCGAGCCGCCCTCGCCTGCTTTCGTATCTGAACTCGAGGTCGCTCGTAGCGTCTGCCCCGCCAGATACAAGCGGCGCTGGCGCACGAACCTGTCAGTCAGGTTGCACGTTCTGCGGAAATCCCGCCAAGTGCAGGGATTATCGAGACTCTGCACATCGTCGGCGGGAACGACCGCGTCGAACGACACATAGGCAACGGTCAGCGCACTGAGCGACATCCAGACGATGCGCGAAACGGTACTCCACGGGAGGCTGATATATGCGGGGAAGTAAATCCAGACAGCCGCGAGGTCGACCAGCACCCAGAGTCGCTCGAGCGTGGTCAAATCAGATAGGTGAAACGCGAGGGAGCGGACCTGCATAACGACCAAAAGCACAAACGGCAGTAGAATAACCGCAACAAAGGTCAGCGTTGTGGCGGCCCAACGGACGGAGGCCGCCTGGACAGTCGGGTCCAGATATGGGGTTACTATGGATGGTAACAGCGACTGTATCTGGGTAACTCTCACGGAGGCACTACGGTCGGCTAAGCTGCCGATGAACCGTTGGACCTTGTCCCGGTAAATTTTCCACTGCACTAACAGTCCCAGATGCAGAGTCAGAAGCAGTGCTCCGCTGGCCCAGAAAAACACTTCGGTCGAAACGCTGACCCCTATGATTGGCAGCATCTGCCCTCGGCCGGTCAGGAAATCAGTGTCGCTGATCTGTATCAGGGAAACGTACAGATAGCTCGAAACGAGCAAAAAGCCGGTGAGCAGGGCCGCGAACTGCTGCGTCGCCGCATCGGCCGCTTTCTTCAGTTCCTCAGAATCGGCACCCATTGAGCTCGCCTTTCGCGAACGCGAAACACCGGTCAGCTTGCTCGCTGACCCGCTGCAGTGTCGTAGGGAGCATCACCTTGCGGATATCCCTTGGATGAGCGGTGGAGACATGCATTCTTTTGGCAACGCCCGTTTCGTCTCGGATCGACGACTTGGCGGTGCACGCGACGTAGCACCGGGAGAGTTGATCTGTCTCTGGGTTGCACGACATGCGCCTACCCCTGCGTGAAGCATGAACACGATGCGCCCTTAGTAGAGCGTCAGAACCCCGCACCGATCGAGACCGAAATCCATGGCTTACCTTCGTAGGCGAACCCGGATCCCCTGCCCTGCCAGTCCCACCCTATAAGCGCACCCAGTTTCATTGCGCCACCGAAAGAAGCTACGACTCCTGTAGCCGCCGAGTAGGTCAAAACGGTCGTAGACTTAGCTCCAGTCGTTGTCTGCGTTCCCGTGGAACTCGATGTGCCGGTTGTCGTCGCCGTGTTACCCGCACCCGGTCCGAGAGCCAGCACGCCTGCGAGACTCACGCCGGGAAAATAGCCCTCATAGCCCACGTAACCCAGTGCAGCCGTATTGCTGTGGAACGAGTGATCGTTCAGGTAAAACTTGTACGGGACAACCAAACCGCCCCAAGTGAATCCCATGCGCTGACTACGGACGCCCTGAAAGTCCTTCGCCGTAAACTTGTACGGCACGTTGTAGTCGACCACTTTCGTAGCTTCCGTGCCTCCATAGCACTTGTTGTTGGTGACATAGTTAGTCTTTTCGGAGTTCTCCCCGAAGGACCATGGCAATGCCTTGAAATGAAACAAATGCCACGCGGAGGAAAAAGACCCGACCACGATCTGAGTGTCGGCGGTCGTCACAGCCGACGGTGAATGCGTGCCGGAGGCTCCCGAGGCAGCTGCTGGGGCCGTTGCGGAGCTCGCGGTGCCCGTTGCGGGGGCGGCATTCTCATGTGTGGCGGCCGCGGTTACGGACTGCACTTCGAAGCGAGAAAACGCCGGCGCACATAGCTTCTCAGATGAACTGTCCGTATCGAAAGCCTGCTGGAAAATGGGGGCATCTGACCGGAAGTAAATGATGTCTCCATCCTTGACCGCGTTACCGGCCGTTGGAAAGACCGATGCCGAATTGGACGAGTCGGTACCCAGGCATATGCTGGGAGTGATCATGGAGATGCCCAGAGCGGGACCAATGTAAGGCGCAATTGTCCGGCGGAACATCGAGCAAATGGAGCTTCTGATTCTCATGGCGAAGTCCCTCCAACTACCGCGCCGCGGCATTGCGGCACTTTTTATTCACTGAAGTCTTGCGCTCGCGCCGCAGCACGAAACGCCATCGGACGCGGATTCCGGCATGCGTTCCGCCAACCCTTCTTTCTACTAACTGTCAGCACGCTTCGATTTATCTCAGGGATGGCCCGCTTGACGCTCGCGAGCGCGCCTCCGCGAGAAGTCGTGCGGCACTGCGACACTTTTTATTCACTGAAGTCTTGCGCTCGCGCCGCAGCACGAGACGCCATCGCACGCGGATTCCGGCATGCGTTCCGCCAACTCGGATTTTTGCTAATGGTCCGCGCGCATGGCGTTACCTCAGTGACGCCCCGCCTGCGATATCGCGACCGTTGCTGTGTTTGATTGGGAGAGGCTTCTTGTCTCCTAAGAGATGATCGAGGCGGCGCCCGTGGGAGCGTGTGCGAGGAGCCGCGCCCGAACGCTGCGGTTGTAGTCTCGAGCTGGAGTGCACAGATTCTTTCGTCAAGAATGAGGTTTTGTCCTCCCTGCCGATTCCGTCGACCGCGATCAGGCCAGTGACGTCCCTTTTCACCGCTGCGATTCAGCGCACTTTGGTGCACAGATCTCGCAAGTTGTGACGCATGTTTTCTTATCTGGTGGCTGCGGCGGGGCCATCATCAACGAGATCACCAACGCAGCGACTGCTCCCAGGCCCAGTCCCCAGAACCAATGTTTGAATGTGACGAAATAGTTGAGTGTCAGAAAGCCAGCGTCCTTGCCCTTCTTGTCTCCATAGAGGGACCAAGTGACCACATCAAACTCCGCCTTCGGTACACTATCAGACGTCAGCCCATAGACGCGCGTCGCGATGGATCCAAGAGAAGTGAGCAGCCAGCCGCAAAGCAGCAGCGAGATCCCGAAATTCATGCCCACGAACATCGCGAGCAATCGCTGCAGGCCGTTCATACGATTCAGTAAAGGAGACTCGCTTCCCAGGACCAAATACGCGAGACCGCCGAGTATGGCGACTTCAAGCGTAGCCATCCATTTGGTGAGATCGTCGATCTTCGAAATCGTAAGCAGCGCGCCGTCTCGAGTCGTGGCGTTGGGCTTTCCCACCGCAATCCGCGACTGCAGAGCTACGAAAAGTAATTCGAGGAGGCCAACGATGATCAGCGCGTATAAGTTTGTGGACATCATCCCCAGCTCCTGGTTTCACTTTGAACTGCCTACAAAGGGTCCCCATCTCGCACCCCTGGGCTCGCTGGTGACCGGAGCCGGCCGCGACCCCCTGTGAGGTCAGTAAGGTCCGGTGCTTGTTGCCGTGGCCGCATCTCCTTTCTTCCCCATTTCCCGCTGCCCACGGCCGATCAGCTTTGGACGCCAAGGAACATATTCGTGCGGGCGGTCGCATTTGCCTGTGCTGTGGCGACGGTGGGATAGCGATCTGGCGCGGGTGTCACGGGCGCCGGCACAGGTACTCCGCTCGTCGCCGGTGGGTACTTCGGCAGGATCGACGCGGCGGCACTCAGGCTCGCCTGCATGCCGTTTGGGGCCGCGGCTCCTCGCGCGGTGAGCTGCGGTAATGGGGGCGGGGTCAGACTCACGTTCACGCTCGGCGGCCCGTCGTTATTTGGAGCCGAGAGAGTCAGTGTACCTAGCAAACTCGGGGCCGCTTTGTCGCGCGCTGTCAGTTCGGCGCCGAGCGCGAATACCTCACGTACCGTCTTGATGATGGATGTGTGATCGAAAGGCGTGGTTGTGCCGTTAGGTGGCTGGATCTTGCTGCCGGGCGGAACGTACGGCGAGACAATCACGGCCGGTACGCGAACGCCGTAGGCACTGAAATCGAAGCCGTATCCATTGGCACCGTCCGGCGGAATAGCAGCGGGCGGCGGCACGTGATCGTAGCAACCGCCATGTTCATCGTAAGTGATGATCAGCAGCGTTTGTTTCCAGCAACGTGAGCTCCGTAGGGCGTTATAGACCTGAGCAATGAGCTGCTCGCCATAGAGGACGTTATGCGGCGGGTGCTCGTCGTTCGGAATGAAGCTGCTGAACAGGTCCGTGAAGTAGCGCGGCTCGATGAAACTATAGTTCGGTAGAGACCCGGTGTGCGCGTCCGCCAGGAACTGTTGGAAGAAGCGGTAGCGAAATAGCGCGTATGGCCAGACGTCTCTCAGCAAAAGGGACTGTGGCATGTCATGGAAGTAGACGCGCCAGGTTTTTTTCTGATCCTCAAGCCGCCTGAAGAGGCTGGGCGCCGAAAAAGGAATCGGGAAAGTATGGTTGTCCACGTGACCGAGAGACGTGCCCGTATGAGCAAAGAATCGATTGGGCCAGGTCTGGCATGGCGCTGAGGCGTACCACTGGTCGCAGACCCCGAACGCCTTGGCCAACGTGCTGATCACGGGTACTTGATCGGGCGTGAAGTAATGCATCACCGCGCCCGGGTCACGCCAGCCCTCTTTCGTGGGCTGTGTGCCGTAGCTCTCGGCGAAGCCGCACATGGTCGGGGACACGTTCGCAGTCCGCCCCGCGGCCCCAAAGAGCTGTAGGTTCATATCGGTGAATAACTCACCTGGATCCGGGTCGGGGGTGCATGCAATGGCTGGGCTCATTCTGGGGTCATTCCAGACCCCGTATGTCATGCCGTAGACGTTGCTCTCGTTGAGCGTCAGCCCATTGTACGACGAATCGTTGGGGTAGAGACGTCCGAGCATGCAGTCGAAGGACCGGTTCTCCAACATGAGAACGACGAGATGTTGGATGTCGGGCATTTTAGTTATTAGTTTCCTGGATCTTGAAGCCCACGTAGCCGGAGCTGCTGATGCCCATCAGCGTCAAGAGCGTGGCACTGAACTCCGGCATGGCGAGAGCCTGCCAGACATTGAATACGAAAACGCCGCCCAAAACCCAAGTCCAGCAAAAGACCTGCAGCCGATGGATCGCCGTGCCGTTAAGATCAGTGGTGAGATCCCTGAACCAACCTTGCGTCAGGAAGGGGCGGATCTTGTCTTGGTATGTGGTGAGGATGTTGTTGCGGTCCTGGATCTCGGTCTGCAGCTGAGTGATCCGCGCGGGCGTCGGTGCTGGAATGCTCTGCAGCTCTTTCTGACGAGCCGCTATTTCCTTTCCGACGCGGAGCACGTCGTCGTAGTCATTGAGCCCCAGTGCTTTGAGCCCCCGATTGACCGCATCAGCCGGAGAGTCCTTGGCTACATCCACTGCCACTGCCGCGAGTGCGGTCGCGCCCGATATGCCCATGAGCGTTAGCGCCTGAGACGTGACGGTATCGGTGTCCCAGAGGAGCATGAAAAGGAGTACGAACGAGGCAAGGACGAGCGTGAACCAGAACGCCATCTGCCACCGTCCAAGGCTGTACGTCTGCTGGGACGGCTCGATTTGGGGAAGCAGGTTGTCGCGTAGCGTCGGGTCGCGGCGGGCTCGAACCCAGACCAGCACAATGACGGCCCCGATCAGCGCCAAGGCTACGGCGAGACGCCACGGAGGGAGGACGTCGAGATTGAGACTTTCGCTCCCATCCGTCGCAGAGATTGTGGGGAGGACAGCCGCGTTGGGATCAGTCGATCGCGCCCCGAGCGACACGGTGACGGGAACAGTCGTATGCCGCGGTGAGCCCAGGAGCGCGGTCCACAAGTCCTTGTTATCCTTGTCGCGCTGGAGCTGGAAGACCAGACTGTGTTGTATGGGATCGTAATACGGACCCGGTAGCCCCTTAACTTCCCGATTATTGAAGAAAAGCACGTACTGCTTCGCATCCAGCTGCATCGGCGCCGGAGCGACCACGACGCGCAACTCCTGATTGAGACCAACGGAGCCGGGTGGTACCGCCTTCCCATGCTCATCTTGGCCGTTGATTGCGCCCCACGTATTGAATAGCTGCGTGATGTGGTCCGGTTTGAGTTGCGCTCCAGGAGGCGGCTTTTCCGATTGTCCGGCGGGAGCAGGAGCTTGCCCGGTGGACGTCGCGGCAGGTGGAGCCTCCAGACTCCCTGGTGCAGCGGGATCAGCCCGGGATATCAGTCCGACGGCGATGTACAGCACGACGGTAAGCGCGAGCAATCGTCGCGCAGTCTGGTTTTTTCTCATGGAGCCCCCTAGTCGCCTAGCGCGGCGTTGCTGCTATGCACTTCCCAGAACCCCCGCCTCGCAGGACTAGGCAACTCGCCAACACTTATTGCCTGATAGCGCTTCCATGGGATTCGCCTCCGTATTCGCTTTCTGTACCAACAGGCGGCCAAATCTCACTTGAGAACCGACTTTCCGGCTGATAGCTGAGAATGAGCACATCAGCATCTCAGTCGGCCATGTGTTTCAGGGTTTGCTGCGATGCGACTGCACTCTTCGGCAGGATGACGCGCGTCCGAGCGTTTTATCGCGGATCGGGTATCTCCTTCCCGTTCCGCCAGTCGGGTAGCCGCGGCATCCTCTGTCGTGCCTGGTGGACCTAGGTGACGAGCAGGATTGGAGCTGCCACGATAAATAGTGGGCCAATCCTGAAACGGCCACGCCTCTCGCAACAGATTCATCTATTGGTCTCCATTCGTGGCGCCTCTTCGATCTCGTGTACTGAGCGAGAACTGCTGCGCCGCAACGAAGAGCGACCCTGGAAGAGATTGGGAGGCCCGCAATCATGCGGCGACATTCGAGCGGCTGACGATCTGGCAAGACGCGCTGGATCCGCGCTGAACCGTGGGGTGCCTGATAACGGTCGCTGGCCGGTGCGCCACACAGGGCGCCGAATGATCTAATAACGAAGGAGCGTTTGGGAGTCTGCTAGCGATTCGCGAGTGTCAACGTGCCAGGTAAAGCTCAAGCACCCGAGACCGACACCAGGGCGGCGCTTGGAATCCTGCTGCTTGCGGCGCTCTGTGTTGTTGCCGGCCTGACGTGGCTACTGACGTTCAATTGGCCTCCGCAAGTTGCCTGCGCGACGAGCCAGTGCAAGGAGGCACGGGAGTGGGTCTCTTCCGCTGTCACAGTGCTAGTTCTGCTCGGAGGGCTGTTTCAATACTGGCGCGCCCAGCAGTGGAAGCGGGCTGAGTTTGTCGCCGCAGAGATGAAGGCCTTTTTTTCCGACCGAGATGTACGGAAAGTAGTGACAATGATCGATTGGACCCAGCGTCATATCAATCTCTTCAACGATATCAATACGAATCCAAGAGCGTGGCCGCTCGTGTCACGGCAGATGCAGACTCGCGCGCTGTATCTGCACACGCTCGCGAAGGACGTTATCGCTTTCGATGAAAAGACATCGAGCGAGGCACCTGGTAGCGATCTTGCGGGGTTCACACATGAGCAGGCCGCGATACGGGACGCGTACGACGCATTTCTCGATGGTCTGGAGAGATTTTCAAGCTATGTCACCACTGGCTTGGTCAGCGTAAGGGACCTTAGGCCGTACCTCAAATACTGGATGTATGAGATTCCGAAGAAGGGTGACGACGATGAGAATGAGTGGAGTTGCATATTTTTTGCGTACGTCGCCTTTTATGACTACACGGGTGTTCAGAGACTCTTCTCTGCATTTGGTCGCGACATTGCATTTGGTAGTCCCCTATTCGAGGACTTCCTTAGCACCATGCGTGACAAGTCGCTCGCCGAGAGACTAAGGGCAGAGCTCAACACCAAAGCAGCTTCCTCAGAAATGGAAAGTCTAGCGCGCTAGCCCAGTGCAAACTCCGATGTACAGCTCGAGCGATGAGGCGGAGGGCAGCCCCCATGGCCGCTATTATCTGCGGCCGCACGAAACGTCCGAGGCCGCATGTTGACGTGTCGTCCCATTGCGAAGAGATCTAGGACAGTCAAATGAACAACAGCGAATACCTGAGCCCGACCGGCGAGTGCGATCTCATCATGGCCGGTGGAATTACAAGTGGGGTGGTGTATCCGCTAGCGGCGTTGAGATTAGCGGGGCGGTACCGATTTCGGTGTATTGGTGGGACGTCGGCTGGAGCGATCGCCGCGGCGGCGACTGCCGCGGCGGAGCTGGGACGGACCAACGGCGGGTTTGTGCGCTTAAAGGAAGTGCCGAAGGAGTTGGCGGGGTGTTTGTCGTCCCTGTTTCAGCCAGTTCGCCCTTTTTGCGGCGCTTATTCAGTTTTCATAGCCTGCCTTGGTAACCGATCGATCGTGCTCAAGGTTGCGCATGTGGCGACGCTTCTTGTCTGGCACTTTTTCCTCTCAATTCTCATCGGAGTGAGTCCTACTCTGATTTACCTCTTTCGCACCACCGGGCCGCACAGAGGTTTCTGGGAGTGGGCCGCTATTTCTGCGGCAGGCGCGCTTGGCGTCGCCTTCGCATTGCTGATTCGGTTCCTATGGCTTCTGGCAATTGCTCTTCCGCGCAAGGATTTCGGTGTGTGTTCGGGCATGCGACCGCCTAGGTCCACGAAGCCCGCTTTGACTGAATGGATTTCAGATCTCCTCGACAGACTGGCGGGCATTGAGAAGCGAGGGACGCCGCTCATGTTTGGCGATCTGGACGACGCGAACATACAGCTCAAGATGATGACAACAAATGTTTCGGCGCGTCGCCCATATTCACTTCCGTTTGCAACTCACAAGAACCCGGTGCATGAAAATCGGTATGCCTTCAGTGTAGAAGAGTGGAAGGAGTTCTTCCCAGCACACGTCATGGACTGGCTTGTCAAAGGCGATGTCTCTATCGACGTCCCCGGACATGCGGGGCATCGCTTTTTGCCGGAAACCGAGAGATTGCCCATTGTAGTCGCCGTCAGGATGAGCCTGAGCTTCCCATTTCTGCTGTCGGCGGTTCCTCTGTATCGCCGTGACCCCCTATATACGAATGCGGCGGATCAGCGGAAGTTACGTCGTTGCGTGTTCAGTGATGGCGGGATCTCCAGTAATTTTCCGATCCAGTTTTTCGACACGCTCTTGCCGACTCGACCCACGTTTGCTATTGCCCTTGAGAAGTACTCTCCCCTGCGCTTTGGCGGTGATGACCCGCAGAATCGCGTCTACATGCCGCAACACACTGAAAGCGGCTCCCTGCTTCCGATCGACTCTGTCACTTCATTGCCGGGTTTTATAGTCGCGATCATCGACTCCGCTAGGTTGTGGCAAGACAACTTGCAGAAGGTCTTGTCCGGTTATCGTGAGCGAATTGCACACATCGCTCTCACAGATTTCGAGGGCGGCCTTAATCTGAACATGGAAGAAAAGGTAATCGAGCGGCTCTCCAACCTAGGCGAGATAGCTGGCGATCGAATGCTCGACTTCGATATGCCCGAGCATCAATGGCATCGCTTCTTGGTAGCATATGCGCGGTTGGAGGAGTCGTGCGAGCACATGAATGATGCGTATTCGCACGGATTTCGCGACTTTTTAAACAGCTACCCGCCGAATACGGTGAGCTACAGGCCTGATCCTCAATGGCTCACGCAAGCCAGAGATCGGTTGGGGGATGTGTTGGGACTTACCGCGCCGTGGCAGAGCAAGCCGCTTAGGACTAGCGGGCACATTCCAAAGCCGGATACGGATTTGCGTATCACGCCGAAGCCGTAGAACGACCGAAGTTACCGGAGGACCGCGCAGAGCGAGCACGAAGGAGGCAGGGCGTAAGACAAAACTCATGATGTCGTGGCCACGGTCTGACCAAGGCCTTGAATTCTTTAAGGTGCACGATTGTCCGCCAGCCGTTACCAACGATCGATGCAAAGCGCTTGACGCCATTAGAGGGAGCTTCTAGGCGAGGCTTCACCACCGCCACTTTACCTTGTCGCCTTCGAGGTTAGATACGAGATCTCCCGAGCTTTTGCAAGACTCACGTCCGCGTCGGCGGATCGCTTCAGCCGCTGATATGCGCCCCCCAGGTCACTGTACACACTAGCGGCCCCACTGTCCCGCTTTAGAGCCTCCAGATAAGCTGCGACAGCTTCGCTATACCGCCCGTGAGCCGCGAGCGCCTTGCCGTAACTGTGATAGGCGATTGCAGACCCAGCAATTTTGACCGCGCCGTAACATCTGTCTAAAGCCCTCGCAAATGCTCCCTCTTGGACGAGCAGAGCACACCAGTGCTCATGCGCGTATACATCGCCTTGGTCAACGTCAGTTGCCCTTTGCCACAATGTCTCTGCCTCCTTGTACTTACCCTGGGCCGTCAGCGCCTCAGCCTCGTTGTGGTAAGCAAGGGAGTATTCCCGCCTCTCTGCGATGGCTTCTCGAAACTCCAACAAGGCGAGATCGTACTGTTGCTGCAACTGAAATACATGGCCCAAGTTGTTATGTAGCTCCGGTTGGTTTGGCGCGCGTGCAAGAGCGACCCAAAACTTTTGGGCCGCCTCCTCTAAACGCCGCTCTCGTGTTAAGGCGTATCCCCACGCATCATAAAACCCTGCTTCATCTAAATTAGAAAACTCAGACGGAAGTCCGAGCTCAGCCGCCTCCTTGAATTTTTCGCAAGCTTCACCATATCGCCGAAGCACCACAAGTTCCTGTCCCCATGCGGCGTATGCGGCAGAAGAATCTGGATCTGTGTGCGTTGCGGTCTGATATAAAGCCACCGCTGAAGTGTGATCCCCTATTTCCCCAAAAACTTCGGCCATTAAGAAATACCCTAAGGCGACTTTTGGATCTGCTGCAATCGCGGTTTTGTACTTTGCAATGGCCTGTGTATACATTCTCTGATCGGCCAACATGTTACCCCAGTTTAAATACGCGTATGCGGAATGAGGATCGGCAGCCGATGCGCGCTGGTACATCTGCTCGGCGCCTTTGTACTGACCTTCTTCAGCCAATGTAGTCGCCCAACTGTTATAAATGAATGCAACCTTTGGATTAAATGCGATGGCCTTCTTGTACATCCTTACTGCTTCGTCGAACTGTCCCTGCTCGGAGAGCGCTACGCCCCAATTGTTCCATACACCAGGGTCACTTGGATTCAGCTTGCTCGCTTCGTCGTATTTTGCTATCGCCTCCAAATAGCCGGCTGTTGCCAGGTCATGTTTCCCCGTCGCCTCCAGACGCCTCGCGTCGGTAGCCAGAATTGTTCCCCACAGCAGTAGCGCTTGCTCCGCTTGGTGCTGAACAGTGCCAGGAATGTCAATCATCTGCGGAAGGAGGTCGAGAGCTTCCTGAGTTCGTCTGTGTTGTGCGTAATAGACAGCGAGTAGGTATGGATTACTCCCTCGGAGGATAAGTTCAGCCGCGTGATGCGCAAGACCGTCGATATCAGAAGTATTTCCAACAAACTTGCTCGAATCTGTCTTCTGGTGGGTTCGCGTAAGATGAACGACTACAACAACGGATAGATTGGCTGGAGCACTTGGTGGTGAACCAAAGATGTCCACAGCGACAAGGGTCGGAGACTTGCCTACTGCGTCCAAGACCGTCTCGATAGCAGTACGAAGGCCAATTCGTGTTCCGGGTATTTCTATATCCAGCGCAACCTTGGTGTCGGTAAGCACGGCGGGGTTGTCTCTGGCGATACGTGTTGTCGTTGCGGCCTGGATTTGGTTGAGCGTATCTGCTATTCGCCGCGCGACTGTTTGGGAAGTAATTCCTTGTGTTTCGAAGGCTGCCGGGACGTTTACGATGTCTATTATGAGGGTGTCTCTCAACGCCTGCGTTGCGACGGCAAAGACAAGCCAAGCGACCAGGAGAAAGAGAGCCGCACGCAGCCAGTTAAATCGCGCAAGCTTGATGCGAAAAATTCGGGTCCGCTTGGGGAATGACTGACTGCATTGGATCCGATCACGTCGGAATTTCGGAACGCGCAGAAGGTCAGCGGTGTACAAAATGTGCATGGTGGTCGTTCATGGAAGTAACTGGACCGTGGGGGAACCGGCGTTGGGGGCTTTCAGAGTGTCACGGCGCGGCTGACTTAATATGCGGACCCAAGTGCAGAGAACCATCGGGCATCCAAGGCATCGACGGCTGCTTGTTCAATTGGGATCTGTCGAGAAGAGTGAGATTATCTCACCAGTTGCGGTGTAGATGCGCCGCAGCGTGAGATCGTGCGCGCCAAAGTCGAAGTGAGACTGACTATAGTGCGCCAATCTGCTGCCGACGTGTCGAGGGCTTGCACGGCCGTCGGGATCGTTGGTATCCAATGGGCTCGGTGCACCCGCTCCGGCGCGTTGCTCGTATAGCGCTGCAGCAGCAGTCAGCCGGCAGCAGATTTACAAATGGCTGTTCTCGGTTTGCCCTAGTTACCCTCGTTCATCGCCAAGTGACCGGGCGACAGTCATAAGCGCATTTTCATTAACCGTAAGCGTTGCTGCCGCTCGTAACTCAACAGTCAGTGCGCGCGTCGCCCCCCTCTCCTTCTGCTCCGCGGCCGCAACCAACGCTGAAATCTTCTCTTGGTCCGCGGTCTCGTGGGCTTGAGTCCATACCTTTCCGACATCAGCAGCGATTCTCTTCGCCAAAGAACTAAGGCTCGCCCCAAAAGCCCCCCTTGAACCGTGAACTTGGTCTTACCGCGGATTTCTGGGCGCACCTGAGGTACCGGGCACCCCTTGATCGCCTCCTCTGGGGCGTCCTAGGCAGTCGACTTCTTGCTCGCGGCGACTCAATCCCTCATTTCCCGTCGTAGCCTGTGATTCCGTCGTCGGTAAAGAGGCCCTGCCTCTGCACGCCAGGGCGAGAGGCACGTACCCGCGGCGGCTGGGCGATGACAGTCGCCTCCTGTTAGTCAGAACTGGCTCCTCGCGAGTCTTAAATTCCAGCCAGACACGGCGGGTCGCTTGCGCGCCGCAGCATTTGCGTTTCAAAGTTTCGATTCCCGGGCGATTCGGTGAGATAGATCGACGCTAGCGGACAGGTTGACAGTGAGTGAGGTCGATTCTCGTGGGGGGAGCCTATGAACGATTTCCTCAATCCGAAGTCGATGATGACCCCCGGGATGGCGGGCGCGCTGGTCATGTTTCTGTCGAACGCCGTGTGCTTCCAGTTTCCCGAGATCGCGCCCCGCTGGATGGCGCTCCTGCTGAGCTTCGTCTTGGGTGCCCTTGTCGTGGCTGCTGTCGAGCTGAAGCCGTTCCCCCGCGTTGGCTTCTGCCTCGTCAACTCCCTCATCATCTTTGCAGTGGCGGCCGGATCAGCCGGCTTCGCGGCGAAAGCCAGCAATCCGGGGGCGGGTAGCACGGCAGCCGTGCTCGAATTCCTCGTGCCGAGTGCCTATGCGCAGAATGCCACTGCCGCTTCCGCTGTGGATCACGCCGACGATATGGCAAGCCTCAAGGTGCAATTGGCGGCTGCGCAGGCACGTATTGCGCAGCAGCAGGTGCAGCTCCAAGACTTGCAAAGGACTTCTGCGACCGACGCTGCGCCACCCGCGCCCAAGTCCCCCGCGAAACCGAAGAACAACGTGAACCGATTCTTCAAGGAATGGTGAGCTGCTTATGGTTTCCAAAACAATATATGCGCCACTGATTGGCAGCGAACACGCCAAATTGCCGGGTCACAAGGATCTCGGGTTCAGCAGGCCGGATGAGGTAATCTCCGTCACACTCATACTGCGTCGACGCACACGCTCACGCTCAGCGGGCAAGTTACCGCCGCGTACGCCAGAGGCTTTTCCTACCGTCTCGCGCGCTACATTTGTTCGAACTCTTGGATCGCATTCCAAAGACTTGAGCGCTGTGAGTGCGTTTGCGAAGGCTCATGGGCTTGAAGTCATCGAGAGTCAGCCGTCTCGCCGCAGTGTCGAGCTGCGCGGCTCGATCTCGGCTGTGAATGACGCCTTCCGCGTCCGTCTCCGCGACTTCGAGGGACCCCGTGGCCGATATCGCAGTCACGAAGGACGGGCTCAGCTGCCGAAGGCGCTGGCGAATAAGGTTGTCACCTGTGTCCTCGGCCTCGACACACGACCCATTCCGGCGCGCCACTACGCCACACGTCGGGGATCCGCCGCGGACCCGCCAAACACCCGTGCGCTGACCCCCCAGCAGGTTGCGGCGATGTACGAATTTCCTCCAGGTGATGGCGACGGGCAAACCATCGGCATCTACGAAATGGTGACGAGCGCGGGTCCACCGGGATACGCCCGGGCGGATGTTGATGCGACCATCAAGGCCTTTGGCGGAAGTCTCACGCCTCCGGCACCCATTGATATATCGATCGATGGAACCGCGAACTCCGGACAATCCGACCCGGAGACGCTCCTGGACATCACCGTGGCGGGGGCCGTGGCTCAGAAGGTAAAGATCGCAGTCTACTTTACTGGCGAAGCCGCAGACAACATGGTGCATGCGCTGCAACGCATGATTCATCCGAGCGCCGGGCATCCGGTACCGACGATCGTATCGATCAGTTACGGATGGGGTTTGGACGATGGCTCGGCACACAATCTGACGGCTCAGGAAATTGGGGTGATCGACGATTTGTTTCAGGACGCGGCCCATCTCGGTGTCACCGTGCTGGTCTCCACTGGAGATACGGGAGCGAAAATTGAAAGCAAGACAAAGGCGCAGGCAAGCTTCCCGGCTACGGATCCGTGGGTCCTCGCCTGTGGGGGTACCACACTCGGCGACGCGAATGGCACGATGTTTGATGAATATGTTTGGAATGACACCTTCGGGCAGAATTCCGGTGCGACGGGCGGGGGCATCAGCCCTCATTTCGCGGTGCCCACGTACCAAGCGGAACTTTCCCCGCCAAAGAGCATCGTCACCGGAAAGTCGGGGCGCGGCATTCCAGACGTGGCCGGTAACGCCAGCCCCAACAGCGGGTATCCGCAGGTCATCAGCGGTCAGCCACCCGAAAATGGTGGAGGCACGAGCGCCGTCGCGCCGCTGTACGCGGGTCTGCTGGCCCGAATCAATGGCAATCTGGGGCGCGCGGTCGGTTTCATTAACCCACAGCTCTATCACTACGCCGGTAGCGTGTGTCGCGATGTCGGGAGCGCACCAGGCGCCGCGAACAACTCCTTCGAAGGGGTCAAGGGCTACCCGGCCGGGGTCGGTTGGGACGCTTGTACGGGACTTGGAAGCCTGAAGGGAACGGCGCTGCAGAATATGCTCGCCACGCCGGCAAGCCAGATCCGTGCTCTGGCCAAGCGGAAGCGCTCATCCAAGATGTTTTCCTCCGGTACCTTCGCGGGCGTCCCTCGAAATGACACCTTTGCTCGCGCGGCCGCACAGGAGACGCCGGTAACAGTTGACCTTACCGCGATCCCTTGGCCGAGCGGATTGAAACCGCAGTCCGCTTCGCTTGGCCGCTATCGGCCCGGGACCGCGATCACTGGACCGCTCGCTCTTTCGACCAAGGTGGACGCGTTGATCGTTCTGTATACCGATCCGGAGACCAGCGCTTTGCTCGATGTCTTCACCGGAAACTCGAGCTGGACGCCCGCACGCAAAAAGACCTGGTGCGGTTACGGTCATAACTTTGCGAAATTCAAGCCGATCATCGAGGGCATTGGTGATAAACCCGCCCTTAAACAGGGTCTGTTCGGGTATCTCTCAGCCGTCACGATTGGCGGCAAGTACGTCCTTCTTTACAAGAGCGAATTGCATCCAAAACAGAACGGCAATCAATTACCGTTCGTGCCGGTGATGCAACAGTTGATCCTGGAGGCCTCTCCGGGGTTGGTGATCAGCACGGGAACCGCCGGAGCAATCGGGAGCGCGCTGAACTGCGGGGACGTCGCCATCTGCGACTGCGCCAGATTTCATTGCCGGGTCACCTACCCGACCGAGCCCCAGATAAACGCGATGAGCGCAAGCCACGCCGCTGAGACTAATAGCCCGACCATCAACGACACGTATGTGAAGATTGCGGCTAAAACACTCACGAAGTTGTCATCGGCCGGTCTTGAGCAGTGCTACAAGAAGCTTGAGGAAAAGACGGGCTACAAGTTTGTCAGGGCCCCTGGCGCCGCGCCGGCCATTTATGTTGCCGGGATCAACCCGGTCCCAGGATTGCAGCCCATGGCGATCGTATCGGCCGACTACCTCACGGTTGACGATGCCACCGATTCCGAGGGTCTGCAGGCGCTTGGCACCATGAACGATACTGACGACGCGTTTCTGTTTTATGCAATCTCGAGGCTCTCGAGGACCAAGCCCCGGTGGCTGTCCGTGAGAAACGCGTCCGAACCGCAGATCGTAGGACCCGATTTCCCGAAAGGAAGCTCGCAGAACACGATCATTAACAAACTAAAAGGAATCGCCGGCCCGATCTACGGGATCTATCAGTACTGCACCACCCTGAACAGCGCTATCGCCTGCTGGGCCGTGATTGCCGGTGGGTAAACCCGGGAAGCCAAAGCCACAGTCGCCTGCCGTCGTTTGTGAAGGGAATGCTCTATGACCACTGCGCCTCCTGACCGAGCAGCGCTGGAACTGCGTCAGATTGAGTTAACTAACCAAAAGCTCGAAGTCGAGACCAGAAAGCTGGGCAAGGACTGTGAGCCGGCTCGCGGGTGGGAGCGTTTGGGCAAAGGAGCCGTCGCGTTTGGGGCTGTTGTCTCCATCATCGCGACATTGATAGGACTAATTTACTCGTTCGACAAAACTATCGAGGAGCGCCAGCAAACCAGGCGCGCCGACGAGCGGGCGCGCTTCGAACAGGCGATCACACGGCTAGAGAAGACGCTAACCCTGTCCAAGCTTGTCGGTCTGTCCGTGTTAAATGGGTATGCAACGAGCGCAGATTCTCAAGTGCGAAGGCAAACGTTGTTTACACTGGCCGGGTTCGCCGGCACAGAGACTGACGTTCAAGGGCAAACAGCCCTGGCCGACCTCGTGGCAGGTCTGCCCTCTAGAGGAAGTCTGACGGGCGACGATTGGTCGTACTTCCAGGGTCTTTTGGTATCGCAGAGCCGGTCCCTGACCGACAAGGCGGACTTGGTTCGAAAACGACAGCTCAGTGACGACCTTCAAGTCTCTCCGTTGACGCCGGATGAAAAGACCGCGCACGCGCTAGGCACGCTGATCGCCGCGATTGCCCGGCGAGGGGTCGCGCCAAATTATATTGATTACGCGGACATATACTGCGCCGATTGCGATTTCACCCATGTGGTCTTCCCAAAGGGCGTTGACTTCTCCAGTTCCGTGCTCGATGACACTGATTTCAGTGGCGCCACTTTAAGGGACGCGCGCTTCGATAATGCCGAACTTCCGTTAGCACAGTTCGTGGAAGCCGATTTGTCTGGAGCATCGTTCCGGAGCACGTATTCGGTGTACCTACGTACGGCAGTGCCTAACGGTGCCCCAGTGCCCCTCGGGCGGACTATGTATCTGAGGCATCTCGTGTCCGCTTTGAGTGTAGATGCGACGGTGTGGATTGGAATGCCAAACTTCAGTTGTGCCAATTTGACGGGCGCTCAGTTCAGTGGTCATGCCCTTTTCCCGATTCCCGTTACCGCCGGGCGGAAGTACTCAAGACGATTGGCCAACAGCCACGCCAAAGTACCAGCCTGGTATTCGAACGTGTCGCAGCATGTACTAGATCGGGCCGACGAGGAGGATCCGACAGTCTTCGTTCCATTGCGGGTCGTGCCACCAAAGTTCTTCAAGGCGAGACTGGGTGGTGCGCATCTGGAGGAGGCTCAGTTTTTCTCGATCGGCGACAACGCCTCTGAGGGATACTTCAAAACATATTCCTACACCAAAGCCGCAGAATTTGAGTTCCTGGAGGGATACGTTAGTGAAGTGTTGTGGGAAATGCTCCCGGCCGATTCGCCGCGCCCTTGGCCAGACGTTAACCTACCCGTCCATAACAAGATGGATGCCGCACGTGTTTTCCAAAGCACTCTGAGGGGAATATTTTATTCTACCGAGTGGGGCACTGCAGTCCTGTCGAAGGAAATGCGTGACTCTTTGACTCGGTCACCACCGACCAAAGCGGACTTCTCGAGAGTGTTTTCATCACCGAGCATGTCGGTGGATCCCGACCTGAGGTGCACGCCGCGCACCTAGGCTAGCTTTGGTGTCGCTCCCAGAGCCTCCAGACTCCGCGCTTAGTGAGTGCCGTCGTTCTTTGGTTTCGCATGGCCTGGGCCTTTTCAACTTGGGATTCGCAGACCCGGTCGGCGTTTCAGCGCCGACGTGCCCGCGAGGCGTGTCCCGCTCCTTGGCGCTGCGACACAGATTTCAGGTTAGTAACCCCTTGATTCTGCGGGCAGTCTGTCAGAGCATGCTTCCGGCCGTGTATATGTGAGCGAGTCACCGCACTGAGCTCTCACTGAACAACGGATATTAGAGTGTGTGAAGAAAAGGAAGACGCTGCCTCCAAGGCCTTTACGGCGATCTTAGAATCTCACGAGCCTCTACGCCGACGCCGCGCGGAGTCCGAGCGACGCCGAACTCAGGCACGCGAATTGATTCACAGCGCGGCCTTTTTTCAGCACGCGCATTTAACTCTGTTCGTCGCCGGTTCGATGGGCCGCGGTGAAATGGGGGATCGATCTGACTTAGACCTGTTCGTGCTTACCACCAGACCTTGTTCGGAGGCGGAACAAGTCGGGCTAATACGTGGTATGGACGAGGTAAACGCTGCGCTCGGCTACCCGCCGTTTAGCAACCGACGATTCCTGAAGGCCTACGATCTCGAAGCTCTTTTAAGAAACACCGGCTCGCCTGAAGACGACAGCGAAAACTGCTTTACCTCCCGTTTGCTCTTGCTGCTCGAATCACTCCCGTTAGCAAACGACGAGACCTACCGCCAGATTCGAGACCAAGTGCTGGGCCAGTATTTTCGGGATGAACGCGGCAAGAGTAGTTATCGGCCTCTATTCTTGCTCAACGACGTCCTGCGCTATTGGCGCACACTGTGTCTGAACTACGAAGTCCTGAGGCACGACCCCGGACGGCCCTGGTGGAAGAAAAACATCAATTTGAAATTCAGTCGCGTGTTAACCGTATTCGCAACCGTGACTGCATTGACGGTCTTAGAAGTACACGCCAAGGCGGACTTTCTTCCTATGTGCGACCTGTCGCCGCACCACCGACTCGCTTACGCCTTGGATCAGCTCGGAGATCGGCAGTTGCGCGACACCTACAAGGCGTTCCTCGACGACTACGAAACATTTCTGGGATGGAAGGAAGATGAAGGCATAGACTCGCGCGCTGAGACTTCAGAATTCCAAGCACTCGCCCAAAGCGTAGCTGACCGATTTAGCGATTTTCTCTACTCAGTTCTGACGCACGCGAGCCTGCCCGCGCAAAGGCGAAAGTATTTGGTGATCTAGTGGCTAAGCGTTTTCTGTTTCTGGAGATCACGAATTCAGAGATCATTAACCTGATCACTGGGGTGCGAGCCGTTGCAACCGGGAGGACTTCGGTCGGCGGCGTGCACGTTACGATTCGTGGCCCCTACAACCGCGAAATCCCTCGTAAACAGATTGAGCAGTACGATCGGCAGCTCAAAGGTCATCCGCTGTTACTGGAAGGGATAGGCCGCTTTGAAGTTCAGGGGCGCCACGTCGTGTATATGGAAGTCCAACACCCTGGACTGAGGAAAATTTGGTGGAAACCTGATTTTCCGGTCCATGAATATGGATTTAACCCGCACGTTACCCTCTACGAAGGAGGAAATATCGACGTCGCCGATCGTCTTGAGAGGTTCATGAAGCGGGAGGGTCTAAAGTTGCTCACCTGGGACTTCCGCGTAACCGCGTACGTGTCCGACCATAGAGACTTCTTTAAATCTCCGAGAGATACCGCAGAGTTGTTTCTCGAATTAGTAAATCGAGGGCTCGTCCGTGCTGATATTCTCGCTCGGCTCAACAGAGCCTTGACTGTTTCTACCGTACCCGAAGAAGCCCGAAGGGTTGTGTGAAACCTGCTTGGAGCAGCGTCTCGGGGCTCGGAATTTTTAGATGGGCAGGACCGCTCTAAAGAGGGTTTACTTCCCGAGCTCCCGCAGCCGCACCCAAGGCCCGGGAGGAAAATCAAGCCCGTAATAGGTGCGACAAGCCGGCTTCAGTAGCGTCCTCTAGCCACGCGTTCCATACAATAAAACACCCGTCCTCAGGATAATCCGGCAACGGCCACCTTGGTACGCAAGTTCCTCGGTCACGTCCGGTAAGGTGCAGGCCCGCCTGATGGACCAGGAATCCCGCTGGGCACTCCGCTGCCCCTACTACTGTCTCGGCAAGAGGTCCCGACTGCCACGTGACCGAGGACGCGGTCATGGCCTCCGAAATTGAGCACCTACCGGATCTGACGGGCCTCCGGAAGGTCGCCTCGCGATCCGAATGGCGACGCATTACGACCTCAGACCAAGGGCCCGGGCGCTTGCTCGATATGCCCGTCAACAAGCCGCAAAGCCGTCTCGCCAATGTCGATTTTGACGCCATGGTCATGATGTAGCCTGGCTGACACTGCGCCAATGCTCCCCGGATCTCTCTTCGCCAAGAACGGGTTTCGTGATGGACGCCAGAACTCACGTGGCAGCAAGGGCGCCGTACCAGCGTGATGAAGCGCCAGTGCAATCACATTGAGTTGCGTGAAGCGATCGTAGCCATTGAACTGTTCTGCAATAAATTCTGCCGTTGCGTTCGGGAATCCACTAGCTCTACACACATCGCACACGGCGTCGGCGAGTGCCTTAGAAAACGGGGACACCGCCGCGAGGTCATGCGCCGCCAGGTAATGCTCCGTCAGTAGGGCATTTGTAGCGGCAGCAAGCTCCGTCTGTAACGGCAGCAACCCCTTGCCCGATCTCCTCAACAGGAACACGCAAAGAGCAACCAATACAAGCCAGCCGATCCACTTCATCATTGCTCGTCAACACCCTTTGCGAGTAGAGGACACGCGTCCCTATCGGTAAAAGATCTGCGACCGCAGGTCGCGTTGCAATTGCAAATGAAATGCGCGCCAGTGCTCTAGATCTTCTGCACTGCACACTTGAGAGGGGCGCTGGATCACGAGTCTCCGCTCGACGAATACTTGACGACCGACTCGGCTGTAGGTTGATTGGAAATCGATCTGGTCGTCGCGATACGCCATGCCATCGGGAATGCCCGTGAGCACAATGTTCGAAGGAAACCGAATGCTATAGCTCTCACTATTCGTTTGTGATGTGCACGGCCACGGATGTTGCTGCTGACTTACAGTTGTCTTGTTTGCTGCCACTGCTGCAAACCACCCAGGCGCGAGTCCCACAGGTATCCGCATAGCTCCACGCCCAGGAATGTTGGCGACAGGGTCTAGCTGAAAGCGCCCCTCGATCCAGTACGGTTTGTCAATGTCCTCAGGATCGACATGGTTGAGGGAGCCAGAACCGGTCTCGCCAAAGCGAGATAGGTACCCCTTCACAACTCGGTCCTCCGGACGGCCCCTGTTACTGAATCCCGAGAATCTTGAGGAAATCTCCGAATCACCGGACATGGTCGCCATCGATTTGCCCTCAATCGTGCCATCGGAGTGGATGACCATCGATACTTTTGTACGTGTAACGTTGAGCTCCGCACGTATTCGTGGCGTTCTGCCTAGGCGACCAAGGGAAGTCAGTGCTGCGGGTTTGTCTGTGTCCTCCCATGGCAGGATTCCGAACGGGGCGAATTGAGCGGTCGAGTCAACGTATAGGTCCAGGGACGGCAGATACGTGATTACATGGTTGAACAGCGCAAAGGATCCGACTTTCGGAAGCGTGTAGGATGATCCGGCGTTAATGAGTGCCGGCACGCTGTCAATGCCAGCTGCAGCGAGGAGAGCCTCCAACAGTACAACGTGATCCTTGCAATCCCCATACTCATTGGCGAGTACCTCGTCGGCTGAGTGCGGAACGTAGCCGCCGCTGCCAAGTGTAACGGCGACATAGCGAATATTTTTAGACACCCAATTATAGAGTGCTCTCGCCTTTTCGCGCTCTCCGGTAAGGCCGTTCGTCAGGGTTAGCGCCAGCGTGCGAATTCTGCTGGTTACGGCCGCTCTAGGCGCGGCGTTAGCTTGATACAACTTACCGACAGCTAATACGTCCGGGAGCGTAGATACACGCAGCAAATCGGCGTAGTCATCTTCCGACACAGCGGCATCGTCCGGTGGAACGCTGGTCGAACGTTCATAAATGAAGCGGTAGTGGTCTGCATCCGCAGTACGGCTCTCCAGCCCGCCATCGACACCGCGGTTCTCTATGTAGAGCGGTTTGCCAGCGGGAAGGGTAATGTCGACCTCCCAGTGCTCGAATCTCAAGAGTTCCGTCAACACATAGTTTTGGAAGAACTGCCCTGCGAACAGCGGTGTAACAAATGACTCAGACTTCCAATAGAGTCGGCTGCCCACGCGCACCTGTGGATATATAATGACCTTGTACTTTGTGTCTGAGAACTCTGAGCTGCCTCCGCCGGTGTCCTCGTCCTGGTTGCGGATCGACTCTGGTGGAACGATTATTTTGGTTCCGTCCGGTTGGATGATCCATGCTTCGATAGATTCGATGGTCTCCCGACTGCCGGAAAAAGCAACGCGTCGAGCACCTTCGCTGACGATTGCCTGTGGAGTCTCAATTCGAACGGTCGATTCGCAGATTTCCCGGTAGCTCCCGTCCGCGTTGACAATGAACGTGTCAACTGTACGCTCTAGTGATATCGGAGGATCGTAGCGTTGCTGTGCGAGTGCCAACGCGGTCACGAGCGCCGAAAGACCCACGCATGCAGCTGCGCCGCAGAGAAGACTTGGGTACCAGACCGGGCCGTGGGTGGAGCGGCGCATGACAAAAACGATACGGCGTATTCGCGACGCCTCCGCTGTGCGGCGTCACAAGGTCAGCCCGGCAGCCGGACCTGTATCACACCTGGGTAAGCGAGAGCGAGGCTTCGTGCAGCGCGTCGCCGGTCCATCTGACGTAATGCCAAGTTCCGAGCACGCTGCTGACATCGGGGACATTGGGCTCAATGAAACATCCCACGAGCGGAAAATCCCCGGTCAACGAACGCTGATGATGCAAAATGGCGCCGGATTGGGCACTCGCTAACGTAGCTTGTTTGTCCGGATGTTAGCGGCAGCGGACGCCACGCAGCAGGCCGGAGGAAATTTGCATGTTGTTACGGCTTAGAGACATGTAACGGGGGGAGCTCCTCAGAAAGCTTATCGATCAAAGTGTCTATGGGCTTTTCAAAGTAGAAATGAGGAGCGCCTTTCTTACCTTCATAATACGGCCGATTTGTCTCCGTATTTTGGCGGTCTATTTCGAGTTCTCGCTCACGAATCTTAAGCTCAGCAGAGCGACCCGATCCATAAAGAATATCGACCCACTGGCATAGAAGATCGAGCGCGATCTCTGACCAGTAATTCTTGAGCCCGTGACGACGCCATAGGGCGTCTAGAGTTCGCGCCGGCGACTCTTCTGTGGGGAGAGGGCTCGTGATGAGCCGCCGAATTTCGTCCTTAAGGTCCGCTTTCGTACGCGCGAGTTTGCGCAAATGCGCCACATAATCAAATGGAGCCCCCAGCGCGAGAATCAGCAACAGGGGCATTGCGATGGGCAGGACCGCGACCCGCGTCAAAATAGCGCCGATGCTCTCGCGGCATTCAAATAACTTTACTCCGGCCATAGGGCTTTGCCGTCTTACCCATACCCATGAGGAGCCTTTCACCGACAGCGCGGTAAGTTCCTCCTCTGCAGTCCTGAGCTTTATCGCCCGCGCCACTCTAATGCACTGGTTGATGGGGCTGTTGCTCACGCAGCTCCTTCTTGGAACGCGTGCCCGGCCACGTACACCGGTGTGCCGCGCTCGTACCGGCCGTCGGCCTCGTGCGTAGAGAACCCCATGTCGAAAGTTTTCGACCGCGCCACCGCGCGCGCCAGAGGCTCAAGGCGGTGCTCGTGCACTTCGGTAAATGCAATGTTGTGTTTTATGTTGCAGACTCCTTGTAAGACGCATCGAAGTAAGCGCGATAGCGCCGCCAGAGAGATACACCCTTTTTGCAGAACCACAGAAAGCCTCTACAAAGCCAATAAAGTGCGGTACCCCACAGAAACAGATTCCCGACGGCACCCCACGCATTCGCCCACTGGAGCGCATTCGCTCGTGCGCTCGCCGGGTCAGGACCAAGCCATTTGAAATACGTTACGCCGGCGAATACGATAGCGAAGTAGATCGTGATGACCGCTCCGATCTTGATTGCCTTCTTCATGCTGCCGCCTCCTAATTAGCCGTGGCCAACTTGAGCGGGCAGTTGGCAATAAGTCCGGGTTTCATGACCTCGTCCGCCTGTTCGGGCTTCGAGCAAGGCATCCGTTTTACGTCCGGTCGGCCGTGTCGGACCCTGAACCGCTCGACGGTCCAGTACCGGGGATTCTTCCGATCGGTCAAATTGCCAAATTCGTCACAGTAGGGGCTCGGTCGCGCCAACCTCGATGGGTCCGCACAAGCTCGCGGGTCTATTCCGGGCGCACCACGACCGGCGCTTCCTCCCCACTCGCATCGGATTCCTCCGGAGCGGGCGCTGGGACCCGCCGTCCTCCGTCGGGTCGGCCGAAGACGTGACTTCGATGGTGTTCAAGATATCGGCACTGCTCCGGGCTAAAGGCCCCGACATTTTGGGGAACTACGATTCCCCAGCCCTTGAGGACCAAAGGATTCAGGTCCTTGGACAGCAGTAGCTCGCCGGAATTGGAGAAAGAGATGTGCCCACGATCAAAAAGGTGATCGACGTGCGGCGATAATAGCAAGCCATTGAATCCGTCTAACTTCTCCTGGTCATCGCATTCGCACCAGGGCTTGACGTGGCTGGCGCGTAGGTGACGCCGATCTAAGAGTCCAGTCACGCGGCACTTCGACTCGATCCGCTCGAGCCTCTCTCGGAAGACCCCTTGTCCACGGCGCGCATTGATCAAGGTTTTTTTCACAGTCGGACCGATGTCGGTCCGCCGCTGAATGCGCTCCTCCGCGGCATCATCGTTAAGAGCTCCGCCACTCGTCTCCACGATAGACTCCACGACGCGCTCGACCTGGCCGGTGAGTAGCTCCTCGAGCTTTTTAGCCATTGCCTCCGAGATCGCAGCCAGATAGATGCCTTGATTCCCGTCACCCGAATCCCGAAGCGGGGAGTGCTTTTTGGGAAGTACGGCGGCAAGTTTGGAGGCATGCTCTTTCGGCCGAAGCGGCTCCTTGAGTTCCTGAAACCGAACAGAAACCTGCCAACCGGAATCCGTCCCCCACTGGTCGCCAGCGGCCGCAAATTCTGGCGGCTTGGGCGCCTCTCGCGCCCGGCCGAGTACAATTCCAACGGCGCGAATAGCAGCGTCGGCAAAGGAAAAAACGATATCCGCGGGCATGACCTTCGTCATGTTGTTGTAGGACTCGTTATTTGCTCCGTTCTTATTCTTCTTTGGCGACCATAGGTACTCGCCATCAATTTCTTGGCGGTAGGTCTGCTTATGATTGACCCACCAATAGCCGACGCCACCCTGGGAGCCTTCTGCCGTAGTGCCATTCGGAACCAAGCCGGGTGATGGATGCAGCGCTGCATTCAGAACCGTGTCCCACTTTGAGTAGCTGAAGACCGCCCTCTGCGCGATCCGAATTCGCTCCTCCCGATCCGCTGGGATGTCCTCTGTGAGAGTCGCGAGAAAGTGATCTACGCCGCGTCCCGGAGAGCCGGTTTGTCGATTTATGATAAGAGCTTCGATAGGAGGGATTTCCTCTCCCCACTCCCTCGACAGCGCCTCGATCGTGCCTCCAACACTGCCAAGCACAAAATTTAGATTCCTGGCGTTAGGCATGCGGAGGCGTCTTGCAAACTCGCCGTAGGTATTGGTTTTCCCGGCGCGGGCCAATTTCACCAACAAAGGCAGCGCTAGCCGTGCTCTTTGCTGGTATTTCGCGGTGCCCCATAAGGTCTTAGCGATCTCCCGGGTGCCTGGTCTTGGCTCTGCGTGGTCGCCGAACAGGAACTCCGAGAGCTTGCGGGCATCGGCGGCGTTCTCGATTCGAACAGTCCAGTCACCGCGGGGATTTTCGGTAACGCTTGGGAACAGACGGCTTAGAGCTGTGAGCCCGCCCAGGACTCGCCGCTGACCACTCTTCCGAACGTAGAAGAGAAGATCTGCCCGATTTGTGATGAATGAGAACGGACGCTCATGACGGCGAGCATCAAGGTACCGAAAGTCTGGGACGTTACCGCGCTTCCCGGGCTCGACTCGGTAGTCTGCTAGTGCAATACCCCGCATGACCAACTCGTCGAACGCAGCTCGCGCATCTGCAACGTCGACGTAGGCGCGGAGCTTGCTGAGGCGCGTGTCGTCCCAGCGGGAGGACTTCACAACCGATCTCCATCCGACCACTCTTCGGGTCCGAGCCCGCGCAAATACACATCCACGGCGTCCGGGACGCCTTCGCGAGCCGCATACTCAATCTGCTCCCGCAGTACCTGTTGCTTCTCTTTTGCGTCAGTGAAGTGCCAATCGCCCAGGATGAACGGTACAGGAGCTCCTCTAACGCTTCGGCGCGGCAAGAGCTCCCAGAGCCGATCCCAGGCTCTCGGTTTTGGACAAACCCATCCGTTAGAAGTCACATACTGGAGCAGAGCGAGCAACTGGAAAGAGTTGTTCACAACGCAACCTTTTCAGCCGCGTACGTCTCGGCGTGACAGAGCGTATTCACCAACGCCATCTCGTCAATCTTGCTGCACGGCGCCTCGAGCAACCGCGGACTCGCCACGATGATCGCGAGCGACTTCGCTCGCGAGACCGCCACATTGATCCGGTTTCGGCTATAGAGAAACTCCATGCCACGCGGTACATCCTCCGCGGACGACGCCGTCATCGACACAATGACCACGGCAGCCTCCTGGCCCTGAAACTTGTCCACGGTCCCGACCCGGGCACCCGCGGGCAAAACGCCCTGAAGTAGGTTCACCTGCATGTTGTAGGGGCTCACGATGAGGATGTCATCCAAAGTCATCGACCGTATCTCGCCCTCCTCTTCGATCCAGCGCTGCTGGAGCAGACTGTCGACCAGTTCCCGGACGCGCACCCCCTCCTCCTCGCTCTTCTGACGACACTCCTGGTGCACCACATGGACCCACGAAAGTCCCGCTGCCTTCAAGGCTGGATCAGCACCAGCGCCGAGCACTAACTGACGAGCCGCGCAACTGGGATGAGAATGGAGGCGTCCTCCGTAGACCGCCTCGGAGATGAACCGACAAACGTCGGGGTGCATCCGCCGCGTGACATCCAGAAATACACCCCGCTCCGGCGGCACCGTGGCGTGCTCTTTGAGCAGGAACTCGAGCACAGAGAGTCCCGATTCCCCGGGGTGCGTCCCCTGAATCGGCTGTCCGAGCTGCATCTGATCACCGACCAACACCAGATTCCGCGCGCAGACTCCCATCGCCACGAGGTGGCCGAGAGAGACCTGCCCTGCCTCATCGACGAACAAGTAGTCAAACGCCTGGTTGTGCTCAGGTCGCGCAAAAAGCCACGCCGTCCCAGCCACAAGATTGTGTGTTCCGGCTACCTCATCGTTGTCGTACACATTCGTGACGGCGCCTGCCCGACATTCGTCGTCTTCGTCCGTGCACTTCTTGACGGCCCGGAGTGCGATACCCGCTTCCTTGGCCTGCTCCGCCACCTCCTCAAGTACCCGGTTGACGGCTTTGTGAGAGTTGGCCGAGATCGCCACTCTGCGGCCGGCTTTGAGCAGGGTCAGGATCGCCGCAGCCGAGAGGTGAGTTTTACCTGCACCCGGCGGCCCCTGTACCAGGAGGTGGCTGGAATCGAGGAGTTTAATGGCGGCGATGGCGCCGGTTACCGTTTCGGTATCCCTCGGAATCACGTGGGCGCCCTGGGTGTGTGCTTGGAACCGGGGCAGCTCATTCTTGAGTACCGAGGTGATGGCAGCGTACCTTCCGTCGCCATCAATGACGGATTGGGCGTAGCGGCGGATCGCATCTCGTAACGCCCGGTTGTTCATGGGCTGTTTGGGAAGGAGCGAGAAAGCGTCTGCGAGCGCAAGCGTCCGAAGTCCAACTTTTAGCTGAATCTTGCCGGCCTCTTCATCCAATACAAATATCGTCCCCGCAGGCTCCCGATTCGGCGTGGCGCGGCGGGGCGCGTCGCCCTTGCGCATCTTGAAGTCCTGTGGCGGGAACATGAACGTATGCACGGTCGACTGTTTCTCCCGAAAGGGCGCAGCGCTCGCGTCGCGGATCAGACCGCCAATGCACTCGCTGTCCTCGATCAGCTCCTCGACCGTCATTTCAGCGTGCGAAAACTGGAACCACCATCCGGGCTTGGCTTCGCGCTTGTGAAAATCCAGAAGCAGCGCCACCAACTCGCGAAACGGTTGTTCCTCTGTCGGCGCCTGCATGAGCTTCGTCGTCACTGCGACCGTCTGAATGTCCACCTGCAGTCGTTCGGCGATGCGCTTTTGCTCTTCCTCGTCTGGAGGCCGATCGCCATGCCAGGGGAGCCCCTCTGGGCGGAGATTGATGAGCCAGTCCCGCAGCTGTAGGGTCGAGTCGCAATCCACGCGGTTGTAATCCTCAATCCCTTGCAGGAGCGCCGGATCACGAAGCTTTCGCCACAGTTCATACTGAACAACGCTTTCGCTGGCGGTGCTCACCGCGCCTTCGCGCGCCGGAGCGTAGAAGACCTCGAGATTCTTGATGGAATAGCTGCGCTCCGAAATCTGGACCGCCTCACGCACGACCCGATAGAGATCAATCAGCTTGCCGGTACGCAACCACGCATCAACCTCCGCCTCCCGTGTGCCATGCCGCATCGCCAGGCGCTTGATCGCGCTTTCTTCATAGCTGCCGTAGTGATAGGCGTGCGCGTCCGGGAAGGCCCTAAGGCGAGACGAAATGAAGTCCGTGGCCGCTTCGAAAGCTGCTTTCTCTTCCGCTGGGCTATGACCCCAGAATGGCTTGAACACCACTTGCCCATCGGCCTCATACGCAAACCCAAAGAGGTACTCTAGCCCCCCGAGAATCAGGGGATCGCCTTCCATGTCGAAGAAAAGGTCTCCCGGATTGGGCTGTGGCATCCGCTCAAAACCCCTACCCTTGTGTTGCGGAAGCAAGTGCTTGTCATCGTTGCCCGAACGCCGCTTTTGATCCTGAAGAGCCGCCTGCGACTGCAATTTGGCCAGGATTTCCGCCGCGAAACCGGGGATCTTTGTCGCCGGCGGCAATGCCGCAAGCTGCGCCACCGTTTGAATACCAGCAGCATTCAGTTTTTCGATCTGACCACCCCGAATATTGGCGACCAGACTCAAGTGGTCGGCCGCTTCCCATTCGGCGCCACAGCGATCCCGCCACCGACACTGGGGGCACGCCTGACACGGCTTCCCTACGGAAGTCTTCGGTAGTTCGTCGACAAACTTCTCAAACCGACCCTTTGCCCCGGCCAGGTAGTACTGAAAGTCCCGCATCGACAAGACGATGACTTCACCGGTGCCGAGAAGAATATGCAGCCGGTCCGGCGCCCGTCCCTGCACAGCAGCCAAAAGATCTGCATAAACCCCGAGCTGAAGGACGTGCTTCGGCTTCGCGCCGTGCGCGAGCTTCGTGTCGAGGGGCTCATAGTGGTAAGCCCCCAGCGTGGACTCCCCTGGTACTCGAAGCAGAAAGTCGGCATAGCCGTGCCAGCGACCGGAGAAGAAAGCGCCCTGGTAGATGACGTCCGCTCCGGCGCGCATGGCTTCGCGCGTTTGCGCCGTCCGGTCCTCGAGCGTCCCCTCGTTGGGCATCTCGACAACTTGTCGGCCTTCCGCCCGCAGGTGGTCCCGATAGGAGCGCTCGTGCTCAAGTCCCTTCTCCTGCAGGAGCTTGAGGTATGCATCTTCCTCGGCTACCGGTACGGGGACATCCAGCTGCCGCCGATCCAGAACCGTGGCATGCCGACATCCGAGGAAGGTGACCAGATCGGAGGCGGAAAAGACCAGCTGTTCTTGGTAACGGCGCACGAATCCTTAGGCCGCGGACGCGGGTAGGTTCGGGGCGGCGGAATCCGAATTCGCTCCCGCAGTCAGCTGCTCCGCAAAGTCACGGTCGGCGCGGAGCAATCTGGGTTCAGTCTCGATGTGCGTCAGGACTGGGATCTCCGTGGCCGTTCCTTCGACCTCAAGCTCATTAAACCGTCGCACCTGGGGCATCACAGACTGCTCCAGACTGCCGATGAACTCATTGAAGCACTTCACAGACTTGTGCAGTGCGCCTCCGCAGTCCTGAATGTGATCGGCCATCGTCGTGATGCGGCGATAAAGCTCGCGACCCAGCTCGTGAACCTTCTTGGCGTTCTCAGCCACCTTCTCCTGCCGCCACCCGAACGCCACCACTTTAACCAGCGCAATCAAGGTCGCTGGGGTCACAATCATGACGCGTTGCGCTGCGGCATCCTCTAGTAGGTTGGCATCGCGCTCCATGGCCGCTGCGAAGAAATTCTCCCCAGGGATAAACATCACGACAAAGTCCGGTGTTTCGGTCAGCCCATCCCAGTAGCTCTTTGAAGCGAGTTTCTTCATATGCTCCCGAGTTTGCGCTGCGTGCAGCATCAGATGGCGTTCCCGATCCGCGTCGGTGACCGCTTCGATGGCATCGAGATACGCGGCTACCGAGGTTTTGGCATCGATAATGAGGTGACGGCCGCCTGGAAGGCGTACAACCACGTCAGGCCGCACCCTACTCTCCCAGCGTTCGAACGTCTGTTCGGTTGAAAAGTCACAATACGGACTGAGACCCGAGATCTCGAGGACATTGTGAAGCGTGTGCTCTCCCCACCGCCCTCGCGTTTTGGGTGATGCGCGCAGCGCCTGGACCAGTTTCGACGTTTCGGAGCGCACCGCGTTCTGGCCTTCGGCCACTGAGCGCAGCTCGCCCGAGAGCGTCCCATAGGCCTCGGCTCGACCGCGCTCGAGCTGCTCGATCTGCTGACGAGAGGCGAGGAGCGTGTCCTGCAAGGGCGAGATGAGATCCGAGACCGCTTTTTGCCGTGCCTCCAGGTCCGCATCGGCGCCCACTTTGTGCTTGGCGAAGGCCTGATTGGCGAGCTCGAGGAACGTCCCTTGGTTGGATTGCAGTACTTCGGCCGCCATGGCTTTGAGATGAGTTTCGATCCCACTTTTCACATCGGTGAGCGCGTCGATCTTCTCCTGGTGTGCTCGCGCTTGCTCGCGCACCTGGGTACTGAGTGCCGAATTGCTGGCCTGAAGATTCGAGAGGTCGCTGGTTAGCGCTGCTACTTGGCGCTCCAGGTTGGGTACCCGATCCGCCGTCGTTTCCAGTCGCGATTTCTCTGCAGCCAGATACTCGAGCCTCTCGCGCAGATCATTCCGCTCCTTCTCGAGCGGCTCTAATCGTTCAACCTGCGCGCTGGCACGCGCGAGCTCGACCTGGAGGGCATCGTGCTTTTCGCGCCAGGATACTGCAGACCTGCGGACGCTGTGCAGGATCAGAAGACCTGCCACGCTGCACAAGAAGATCCCGACAAGTGTGCCGGCTATGAAATTGATCGCGTACATCGTGGACTCCTCAATCGATCATGCGGGATTTGTGGCGGACTTCGATACGCCGCCCCGATGTGTCGTCGGCATCGCGGCGGTGGACTGTGTAGAACGCGCGCACCCGCTTAAGCAGGATGGCCTTGTCAGGAATTCCGCGCGTTGTACCCGTCAAAAATTCACTCCCTCACAGTTACTCAGCGCATGCCATTTTTCGATGACGGATTGCATTCGCATTCATGCACCGCTTCCGGCACTAGCCCGCCGGCGAGATCACCCATAGCGCGGGGAGTTTGCAAAGGTCGTAAGCCGCGGGCCTGTGCGTAAGCCGACGACAGATGCGCTGATCATGTCTGTCGTTGTAGTGGCCTCGGGGGTCGACATCGTTCATCACCGCCTCAGAGGAGGTCGAAATGACGCACAGAAAGGCGAGCGCTGCGACTTGGATTGTCATGGCGAGGCCTTAGCGCACCGCACGCGCCAGGCGCCGGTAACGGTGACCGACCGTCACCACCGTCCCGTGCGCATCCGTGACGGCGTAGAGCCGCTTCAGGCGATCGCGCTCGCGAATGCGCTTCGCACGTCGACCCAGTTCCTTGCGCTCTGCGCGTTTCGACGAAGACGACCTGTCGACCACCCGGCGCCGGCGCGGCTTCACCGAGCTCGAGCAGGATCTCCAGCGCTTCGGGGGAGATGCCGCGCTGCTGCATACGCACGCGGGCGTGAGAACTGAGTGAAACGGCCATGGCGCCCTCCTTAATTCATGGGCGCCATTCTTGAAGGGTCACTGGCTCAGGGGATGAGCCAGTGCTGTATATAAGTGGAAGGTAAGTTAAATTGTGACGATAACCTACTGATTATCTTCACATCGTATTTGCGATATGACCTACCTCGTGTAGAACCGGCTGGCCTCTCTGAGAGCCTCGCCCATTCTCATGCGTAGCGCCTGAGGTGCAACCACCTCGACCTCCCCACCGAACTTGAGAATCTCCATGACGAGTTCCCGGTCATTTGAGTAGGGAACTTCGAGCACAAGGCTTCCGTCGGCATCGAGACCTGACCGTTGCTTCGGATGCCACTCTTGAGCGCCCACCCACCGCGCGGCCTTTGGAGAAAATTTGAGTGTGGCCCACTTGACGCTCTCGCCGGCGAAGATTCCGTAACCTGCACCCAGGTACTTATCGAGTTCAGCCGCAGCGACTTCCTTCGCTTTGGCGTCGCGAACTTCGGCAGCCTGAATTGCGTCCACTGCAAAGCTGCGTAGCGCCTGGCGTAAATGGCAATACACGTCCATGTACCAGTTATCTCGATAGAGAGTGAGTCTTTGAGGCGAAACCTCGCGCTCCGTGATCTTATCGTCGCCGCGGTTGTAATGCCGGATCCACAGACGCCGACGCTTCAAAGTGGCGGAAGCAGCGGCACCGAAATGCACCGGATTCGTCGTGCGGCGCTCAGGCTGAAAGATGCGGACGCGCTTCTCGATCTCTTCCCACGAGTGATCGCCCTGCCCGGCCAGCGCGCGCAGGCGCGCCACGAGGGGCAATACCTGCGACCCGAGCAGTCCGGGCTGCAGTCCCTCGAGTGCCCGGAGTGTCGTAAGGAGCGCGTGAATTTCGGACGCCGAAAACCACAGACCCGGAAGCTCATACCGAGGTCCCGCTCGCTGTTCGCCGAAGCGGTAGCCGTTGCTCGTGCGGTCGTATTCGATGGGCGCGTTGAAGCGATCCCTCATGTATGTCAGATCGCGCTTTAGGGTCGCGGCCGACACGCCCACGATGTCTACCAGCCGGTGAAAAGAGATGGGTCTCCCCTCCTTTAGGAGCTGGTCGATTTTGTAGAAACGCTCGAGTCTTTCCATTGATAATTCGGGTGTAGGGGCTTAGCGTATGCGCACACACCATGACAGCCGCAGCTCGCGGAACCCCCCCCCCCTGCAGTCGTTCAGTGTCTGCTGCTACACTGAGTTTGAGCTTTCATACGGGCTCGATCAAACATGCCTACCCTTGAAAATACCTTGTTAGGCGCCGGTATTGCTTGCGTGATCGGAGCAATCTTCGGTGGAGGTCTTAAGGCGTTTGGTGTTGAGCTGCCGGCACTGAGTTCGGTCCGACGTCAAAGCATCTTGGGCGCTTTCGGTGCCATACTGATTCTAAGTTCGTTCCTTGGCTTCGGTAAATCGAGCCCTACCCCGCCGCCGCAGCCCGTCCTTCCGATTCCATGCGACCAATGGAGTGTCGCGGGAGATTGGTCTCTTTCACAGACTCCGAGTCAGATCACTGTGCGCTTGCACATTATTCAAGACGGGTCGATGCTTTCTGGAACGGCTAACGAAGGGCCCGGTGACGTGGCGATCACCGGCTCTATGTCCGGCAACGCCTTTACGATGACGGCTCAATGGCGCCCAGATCCTTCGGGTTCCAAAGGTCAATATACGGCGATCATGGATCCAAGTGGTCGTCTAACAAGCGGGCTCACCGCCGACTTGGATACCGGAGGTGGCCGCGAAGCCTGGACTACGGAAACTACTTTCCGCTGCGCACGAAGCCATCCTCCCTAGCCCCTCGAGTGCGGCGCCCGCGTCGTGACCAGGCGATAGACCTCGTCCCAATTTGCTGCTCTCGGGGGCTCGATAGAAACGTTCGTACTGTTCCCAAAGCAGATCGCGTAATGCCCGCGGCTGCGGAGCCGCTCGATGTTCACGGGTGCGTCATCCACATAGATGTCCGCCCCGACTTGGTCCTTTTCCTACGGAATCCCGTGACCGCCGAGCCACTCGATCGTTTGGCTGACCGCGGGCCTGGTGAAAGAAATGAATGAATAGGCGGTGGGTAATAATCCGGACCTGATACCCCTCATCAGATAGTCGACGGAGCGTGCTTCGCGCTCCGGGGATAGGCGGTGCGGTCGCAAAGAGCGCTCTTTGCGTCACCGCGAACCGATGTAGCTGCTCGTATTGGGCCCGAGTCTGAATGCCCCATTCCTCCAACCCGTACGAGGGGGATTCCGTCAGCGTCACGATATCAACTTCAAACCATTCAGCCGCGATCTCCCGCATCCGCGCATAGAAGTTCGCGCAGACTCCGTCCAGGTCGACTCCTAGAAAGATGGCGCCGTTGTCGGAGGGCATCGTTTGCTTCTTACCGAATCGTCAAGCTCATTGCCGTCTTGCGGAACGGGCGCGCCTGACACTCTTGTCAGACCTAACAGATATCGGCTTGGGAGAACGTTCAGCGGACTCGATGGCCGACAGCAGCTGATCGGGGCTTAGGACCAAAAGATTCACGGGATTGAACGTGTTCTTGCCCACTGAGCCTAAGTACAAGAGGTAAGACCGAAGTTTGACGAACGCGGCCACCTTGTCTGGAGTCCATCCGACCGCGATGCCAACGCGACCGAGCGCCGCCCATGAGATGCTTTCTAGTCACTCTATTCTCGATCTTTATTGCAAACAGACATCTCGCATTCCAATTCCTGAGAGTGACTTCATCAAAGCCAAATACATGAGTGCCTTCGCCATGCCTGGCACAATTCTCATTGCTGAACTCATACGCACTTTGCACGAAGCCATGGTGAGCCTTCAGCAGTCCATCGAATCGCGGACCATACTGCAGCTCGCGGGTGGCGAAGGGGCCGACCGCCACGTCGAGGCGCGGTGAGTAGACCCCAAGTTGCCCTTGCATCGCGCGCCACTCCATTACTGCATCTACTCCATGTAAGGCACCCAGCCGGACCGCGATTTCCGACTGGAACTGCGCGATTTGCGCGCCCCGCTCAGACTTACCCTTTTTGCTGGCAATCGCCATGCTTGCACAGCCTTTTTGGTTCCCACGCCACTATCTAGCGCGTTGGGCCGGCGTTGAGTCGTCTCGCCCCACCTCGCGCCACAAGTTGTCAGGTAAGAGACGGGAGATTTCTGCCAAGAATCCCTCTCTGTAGCAGGATTCTGAGAAATAGAACGTTACCTCGCGACCGGACGATCTCCAGGCGCAGTCCTTCGTGCCTCCCCAAGGAATGTTATTATTTCCGGTTTTTTGTGAGTATTTGCTCAGCGCGCGCAAGCAATTCACCACAGCAAGATCATCGGTGTGGATCGTGATGCTAAATCTGTGGTCAGCATGGGTAGTCATCAAACCCCCGTGAGCTCCGACTGGAGTATCGCTGCGTCTCGACCGTGCGTGGCCTAAGTTCCGATCTTAATCAGCCTCGCCGCCTTCGGATCGTAAACATAATCAGTGATCGTCCCATTTCTGAGGCGTTCGACTGCCTCGTCAATGACGGGCAGCGGCACCAAAAACCACTCTCGCGGTTTCACCGGGTTGCCAAATCGGTCCTGAATCTCGATGTCAAGCCGCACACCGGCGAACAACCGGTGGAATAGATTCTCCAGGCGGCTGCGGTTCACGCCGGCTAACTTGTACGTCGCCACGACTTTCACCTCTGCCAGCAGGTAAGTGGCGTCTACTTCCGCATTGGCGATCCGGGCCTCAACCGATCCGCCGGTGACGCCAATCTTGTGGATGAGCTCACGATGTCGGTCAATACGCGGATCGGCCGAAAGACTTTCAAGAACGTAGATCGTTCCGCTTTCAACGTCATCCGTCTCCCAAGTATCACCAAATCCCAATTGGCCGCTTGACGGCGATGTCAGTCGCCTCGCCGCGGGATCGTTGTAAAATGCTCGCTGCAACGAGCGCAGCAGCAAATTGCTCTCGGTCCCATTGGAGTAGATTACCCGTAGCCGCGAGTCGATCTCCCGGCCCGTGGTCTTGAGTGGCTCGCCCACTTCCGCCACATAGACGGTCAACCCCTCGAGTATGAAGAAGTCTCCAGGTTCAATTGCGCGCGCGCCTGCGACAATCGGCTGAGCTTGCCGTAACCCGCTCTTCAGCTCCTGCGCGACTCGCGTAAATAGCGACTCGAATTGGGCGAAATCTTCGCAGGGCCTGCTGGTAGCAATCTCCTCGGCAGCACGGCGCTCCGCTGACGAGCGTACATGCTTAAGCTCATCGAGCCCGGTTGGACTAGCCTCGACACCCAAATCCGCGAGCAGCCGGTCGTCGGCGGAGGTGCCACCGACTGCCGGCTCGGCTACCGCCTCATTTAACAGCTTCTGATGATCCATCGGCTCCAATAACCCACGGAAATCAGTGAGTGCTCGGAGCCGGTCGAGCCTCACGGCATACAGCCGCTCAAAGATGTCTTGGTTCTCACCGTGATGGGGGATGCGTCCTTGGCTATCCACGAAGCACTGGATGTCCTCAAAGCCAGCGATGATGCGCTCTCCCCGCGCCGAGCCGCCGATTGGACTCGCAGGCTCGGCTTCCACACCGAGCTCATCAAGAAGCGCGTCGTCTTCTTCAGTGAACTTGACCACGGCCGGCCTCTGCCTTCATCCGCGCCAGAAACGCGACGCCCTCCGCCATGCGTTTTTCCCAAGCGTCCGCCGATGTAATCGCCGGGAGACGTCCCCGCTCCTGCTTGAATCGCAGTGCCCTGCGCGCGAGTTCCCGCGCCTCGTCGGGCGTCATGATGACCCGGCGCGCTGAAATGGCCGCCTGCACTTGCCGAAGACTCTCCTCGCTCATCGTCTTGGCAAGTATCGAGTAGGCCTCACCGAATGGATTGATCCGATCAATCAGATCGATGTCCAGCTCTCGCACGTCCATGGCAAACTTGCGGATGCCGTCTATGAGCGCCGTATTGGGCACGGGCTGATTCTTAGCATCTAGCTCATCAAGTATGGCCTTCTTGCCCTGTTGGATCAGGCTTATCGCCGCAACCGCACGCTGCCGAACCGCTTCGAGGTCTTCCTCGCTAAGTTGCGGGTACTTGTCTTTTACGATCTTGGCCATTCTCACCTGAGTCAGCTCCTCGGCCACTAGTTCCTGATCGAACATCCCTCGCTCAATGTTTGTTTTGTCCTGCACGAATGTGGCAATAACCTCGTTGATATCTTCCTTGCAGATGCGTACTGCCTCCGGGCTCTGAGGCTCAACCAGCCCACCGAGCTCGATCTGAATTTGCCCGGTTGTGGGATTGAAGCCCACATTGTTCTTTGTGGGATCGTAGCCCTCTTCTCCGTACTCGAATCCTGGTGAAGCCTCTCCTCTCGGATTTTTCGCTCTAAACTCGAACCGCGGGGCCAACACCTGCTCCATCAATAGGCTCGCCGCAATAGCCTTAAGTGTGTCATTAACGGCCTCGGCTACCGCCTGAGCGGAAGCGTCCGGTTCCGCAATCAGATTCGTGAACCTGGTGCGCACCTTGCCCGGGGCATCCCGTGTCGCCCGACCGATTATCTGGACAACCTCTGTCAGGCTGGCTCGATAGCCCACGGTTAGCGCGTGTTCACACCAGATCCAGTCGAAACCCTCTTTGGCCATTCCAAGCGCGATGATGATATCTACATAGTCTCGATTCCCCACCTCTGTTGGGATTCGAAGCGCCGCAGCCACTTTCTCCCGCTTGGCGGGATCATCGTCAACCAGATCAGCAATCTTCAGGGTTTTCCCCTCCGCGGTCTTGACGAGCTGAAACCCCGTGACAGGATCTGCGCCCTGCCACTCCCCCAGCTCCTCGATTATGTGCTCGACCTCTTTGATCTTGTCTTTCGTGCTTTCGCGTGAGTTTACGTTCGGTATGTGGATGATCGTCTTCTCGGTTCGATCCAGCACTTTCAAAATGTCGTCGGTGTATGAGCCTGAGTAAAAGAAATAGCCGATATCCAGCTCCTTTAGGTATTCGTACCCATTGAGCTGCTCGTAATAGGTGTATGTGACGGTATCGAACCGCGCCTCGTCCGCCGGAGCAAGCACGGGCGCTGCATCCCCCCGGAAATATGATCCGGTCATCGCGATGATATGCGCCTTGTCGCAGCCGATTAGTTCGCCCATCTGCTGTCCCAGCTTGTTCTCTCCCTCCGCGGACACGTGGTGGAACTCGTCCACGGCGATAAGCCGATCGTCGAAAGCCCTTGCACCGAAGCGATCCATTGCGAACCGGAAGGTCGCGTGGGTGCATACCAGCACCTTGTCCGGACTCTCCAGAAAGGCCTGGACGGCGTTGACCTTGCCTCCATTGTCACTGCCCGGCGCATTACAGAGGTTCCACCGGGGTTCGACACGCCAATCCGCCCAGAAACCTTGGCTTGACAGCGCTTCGTCCGCAAAGCTGGCACCGATCGCGCGCTCCGGGACAACAATGATCGCCTGCTTTAATCCCTGGTTGCGCAGCTTGTCGAGGGCGATGTACTTAAGTGCGCGGCTCTTCCCAGAAGCCGGCGGCGATTTTATCAAAAGGTATTGTTCGCCTCGACGCTCGTAGGCCCGCTCTTGCATCACCCTCATGCCAAGCGCATTGACCTTCTTCGACGCTCCAGTATGAGCGTAGGCCATCGAAATCGATGGAACTTTGTTCTTTTCTTGCGTCACGAGTCTGGCGCTCCCTCTAGCATTTTACTTTTCTTTGTCAGTGCCTTGCCGCCCCGGGCTCTCTCTTCCGAAGTCATTTTCGTATAGAGCTCGAAGAGCTTCTCGAGCCGCTCTGTGTCAGTCTTGAACCGTCGGCCGATATAAATCCGTTCCAGCACCTCGTCGTTGCGCTCGTGCGCCTCTTTTAGGTCCGCAGGCATCCGCTGAGGATCGTACAAATCTGCGATCGACGCCGGAAAATAGGCCTCGCGGGTCACTAGAATTTCCTCTGCCGTCCGGCCCAGGTCGGCTTTGTTCTTGTCAGTCAGCGCAGGAACCGGGAAGGTATTCCACCCGCTCACGCTTGAGTAGCGATATCTGGTCTCCAGCTTCCCGCAGACCGTCGCAATCCAAACTAAGTGAAGCTTCGAAACTAGCACTGCAAGGTTCCACATAGGCCCATCGTAAATCGCGAATGCACTATCAGCCGCAGTGCAGTGATCATCCACGATGCCGCACGGTAGGTAGCCTCTCGCCTCTGAGGAGTGACGCGGTACGATTAACGTGTGGTGCTTAGCTTTTCCAGCAATTTGAATGAAGCGATGCGCGCGGTTCGCATACCCTCTGGTTGAGGCTGCCGTCGAATTGGATCGATACGAGAGCACTGCTCTAAGCCGCACGGCTATCGAAGGGATGGCCCATGCTGTCTCAGCGTCTTCGTCAGTGATCCATAAGCAATATCTTGGAACGCCGCTAATCACCTCTTCGGATCCATAGAAAGGACGGATGAATTGCTGTTTTATTTCAGCAGTAAGTTTGAGACTTCTGAGCTCGGACGCGGACATGATCAGATACCCGCCATCTTTAGCCATACTGCCGAGATCCATTTTTCCCAACTCACTGATTGACCGTGCGCTCTTTTCTACTACAACATTGTCTCCGCCAATTAAGTATGCGTTGATATTGGCAACCTTTAGTCGCGTCGCCTCGCCGTTACTTTCAAAATAAAGATATTTTTCACGCGTCGGGCGACTCGATATCCCAACAATTACTACCGTGACACCAGCATTGTATGTCGCAAGATTGGACCATCTGAAGGACGGGTACGCGAAGATAATTTGCGCCCCAGTCCCGAAGATCAGTGGCCATATGAGAGGCACCTGAGACCCTTGGCAGACGGAGTTCGTTGCAACGAATGCGCTTGCAGTCAAAGTGTCCTGCCCATACTGGACAGCTTTAGCGAACCAACAGCTTACGTAGTCCAAGTGCCCGTGATTGATTCCGTGGGGGCCGAAAATATCTTCCATGTCGGCTTGCTGCTCAGGAGATTTTTTCCCGCGTCCAACATACGGCGGGTTGCCGCAGATATACGTCTCGCCGCCCTCATTCTCAAAATCAATCTCTGCTTGCGTCACGGGATCGAAAAGGTCCTCCGCCTGCAGTTGTACGCCTTTGCCCACTGGCGGACACAGCCTCTTCCAATCGAGTCGGAGCGCATTGCCGCAAGTAATCCAGTTCTGCGCCTCCAGCGGAAGAAATTCGACCAGTGCCAGCTTCTGACCTCGATAGAGCACGTCACATTGGTACTCGGCGATGATAAGCGCCAGTCGAGCAATTTCGGCCGCGAAGTCTCGCAGCTCTATACCGCGGAAGTTGGTCAGGGGAATATCGGAGCGCCGATCGGGCTCGTTCCGGCGCCCATTGATCCCCGCCTCGATGGCGCGCATCTCCTTGTAGGCGATGACCAGAAAGTTTCCACTGCCGCAGGCCGGGTCGAACACCCTGATCCGCGAAATTCGGCGCCGAAGGTTTAGCAGAGCGCGAGCATTGTCTCCGGCGTCTTGCAACTTTGATCGAAGGTCATCCAGAAACAAAGGGCTGAGAACCTTAAGGATGTTCGGGACACTGGTGTAGTGCAAACCTAGGGCACCCCGCTCCTCCTCGTCGGCGACAGCCTGGATCATCGAACCAAAGATGTCCGGATTGATCTTGGTCCAGTCTAGTCCTCCAATATGCAGCAGATACGACCGGGCGATCTTGTTAAAGCGGGGTACGTCGAGGGTCCCACCGAAGAGTCCACCATTCACATAGGGAAACGCATCCGCCCAGTGGGGAACGCCGGCAGCCCTGCGATGAGCTTGCTTGGTGTTCATAGCGAGGAAAAGCGTCTCGATGATCTCGTGCGTATTGGAAGCGTCCCTTTCGCTCATCCGCTCAACGGTCAGGGTGAAAAGTGGGCCAGCCGGATCCCGTGGGAAGATACTTGTGTCCTCCGCGAAGAAGCAGAAGATGAGCCGCGCCATGAAGTGATTCATGTCGGGCCGGCGCTCCTGCTTGTCCCAGTCTGGATTGTTCTCGCGCAGCTCGACGTAAAGTTTATTTAGCCGGCTCGTCGCGCGGATATCAAATGCACTTTCCCGTATCTGCTGGACCGGGTTGATTCCTGCCAGCGACAGAAAGAAGCCGAAGCGATCAGGGAAATTGTGATAAGCACAGGAAAGCGTGTCGCCGCTGACCAGATCCTCAGCCTCGAAGTCTTTGCCGTCCGTGGCGAGGATAAATTTAGCTTTCGCCTTTGCCGTCGCGAAGCTGTCTCTTAGTGCCTTCAGCGTCGTACTTACTTCCCCATCAGCACAAGCGAGAATATGAATGTTGTTTACCTGGAGAACGCCCCCTAGGTCTGACTTATTCGACGCGCCCGCCCGCAACCTTTTGATTGTCGTCTCCTTGTTGCCGAAGGCTGCAAGGAAGAAGTACGGGAACCCCGCGGCGTCGAACGGTTCTTCTGCCAATTTAGAAACCGCCTGTTCTATCTCAATTGCATTCAACCTTATGCCCTCTCCTGTCAGCGGCGATTCAATTGACTACTCTGCTGGCCTTCGCTTCTCGTAACGTCAGACCGGAACGGCGACTCCGATGTGAGCCGCCCACAACGCGTACAGGTCAACCGGCGCCTCTGGGGCCTTCGATCGAGACGATCAATGCGTACCGGGTGGCGCGGTTGTACCGCTCCAAGCGTGTGCGGCGTCGCCACCAGCCGATCGCTGGATAAATTCCGAGGAGCCCGCGGTCCGCCAAATCCGCGGCCGTGCCTGCCCAGACGTCCGCGTGAAGTGAGCCGCGCCGGCGGAGCTGATCGCCAAGTGCCCAATTGCCATCGCTGCTCGCGGTCTGCGTACCATGTTCCTCATCACGTGCCAGGCGATTGATGCGCCACAGAAAGGCCTGCTCGGTTTCGCCAGCACGACGCACCTCAAAGCGAAGCGCGTGCGAGTGGTAAGCGTACTGATCCGCCTCCCCTCGCTCGCCCGGATTCGGCTCGATGAAGTACGACAGCGTGACACGAAGTTGCACTGGCAATGCGCCCAACTGAAGGAGCGCCTCGCGCGGCCACGGTAGGCTATGCGATCGCATGTCCCGGGATTTGACTCCTTTGTCCGTCTTCACGAAGGGCTGCAACTCATCTTGCACGATCAATGTCAGGGAATCGGCCGCACTCCAGAGGGCGCGCTCTAGATTGGGTATGCCGAATCCACAATGCCGCAGAAGGTTCGTGCGCCGCGCGGTCTCGTTGGGCCCGTCATAGAACTCAGTGCGCATCTGGTCGGTCCAGCGCGCGGAATGAACGATCAAAGCGCGCAGGGCTTCCGGCCAGAGCCCGGGATACTGGCCGGCAATGTGAGCCGCAAGATGGGCCACCTGAGCCGTCGCCGCACTGGTTGCATTCGTATGGGTGAAGTCACGCACCAGCGGCTCGTAAAAGGTCGTCAGCAGTGAAAGACTCGCAAAATTCGAGGCGAAATCGCCATCGCGACCGGCGTTTCCCCCTTCGAACACGACATCCGGCTTCCAAGGAGTGCCACGACGACTCCAGCTAACAGAGCTCGAAGAGAAGGGGCTCAAGCTCCCGGACTCAGCGATCGGCTGATAGTCTTGGGCGTCGGCTTCCGTGATATGAGTTTTATGCGTGCAGGCCCCCACGGTAAGCGCATTCCAGCTCTGGGCGGGGTCGTGAATGCTTTCCGTCGAGAGGTGCGCCGGATGTGTTAGCCAGGCCGTCGGGTCCTGACAGTTGCCGCTAGAGACAACGAAGAGCCGGGGTCGAGCGCCATCAGTCGCGGAATCAAACGCAAGAGCGTCAAGGGCAGCAGACCAGGAGGAAGGCCGTCCGCGATCGCGCGTATCGGTCGCGGAAACTGCGAGATTGAAGATCCGAGGCCGATTAGGTGCTACCACCTCGGCCCGTGCCACGGCCTCGCTCGTGAGCGCCCCATAGGGCTCACCCTCGTTGTCGGCTGGTTTACGCAGAAGCTTCACTGACTCCAACCGCGCAGGCAGAACGATCGGACCTCCGCCGGCCAGGGCCGGTGTGAGATCACCGAAGAGTGCAATCCCCGCCATCTCCGTTCCATGGCCATGCTCATCGGAACCCGTCCAATCGGGGTCCACGGTATGGACGTCGGGCGCGGCCAATGACCCTTCGAGTAATCCATGTCCCCGGTTGACACCGGTGTCGAGTACACAGATGTAGGGCGCGACCTCGGGGGCAAGCTGCATTCGCCCCAAGAGCTCTTCGACCCATTCGGCCTGCTCGGCGCCGGGCATTTCATCGAAAAACGCCGCGCTGTCTTTAGCGCGCCGCAGCTCCGCAACGAGCGAAAGCAGGAGATTGGAGCTCTCGAGCTGTAATTGCGTGCCGGTGGCGAGCAGCACGCTGCGTTCCGGGAAGGCAATCACATGCTGGGACACCGTCCAACCCGCTGCTTGCGCGGCCTCTCGGAACGCACCGATGACAACATCACGGTGGCCGCGCACCGGAAGCCACACCTCCCATTGAATGACCGTGTCTGCCTTCGGCGGGAACTGCTCGTTCTCATCGGTCCAGAGGGCGCGCACTTTGGCTGTGCGAATATGCTCAATGGCATCGACCAATTTCTGGTTGTCCATCGGCACACCATTACTTTTCTTGCGCTCCTCCACATACGCATCGATCAGCTTATCGAAATGAACCATTTTGCCGGCTGGAACCGAGATTGTGGCGAAGGTGCGCGTCCCCTCTTGACGGACGTTGAGAAGCTCGATTCCGGAGCGATCTCGTGCAAGGCTCTCGGTCGCAAGCGCGATGTCTTCGAAACCTTGAAACTCGAGCTGCAAGCGAGTCGGCGCGTCGGCTTCCTCGGCCGGCATTGCCTCTGCGAGTTCGGCTCGCAGCGCCTGGGCGTGCGCGGGTCTATTCCGTGGCGGGACGGGGTCTGAGCTTCTGCCCTGGCGTGGAGAACTGAAGGGGTGAGTCGCGCCGGAGTCCTCAATCAGAAAATGCGACCGATGCCCCCCGGGTCCATTTGCCATGGGTTAGAACTCCCCGGTTATCGTGGGGGGCGAGACTTCCGAGGCGAGCGTCGTTGCAGGAGCGCCTTGAGCTCCTCCGGGTCCACGTGCGCGTGGTCGTGCATCACGGCGTTTTTCACCGCTTCCTCGGCGGCGCGCGTGACTTCGGCGTGACTCAGCCCTTCCCCTGCGGACGCGAGTATCTGCAAGTCGAGCCGCGGCGGTGCGAATCGCCCGAGCCGAGTTTGAAGGATTTGGACCATCTGAGAGGGCTGGGGGAGCTCGTACTCGATGACATCATCGAAGCGACGAAAAAGCGCGTCGTCCAGGATCTGCGGATGGTTGGTAGCCGCCAGAATCAGACTGTGGGAGGTGTCCTCCTCGATCATCACGAGGAAACTGTTGAGGATGCGGCGCACCTCGCCGATGTCATTCGGGGAGACACGCTGACCGCCGATCGCGTCAAACTCATCGAAGAAGTACACGCCGCGAGAACTCTGAAGCGCATCGAAGATTTGCCGAAGTTTCGCCGCCGTCTCGCCCATGAACTTCGTGAGCAGCGCATCCAAGCGCACCGCGAAAAGCGGCACGCCGAGTTCGCCCGCGAGAGCCGATGCGGTGAATGTCTTCCCTGTTCCTGGGGACCCGACCAATAGGATCTTTCGGCGTGGGGAAAGCCCGTGCTCCAAGAGCTTACCGAGATGACGTTGCTCTTTTACGATGCGCTGAAGAGCGTCTTCGACGCGACCGGAGACAATGAGGTCGGCCAGGCGCGTCTTGGGATAGGCGACGCGCAACAATTGGGCGAGCTCGCCTCGAGGACGATTGATGGGCGTCGGCGGGTCGAGTGCAAGTCGCTTGCGAGTGACCTTGGTTCGATCAATGAGCTCACGCAGCTCCTCGGCTAAACGTCCATGGCCTTTGCGGGCTTCATCCGCGGCGAGCTGCATCGCGACCGAATAAAACTGTGCCTCGTTGCCTTCAAGGTACGAAAGTAGGAGTGCCTTAAGTTGATCACCTCTCGCCATCATTCATCCTGTGCTGCGACGTGCCTCGGGCTCGTCCGTAGGTCATGGTGGGATATCCGGGGAGCACACTTTCTTGAGAGGCGCTTCTGCGGGTTCTCAGCGTCGCGATGCCTGAATCCTCGATCAAAACCCGCTTCCGCTGGAAGAAACTTCAATATCTATCTGTACGTGATGCGTTGCCAATCTCACCATTCGACCACTTTAACGCTGCGAGTTCAGCGGATTGCCCGATAAATCTCCTCGGAATGTAAGGAGATCCACGTGAAACGTTTCAGTGGGCCCCAGGAGATGCCGCAAAAAACTGCTCGTGCACGCTGATCCAGACCGCAAGTCCCGTGGCTGTAAGCCCCGCCACCGTGCCGAGGTGCAGACACCAGGCTTTCCACGGCGTCCACTGATCGCGCAGCTTGGCGAGCTTCTCCTCCGTGCGCCGGAAGGCCGCTGCAACCACCGGGTCTGCCAGATGAATCTTTTCGAGCGAAGCGCGGGAAGCAAGGTGCGCGTAACGGTTGAAGTACCAGGCCGGGAAGCAGAGGAAAAACGCGCTCAAGAAAGCCAGGGCATCGGCACATAACTTCACGTCCGCCCTCCCCGCCTGGGATCAGGATTCGACTTCGGTGGCCGCCATCTCCGGAAGCGTCAAGGCATCGCCCCGCAGACGCTCAAAGGGATGTGCCGTAGTCACCGGGGTAGCCAGAGTGACCGCATCAATCACCTGCGCCTGATCCGCCTCGACATCGGCAAAGACAATCCCGACCGAGCGACCGCACGCTTCCGCATAGCGGGCCAGCGTTTTCGTAGCCGGGATCGCACCGGCTGCGCCTTCCAGCCGCGAGACAAACGCCTTGTCCCATCCGGTCTTTGCCGCCAGGTCGGCCTGGGTGAGCCCTGCCTGCGTGCGCATGCGAACCATCGCCATGGCGATCGCTCGCTTGGGCGCACTGGCGTCCCAGACACGACGGTAATCCGGATCGCTCTGCAGCAGCTCCTTCTGGAGGTCATCAAACGAATTCGTGGCCGGGGCCACGAAAGCCGCCCGCGACCGCAGAACCGGCTTCGCCGAGCGTCCCGCGATCGGTAGGACTCGCTTGCGTGCAACCTTCATGGAACCTCCTATCACCCGTCTCAACGTCTCAACCGTCAATAACACTTCAAGGTGACGACCGATTCTCCGACGGCCCGCGCGACCAGGTCCGCGCAGTTGCGGCAGCTGACCGGTCGGCCACGCGGCAGGAAGGCCGCCATCACCAAAGCCCCCTGCCCTGCCTGCGTATCAAATCCCGCTGCGATCCAGGGAGCCGGCCGAGCGCACTCGAATACCCAAAGATCGTAGCGATCATTCAGTACCCCAAGCACTTGGCGGCCGTTGCGATACGTGGCTCGCCACTTATTGAGTGCGTGGGTGACTTCCGTTCGGGCCCGGTCCGACATCGCGACGAACCTCTGCCGCATCTCGTCGGCGAGCTCAGGGACCCGCGGCAGCTCGACCGGAAGTTCACTCTCCTCATCGCTCACGGAGATTCTGCGCCTAGTTGACTTTTACGTCAACCAAAAGTTGATTATTACGTCAACTATTAGCACTGTTATTAACCCAATACGAGCAAAAGATGCCACAATTAGTGCATATAAGTCCCAATTCTAGGCCAGGTCCTTCAAGATCTGCTCCACCGCCGTCAGCACTTCTTGGGGCGCGACTCCCTGTAGCCCCTGCGGGAAAGCGAGCGTCACTTTGCCCCGCGCATTGCGCGTGACGGTCACGCGCTTCGCGGCTCCGACGTTGTACTGCTTCTGCACGGGGGTGAATTTCTTCGAGCGATCGAGGCTCCCGGCGAGCAGCCGCAAGACTTCGCTCGGCGCCCTCTTCCCCTCGCCTTCGCGCGCGAGATTTTTCGCCGCCTGCAGAATCACCTCTTTGGCGCCGGGTCGCTCAAGCAGCGTCGCGACCTTGTACGCCTGCTCAATCGGCACCGCCGAGCGATCTGCAAAAAGACCCGCTACGCTTGCCTGACGCATCAGCTGGGCGGCTTTGAGCATCTTGGCCACCTGGCCCTTGGATAATCCCATCGCCTCGCTCAAGGCATCCTGTGTGGCAAAGACCTTCGCCTCGATCTGCGTCTGGAACGACAACGCGCGCTCCATGGGCGTGATGTCCTGACGGTCCGCGTTCTCGATGTGCATGAGGACCGCAGCCCGTGCGTCATCCGCTTCGATAACCCGCAGCTTCAGTTTCTTGTTCAGCACCTCACAGGCGAAGCGCCGCCGCATGCCGTAGATGAGCTCGTAATCGAAATTCGCATCGCCTGTGACTTTCCGGGCGAGCGCCGGCTCCTGCTGCTCGTCCTTCGTGATCGACTCGATCAGATCCTGACAGCGCTCGCGCGTGTACCAGCCTTCGGTGCGGTTGTGGTACTTCCATGGCCGCACGCGCTTGGGATCGACGGAGAAAATGTTCTCCCGCTCGAGTGCCGGCGCGACCTTGCCCGTGAGGGCCATTTCGGCGGCCGCCAATATGGGGCGGCCGCTCCCGGGACGGTCCAGCGGCGACGGATCCGCCCGCTCCTTCACCGAGCGCGCGATATCACTCAGGTTCGCTCCCCCAAAGATCCTGCTGGCCATATGGAGACCCCTTCCCCGGTGTAGCTATAGTAGCACTATATCTCGATATTTCAATAGGTTACGGTAGTTTCGTCTCGAAACCGCCCTACTCTTCGCACCCTCACGTGATTCCCTGCTGGCTCAAGGCCCCAGCCTTTGACGGCCATTCCCGCAAAATGGCCAACTCGATCTCCGAGAAAACGCTATCCATCATGCGCAGCACCTGTCGGTCCGGCTTCGCCTGCTCATACGGCCCGTTGAACTGCGCGGCCGAATTGATGACGGCACTCGAATGAAAAAAGACACGCTGGAAAACCGACTCCCCAAAACACGCGCGCATCACCTCAAAGAACTGCTTCTGGCTTTCGTACCGGCGGTCGAACAAGGTCGTCAGCACCGAGATCCACCGGTAGGCCTTATTCGGGTCGAGCTGCCCGATATAGGCGTGCAGCATCCGGAAAAATTGTACCGTGCTCGAGAAGTCGAACATCCGCGCAGCGGACGGCACCAGGAGAGCATCCGCCGCCATCAGCACGTTGATGGAGATCATCCCCAGGCCTGGCGGACTGTCGATCAGGACCACGTCATAGGCATCCGCTACCGTCTGGATACCGAACTTCAGCTCGCTGAAGAAGGCCACGCGCTGCTCGCGGGTCGACTGTCCCCCAACCCGCATCACGATCGCGATCTCCGCCTCGTAAAGCGCAAGACACGCGGGAATTAAATCGATCCCCGGGAAATAGCTGCTGCGCACGGCATAAGCCAGGCCCTTCTGTTCGCTCGCGAGGTACGGCAGGATGGTGGCGTCCTGAGTGATGTCGGCATCCGGCACATACCCAAACATTGAGGTCGTCGTGGCCTGGCTGTCGGTGTCGATCACCAGGACCCGATACCCCTTAAGCGCAAGATAATGGGCGAAGTTCACACAGGTGGTGGACTTACCCACGCCACCCTTGAAATTCTGACAGGCAATGATGAGCGCCGAATCCGTCGCGGGATCCCGCCACGGCAGCGTGCCAAAGTGCCGCCGAAAAGCTTGAACTTGAGCTAGGGTGTAACCCAGCCGGCGGTTGTTCCCAGGATTTCTCGCAGGCGGTTCGGTCCCAATCTCTGCCTCGGCGCGGGCCAAGGTCGTGCGATCCCGGCCAACCATCTCGGCGGCTTCTGACGGGGGGAAAAGTCGCTGCAGGGCTTTGCGCTGATGTGGGTCAGCCCCGAGCTCATGCATCTTTTGCAGGAAGTTCTCGCTGCTGGCGAGAATGTCCTCGAGCTTGTCAAGGGCAGGGATGGCTGGCACACTGATCTCCCCAAGGAGCCCGCGGAGTACACGGATTTCAGGGTGAAAATACCAGAAATGCGTGCACCGAACCATTGTAAAATCACGATGGCTTAAGCGGGGCAACGGATGACGGGAATAGGGGAGTTGGATGATCTCGCAGCCTTCGAGAAGGCTGCACGCATTTTCGCGGATATTCGACTTTCGCCCGAGCTTTCAGTCTCTCAGCTGCTCCGAGCGGGCTTCCCAATCGAGTTTGTCCGAGCCCGATTTCCGGCTGTCTCCGAGTCGTATTTTGCCCCCGTCCCCACGGATCCGAGGCTCCGGTCGTCACTGTACGGGAAATCCTCCAGCGTGTGCCCGCAGAGTAGGGTGCCTCTGCCGCCCTCAGCGCAGGCCCTCACGCAGCGCGTGCTGCAGAAGATAGCGACACCTGCACTCATGGAAGTGGCTACGCCACGCGCCAAAGCGATGTTGCCCCCGGCCGGGGCCGATCTCTCGCATGGGTTGTCTTTCCAGTACGTCCCGCTGATTCAGTGCTCGTTTCCGCACGCAGATCCGGGCGCGCAGAGCTGTTTTACGCGGCGCAACGGGTGGCTGGAACTCACGCTCTCGACCGCGCGCCCGGATACCGGACTCCCGTACGGCGTACCGGCGCGACTCCTTACGATTTACTGCGCTTCGGAGGCCATTCGCACGCGTTCGCCGGAGATTTATCTCGGCAAGAGCGTGCATGAGTTCTTGCGCCTTCTCGATATCCCGATTACGCGCGGCGAGCGTGGGTCACTTCGTGTTTACGCGAACCAGCTTTTGCGGCTCATCCACTGCGCGCTCTCGATCGATGAAAACATCCGCGACGCCAACGGTCGCACCGGACTTCACATCCGCCAGGCGCTGTTCGTGGAGGAGGCAAGACTGTGGTGGGATGAGCGCGATGGCGTAGGGCAGGGGAGCTCACTCGTGCTTTCTCCGGTGCTCTACGACTCAATCCTCGAGCGCTCAGCACCGCTTTCGACGAAGGCCATCCGACAACTGCGCAAGAGCCCCATGGATCTGGATGTCTACGCCTGGCTCGTGCACCGACTCTTCGCGTTGAATCGCCCGAGCACAGTCACGTGGCCGCAGCTTTCCGCTCAGTTCGGCCACAGCTACGAGCAGCTGCGTTTCTTCCGTCGGTTCTTTGGTGACTCCGTCGCGCGGGTCTTGAAGGTCTACCCGGAAGCGCGCCTCAAGCTGGAGGAGGGGGGCGTCACGCTCCTGCCTTCGCGTCCGCACGTCCCGCGCGACGCTCTCATCCCCGCTCGCTAGACGCTGCGCGGCGTAATTTGTAGATCGTTACAACTCTCACGCGGAGCCTTTGCACAGCCGCGCTGGGCTCTGCGCATTTCTCGTCTTTTCCCGCAGTTATCCGCGTGCGCCGGAGGAGGATTTTCCGGCCGTTGCATCTCTCACGCCTGCGAGCTAAATGATTGATTGACCGCGCATCGTAAGGAGAGGGGAGGGGGAGTGCCGTTACATCTCTCACGGACTGGCGTCTCAGCACTCGCGGTTTCGAGTCGGAACACTCTCACTGTCGCGTGGCAATTCTTCTCGGGAGTGATGTTTTTTACAATTAAAACAGCAAGATGGGAGCCTCTCCTGTAAAGCCTTTAGTCCCTATATCAAGATCCGACCAGAGCGTTTGATATAGAGACGGTCATCAAAAGGCAGGGCAGACGGCCGGCCGTTAGGCCGGAGGCTTCGTCAAGGCGGTTCGCTCTCGCTCGACGGCCTCGGATAGCTGCTCCCAACTGCACGCCGTAGAAAGCGCATCTAGGGTCGAAAGGCCCACGGTTTTCGTTGGCGGCAGCTTTGTCGTGGGGACGACATAAAACCGCCATTGCTCCGGGTCGCGATGATCGGCAGTTTCGTCATCGACCGGATGGTACCCGAAAACATAGAGATGGGCGTTCCGCCCACTATGTGCTGTCCAGTCAGCACCCTCGTAGTAACCAGTGCGGACTGCGACATCAAACCGCGCCGGTTGAGGTAATGCCGGGCGAGCCCAACTTTGCCGTCGGGCCGATTGTTTCACCTCGAGACGCGTGTGATCGCTTTTATGCTCAAAGTCCCATCCCTTCCAGTCGCCCGAGCATCGATCCCAATCCTGTTTCAACGCGAACTCAACGATGACTTCGACGACGAGGCCACGTAAGTTGTTCTGGATGAGGGGTTTACCAAAGGCGACGCGAGCCGCGGCGCCACAGACATCGTCTTTGCTTGGTGTCACCATCGTGTTCTCTTCTCACTGAGCGGCGGCGCTCAGTCTTTCGGGTCTGGGTTTGAGAGACTCCGCGTACCCAAGAACTCGGTGTTGCCGAGTGGGTGAGAGAGGTTACATGGACTACTACCAAGGCGTCGTCATCGAATATTTGCGTGCCAATCGCGCGCGGTTTGTAAATACCGAGTGCTTGATCCAGCTGGAGGCAGGGGATAATCCGGACCGCGGAACCCATTGGTACTGTGACGCGATCACCATAGATCTTCGAGAATCTGCGGTTTTCTTGTGCGAGATTTCTTATTCACACACGCTCGCGTCGCTCATAAAGCGGCTAGAAACGTGGCGCGCGAACTGGGCTGGGGTAAAGGCGGCGCTCGTTCGGGACTGTGCCATTGACCACACATGGACGGTCCGGCCTTGGGTATTCGTGCCGAAGGGGCGGGAAGCGCTGCTGGCAAAGAAGTTGCCCGCGGGCGAAGATTCGCTTGAGGGCATGCCGAAACCCAAAGTGACCTATCTGGAAGACGTTGCTCCCTGGAACTACCGCTCCTGGAATGGGAAAGAGTATGCGACTGCGGAGAAGGCCGCACTCCGTATCGCCTGAAGCATCGCCGAAGGATTGGCCCATTTCACGCCAAGAGGGGTGCCGGATTGGCCTCACATGACCGCCGAACCCGACGGATTTACCGAGGAGGATTGCGAGAAGCGAAACCAGATCCTCTCTGAGTTCACCATTGGTTATTGGTCCGTCGATTTCGGGCGAACGGGATCGTGGGCCCAGCACTTAACGCGGTTATCGGAGAGGCGGTTTGTGCTGACTATTCGAAACGAGGACCCCACCGACAGCGCGCAACCGTTGCGATGGTTCCGGTTCATGATGGAGGACATCAATGAAGACGGGGCGATTTCAAGTGCTCGGGACTTCTACCATAGGATGTTGGACATGCGCGAGAAGGAATTCGGTGATCGTCAGGGCCGAGAGGAACTGCGCGGCCATCTGACGGCGAGCGAGTTCTGGGACAAACTGCTCCCCGATACGATCGGGGCCTGAGCGGGCGCCGTAGCAGCCGACGCTAGTGGCAATAGACTCGCACACACTCTTGCATGGTCGCGAGGTGAATCGCCAGCACCTTCGAAAGCGGTTCTTGATAGCCGCCTGCAAGATCCCAGGCGAGCGGCACTCCGGCACGATAGGCGCCCTCGAACACTATTCGGTCGCGCTCACGCATTTGCGGGCTGTCCAGAACTCCCCCCAGCGGATCGTCCACGTGTAAATCGGCCCCTGCCTGGTAGAGCACTAGATCGAATTCCGGGAACGTTTCGATCACCCGGCTCAGATGCTCGAGATATTTCGGCGCCTGGGCCGAAGAACTGTACCAGCGACCGAACGTCGCATTTTCAATCTGTTGGTCGAGACCTAGGCGCTCGATGATCTCATCGGTCCCGTTCCCATAGTGGTAGTCGAGATCGAGTATCAGCACGCGTTTGACACGCTTCGCGTTGAGCAGCTTGCGCGCTGCCACAACGAGCCCGTTGAACGTGCAAAACATCTGAGCGGTCGCGTAGCCGGCATGATGAAACCCGGAACAGGGTGCACAGGCGATGCCGCAGTGAAGCGCCAAGCTCGCAGCACCGAGAAATGCGCCGGTGGTGTAGGGCAGAGCCTTCGCCACATCGGGGCGGCAGTTCTGAAAGCCATTTTCCGCCTGACACGCGAGTATGTTTTGGACGAAGGTGGCGTCATGAGCGAGGCACAGTTCCTCTACCGTCGCGGGCACGATCAGGCGCAGTTCAATGGGGAGTCCGGCGTGCTCCCAAGCCGCGACGACGGGCTTCGGCTTACCCGCGCTCGGACTTCTGGAATCCGAGTTCGCCAGCATTTCTTCTGCGTAGAAAACCGGAACCGCATCCATCAAATACATTCTAGGCTGCCGCGGCCACAACCGCGTCGTACAGAGTCGACTGAGCTGCGCGGGAATACACCACTGCGCGGGTCACTTATCCCCCAATTCAGGTGGAAAGGTAAGTGCAGAACGCGGTAGTTTTGCCGCAGGCATGCCAGAAGACAGCGACTTACGTGCGGTCCCTTCGACTTGATCGGTTCTTGGCCAGAGGCTTTTGGACGTGAGTTTGAACTGGTTCGACATCCAGGACGCCTACGTCGCGGAGCTCGCCGCGCACGCGGCTCGCGCGCAAGCCTTAGGTCTCGACTGCCCGTTGGACGTCTTCGAGCAGCTCTTCCACGATCACCACGACGATCCGGAAATGGCGCGCCTCCTGCGATTTGTAGACTGGGCAGAAGTTTCCTGGGAGGAGGGCGCCCTCTCCGGTGTTGGCTTGCGACACACCGGCGTGCCGCGCACCTATCAGCGCGCCGTCGACGAAGCTCGCGAAGAGACCGCTCGGGAGGGATTCCACGACGAGAGGCCGGAAGTCATGCAGCACTGGATGGCCGCGCACACGTGGATCCGCCCACCCATCGTTCTCGCCGGCGAGCTATTGCAGTCGAATCTTCGGTACGAGCTCGTCGTAGGTTTCACGCGCCTCGGCAACCTTCTTGGCGCCCTGGACCGCCAGGACCTCGCCGAGCACGCTCGTCACCGCGTCTGGATCGGCCGGAGTCCGTAGATAGCTGTACACCGGCGGCAATCGGCCCCAAAGCAGGCGTCGCGAGCTGCCGAGTGCTCCTCCAAGTCGGACATTGAATGTCCGCTTGCCGCCTGGGGTATCGCATCACTGCTTCACAAGATCACGTGCGAATGGATCGCCTCAACTGGCGTTTGTCAAACCATTTGACACCACCGGCATCTTCCCCTACTCTATTCAGTGGGGCGCCGGTTACCTGGTGTACTCGCTCTTTAAAAACTCGCAGTCAACAACACGTCCTCAAGCGGCGCGGGCTTTGCTCGCGCTGAATCGGTGAATTGCCACCGCTAATGGTTCGCACGGCGTTCCGTGCGCGCCGCGTGCCGGTCACGGCACGTAGAGCATTCGCAGACATAAGGCGGCGCGGGATGAACGAGCCGAGCGGAAGCTGTGAACGCTGATGGCGCATCGTTAGATGCGCACTAGATTCGGGCCGCTTGGCTATCTCGGGCCTACCTCCAAGGACGTGCCCTACGCGCACGGGGCAATACGTCCCCTGGCGGAGAACGACCGTGAGTAATGAAGAAGCGAAAGAAGCACTGCGGCTGATTGCCGATGTGCTGAACAACCCGAGACTGAAGCCTGACGACGGTGATCAACTGCGCAAGGCACAGCGGGAGCTGGCGATTCTGGCGCGGTCCGGAAAGATCGAACGGCGAAAGCTGTTTCGGGTGATTCGGATCGTCAGCCAGGTTCTTCAGAAACTTCTGTGAGAGCGCAGACCAGTAGTGGAGCGGCTTGAATTCCAATGGAACCTGACTACGCGCGAGCTTTCCGGATAATTCGCGCGGCGTTCGGACTTAAGCAGTCCGAATTGACCGCGCGGATGTCTATCTCTGTTAGCCAACTCTCGTTGATCGAGGCCGGCAAGCGGAACGCGACCCGGAAGGTAATCGAGGCACTGGCGAAAGCGACCAAAGTGCCAGTGGCGCTCGTGGAACTGTTGGCTGCCAGTCGTGACGATGTGGGCGGCAAGTCCAATCGCGAGATTGCCGAAGCGGCCCAAGTGCTGCTGAAGCTGCTAGTACCGGATCAACGCACGGCGCCCGTGCAGCGCCTGCGGAAGACGGGATGAAGGTCATTCATTCTGTGCGCGACCTCGCGTGGACGCTGGGCATCCCCATCGGCCGGCTCCGCAAGATCGCCGACGCCCCCGCCGCGAACTATCATGAGTTTTCACGGTGGAAAGATGCGAGCAAGACGCAGGCTCGCATGATCCGCAACCCGAAGGACGAACTCAAGAACATCCAGCGCCTTATCAAAACCCGCGTTTTTGGGGAGGATGCTTTCGGCCCCGAGGTGCAGGGCGGTGTTTCCGGCCGTTCCCCTAAGAGCAACGCAGAGAAGCACGTCGGCGCGCGCGTGCTAGTGACAGTCGACGTTAGGAAGTGCTTTGACAACGTCGATCACAGGACGGTGTTTCGCGCTCTTCGCGAGTTCGGCTACAGTACGGAAGTCGCGCGGCTCTTGACTAAGTTGACCACGCGTAGCGGGCTGTTGCCGCAGGGTGCGCCGACTAGTGGTGTTATTGCAAACCTTGTTCTCGCGCGCCCGCTCGATGCGCCGACGCGAATGCAAGCGGAGAAGACCAAGACGAAGTTCACGCGTTTTGTCGACGACATCGGGCTGTCTGGCGACAGTCCGACTGCGCTTATTGGAGACGTCGCGCGTCGCTTGTCATCGCAGGGGCTGTCCATCCACCGTGGTGAAAAATTACGGATTCGACCGCGCTCCATGCCGCAGAAAATTACTGGCCTCAACGTCAATAGCGGCAGGCCGACAGTTCCACATCAGTACCGCGACAATGTCCGTGCGGCGATTCACGGACTGGCCGCGATCTCGGACTCGGTGAAGCGCGCCGAAGCTGCGCGCAAGATTTCGGGTCGCATCGCGTACGTTCGGCAGTTTCAACCGGGAGCCGCTAATCGGCTTGCAGCCCAGCTAGCGCGCACTCTCCGCTAAATCACCGAGCCACACCGAGGTCGGCTAGTGCTGGCTGACTGCAGCTTCTGGCACTTAAGGTTCGACCGCCGGCCATCGATCGTTGAGTTTTCGCGTCTCCCGCGCCGAAGTTGCCGACGGAAACCCTCGCACGGCGCGGCCTCCGGGCAGGGGCTTTCGCGGCATAAACGGCCGCCTCCCCGCGGCGCCGCGCCGCGGGTCCCCTCCATTTATTCCACGATCCCTTGACCCGTCGGCCTTATGCGCCGTGCGGCAGAGCCGTCGTCAACTTCATCTTCAGGAGACCGACGACATGGCTCACACACTCTTTGTCCGCGATGGCGACCAGCTTCGCGCAGCTTCCGCCCAGGAAGTTCTCGACCGCGCCGCGGCGCTCATGGCGCAGCGCTTCCGTACCGGCGCACCGGTCCTCGGCAACCCTGACCGCACACGGCAGTACCTGCGGCACCAGATCGGCACGCTGCCCTACGAAGTCTTCGGATTGCTGCTCCTAGACACCCGCCATCGCCTCATCCGCGCCGAGATCCTTTTCCGCGCCACAATCGCCGGCGCCTCCGTGCATCCGCGCGAGGTGGCCCGCGTGGTTGCTCGAGGCCAACGCCGCTGCGGTCATCCTCTTCCACAATCACCCGTCATCCGGAATCGCCGAGCCCAGCCAGGCCGACGAGCTCATCACGCGCCGTCTCAAGGAGACGCTTCCGCTTCTCGACGTCCGTGTCCTGGACCACCTCATCATCGGCGATGCGCAGGAGTACTCCTTCGCCGAGACCGGGCTTTTGTAGCCCGATTCCTTTCTCCGTGGCCACGGCGTACCACCACTTACAGTATTTCCGGAGTTGTAATGGTCTCCACAGCCAACTACTTTGCGTACCCCGGCGAGCCTAAGCCCGGCCAGTCGATGTTAAGCGGAAGAATGGGGCCCTGCACGCTACGTCGTCCATTGCCTGCTGCGGTTGCTGCGCCGGCTGATGCCGGTGCCGGCTGCGTCCATAGGTCGCCCCCGAAGCCCGAGTCCTCCTCGGCTGCTCTCCAAAGACGGTAACAAGGGCTGCGGCACATTAGTACGCGAATAGACTTACCCATTCCTCGCGATCCTTGCCTTGCGCGGGACTGTAGAAGTGGCCTATCCGGGTCGTGTCAATGATTAGGGCGGTCGCACCGGGCGCGCCTCTGAACTGCCCAACAAACCCGAAGCCCAATCCGACGTAGTCTTCTATGTTGTCACCATCGATGGTGAACCCATAGCTTTTCCACGGTGTCCACCGCGTCGTTCCGTTGGCGGAACGTTGCCAGGTAGCAGTCAGGGTCGTCGTGCCTTGGACACCGATAACAGGTACATCAAGGCGCAGGATGTCATCGACGTTGTCATCCGCATCCATGTTCGCGATGAAAATATTTGGCGACTTGACCGGGTCGTTCAAGGTGGGATTCAGGTTCTGCCATTGGCCTCGCGCGGCATCGGAGATGGCCCAATGGCCGCCCTCGTTGCCCAGCACATCAGTCACGCCGTCTCCGGTAAAATCCCCGAAGCGAAGGTCGGTCAACGGGAAGCTCGAGCTGCCGACCAAGTTCCACTGATTTGGATGTGCCAGGGGCGTCACGAACCAGCTGCCCTCGTCATTGCGCCAAAACGCGTGAGTGGGCGACCTGATCCCTCGAGTCTGATCGGGGCTGGCTGGATCGAAGCGCCCGAAATGAACCTCATTGAGCGGAGCGAGAAAATTACCGAGCGGCGCCCAATCCGCGGTGCCCCCGCTTGACACTATCCAGTTACCGCCTCCTGCATCCTTGACGACATCGCAACGGTTGTCGCCGTCCACATCGCCGAGCTGCACATCCCTTAGCACCGCGGTGTCTGCCTTCAGGTATGACCAGGGGTACTGCCCAGCACTGGAAAACCACCACGACACACCGGTCATCAGTACCAAATCGTCGATGCCGTCCCCGTCGACATCACAGACGCCATACTGCCCAAAGGTATCGTCGTTATATTCATTCGAGCCGGTGATCTGCACGTTGTCGGTGGTTGCCAACTGGATTGCGTCATCCCTATTCGCACGCGCAAAGATACTCGCGGTGATGATCGCTTGTCTTTTCGGCTTGCCGCGAATCTTGAGATCGGTCGTCTTGGCGTACTGGAACGTGTTCTCAATAAATGCAAACTGGTAGCCCGCATCGCCGCAGTTGAAAAGGTGTTGAGTACTCTCGGCGCCATAATAGCCCCCGACGCCTCCGAGAATGCCCCCTACGACTCCTCCGATCAGCGCCCCTAAGGGTCCGCCGATGAGCCCGCCCACCACGACACCCAGTCCAGCGCCCGCGCTGGCGCCACCCACCACCCCGGTTGTATCTGAGATGTCGGGACAATTCTGCGTTCCATGAACATCGACAACGTGAATGTCCCGCCCCGCGAGCGAATTGCGGTATCCGCCGCCCTTCAAAATAAGATTGCGCACCGCGTTGTAACCGCCAGCATCGCCGTTTGCTGTGATCGAATGCTTATTAAAGTCGAAGACGTTCTGATAGATCTCGGCAAAGGCACCAGTATTGACCGATACGCCGTATCCTAGGCTGTTGTTGTTATACGTCGAGTGTTGATTGTGATGAATGTAGCTGTCGTGAATTCTGACGTAAATGATATCCGGCGCTTGAGTGGGTATGCCAGGAATATGGTCGTGATCGTCAACGCTGATCGCGGCGCCTCCCCAGCCGGCAACTTCCATATTCGCAATTTCAACATCGTGGCAACCGCGGATGTTTATGCCTTTTTCCGACGTATGGTGATCATTGAAATTCGGGCCGAAGACTCGAAATCCCAGGATGCGCGCACCATCCCCGGAGCTCGGATCGGATTGGTCTCCACTGCAGCGCGCCTCGATGAATGCCGAGGTGTTGTCTCGCGCTCCGAGAGGACCATAGCGCAGCACCGGACCGATACTGTGTGGCGTGCGCCCGGAGCCTGGCATGGGTTGGATCCCAACGCTCGTCAGCGCAGTAGACAGTCCGCTTCGGGCAGCAGTGGTCTTGGGACTCGATGATGCGCCCGGCGTGGGGGCAGGCGCTCCCGCTGAGTGTTTCTCAAGGACAGTGTTCGTTTCGGGCTCGTAGCTTGCGAGAGTTACACATCGGCTAAGCACGATAAGGGGACTGTTAGCTCCCACGGGGCTCATCACGCCCGAAAAATCAATATCAACGTCAGGCGCCAGAAGAACCATCGTATTTGGCGTAGTTACGGCCGCTATCACCGCGGCTGGGTTATCGTTTACGCCCTTGCGGATATACACAATCTGATGTTCGGCTGGGCATTGAGCGCTTTGCGAAAGCGCAGCGGGGGATCTGATGGCCAGGCAAAGGACGGTGAGAGTGGCGCTCAATTTCATGACAGCCCTCAATCCAAAGTGAATTCACAGCACACCCTGTTCGACCCTCGCGAGCCCGATCGCGCCGACCGGAATCTTGCGGCGCGTGTCGTCCCCGCGAGCGCGCCGCCGCCGTGATCCTCTTCCACAATCATCCGTCCGGCGTTGCCGAACCCAGCCAGGCCGTCGAGCTCATCACGCGGCGCCTCAAGGAGACGCTCTCGCTCATCGACGTCCGCGTCCTCGATCACCTCATCAGCGGCGACGCGCGCGAGTACTCCTTCGCCGAGACCGGGCTCTTGTAGCTACTGGTAGAGGCTTAGTAGGCAGTTTTAGAAGCAGCTAAACGGGCGTTTCACCTTTCGAACGGTTCAGCTTCAGTAGCTGACGTTGTCCCTAGAGCTTCACCGCTCGGAGCGCCCTGGACAACCGAAGCGCCTTGAAGACCGGGATATTCGACGGGTCCGACGACAAGTGTCGTGGGTAGCCGATACATATGTCGCCTGCAATCACCACGGTCGAATCGGTGGTGTTGGACACGGGCCAGGTGTACTGAGTTGGAAACGTGAGGTCCATGAAGGTCACGGACACATCAGAATTGAGGAACGTATTGGCGACGTTGCCTAGGAGGGGCTCCATCTCGGCGAAGGCTTGCTCCAATTTCGTCAGGACTGCGGCGTTCATCGTGCCGGCGGCACTCTGCAGACCCCGAACGATCTCGACGAGAATGTCATCGGCGTTCGTGCACCAGTCGGCCGGCCAGCCGACGTTAATGTTCCATGAGCTCAGCGCGAGGTCCAAGAACGTGTTCAGTTCGAAGGAGGTGTCAGGTACGATCGAGATTCCGAACTTGACATCGGCCCCCTCACTAGATCCTACAAATGAGAGCCCGCTGGGGCTCACTGTGATCTTCGTGTTGTCGGGCAACCCTGAGCCATGAAGAACACCGCTGACGTCCCCTGCCGTCATCCCGTCTTTGGCGTCGATCGTTTCGGGTAGGAGCCAGATGTCGAGATCGGTCGTTTCGGCCGCGCCGACGCTCAAGCTGAGGTCCGAGCGGTAAAGCGGACGGTACGGAAACGATCCTTCGGCAACTAGCAGCGCGAACCGAACGTCCGAAGACGTCCCGCTGGGCACTGAGGCATTCGGAGGAGGCTGAGTGATGTCGAAGCTGCCGTCGGTTTGTGTCAGGGCTGACCCACCGGGTATTGGGATGGGTAGAAGGTCGTTGACCGACCACGTTCTCACCTCGAGCCCTGACCATGGCTCGTAGCCCTGCTGGGGCGGGCCATTACCGGCGAGAATGGGCAGAAAGAAGCCCGTGGTATCGATAATCTTGTAGACGCGACCCCTGAAGACCGGGCCTATCGGCCACGGGACCCGCGCACGCGCGACGTCTGTATCAGTCATGACGCCACTCCTCGTTGGAATGGGTAACGAGAGCATTGTCGCCAACCTATACCGGCGACTTGGTGAAACTCAAGAAGGTCGGTGTCCGCTATTTCTCTCTTTCTGTCTTGAGCGATTGTTTCGTCCCAGGGAGACGGTCGATCACAATCCAAACAGCGCCCGATCGTCCTTCCTCGTGAGCGCGGAGTCCAGCATCGCCCGAAGTTTCTTTTCATCGAACTCCCCGCGCTCGATCTTGGCGAGGATGACCGCCCCAATGAGGATTTTGCGGCGGGTCTCGTCGCGCCGCGCCTGGCGGGAAGCCAGATAGCGGATCCGATTCTCGAGCCGCTGCTGCCGGACCTTGAGCTGCTCGAGCTTGAGACGTTT
>Ga0209624_10000090_pt1 | contig 85645 bp, 81 predicted proteins | sample JacPinW_OM2H0_O1_FD_188565 | JGI IMG/M metagenome (GOLD analysis project Ga0209624, IMG submission 188565) | Forest soil microbial communities from Algoma, Ontario, Canada - Jack Pine, Ontario site 1_JW_OM2H0_O1 (SPAdes) (version 2) | ecosystem: Environmental > Terrestrial > Soil > Boreal... | reverse complement strand
AGATTCCTCCGCTGGCCCAGGTGGCCCAGCCACGGCTACCCAGCAACTTCAGATAATCGTAGGAACAGGCACCAGCAGCAACTCCTTAATCAAGGGAAGTTACAGCTTCCTGTTCAATGGATTTGACGACAATGGAACAGTAATGATCGGTGGGAATTTTTCTGCGGACGGAAACGGAAATATTACAACCGGAGAAGAAGACATCAATCGTTTCTCCGGCGTGGTCACCGGGTCCAGTTTGACCGGATTCTACTCGTTGGGTACAGACGGACGCGGCACCATGCAATTAACAGCGATAAACTCGAAGTTGGCGAAATTCATTTCGAATTATTTGCTGGCCATCGATTCGAGCGGCAATCTGCACGTGGTCGAAAACGATACTACCGGCGGTGTCGGCGTAGGTATCACGCACGGCTCCGGAATTATGAAGCCGACCGCTAGCGGGTTTTCCGCTGCGAACCTCAGTGGTAATTATGCTTTTGAGTTCAGCGGCCGTGACTTTCTGGCGGCGCCGGCTGTGCTGGCTGGCGTCGTCCACGCCGACGGATCCGGGACGTTCAGCCCAGGCACGGCTGACTTTAACGATGCCAGCGTATACAGTTCGCAGATTTCACTCGCCGGCACTTTTTTTATGGTTTCGTCAGTGGAAGGTCAAGGGTCAATGGTTTTCCAGCCACCTACTGGCGCCTCAGTGACCTTGACCTTCGATTTTAACTTCGTTTCACCGCAAGACATTTTGTTTATGGAGGTTGATACCGGCACTTCGACCAGTCCTTTCCCGCGGCTGAGCGGCGAAATGCTCCTGCAGGATAGCTCCACGCAATTCAATCAATCCGTTTTGCAAGGATCGGGAGTAGTAACCGGAACCGGATTGGACGGTGCGAACTCTACAGTATTTGCGGGCATATTGGCTTCAACCCTAGGCGACGGAAACGCAACTCTCTCTTACACACAGAATGACGCCGGAACGGTGACCGCCAATTCTTTGTCGGGAACTTATCAGGTACTCCAAAACGGCCGCGTAGGATTTACGAATTTAGGTCCGCGCCTCGCTGCGGCTTACCTAATCGGTCCAAACCAAGGATTCATCATAGGCTCAGATGCGGCAGCGACGTACGGTAGACTCGAGCAGCAAACCGGCGCTCCTTACTCCACTTCATCTATCCAGGGCAGTTACGCGCTCTTCGCGCCCAAGGTAGCGGATACCAACGTCACGAACATGATTGGCCAAGTGGATTCCACGGGTGCCGGAGCTCTTTCCGGCACACTGGATGAATTCATTCCTCCAAGCAGTCCATCGATGGATTTGTCTCTCTCGGGCTCCTACACGGTCGCGTCGGATGGCAGCGGCACGTTGACTACCAACCGGCCCACTGGATTCCCGGCGAATCTAGTGTTATATGTTGTTTCGCCGAGTAGCGTGAGAATGATTCCCACGGATCTCGGTTTGGGCGATCCCCAACCCCAGGTGATTTTCCTTAACCACTAAGAACATCACTTACCTAGCGGTTCAAATTCTTCTCGCATCTTTTGGAGAGAATAGCCGCTTGGTATCGGCGCGGGAATGTTCGAGAGGATTGCGTCGTCTTTGGACTTTCAGAGCTTGTTTTCCCGCGCCGCGGATGAAAAGGAATTCGAAATTCCGAAGATCGCAAGGGAAATGACCGCTCCGAACTAAAATCAACCCGACAGTCGTTACTTCTTTTTCTCTTCTTCCAGTTTCAACGCGGCAGAGTTGATGCAGAACCGCAGGCCGGTGGGCTTGGGGCCATCCTCGAAAACATGTCCCAGGTGGGCGTCGCAGCGGCTGCAGATTGCTTCCGTGCGGACCATGCCGTGGCTCATGTCGCGCTGCATTTCCACATTTTCGGCGGCGATGGGTTGGTAGTAACTCGGCCATCCGGAACCGGAGTGATATTTGGCGTCCGAGCTGAAAAGCGGCTGACCGCAGCAAACGCAAACGTAGGTTCCTTTCGTCTCCGTGTCGGCGTACTCGCCGGTGAATGGCGGCTCGGTCCCCTTCTTGCGCGTAACTTCAAATTGCTCGTCGGTCAACTTCGACCGCCATTCCGCGTCGTTCTTTTTAATTTTTTCGCTCATGCTGGTATTTTACACGGCAGCCGCAATTCTTGGAAATGGGGCTTTGGCCAAGTCTGCGGAGGTCAGTGGAAACTCAAACCCCGTCAGTTATACTGGAAGTCTGATTCGGGGAGATTAAGTGAACGAAGTTTTCATCTGTGATGCCATTCGCACACCCTTTGGCCGCTACGGCGGCGCGCTCGCTTCGATTCGCGCCGACGATCTGGCCGCTATTCCGCTGCGGGCCTTAATGGAACGCAATCCGCGTGTGGATTGGATGGCGCTGGACGACGTCATCTTCGGCTGCGCCAATCAGGCTGGCGAGGACAACCGAAATGTGGCGCGCATGGCGTTGCTTCTCGCCGGCATCCCGAAAGAAATTCCCGGTTCCACAGTGAACCGGCTTTGCGGCTCCAGCATGGACGCTATCGGCGTCGCCTCTCGCGCAGTAAAATCCGGAGAAGCGGAACTGATAATTGCTGGCGGCGTGGAGAGCATGACACGCGCTCCATTCGTAACCGGCAAAGCCGACAGTGCGTTCAGCCGATCAGCCGAAACTTTTGATACCACCCTCGGCTGGCGTTTCGTTAATCCGCTGATGAAGAGCAAGTACGGTGTGGATTCCATGGCGGAAACTGCGGAAAACGTCGCGGAGGAGTTTCACATATCGCGAGCGGATCAGGACGCTTTCTCTTTGCGCACGCACCAACGATGGGCCCACGCTCATGCAGCAGGTTTCTTCAAACACGAAATTGTTCCCGTGTCCATTCCGCAAAAAAAAGGCGAGGCGAAGATTTTTGATACCGATGAACATCCCCGGAAGGATACCTCGCTGGAAGCGCTCTCGAAGCTGAAGCCCATCGTGAAACCGAACGGAACTGTAACCGCGGGGAACGCTGCCGGGATAAACGATGGCGCCTGTGCTCTGATCATCGCCTCTAAAACGGCTGCTGCTAAATTCGGCCTCACGCCACTAGCTCGAATCGTCGCTACCACTGCCGTGGGCGTCGCGCCACGCATCATGGGGTTTGCTCCCGCGCCCGCCACGCGAAAAATCCTGGATAAAACGGGATTGAACCTCTCGCAGATGGACGTGTTCGAACTGAACGAAGCCTTTGCGGCGCAGGCGCTGGCGGTCACGCGCGACCTGGGGCTAGCGGACGATGCGGCGCATGTGAATCCCAACGGAGGCGCCATCGCTATCGGCCATCCGCTTGGCGCCAGTGGAGCTCGATTAGTCACCACTGCAGCGTATCAACTGAAAGCAACCAACGCGAAATACGCCCTCTGTACCATGTGCATCGGAGTAGGCCAGGGCATCGCCACCATCATCGAACGCTACTGAACCACCTTTCGCGATTTATCTACGGGACCAAGCTACTCGCTACACTTTCTAGTGTATGGTTTGTTGCGCCAGATTGCTGTGATATAACCTTGGCGCAAAAGCGGAGGGTCTATGAAGTCTGTCGTTGGCGTTTTCAAATCCCGATCGGATGCAGAAGAGGGAGCAGCGGAGCTTGTTCCGCTACAGATTCCCAGAGATCGGATCACGATCTTAGCTCCTCACGCCAGCGATCAAGAGATTGCGGCTGTTCCCACCGTCGCCGGCGAGCAACCAGGAATGGGTACAGCGATGGGAGCCGCTATCGGCGGAGCTATGGGAGTGGCCGGCGGAGCAGGACTGGTACCCATGATTGTCAGCCTACTGATTCCGGGGGTTGGTCCGGTAGTAGCGATCGGAGTTGCCGGTGGTGTGATTCTTGGCGCGCTTGGGGCGGTAGGCGGCGGAGCGCTCGGTGGGAAATTAGAAGGCAAAGTGTTTGAGGGATTGCCGGAAGACGAGCTGTATGTTTACGAAGATGCCTTGCGCAAAGGCCGCTCGGTTGTGGTGGTGATGGCCGAGGATGACGAGGCTGATGCAGTTCGCGGCGCACTGGAACATGCCGGAGCGGAAAGCATCGACCGGGCTCGTGAAATGTGGTGGGTCGGCATACGCGACGCCGAAAAAGAAAAATATAAGGCGGACGGCAGCAACTTCGAAGATGACGAGCGCTACTTCCGCTGCGGCTTCGAAGCTGCCGTGCTGCACAAGAACCGCAATCGCACCTACGAAGAATGCCACCGGGAACTGGGCGATCGCTACCCGCGCATGCACGAAAGCGGGCCATTCAAGCGGGGATTCGAGCGCGGCAAGGAATATCTGAAGACAATCAGTAAACACCAGAATTGACGTTTACGATCTGCCGCGCATTCCCCATGAAAGAATGGGGTGTAAATCGACACCGCGGACAAATGCTAATCAGTATTCTTTTCGCTTTACCATTTATTGTGGTCATTGGGATGCTCGCCTTGGCGCCGCGGGAGAGCACGATCGTCGGCAACGAACTAAGAGTTAAAACCCTTGCAGTCACTCTGAAATATGACCTGACAGAAATTCGGGGCGCGATGGCCGTCAGCCCCGAGGATATTCGCTTCGGGAAAACTATTCGGTTGCTTGGCGCGGGGTGGCCTTTCAAACCCTATGGCTACTTCTCGAATGCCAAGCTCGGAAGGTTTCTCGCATTCGTTACGGACTGGCAAAAAATGGTTCTGGTAATATTCCCCGATAAGAGACTTCTTGTTTCGCCGGACAATCCAAAAATAATTCTGGACCGCTTCACCGTTTAGAGTTCCACCGCTCGCCTTGCCTGCCGAGAGCTCGCAGCCGCCCCAATTTTACGTAAATGAGTATAATGTTTTGCGTGAGCTCAACTTTTCCTGCATGCATCCCGGAGACTGAGTGACGCCCCGTTCTAAGCTCCTCCAAAACTATGTGAACGGGCAATTCGTTCGTGGTCCACGTGAGTTCCCGGATATCAATCCGGCCGACGGATCTGTGATCGCGCAAGTCTCAGAAGCTGACGAACCTTTGGTGAATCAGGCGGTCGAATCCGCGCGCCGGGCGCTTACCGGAGACTGGAGCAAATTGACTGTCCCGGCCCGCGCAGCGGTGCTGCATAAAATCGCCGATGGCATCGAAGCGCGCTTCAACGATTTTGTCGAAGCCGAAGTGGCCGATACCGGCAAGCCGATCTCACTGGCCTCGAAGATCGACATTCCGCGCGGCGCTGCGAATTTCCGCATCTTCGCGGATCTCGTGAAAGCGGCCGGGCTCGAAGCATTCCGCACGGAAATTTCTGACAGCGTTTCGGCGTTGAATTATTCCGTACGCAAACCGCTCGGGGTCGTCGGCATCGTTACACCATGGAATTTGCCCTTGTTGCTTCTCACGTGGAAAGCCGCGCCGGCGCTGGCTTGCGGCAATTGTGTGGTGGTAAAGCCGTCGGAGGAAACTCCAGCAAGCACGACGCTGTTGGCTGAAATCATGCAATCGGCGGGAGTACCCGTCGGGGTATTCAACGTGGTTCACGGTTTCGGTGCTGGATCGGCCGGCGAGTTTCTCACCAGTCATTCCGACGTGGATGCGGTTACGTTTACAGGAGAATCGAAAACCGGATCGGCTATCATGCGCGCGGTGGCACCTACCGTGAAGCCGATTTCCTTTGAACTTGGCGGCAAAAATGCTGCGATCGTTTTCGCTGATTGCGATTTCGATGACACGATCACCGGGCTCGCCGACGCCGTCTTCCTAAACACTGGGCAAGTTTGCCTCTGCGCCGAGCGCGTTTATGTGGAACGCGGAATCTTCGACCGATTTGTTTCTGCGCTGAAACAAAAGGCGGAGAGTTTGGTGCTTGGCTGGCCAAGCGACAGCAAAACCACTACCGGGCCGTTGATTTCCAAGGAACATCGCGCGAAAGTTCTCTCATATTACGAGCTCGCGAAAAAAGAAGGAGCCGCCGTCGTGACAGGCGGCGGGACGCCGAAATTTGGCGACGCTCGTGACAATGGGTTTTACATTCAGCCCACAATTTTCACCGGACTACCCGAATCGGCTCGATGCGTGAAAGAAGAAATCTTCGGGCCGGTTTGTCACCTGGCGCCGTTCGATACCGAAGAAGAAGCCATTGCGAAAGCCAACGATACCAAATACGGCCTGGCCGCTTCCGTGTGGACCACCAATCTAAAACGGGGACATCGCGTCGCCGAAAAGTTGCGCGTTGGTATCACCTGGGTAAATTGTTGGTTTCTGCGCGATCTGCGTACGCCGTTTGGGGGCGCCGGGCTTTCCGGCATCGGACGCGAAGGCGGCATGCACTCGCTTAATTTTTATTCTGAACTGAACAATATTTGTGTCAAGTTGTGACGCCAATTTACCGGTATCGCGTAGAAGGATCCTGAAAATGGAAAGCAAGATCGTCGAAGGGAAAGCAAAGCCGCGCGGGAGATTCCCGCATATCAAACGCGCTGGAGATTTTCTGTTCGTATCCGGAACGAGCTCGCGCCGCGCTGACGATACTATTGCCGGAGCGCAGACCGACAAGTTCGGGACCACGCATCTCGACATCCGCGATCAAACCCGCGCCGTGATCGAAAATATTAAGGACATTCTTGCCAGCATGGATGCCGACTTAAAGGACGTGGTCGAACTTTCAACTTACCTTGTGAATATGGATGATTTCGAAGCCTACAATGAAATTTACGCGCAATACTTTGATGAACATGGACCGGCGCGAACTACCGTAGCAGTCCGTCAATTGCCCCACGCGTATTTGTTGATTGAAATGAAAGCGATCGCGTACAAACCCGTGTCGAGCGAGAAATCCAAGCGTTAGCCGAGAGGAGAACCGATGCCATCGATCAAAACGTTGAAAGCTTTTAACTTCCAAGGCTGGATTGACGCGAATCGTGAAAAATTGAAGCCTCCCGTGGGGAACGCGCAGGTCTGGGAAGATGGCGAGATGATGGTAACCGTAGTGGGAGGGCCGAATAACCGCAACGACTATCACGACGACCCCACCGAGGAATTTTTCTACCAACTGAAAGGAGATATTTTTCTGCGCTTGATGCCGGAACCAGGCAAACCGCCCGTCGAGGTCCCCATTAAGGAAGGAGAAATTTTCCTCCTGCCAAAACACGTGCCGCACTCGCCTCAGCGGCTTAATCCCGGAACGATTGGATTGGTTGTTGAAATGCCGAGACCGGAAGGAGTGAAGGACGGATTCGAATGGTACTGCGAGAAATGTCACCATCGGGTTTACCGCGCGGAAGTTCTTTTGAAAAGCATCGTACGCGATCTGCCGCCTCTATTTGACAAGTTTCATCAAAACGCAGAGCTGCGCAAGTGTCCGAATTGCGGAACGGTTCATCCCGGTAAGCAGGCGCCGAAGGCTTAGCGCCAAACAGACAATATGCCCGTCATCGATATACACACTCATTTTTTTCCGGAATCCTGGCCCGATCTCGCGGCGCGCTACGGCACGCCGGACTGGCCGTCGATCAAACATACCGGTCCGGGCAAAGCCGACATCATGCTGGGCGATCGGATGTTCCGGCACGTTACTTCCGCTTGCTGGGACGTGAACGTGCGCCTGGAGAACATGGACCGCAACGGCATCGACATGCAGATTATTTCAGCTACGCCCGTCCTTTTCGCGTATGCCCGCAAAGCCGAACACGCTTTGGATTGCGCGCGTTTGTTCAACGACGTCGCGCTGGAGATGTGCCAACGCTCGAAGGGCAGGCTGAAATCCCTCTGCCAAGTTCCCTTGCAGGATATTGACGCTTCTTGCGCCGAGCTTGACCGCTGCATGCGCGACGGACACCTCGGCGTCCAGATTGGAAATCACGTCGGAGAAAAAAATCTCGACGATCCCGGCATCGTGAAATTCCTGCAGCATTGTGCGACGGTCGGAGCCGCGGTGTTCGTGCATCCCTGGGACATGCTGGCCCGCGAGCGCATGCCGAATTACATGCTCCCTTGGACGGTAGGTATGCCCACGGAAACCTATCTGTCACTGGCGTCGATGATTCTCAGCGGAGTTTTTGACCGTTTGCCCCCGAACCTGCGAATCTGTTTCGCGCACGGCGGTGGAAGTTTTGCGTTTCTTTTGGGTCGATTGGAGAACGCGTGGAAAAATCATGAAGGAGCGCGCGGCGTCTCGCAGTTTACTCCGAGCCATTATCTGGATCGTATGTCCGTTGATTCCGCGGTGTTCGAACAACGCACTTTGCAGTTCCTGGTATCGGTTATGGGCGGCGATCGCGTGCTTCTCGGTTCCGACTATCCTTATCCACTAGGTGAGTTGCGGGCCGGGACGCTCATTCGCGAAAGCCAATTCTCGCAAGAAGTAAAGAAGAAGCTGCTGGGCGAAAACGCCGTCCGATTTCTGAATTTAGCCGGCGTAACCACTGCGGAGAAAGCGCCGACATCACCCACATCCGTAAATGTTCACGAGGCAAACGCGACCGTTGGCTGCTCTTTTACAGGGGCGGCTTCGAAAGAAGACCAGAGTTCGTCCCCCGGTGCCAATTCCGATGCCATCAAAAAAGGATTGACCTATAGCTCTTATCTTCGCATCCCGGAATTGTTGGCGCTCCATCATCCAGTGTCTTCACCCGTTCATCACGATGAACTACTTTTCATTATCATTCATCAAACCTACGAGCTTTGGTTCAAGGAATTGCTGCACGATCTCGATGCTGTGGTTGCGAACCTCCGGGCGGTCGCCTCCGATCCCGGTTTTCGAGATGGTGTTTACGAAGCCGCGCGTTTGCTCCGCCGCTGCACCGAAATCATGCGCGTACTCGTAGAACAGTTCACCATTCTCGAAACGATGTTGCCCACTCACTTTCTCGCCTTCCGCGAAAAATTGAATCCGGCCAGTGGCTTTCAGTCGGAACAATTTCGGGAACTGGAATTTCTGTGTGGCCTGAAAGACGAAAAAATGCTGCGCTATCACGAACTCACGCCTGAATCGCACGCTGTCTTGTATCGCCGGTTGCAGGAGGATTCCCTCCACGACGTGTTCTTCCAAGCTCTGAAAACACTTGGGAAGCTTCCGGAATTGCCTAGCACAGCCACCGACCGTGAGCGCTTCGAGGCGCGCGCCAAAGCCGTTCAAGCGCTGTATCAGGACGAGCGCAATCATCGCGATTGGATCGATGTCTGCGAACGTTTGACGGAATTCGACGAGCTCGTTGTGAGCTGGAGGCTTCGGCACATCCAAATGGTCGAACGCACCATAGGCGTGCGCATGGGAACAGGCGGCAGCACCGGCTCTTCCTATCTGAAACATACGCTCGAGAAAAAATTCTTTCCGGAGCTTTGGGAAGCGCGTTCGCTTTTGGAAGACTGAACTCCCCGCCGCTGAACTCAGCGGCGATTGCGATTCCGCCAAGACATGTCACCTTCTCCCGACAAAATTACGGTAATCGGCGCCGGACTTACGGGCCCCTTGCTCGCGGTTTCCCTCGTTCAACGCGGATTCTGCGTGGAGATTTACGAACGGCGTCCGGATCCCCGCCGCGTCCGCTTGTCTGCCGGCCGCTCGATTAATCTCGCAATCTCCGTGCGCGGAATTCACGCGCTTCGCGAAGCAGGCCTATGGGAGTCCATGAGCAATATCATCATCCCGATGAAAGGCCGCATGATGCACTCGCTCTCCGGCGAACTTACGTTTCAGCCTTACGGCAAAGATGAAACCGAAGTGATTAATTCGATTTCTCGCGCGGATTTTAACGCGGCGCTGATGAACGAGGCTGAAAAGCGGGGCGTAAAGATACATTTCAACGAACGCTGCATTGGGTTCGATTTGCAGACAGGAGTTGCGCGTTTCCGCAACGAAGAGAACGAAAGTGAAACCGATATTTCCGGCATTCTCATCGCTGCAGACGGAGCGTCCTCCGCGATTCGTCACGCCATGCTCAAGCTCAGCCCATTCAATGTCTCGCAGCAAGTTCTAGACTACGGCTATAAAGAACTGACCATCGCCGCCGGTCCAGATGGGAAACATGTTTTGGAGCCGAATGCGCTGCATATCTGGCCGCGCGGATCGCACATGTTAATTGCATTGCCGAATATCGATGGCACTTTCGCCTGCATCTTGTTTCTGCCGGTTGAAGGGAAAATAAGCTTCGAAAATCTTGATTCAGAGGCTAAGTTCCTGGAATTTTTTGAGTCTAATTTCCCGGATGCCGTACCGCTGATGCCACACCTCGGCGACAACTTTCGCGACAATCCGACGGGCTCGATGGTAACCATCAAATGTTCGCCGTGGCATGTCGATGCAAAATCACTCCTGATCGGCGACGCGGCTCACGCCATTGTTCCATTCTTCGGCCAAGGCATGAATTGCGCTTTCGAAGACTGCACTTCCCTGCTGGAGTTGCTCGACCGGCACGGCGCGGATTGGCCCACGATATTTCCGGAGTTTGAGCGCTCGCGAAAAGCGAATACCGATGCCATCGCCGATTTAGCTCTCGAGAATTTTGTCGAGATGCGGGATCGCGTCGGTGATCCTCGCTTTCTCTTCAAGAAAAAAGTGGAGCTCGCGCTCGAAGCCAAGTATCCGCACGTTTTCGTTCCAAAGTATGCGATGGTCACCTTTCACCGTATCCCGTATTCGGTGGCGCTTTCCCGAGGGCGCATCCAAGATGCGATGTTGTCCGAATTGTGCGACTCAATCGATCAGATTGACCATCTTGATTGGGGAAAAGCTGAATCGATGATTCGTCGTCAGCTAACTCCATTGGAGCAAGTCTAGGTGCCGAACATCAAGTTCGAAACTACGAAGGAATTTGCCGCGGCCCAGACGGCTCGCGACCCGCTCTTGGCCTTTCGTGAGCGCTTTCACATTCCAAAAATGGCGGACGGCTCGGACTACACCTATCTTGCCGGCCATTCGCTTGGCTTGCAGCCCAAATCCGCGCGCGATTACGTGGAGCAGGAACTGCAGGAGTGGGCGCGGCTGGGCGTCGAGGGCCATTTTCAGGCTCGAGATCCGTGGATGCCGTACCATGAAATTCTCACCGAGCCCATTTGCCGATTGGTTGGCGCGCTTCCTATTGAAGTCGTCGCAATGAATTCGCTCACCGTCAATCTGCATCTGATGATGGTCTCGTTCTATCGCCCCACAGCGCAGCGCAACAAAATTCTCATCGAAGCCAATGCTTTCCCTTCCGATCAATACGCGGTGAAGTCGCAGATTCAGTATCACGGGTATGATCCGAAAGAATCGCTGATCGAATTAAAACCTCATCCGCGCGAAACATGGATTCGCGCCGAAGATATAGAGGAGCTGATCGATCGTGACGGAGAAAAGATCGCGCTGGTTATGCTCGCCGGAGTGAATTACTACAACGGACAAACCTTCGATTTTCAACGCATCATAAATGCCGGACACGCAAAAGGCTGCGTTGTCGGCTTCGACTTGGCACACGCCGTGGGAAACCTTCCTTTGAAACTGCATGATTGGAATATCGATTTCGCGGTTTGGTGCACTTACAAATATCTCAACGGCGGTCCGGGCGCGATAGCAGGATGCTTCGTGCATGAACGCCACGCGCGAGATTCCAAATTTCCTCGATTCACAGGCTGGTGGGGCCACGACAAAATAAGCCGATTCCGCATGCCGCAAGATTTCCAGGCTATTCCCGGAGCTGAAGGCTGGCAGCTCAGCAATCCGTCAATTCTTTCGGCAGCTGCGCTACGGGCTTCGCTGGAAATTTTCGATGAAGCGACCATGCAGCGCTTGCGAGCTAAAAGCGAATTGCTTACCAGTTATCTGGAATTTTTGCTGGATCAAGATATCTCGAAGAAGTTTTCTATCATCACGCCGCGCGATAGCGCGAACCGCGGAGCACAACTTTCCATCCGATTAACCGAAAAGGGGCGCGAGGTTTGCGATGCTCTGGCGAAGGACGGGATCATTTGCGACTGGCGCGAGCCGGACATCCTGCGCGTCGCGCCCGTGCCGCTTTACAACACGTTTTTCGACGTTCACACCTTTGCGGATAAATTCCTAGCTGCGATAGGCCGGTAATTCTCGTTATTTTGGCGCCGATCCCGCAATTAATTCCAGCGTAGCCCGGCCTAGCCCGGTCGCCCGGTCAGCCAAGTCAAAAACGATGTCGAAGTGATTCAGACCTGGTATTTCAAACGCGGAAACCGGAAAGCCCGAGGCCTCCAACCGGGAAGCATAATTTCTGCTTTGCCGTTTGAATTCGCTCGTCTCGTTTTCACCCCACGCTACGATAGTCGGTACCGGACGACCAAGCGGCAGATACATCGGACTCAAGCCGACAGCGGCAGAGCTTGTAAGGTGCAACGGCGCGTCGATGTAAGTTCCCACCAAAGGTTCCAGATCGTATACGCCGCTGAGCAGCACCGCGCCGGCGATTGCATCTTCCGCCAGGCCAACTGTTTTCTGCCATCCTCGCGAAAGCATCATCGCGGCCAGATGCGCGCCTGCGGAATTGCCCGAGACGAAAATTCGCGCGCGATCGAATCCAAGTTCGTCGGCCCGCTCATAAAGCCACGCTACTGCCCGGCGGCATTGATCGACAATTTTCTCCACTCCAGCTTTTGGAGCCAATGTGTAATTGATAGCCGCGAAAGCCATCCCGTTCGCCACCGAATCAGGCGCGGCGAAAAGCGATTCGTTCTTTGAGTGTTCCTGCCAATATCCGCCATGAATGAAAACGAGCAATGGGGCGCCGCTAGAAGCGGCAGAAAAAAAGTCCAATGTTTCATCAGAATTTTTCCCCCAGTGCAAATCCTTCCGGCAAGTGAGCTGCTGCTCCGCATTTCGGCTTCGGCTAACCCACTCCGCCAAGAAAGGTTCGATCGAGGGCACACACGTGCTAGGGGAATATTCCTTTTCAATCCGCGCCAACGGCCACTTGCGCCAAGCCTGATCTTTTTCGCTCACTCGCGCCTCACCATGATGGGTCCTGATTCTGCACTCAATCGGCGTGGAGAATCGATAGGAAAATCCACCGTGCCGATTGTCGGTGGATTTTCCCAGATTTGCAGTTAGAATGTGCGTTCGCAAAAGCACTTAGATTGTGCGCGTATTTTGGCCTGGCATCGCGCGCGTTCAGGATTTTGTCGCTTTAAGGATTGTCCAAAATTTATTCGCATGACTTTTTCCACGCCTGATATCCGGACGCGGTTGCTTCGCCCTCTCACGGTCGTGAGCGTTGGGTCGCAAGACTCGGAGTGTCGCTGATGATCGTCGGAGTGCCGCGCGAAAGTTTCCCCGGAGAATTGCGCGTCGCGTTAACACCGGCTGTAGTTCCGAGCCTCGCGAAAGCAGGTATCGAGGTTGTGCTGGAGACCGGCGCAGGCGTGGGAGCCGGTTATCCCGACGCCGACTACGTGGCGAAAGGCGCGAAGCTCCTTCCCCAGCGCGCCGACGTTTTTCGAACCGCCGACATTATCGTTCAAGTGCTCGGCTACGGCTCAAACGACAAGTCCGGGAAAGGCGATCTCGCACTTTTGCGCCGCGATCAAGTTCTCGTCGGATTTCTGCGGCCGCTCGGAAACCTGGAAACAGTCCAAGAGATTGCAGCCACCGGAGCCCTTTCGTTTTCCGTGGAGCTGATGCCGCGAACGACGCGCGCGCAAAGCATGGACGCTCTTTCGTCCATGGGAACTATATGCGGTTATAAAGCGGTCTTAATCGCCGCCGACGCTTTACCCAGAATCTTTCCGATGATGACGACTGCTGCTGGCACCATCACGCCCGCACGCGTTTTCGTAATCGGCGCGGGCGTGGCTGGACTACAAGCGATTGCGACAGCACGACGGCTCGGAGCCGTTGCGTCCGCTTACGATATGCGCCCAGCCGCGAAAGAGCAGGTACAAAGCCTGGGCGGCCGGTTCGTCGAGCTTCCCATTGAAGCCACGGACGCGCAGGACGCCGGAGGCTACGCGCGAGCGCAAAGCGAAGATTTCTACCACCGCCAACGCGAGCTACTTGGCCGCGTGGTAGCTGAGAGCGACGTGGTGATAACCGCCGCTGTTATCCCAGGGCAAAAATCCCCCGTGCTAGTCACTCGGGAAATGGTCGCACACATGGCGCCCGGGTCAGTAATTGTTGATTTAGCTTCAGAGCGCGGCGGAAACTGCGAGCTCACCAGGCCAGGCGAAGTCGTGGTCGAACACGGCGTCAGCATTATTGGTTGGATCAACCTGGCCAGTCGCGTCCCGTATCACGCGAGCCAAATGTACGCGCGAAACGTGACAGCGTTTTTGTTGCATCTGGTTCAGGATGGAAAGTTGCGACTCAATCTCGAAGATGAAATTATTCGCAGCACGCTGGTAACCAGGGAAGGCGAAATATTCAATCCACGAGTTCGCGAGTTTTACAAATTGCCCGCCCTCGCCGCGCAGCCGGGAGGTAATTAAATACATGAAATTAGATTTGATGACCGACCTGTACGTCTTCATGCTCGCAGCTTTCATCGGATTCGAAGTAATTAAGCGGGTTTCGCCCCTGCTGCATACACCACTCATGTCCTTGACGAACGCACTGGACGCCATCGCCGTCGTTGGCGCCATTTTATTGGTGGGCGAACATAAGAGCACACTATCGACTGTTCTCGGCACCATCGCCATTGTCGCAGCCACTAGCAACGTTGTCGGCGGCTTCTTGATTACCGACCGCATGCTGAAAATGTTTAAATCCAGCCGTCCTCAAAAACCGTGAAATAGATGCAGGTCCCCCAACACATCATCGAACTCACTTACCTGGCCGCCACGGCTCTATTCATTCTTTCACTGAAATGGATGAGCGCGCCCACTACCGCGCGTCACGGCGTCTGGGCAGGCGAACTAGGAATGCTTTTGGCGATCGCTGGAACGCTCCTGAATCACGGCATCGTGGACTACAAATGGATCGCCATCGCTCTGGTGCTTGGAACGATCATCGGCGTCCCGCTTGGCATGGTGCACATGACCGCAGTGCCGCAGCGAACCGCGCTTAGTCACGCGTTCGGAGCGCTTTGCGTAACACTCGTCGGCACCTCCGAATTTTATCTTCGCGGCGGAGAGGTTTCGCGATTCACTTTGTCGGTTTTATGCATGGAAGTGATCCTGGGCTCGCTCACATTCACCGGCAGTTTGATGGCGGCAGGAAAACTGCAAGAGATGTTGCCGCAGCGCCCGATCACCTTTAAGGGGCAAAATATCGTCAATCTTGGCGTACTCGCCGTGGCAATCGGACTGGCCGCTTACATCGTGATCCATCCTAGTCACACACTCATTTTTCCCTTTATCGTGGGAATCCCTCTGCTGTTCGGCGTGCTGATGATTATTCCAATCGGCGGGGCCGACATGCCCACAGTGATTTCCCTTCTGAATTCTTACGCTGGACTTTCCGCCGCCGCGATGGGATTCGTCCTCGATAGCAAATTGTTGATCGTGGCCGGCGCTCTGGATGGCGCCTCAGGTTTTATTCTGTCTTTGAACATGTCGAAAGCCATGAACCGTTCGTTTTCGAACGTATTGTTTGGCGCTTTCGGACAGGAACAGGTGTCCGGGGCGGCTGGGCAAGAGACGCGGAACGTGCGGAGCGCTACGGCCGAAGAAGCTGCCGCAATACTTTCCGCAGCCAATAAAGTGGTTATCGTTCCCGGCTACGGACTGGCCGTGGCTCAGGCCCAACACAAGGTGCGCGAACTGTACGATGCTTTGTCCAAGCGCGGGATTGACGTGAAATTTGGCATTCATCCGGTCGCAGGACGCATGCCGGGTCATATGAACGTCTTGTTAGCCGAAGCGGATATTCCCTACGACAAGTTGCTCGATCTGGAAGAAATCAACGGCGATTTTCCTCAAACGGATGTTGCGCTGGTGATTGGCGCGAACGACGTAACTAACCCCGCGGCTCGTACCGATCCCGGGAGTCCGATTTACGGCATGCCGATTCTCGACGTCGATAAGGCCCGCACCGTAATGGTCATCAAACGCGGTATGAGTCCCGGGTTCGCGGGAATCGACAATCCACTGTATTACCTCGATCAAACGCTAATGCTTTTCGGAGACGCGAAGTCTTTCGTTGGCGCTATCGTCCGCGAGCTCGGCGGCGCGCAAGATTAGCGCCACGCTAAGCGCTAATTCACGGCTCCCTATGAGCTCTTATGGCGCTACCTGTTGACGGAATCGTGCGTCTGAGTAAGGTAAAGATTCGATGGATCGCCATCGATTGTGGCACGGCGCGTGCAAGCTAGATTACAGATTTTTCTTGACTTGCGGCCGCCGGGAATATAAACCGCAAGCGAGCTATCAGATAACGCCACTGGGGGTGTTACATGATTTCGCAACCTACTATTCAAACTTCAAAATTAATCCGATTTGCCATATTCATCACGTATGTTTTGTTGGCGGCGACTCCGCTCCGGGCGCAGAGCACCGTGGCAACCGGAAACGTCCAGGGAACACTTTCAGACCCCAGCGGCGCCGTGGTCGAAGGCGCCAAAATCACCATCAAGAACAAAGACACCGGCAATACGGTGAGTACAGTTACTTCATCCGCCGGCACCTACAATTCCGGCACTCTTGTCCCAGGTAACTACTCCGTTCGTGCTGACGCAGCTGGTTTCAAAAGCGTCGAACAGGGCGTGATCGTGAGAGTGGGTGTCGTTTCGGGAGTCAATTTTACTCTCCAGTTGGGCGTGAGCAACACGGTTATTGAGGTAGCTGAGCAGACCGTGGCGGTGAACACCGAACAGGCAAGCGTCCAGGGAGTTCTAAACAGAGAACAAATCGAGAACTTACCGGTCAATGGACGAAACTTTCTTGATCTCGCACAACTTGAGCCGGGCGTGCAAATCCAGGACGGCGGCGATTTCGATCCCACGAAAGTAGGGTTTTCGTCCATCTCTGTTGGCGGACGTTTTGGCCGCACGGCACGCATTGAAGTGGACGGTGTGGATGTGAGCGACGAGACAGTGGGCACCACGACTGAAAATATTCCCGCTAGCGCGATTGACGAATTTCAAATCAGCCAATCCACTTTGGACCTTTCGAATGAACTTACGTCCTCCGGGGCGGTAAATGTTACGACTCGCTCAGGAACGAACGCATACCACGGCGAGGGATTCGCTCTTTTCCGCGCCAGTGATTTGTCAGCGGCGCTTCCGGGACCACCTTCACCCTATCAGCGAAATCAGGACGGCGGCAATTTCGGCGGCCCGATTCTTAAAGACAAACTCTTCTTCTTCCTGGACGCGGAACACACAAACCAGAATCTTTTGGCACCGATCGTACCCGCGGCCCCATTCAATGTGTATACCGGGAACACCGGTACGCCCTTCCGGGAAACCGATTATGATGCAAGACTCGATTGGCAATTTTGGAAGAACGTCCGCATGTTTTACCGCTTCAGCTATTTCGACAGCTTGGCGGTAGCGACCGGCGGCGCCATTGGCTATCAGCCGTTCGAAGACAAGAATTACACCCGGACTCATGTGATCGGCGCGGATTTCACCACAAAGGGTGGCTACACACACAGCATCCGCTTCGAATACTTAAAATTCATCAACAACCTTGGAGATACAGTCCTCGGTTCGAACCTACCGTTCGCGAATTTTCCTGTTAGCCTGAATTTCGGAAGCTTTGGCTTCCTTACTGGCCCCAATTTCCTCGCGCCGCAGCAAACCTACCAGACAGACCGCCAGCTAAAGTACGACGGCAGCAAGCTAATCGGTTCACATATCCTCCGGTATGGCGTCTCCTACAACCGGCTGCGTGGCGGTGGTCTATTTTCGTTCAGCGCAATCACCGCGAACGTCAGCCCAATCGGTAGCACCCCCGAGATCAATGCCGCGAGTCCTTGCGGGCCCAACAACCCTCCGCCGGGTTGCGGAATCAACGACTTGTTTACCTGCCCAAATGGGATGTCAGGGGGCTCCTGCCCGCTGAACTATCCGGTGGACAACGTCACACTAGGTAACGGTGAAGAGTGTGACACGGAAATCCCCGCGTTTAATGCCCCTTGCAGCGGCACGCCTCCAGACAACCGCCTAGGCCTTTACGTGGGAGATAGTTGGAAGGTTAAACCTAATCTTACGGTGACCTACGGAGTGCGCTACTCGCGTGATACAGGACGGGCTGACAGCGACTTGCCGGCATTTACTGGCAGCGCGGCTACTGAACTCGACGCCGTGATGCCTGGACTTGCCAATCGCGTAAACCAGCCGAACCATAATTTTGGGCCGCAACTCGGTGTTGCATGGGACCCCCGCAAAGACTCCAAAACTGTGGTCCGGGCCGGTATTGGCGTGTTCTATGAGAACGCCATCTGGAACAATGCCGAGTTTGATCGGCCAGAAAGGCTCGCAACAGGAGCTTTTCTTGCAAACCCAACTCCATGCTTCAACGCGGGCCCGGCTCCCGTCCCTTTTCCCGCTGCCGGCATGACTGGACCTTCGGTATTCATAGGGGGTAACCAGACGACGGCGGGCATTATCTGCACTTCGCTCATTGGCGCCACGCTAGGACCCGACGCAGGAACCTGCAGCGGTATGACTTCTGCGCAGTGTATCGCGAGCTTCCAGACCACGTACCAACAAGCGTCAAAGGCGGTCGGCGCAAGCGCCCCGAACCCCTCATACATTCCAAATCTGATTTCCAGCGGATCCGGGATATTTCTGGGTGCGCTGGCACCCAAATACAGAACGCCCTATTCAATCCAAATGAATGCCGGCATCCAGCGAGAGATAATGCCGGGGATGGTGCTCAGCGTCGATTACATTCGAAATGTGAATTTACACTACTTGATCGGACTCGATGCGAACCACACTGGCGATGTCAGATTCTTCAATAAATCTGCCGCGCAGCAAGCCATCGCGGCGACCTTAGGAGCTTGCGGGTCTCCGACTATTAATGCCGCCATCCTAGCATGTCCAGGGTTACATCCCCCCACGGGAGGGAATCCCGCCGGGCCGGCTACGATGTCAGATTTTGCTAGCTTCGGCCTCGATTCCGCTGCCGATCTAGGAATCAGCGGCTGCGAAACTGGTTTGGGCACCAGCTACCCGTGCGCCTTCACCGGAATTAACCCCGACCTTGGCCTTGTGACCTTCCTTTATCCGATAGGACGCTCCGTTTACAACGCGATGGATATAAAGTTGGTCGACAACGTAAAAAGCCCGTTCCGGGGAGTGAAGTATCTAAATTTCCAGTTCGCGTATTCTCTTTCACGGTTTACGAATTGCGGAGCAGCCCTGACCACTTCCGCAGGCACTTCTCCGGCTGCGGCCGATCAAGACTTTGTCAACCCCACGATCGATAACAATAAGCCCTGCGGATTCAGTGGCCCCTCCGCTCTCGATCGCACCCATCAGTTTTCGTTCGGCGGTTATGCCGATTTGCCTGGGCATTTCCGGTTGGGAACTATTTTCCACTTTGACAGCCCGCTCGCCAGCGCACTGGCGGTTCCCGTAACAGGCAATGGAGCGGGCGAGATTTTTAGCACCGATTTCAATGGAGACGGTACTGTCGGGGATCCAATCCCGGGCACCAAGCAGGGAGCATTCATGCGTAGCGTCTCTCTGGGCGATCTTCCAAATGTTGTGAATAATTACAACAACACGGTTGCCAACAACCCCACCCCAGCAGGAAATGTCCTTATCAACAACGGGTTATTTACACTCGCTCAGCTCCAGGCTCTCGGAGGAGTTGCCCCGGCGCTTTCGCCAGTTGTACCCGGCGAAGTCGGCTTGACCTGGCTGAAAACGTTTGACATGAGTCTGACTTGGGTCGGCAAATTTAACGTCAAGGAACGACAGTTCACGCTGGAGCCTAGCGCGAGTTTTTACAATTTGTTTAACTTTGCGAACTTCAACATCCCCGGCAACGTCTTGAGCGGGATACTGACGGGTGGTGCTGGTTCACTGAACGGAACCAACTACGCCGGAGCTACTTCCGTACGGGTCGGCGTAGGCACAGGCGTTTTCTCGCTCGGAGCGCCGCGAACAATCGAGTTCGGCTTGAAATTGTCGTTCTAGCGCAGACGCAGCGGGTTACTCCCAATCGTCGACGCAAATTGCGGTATGGCTATGAGGAATCAGCGCTGGTAGGGCTGTCTTCTTGGCGAATTGTTTTCCAACCTCGTCACAAGGTCTTCTACCTTCCGCATCCGTTCAGTCAATTGGCTGATCTGGGATTCGAGCTGTCCTAAGCGATCGAATATTTCCACCTGCTTATTGCGTACAGAGTTGAATTCTTTCTGCAACTCCTCCGGTGACGCAGAACTCATTTAATCCCCCGATTCGATTCACAGCTTCCCACCGCTCAAGCGGCGTGTCTGCTCACGACTTCCTCAATAGCTGGCACCAAGTCGGTCGTGATCAACGACTTTGTGACGAAACCGCTCGCTCCAACCTCGGCTGCGATGCGCGCCGCTTCGAGCGAATGATAGCTCGTGACGATCAAGATCTCGGCTTTGGGCGAGCCCTCTCGTATCAGCCGAGCTGCCTTCAAACCATCCAGCGTCGGCATATTCAAATCCAGCAGAATCACGTCGGGCCTAAGCTCGAAAGCTTTCTTGATACCCTCCAGCCCATCGGAAGCCTCTCCGCACACGGTCAGGCCGTCGTGCAATTCGAGGAATATGCGCAACCCATTCCTTACAAGTTGTTTGTCATCCACGATAAGTATTCGTATGTTTGACATGGCCCCGCCCTCCATCTACATGTTGACTGCCAAACCATTTGGGGGTAATCGGGTCTTCAGTGTATGTGCTAATTTGCCATCAATTGACGCGACACACTTGAAAACACTGGGCAAGCAGGCTTCGCGTCTTCATCACGCTCGAAGGCCTTTTCCATGGAGTGTCCGAAAAGGAACAGGAAATCGTCGATTAGTTCAAATCGGATTTAATTTATCGGAAGATGCTGTCGCCCGGTCCGTCACAACCGGCCCACCGGTCGATCGCGGTAGCTTAACCAAGAAGATTGTTCCGGTGCCTGAGGTGTGTTCCACGGTAGCTCGGCCGCCATGATCGTGAACGATCTTACTGACGATGGCGAGCCCTAGACCCGTGCCGTTCGTCTTCCCTGAACTGACGAAAGGATTAAAGAGCGTGCTGCGGATGGATTCCGGCACCCCGGGCCCGTTGTCTGCCACTCGAATCTCAAAGACCTCTTCTAACGATGTAACTTCAACTTTTATCTGGCCTTGGGATTGCCCGGTCGCCTCGCAAGCATTCAACAGCAAATTGAAAAATGCGCGCTCCAACTTTCTGGGATCGAATACCCCGTTCATGTCTCCGGAAGTGCTAATGGAAATCGCCCGGCTCCTTAATTCCGGCCGTGCTCGCACCGACTCTATTGCTCGGCGCACGCTCTGATCCAGAAAACCGGGCACTGGGGCTATATAGCCATCTTCCCGCCCAAGCTCACGCAGCGAATCCAGCAAATCAATCATTTGATCCGACGCAGTTTTAATTTCGTCATAAATTTCGTCTTTATTAAGCTTCAGTTTTTCCGCTTCGTACAAGAATTCCGCATTGGCCACCACCGCCGCCAGATAGTGCCGCAGGTCGTGGGAAATCGAGCTGGCCGCAGTTCCAAAAGCCGCAATGCGTTCGATAGCGAGTTGTTGTTGTTGCGAAGTGCGCAATTCGCCCCGCATTTTTGAAAATGCTTCGCTCAACTCCGCTACTTCGCTGCTTCCCCGCGGTGTAATGGAGTATGTGTAGTCGCCGGCCGCGAGCGCTCGAACGCCCGAAACCAAATTATCCAAGGGGTGCGTGATCGTTCGGGAGACGAAGCCTAAGAGCAGTGCCGCTAAAACCACGGCGGAAATCGCCAATCCAAAAATTGTGCGATTCAATCGCTGGATGAAAATGTTGGATGGCTGCAAGGACATCAGCACGTAGCACTTCACGGGCGTCGGCGGTCCGCTTTGGATTAAAATTGACGATACCTGATATTGATCCGGCCCTAAAGCTAGCTCGCCCGCGCCGGTATCCGGATTGAGATTCCGCTGAATCCACCGCTGCAATTCCGCCTCTTCGTCCCTCGAGAAAGTGGAGGCGATAATCTTCTCTCCAGTGGCTAGCGCAATTTCACCACCGGACACCGCGGCAAGTTGCTTCGCTACGGTGGAATCTATCTGGTAGCCGATCGCAAGGATTCCCAGTTGCCTCTGGTTCTCCGCAATTCCAGCCGTGATCGGACGCAGGAAAACGCGATAAAGTTGGCCGTCGGCGTACCACCAGGCCGCATCTTCTCCCTGTTGCAGGGAGTTCTTCAAGTTATGCGTGGAGAGATCCCGGTTCCAACCCAGTTTCGAAACGTGAAAGCCCAGCAGTTCTCCATTGGGTTTGGCAAGCAGGAAAAGATCGCTGCCCGCCAGCTTCCAGAAAGGTTCTGACGCGTCCTGAATCGTTAGCGGGTGTTCCGTGGTCATCGCAGCTTTCAAGGTGGGAAGTTCCGCCAGGAGAGCCGCAGTGCGCGCCAGTTGAAGATCGCGCTCGCGCTGAACATTCTCGAATGCCAGCAGTGACGCATCTGTGCTCTCTCGTACCTGCTTGGCAATTTCCGAACGCACGGTGTATCGCACGATGAAAACCAGAGCGCCTGTGAGCGCGCAGATGATCAGGAAGGTCGCTACCAGAAGTTGCGTGCGCAATCGAAGACGGCCCATTCAGGTCCTTGCGCTATTTTCCAGGGACCGCAACAAGGTCTCCGGGCAAGAACTTGTAGCCGGTGCCGTGCATAGTCAGGAAATATCGCGGATTGCCGGGGTCGGGTTCGAGTTTTTGCCGCAGACGCAAAACGTGATTGTCCACCGTGCGGGTCGTCGGATAGTTTTGATATCCCCACACTGCGTTCAAAAGCTCTTCGCGCGAAATAGCCTTCCCCGGTGACCGCGCAAAAAACTTAAGTAGCTTGAATTCCTGTGCTGTGAAGGTCAGCGGCTTACCGCCGCGCGTGGCCACCATTCCGGTAAAGTCGATCTTTGCGTCACCAAACACCAGCAATTCGTGCTGCGGAGTTTCCTGGCCAACCCTGGCGCCCTCAGCCGTTGTCGCGCTCGTGCGGCGCATCGCCCGCCTCACTCGCGCCAGAAGTTCCTTCGGGCTGAACGGCTTGGTCACGTAATCGTCGGCTCCCAGTTCCAATAAGAGCACTTTGTCTTCTACGTCGGTATTTGCGCTTAACACTACCACCGGCACGGCCGCCGCATGGCTTTTGAACGCCCTGCAAAGTTCCTTGCCGGGAAGGCGCGGAAGAGTCAGGTCGAGAACCACCACATTGGGGATCTGCTTTCTAAAACTTTCCAATCCCTCCACGCCATCGGAGGCAATTTCTACCTGCAGCCCGTCGGACTCGAACAGCCGCTGCAGCGTTCGCTGCATGGGGCGGCTGTCTTCGACAATCAGAACAGTATCCATAGTGTCCTCGGTCACGCCAACCTGAGCGTGCGATAGGCTCGAGAAAACGGGGTTGTTCGATGGTAGCCCGCTCGCCTGAAAACGGTCAATGCCGCCAGCATTCGGCACACACGAAACCGTTAGAATTGGCGAAAATCCCCCTGAATCCGTGAACCCCGTACCATCAACAACAAGTTTCAGAGAACTCGCTGCCTTCATTGTCACCGCACTGTTTGCAATTTGTAAAATACTTGTAACTTCCTCTCGGAATCGTCATTGGCGTTCACTGGCGATCGAACGGTCTATGGCTGAACGTACCCGGGATTGGGCGGTGGGACATACTCCTGGCCGTACTTATTTTTGTGCGCCAGGGTGAAATCAGGATTGTCCATCACACGAACGGGGGGCAACGCACGGGACGATTCCGAAATTTCAACCACATGAGTTAAATCCTTCAGATTCTGTGGAGTCCCGCGCTCGTACCACACGTGTACCTCATAGCGTCCGTCCGGAACACCCGTTATTCTCACGCGCCCTTGGCGATCGGAAATTGCAAAGTACGGACTATCCACCGCCACCACCGCGGCGCTCATTTCCGCATGGATATTGCAGAACAAAAAGCTCACCCCGGGCCGGTCGAAGCGCACGGACCGTGTAGTGCCGGCTTCGTACAGGCCCAGATCGAATCTCTTGCCATCATACAAAGAGAAAATATTGTGGAAGAAAGGGTCGCGATTTGGAAATTGCACTACGGTGCCGACCCGCACAACAAGAATATGTGGCTCAAAGCGTTTGTTGCGCTGCACGAGCTGCGGATTTTGGCCGTTCGGCGCTTCGGACGCGGGGCCTTGCTTCGATCCATCCAGCGGACTAAGCCAAACCACCACATTTTCCGCATCCGAAGCGCTTTCTGCTCCCTGCTTAACTTCCGCAACTTTCATCGTGACAGCGCGCTCCTGCGGCTGCGCAGCAAACGGAATCAGAAAAATTCCGAGCGGCATGAACCAGCAGTACGACTTCAAGAATCGCGCGATTCCCCGGAACTTCATCAGAATATGTATCCCACGCTCGTGCCGAACTGATTTGCCGCACTAAAAGTGCCGTCGGGACTATAGGTTTGGATTCTCCGGTATTCGGCTGAAAATAGCACGTTTGAGCGCACCTGATAAATGAAATTGGCAAACGGGCTCATATTCCGCGAGATCGAATACCCGTAGTAATTCTGCGTGGCCGGAAAGCGCCTCAATTCGCCTGCGAACGGATTATCGTCGCCCAGCGCTGCATTTATCTCGAATTTAGCTGTCGGCTTGAATTTTAGTTGCGTCCAGCCTCCCACGGAATTTAAGCCTCGAATCGAAGTGGTCGAATCTGTGGCCGGGCCTGAAAGCAAGACATCCTGCCCCACTGCCCCGGAAATCCCTCCTACCGCGCGCCCGCGGTAGAACTCTCCAGTCACCGCGAAAAATCTGCCCAGTGGCAGCGAAACATCCACGGTGCCAGCCCACCCATCCACATTTCGGCCAAATCCCCAATTTTGCCGGCCGTAATATCCGCCAGCACCTAGAGTGAAATTTTGTGCGAACAAGTGGTGGCTCCAGGCCACCCGCGCAGCGTATGCCGGTTGGCCTGATTGTTCACCTTCTGTAGGAAAGCGCGGACTCTGAGCCGGGACATCTCCGGTAAATGAATCCAAAATTCCAGCCTGAAATAACAAACTCGAAGCGTCAGACAACTCCTTGCGATGTTCGATGCGCACTTGCGGCGCCCAATTCCAAAGATTCCCGGCGTACGACAGCGCAGGAACAGCGAGCGAAGACAACGAAGTCGGAGACAAAGGTAAGAAGAATAAAGAATCCTGGCCGGCGATGATCGAAGTGTTGGCCCAGTCCATTCGAATAGTGCCCGTGCGCAAACGCATCAGCCCCATCGAAATTCCGTTTGGCAACTCCGCGAAGCCGCCCGCGAAATCGAACTTCACATTCGCGCTGGTGCGCGCCCCTGCAATCTCCGGTCCGAAAACTTCCAATCCGATCTGCGATTGACGAAGCGAAGCCGCGAAAGCATTGGATGAAATGCCCGCCTGGCTGGGAATCGCCCACTGCGGAAAGTCCACATTATCAACAAGTCCTCGCGTATCGAATAGATTGAAGAGCACGATTCCTGACAGCCTAAGCCGGTACTTCGAGCCACTTTCCACTTTTGTTTGGCTCTGCTCCGTGAGTTTGGCGTCGATCAAGTCCTCGCTGTCTTCGAGCTTCGCTACACGCTCATCCAGAGTGATGGGCGCAGCAGATTCGCGCGTTCCAAAGGGATTTAGATTTGTTCTTGAATCCGGGGAAGGCGGCGCAAATCTTTGCTGAGATGTGGATGATTCCTCGTAATTCGAGGGATTGTTCGGGGACCCGTAGTTTAAGGAATTGTTCGACGCGTTGTTCAGAGAGTTGTCCGACGCATTGTACGCGGCATTGTCCGGCGCATTCGGATGCGAGGCCAACTGCGCCCTGGTAACTTCCAACTCGCTTCGAAGCTCGCGAGCTTCCGCATGCCAGCGCTGCTCGTCGGTGCGCAACTCGCTCACTTGGGAGCTCAGCGTTTGCACCTGCGCTTGCAAACCGCGCACCGCATCCGCCAGCGCACGCACGTCGGTCGCCGCGTCCGGCGCCGCAGCAGTCTGCGGAGCCGCCTTCGCTTCTTGACCTCTGGCGAGGGCGCAGCTCAGCAGGCTGTTCAGCAAAAGATAAGCCACAACAGCGCTGACTCTAAACGCCGCACCTGGGAATTGGGAACCTCGCATGTTCCACCTCCTCGCCAAATCGTCGATTTCGCTCAGTTTGATGCGCCTTCGAGCCGGACTGTACTTACCATTACTTCCGGCCTATCACTTTTCCCATCTTGACAGCACGCTAGCTTACCGCTAAAAAAGAACACGGACCCCAACCCATCGTTTGCTCCTGGCTACGTTGGTTAGGCCGACTCTCCTTTAATACTCTTCGGAGGAAGCTGTGTCTAAAGCAACGTGGCGAACCCTTGCAGTCTCACTGTGTCTATTATTTGGCGGAGCCCTTTCCAGTGCCACCTTCGCGCAAGCTCAACCGCCGCAAGGACGTCCCGCGCCCGGAAGTCAAAATCCCACGCTTCCCTCTCCGGTATCCGAAACTCGTATGGGCATGTGGCGTGGACGCCCGGTCACCTACCAGGTAATCGACGGTCGAAATATATACCAAGGCGACATCATTCTGGAAAATGTGCAGCCCATGCCGCAAGCCGGCGGCGCGCATCCCGCCTCGGTAGGCCTCGCTGACTCAAATTTTCTGTGGCCAATAGTTAACGGAGTTGCGCAAATCCCGTATGTGATCGATCCAGCATCGACGAATCCTAATCTCAATAGCGCTATCAGCATCTATAATTCGACTTTTGCTGGAGTCATCCAGCTTGTGCCGCGTGGCTCGCAAGCGAACTACATCGACATCAATCTCAATTCGAACATTGCCAATAACGGTGTGTGCGAAGCGACCGAAGGTGATGCGCACCAAGGCGAGCAGATGGTGACCGGCGCCGGGAATTGCACCGTCGCGACGATTCTCCACGAGTTTGGACACGTGACCGGCGTGTGGCACGAACAATCGCGTACCGACGCAGGCACTTATGTGACGTTTAACGAAGGCAATGTAATCAAAGGCTCCATCGGCAATTTTCTTCCGGCTGTGGACAACGACCAGCAGAACCTCGGCTTCTACGACTACGCGTCGATAATGGAATATCCCGCTTTCTCGTTTTCGCGCAACGGCGGCCCGCCGCTTGACTCAATTCCTGCCGGTATGCCTCTCTCCAATTCGGTCGGTTATTCCGCTGCTGACGTGGAAGGCATCATGCGCTTATACGGCGTGGCTCCCACCGAAGTCACCGTGACATCGAACCCATTAGGGTTGCAGGTGAGCGTAGATGGCACGGCCATCACTACGCCGATGACGTTTAGTTGGACCCTCAATTCGACGCACACGCTCGCCGTCGCCACAGGTGTGCAAACCGTGAACGGCATAATTGTTGATAGCAGCGATCCGCAAGAACCGACAACTTTCTACTACCAGTACGGCCGCTGGAACGACGGCGGAGCTCAAAGCCACACGATCACCGTGACGCCCGGAAATGGCGACACCGGATTTCCCGTGAGCGCTCCCCAAGTCGCAACCTACACCGCCAACTTCGTTCAACTTGTACCTTACACGCCGTCGGTGTCCCCATCCGGGAGTGGAAGCGTAGCTCTGACAGGCACACCCGCAGGACCGCAGATGATAACCGTCAACGGAACTCCCGGCACGTACGTTGTGGCGAGGCAGCAGGCCACGCTGACTGCCACCGCAAATAGCGGCTACAGCTTCTACGAATTCAACAACGGTCCTTATTGGCTGCCAGGCGGATTAGGCTCAAATCCGAAGACTTTCTATGTCCCGGATTCCGGTCTTACACTAAATACCACCGTGGAGTTTACTAGCGCGCCCGTCTATACGATCGACGTGACCCCCAACTACTTCAGTTCGAATCTGGGCGTGGATGTGGATGGGACCAACAAGTTCTGGCCCGTCCCGAAGAATTTCTCGTCGGATCCTAATTTGGATGGCTCGGCGTGGAATTCCGGCACGATGCATACACTTCAATTTAATACGCCTCAGGGACCATTCAGCGTGAATACCCAATTTGTATTCTCCACATGGACTCCCGGAGGAACTGCCAATCCCCTTTCCATCACGTTGCCTGCGGCCAGCCAGAGCTACATCGCAACCATCGATCCCGAATATGCGCCGGCAACCAATTTCAATTTTCCGCCATGCGGAGGCACCGCGGCCATTACTCCTGCGTCCATGATTACCGGCGGGTTCTATCCATCGGGAACCACCTTGACCTACACCGAAACGCCCGCTACGAACACAGGCGGTACTCCTTGGATATTCACGGGCTGGACTTGGGACCTAACCGGTACGACGAATCCGGATACCTTGTCGCCCACTGACGAATCCCTTGTATATGCGAATTTCAACACGACCAGCGCACCGTTGACGATCATGAGCCTAAGCCCCTCTTCAGTAGCTTCAGGCGGCTCAGCATTCACTCTTACAATAAATGGCACCGGCTTCACTCAGAACGGGACTGGAAATCCGATTGAGAATGTTGGATTCAATTTCCCAAGTATCTTCCTCGCGCCAACTTTTGTGAGTTCAACCGAACTTCAGGTAACTGTGCCCGCCACAGATATTGCCACTCCCGGGACACTTTTACTTTTTGTCGAAAATTTTCCGTCGAGCCCTTGGACAGGCTGCGCCGTCTTCGCTGATCAACCTTTCTTCGTGCATCAGGGAACGCCGAGCGGAGCGACCACCGTTACGGCAGCGCCAGGTAACCTTTCTTTCCCGTCAACCGTAGTGGACCAAACGAGCGCCACCCAAGCGATCACCGTGACAAACACGGGCAGCACCGCTACAACCATCGCGATTACCGCCAGCACAAATTTCACCCAGACAAATAACTGCCCGGTTGCTCCGGCTACGCTTGCCGGAAGCGGCGCGAGCTGCACGATTAACGCGATGTTTGCTCCCACCTCCGCCGGGAACCTCACGGGAAATATCGCCGTCACCGACAGCGCAGCAAATTCGCCGCAGATCGTCACGCTCTCAGGAACCGCAACACCGGCGGTCACGACGGTGACCGCAACACCGAGCAGCATCGCTTTCGGCAGCGAACCTTACGGAACCACAACCACCAGCCCCACTACGATCGCCGTGCAGAATACCGGCAGCGCAAGCACATCCATCGCGATTGCCGCGAGCGCGAACTACAGCCAGATAAATAACTGCGGCACTTTGTTACAAGTGGGAACGAGTTGCACCATCACCGTGTCGTTCACTCCCACTGCGAACGGATCGCTCCCCGGCACAATCTCGATCACCGACAGCGCCACAAATTCGCCGCAGACCGTAACGCTTTCAGGCACCGGCACGGGCGCACCTACCGTTACCGTGACGGTAACGCCCACGACCTTGACGTTTGGCTCGCAGCTATTGGGAACCTCCAGCGCCAGCCAGGGCGTCACGGTGAAAAACACGAGCACGCTTTCTACAACGCTTTCAGTCGGAGCCGCGACCGGAGATTATGCAGAGAGCGGTAATACCTGCGGCAGCTCACTAGGCGCTGGCGCAAGCTGCACCTTCAACGTGACCTTCACTCCGACTGCCACCGGCACACGCACCGGCTCAATCTCGATCACCGATCAAGCAACGAACTCGCCGCAATCCGTGAGTCTGACCGGCACGGGATTCTCCGTAATAGTCGCGCCGACGCCGTCGAGCCTGACGTTTACATCGCAGACTGTGGGCACTACCAGCGCCAGCCAGCCGGTCTCTGTGAAAAATACCGGCACGGGGACCACCACGCTTTCCATCGGAGCCGCCACCGGAGATTTTGCGCAAACAAACAACTGCTCCAGCACGCTGGCAGCGGGAGCAAGTTGCACAGTTAACGTGACATTCACTCCGACCGTTACAGGCACTCGCACTGGTTCGATTTTAATTACCGATCAAGCCTCGAACTCGCCTCAGACCGTGAGCCTCACTGGCACGGGGAGTTCTGGTACCGTCACCATTACGGTCACTCCGGCTACCGAAACATTCGCCGCACAAGCGCTGAACACGACCAGCGCGAGCAAGGCCGTCACAGTGAAAAACACGGGCACGGGAAGCACCACGATTTCGATCGCGCCTGCGACCGGAGATTTCGCTCAGACGAATAATTGCCCCGTCAGCAATGGCACGCTAGGTGCTGGAGCAAGTTGCACTATCAGCGTGACCTTCACTCCGACTGCCACCGGCACGCGCTCTGGCTCGATCGCAATCACCGATCAAGCATCGAACTCGCCGCAATCCGTGAGTCTCACTGGAATGGGAGTAGCCCAAGTTACGCTTTCTCCGACCACGCTTGCTTTCGGCAATGAAGCTGTGGGAAGCACAACCGCGGCGAAAATCGTTACGATGACGAACAATCTGAGCACCACACTGTCTGGAATCAGCTTCTCCACAGGCACGAATTATTCAGCCGTGGCGGGTACGACTACCCCATGCGGCGCAACCCTGGCGGCGAAAGCGCACTGCACCATCTCCGTGACGTTTTCTCCCACTACCACGGGAAGCCTCCCTGGAACGCTCACGGTAATGGACAGCGCAAATAACAGTCCGCAGACGGTGACGCTATCGGGCACCGGAACCGCTCCCGTCGTAATCACGGTCACTCCTGCGAGCGAAACATTCGCTGCGCAGGCGGTCGGAACGCCCAGTGCGGGCAAGGTGATCACTGTAAAGAATACCGGGGGCCAATCTACGAGCATTGCAACTGCGCTCAGTGGCGACTTTAGTGCGTCGCCCAACACGTGCAACGGCACCCTCGGTGCGGGTGCGACCTGCTCCATTACTGCGGTCTTCACGCCTTCGACCACAGGCAGCATCTCGGGAGTAATTACGATTACCGATCAGGGCCTGAACTCGCCGCAAATCGTGACGCTGACCGGCACCGCAGTCGCCCCCGTAACGTTCTCCGCCGCGAGTTTGGCTTTCGGGAGCCAAGCAGTCGACACCACCTCCACCCCAGCGAAAACCGTAACAATGAAGAACAATTCGCCGAATATGTTGTCGGGAATCACTATCGCTGCCAGTGGCAACTATTCATTGCCGGCCAGCGGAACACCGTGCGGCTCATCGCTTGCGGCCGGTGCGACATGCATAATTTCCGTGACCTTCACTCCCACCGCCAACGGCAGCATCGACGGCGCAGTCACCGTGACGTACCCCGCCGCTTACAGCCCGCAAGAAATTAAACTCACCGGCACCGGAACCGGCGGCGGCTCTTCTCCGCTGAAGTTCACGCCGGCGTCGATCGCGTTTGCCAGCCAGGGCGTCGGCTCAACCAGCGCGGGAAAAACAGTTACGGTGCAGAACATCAGCGCCAGTCCCGTAACTTTCTCTTCAATCGCGACCAGCGGAAACTTCAGCGAGGCCGGTAGCGGCACAACTCCCTGCACCAACACTTCCGTGCTGGCTGCCAGCGGAAGTTGCACCCTCAGCGTAACCTTCATGCCGTCGATCGCCGGAGCAATTCAAGGTGCGCTCGTAATTTCAGACAACGCCACACCCGTGGGCCAACAGGTAGTGAATCTCACCGGGACGGCCGTGCTGCCCGTTACCATCGCCCCCGCAAGCCTAACCTTCGCGTCGCAAACTCATAACACCACCAGCCCTCCGCAGACTTTAACGCTGACGAACAATTCGGGCGCAACGCTCACTTCTTTATCGTTCGCGGGCAGCGCCGATTTCTCGGTGGCACCCGGCACCACAATGCCTTGCAGCACGAGCCTCGCCGCGGGCGCCAAATGCACGTTAAGCGTAACGTTCACTCCCGGCAGGACCGGCAGCATCCCGGGCGCGGCCACAATCACAGACGGCGCCTCTACCAGCCCGCAAGTCGTGAAGCTCACCGGCACGGGCAGCTAGCCGCGATTGTTTTATGAAGCGCCGCTACTTCAGGGTCGAGCGAGTGGCAGGTTCAAAAGCCTCTATCGTAGGAAGTTAGCTGGCGAGCCTAGGTGCCGTTAAATTTGTTTCGTTTTTTATAGGCGAGGTAAACGATTGCAGTAGTGATTAGCACCGGTGGAAACATGAGGATCAAGATTCCGGCCTTCAAAGCTTGGATGCTGCGAGGGCCCGAAGCTGCAGCGCTCTGATAGCACATCGCGCAACCCTGCGCGTACAGAGCGGCAGGACTCGCAAGAATCGCCAGAGCGGCCACTCCGCGTTTTAGCCACTCTGAGATCGATTTTCCTGCGCCATCCATGTGACTGATCATACTATCCTCGTTGTACGATGTCTTCGCCTCGCGACGCAATTCCTCACTGAATCGGAAGTTTTAGCCGAGCTAACCGATAGGCGTCCGGCCAGATCTGATTCATCATCAGCAGGACGAAGAGCACAGCGGGAACCAGACTCCAGAACAGGCTGGGCTTTTCATATTTCAGATGCATGAAATACAGTAGAGCAATTCCCGCCTCAATGAATGCCAGAATCAAGAGAATTGCAAGCAGTTGGTGGACCGAAAAATTCCGATAGGTTAAGAATACCTCGATACCTGCGATACATATCAGGCCGACCCAAATCCCAATGTACGATTTCATTCTGGAGCTGGATTCCATGCGCGCAAACCTCCTCGTATCCTTGTTACCGCGCTGCGTTCATTAAATACAAAAGCGGAAACACAAACATCCAGACCAAATCGACGAAGTGCCAGTACAGTCCAGTGGTCTCCACGTGGTTGGCATCCAACCAATCCGTGTTGTATCCGATAGCGATTACGATCAGCGCAATCACACCCGAAATCACGTGCATCAGGTGCAGTCCGGTAATACTAAAAAACGCAGAACCAAATACCACCGGGCCACCCGTAGGATTCTTAAACAGGCCCCAACCTTCATCGAACATATGAAACCATTCGCGAAGGTGGAGCACAGCGAAAGCGGCTCCCAGAAGTACCGTCGCGCCCAGCCATTTCAAACTCGCTGCCTTGCGTCCAGCTTTCGCAGCCTCCACCGCGCCCAGCATGGTCAGACTACTCGTCAGCAACACCAGCGTCATGATCATTCCGTTGACGATGCTGGGAGAAAACTGAAATGGCGTGTTCCAATTAGGAGTTCCCGTGCGCAGATAAGCATAGACGAACAGGACGGCGCCAAACGTAACGGCGTCAGAAATAATGAAAAGCCACATCGTGAGCTTCTTGGACTGAATACCGTAGGGCGAGGGTTCCAGAAAAGCTTCGTGTCCGCCGTGGCTCGCGCCTAATGCCATTTCCGATTCGCTCACAACTCCTCCTGGAACGCCTACATTCGCATCGCAAGCAGCAGAAGCAAGTACACCCAAAGAATATCCATGAAATGCCAATAGATGGAAAACGCTCCGAAACTACGCACATACATCGCACTGTCCGTCTTCGATCCAGTCAGCTTTCGAAGCACATAAGCCAGCCCGCCGATTCCCCCGAGCAAATGCACCCCATGCAGCGCGGTGAAAACGTAAAAGAACGAAGAACTCGGGTTGGTAGCCAAATACAATCCTTGGCCTGCAAGATTACGCCAAGCCAAAAATTGACCCAGGATGAAGATCACTCCCAACGCGCCAGTCACATAGAGCCAGTAAATTCCGTTGGAGAGCAAAGTGCTGGCATCGACGGACGAATGGCGAAGCGTGGCGGGGATTGCAATGACGCGCCGGCGCGTCAATTCCAACGTGACGCTACTTGCGAGCAGGATCAAGGTGTTGACGTACAGCACTCGCGGCAACTGAAAATGAAGCCAGTCGGCAGAGGAGCCTTGTCTGACGATCATCGAACTTGTAAATGCCGCAAACGACATCGAGATCGCCGCGACCACCACCCACATGCCGGTTTCTGAAGTAGTGGTGCCGCTTACTAAGGCCGGAGAAGCAGAGAACTGAGTGCGGGCCTGTGTCAGGAGAGGCTTGCTCCCACTGTCCAGCGTGACTTGTGCTTCAACTTGCAAAAGTAGTGCTCCCAAGATCGCGTTGTCCGCACGATCAACGAGTTACGATTTTTTCCGGCGACGTTTGCATCACGTAATCATTCGCCGAGCCTTCTACTCCAAATTCGTTCGGCCCCTGATATACAACCATGTGGCGTCCGCCAAAGTTGTCAAATGGCGGCGGGGAAGTAGTGGACCATTCCAGCGATGTCGCCTCCCAAGGATTATCGGAAGCGATTGGTCCCTTGAATCGGCTCCATATCAAGTTGAACAGGAAAATGAACTGCGCAGCGCCGGTCGCCAAAGCTGCGATCGTGATGAATTTATGCACCGGTATGAGCGGTATCAGATAATCGTCAACGAACGCGGAGTAGCGGCGCACGTTTCCGGCCAGTCCCAGATAATGCATCGGCATAAAAATGCAATAAACGCCGATAAACGTCAGCCAGAAATGCCACTTGCCGAGCGTGTCGTTCATCATGCGGCCGAACATTTTCGGGAACCAGAAATAAGTGGCTGCAAACACCCCGAAGATCGACGCCACCGCCATCACAAAGTGAAAGTGAGCCACCACAAAGTACGTCGCGTGGAGATACACATCCAGTGATGGTTGCGCCAGAAAGAAGCCGCTGACTCCTCCGCTAATAAATACGGAAATGAAGCCTAGACAGAAAAGCGCAGGAGTGTGGAAGCGCATTTTGGCGCCGTACACCGTGGCACTAAGTAACAGCGTAAGGATCGTCGCAGGAATCGTAATAAACAAAGTCGGTACAGAGAAGAGATTCGCCGAGAACGGGTTCATGCCGCTCACGAACATGTGGTGGCCCCATACCATGTAACTCAGGAAACCGATGGCAATCATGCAACCGATCGTCGCGCGTGGGCCTAGAAGTGGCTTGCGTGCAAATACCGGCAGGATGGTCGCGACGATGCCTATCGAAGGCAAGATCGCAATATAAACTTCCGGATGGCCAAAGAACCAAAATAGATGTTGCCACAGCAGTGTGGACCCGCCGGAGTGCGGCTGCAGGTGATCGCTGAGCACCAGCCCGGACGCGATAAAAAAGCTGGTTCCTGCCGTGCGATCCAGAATCAACAAAATGCATGCGGGCAGCAGCACCGCGAAAGCCAGCAGACTGATCACCGCCGTCACAAACCACGCCCAAGTGCTATAGGGCATCCTGCTCAGTGACATCCCTTTAGTGCGCAAATCCAACGTTGTAGCGATGAAGTTGAGCGCACCCAGAAGAGATCCGATACAGAAAATAGCGATGGAGATCGCCCACAAGTTCTGTCCCATGGCCAGACCGGGTCCCGCGTCTTTGCCAATCGCACTCAGCGGCGCGTAGGCAGTCCAACCGGAAATCGGCGGACCATCACTGACAAAAAATGCCGCGACCATTACGAGGAAGGCCGTGAATGTCGTCCAGAACGACATCATGTTGAACCGCGGGAACGCCATGTCCTCCGCGCCGATTTGAATGGGCAGGAAATAGTTTCCAAACGCGGCGAACGGCGCGTTCGTCAACACAAAGAAAACCATGATGGTTCCGTGCATGGTCATCAACGAAAGGTAATATTCAGGCGTCATCACGCCGGCGGGCGCGCCGACCGCTGAAAGCTTGTCCAGCCCGGGGATTGGCCAGGTTGGCCACGCCAAATGTATGCGCATGAGCCAGGAGAGGATCATCCCGACAAACACAGCGACCAGCGCCAACCCGTAATACTGCTTCCCGATCACTTTGTGATCGAGGCTAAATACGTGCTTGCGTATAAAGCTTGTCGGTGGCGCGTGCTGATGGACTGCGTGAGGTGATGTCTCTTGCATGTCTTTGCCTCGAAGTGAACCAAGCTCAACAGCGTTGCAATCGCAGGTTGGTGTCGGTTACTGTCCTGCTTGAGTTTTCAACCACTGCTGGAAATCATCTTGCGACACAACCTCTAGATAAGCCTTCATGTTGTAATGGCCCAGGCCGCAAAGCTGGGTGCACACAATTTCAAACTTTCCCGTTTGAGTCGCCGTGAAATGCACAGGAATCTCGAGGCCGGGCACAAAATCCTGCTGGACTCGAAGTTCGCGCACGTAGAAAGAATGGCCAACGTCTTTTGAATGCAGCTTGAGCCAAATGGGCGTATTGACCGGAATAGTCAAGGAACCCACCACGATGTCATCGCGAGCCGCGACGTCGTTGGCAGGATCTAGTCCAAAGTAATTTCCGCTTCCATCATCAATCTTGTCCGGATGGAGCGCGCCAAACTGACCATCGGGACCGGCATACCGAAAATAAAAAGCAAATTGCTCGGCTTGTACGTCGATCTTCAGCGAATTTTCCGCGGGAGGAGCAATATAAATTGCGCCCCAGGCTTTCGATCCCACAAAAGTGAGAGTCAAAATTTCAAGGCCCACTAAAATAATTGCGCCTGCAACCAGAGGAGTCGCGCCTCCGGGAAAAATCTTCATTTTCCGTCCGCTGCTCGCATTGCTTGAACCCCAGACGAATGCCGCCAAGACCAATTGGCCAGCCAGGAACAAAATGCCCACCCCGATCATGGTTTCATCCATCTGGTGATCGATGGCGGGACCGGTCGTTGAAATATCGATCGGGAGCCACCAGGTATGCATAACAAAGATGGCTACGGAGACAATCGTAATCACGAATACCGCTGCTGCGAATAATTTACCCATGTTCCATCGCCTCTGAGCTTGCGATCAAGAAGATCAAGAATTCGTCCCGGCGCATTGTCGGGACACGACTATTGGATATGTTGCCGCTTCAGTGGCCTAGAGCCGGAACTAATAGGGCAAAACTTTGAACGTAAAGTTAGCCGTTTTCGTTTCGCTCCCGCTGATGGTTACATCCTGTGATTGCTGGCTGTACTGCTCTTGCCATGCCGTCAGGGTGTATTTTCCGGGGGGTAAACCCTTAATGCTGTAAGAGCCGTCTTCCCCTGAAACCGCGTAGTGGGACGTGTTCAGAACCACAAAGTATCCGTGCATCCACGGGTGTATATTGCATTTCACTGGGATGAACTCGGCCTTCTCGTATTTAGTGTCGATCGGCGGTGAACCTGGGGGTTGAGACTTGTTCCACTCGGAATTCACTTTGGCAAGCGGATGAATATTGTGCGAGGTTTGGTCATCGTTGTAGATCTGCAGCTGTTGCGAAATCTGCATCGGAAGAACGTGAGGAAGATATTGGCAGCCCTTTTGATCGTACCGTACGGCCTGAGAGGGCGCCGACGATTCCTGATCGCCCGCCGAGATGTATATGACAACCCACGCGAGCGCGTTACCTGGCCCAGTAGCCACGTTTTCCGTCATTACCGGCGTGGCGTGTTGCTTCGCACACGAAGGTTCTTTCGACATGTCGATCGGCTTCATTTTCGGGGGAGTGCCGGTGTAGGTAATCTTTCCGCTGATCGAACCCGAGCCTGCGGGAGGATTTGCAAATACCAGCATTCCGCTGCCTAGCAGTACCGCAATTGTCAGCGCCAGAAAATACTTAGTTCGCATGAGATGAGTCCTCCGAATTGGAAAAATTACTTTCCGCCCGCAACAGCGTCCGGGCCGATGGGCTTGATATCTGCGCCGTGCGCAGCCTTATATGTCTGCCAGAGACCCGCTTCCTGCGTTTTCAAGGGTTGCAGAGTTCGCAGAAAGTGGACGAGGTCCCATGCTTCATCTGGCTTGACGACGTCCGCAAATGACGGCATCGGCGATCCATCGAGGCCGGTCATGAAAATGCGGTACAAGTCCTGATTGGTTACACCGCACATAAATCGCGAGCCGGACGAGAAATCGTAGGGCCGAATGGGATTGTTTTTACTGTCGGTCAGCGTGTCAGCCGAAGGACCGTCACCGTGGCCTTGTGGGCCATGGCACTTCCAGCATTCCAACTTTTGGAAAAGTTGTCTTCCGTGCAGAATGCTTTCAATCGTAATAGGAGTTTCCGCCGGAATGGTCAGCGGAGTTCCAGGTTTCTCTTTGGCCCAGCGAGGTGACCAGGTCTTGACGAACGCCACCAGATTGGCCCGTTCTTGCGGTGTCAAAGGCCGCCACGCTGGCATGTTTGTTGTTACAAAACCGCGCGTGATCGCGTTGTACAGATCGTCGTCAGTGGGCAAGGTGCCAGTCGGAGTTGACCGGCACTTGAACGTCGCCTCAGTAAAATCGCGAGGCTTCGGATCGATCCACTGGGCGTTCATGCCTTGACCGTTTCCATCCGGCCCGTGGCAACCGATACAGAACCGGCGATAAAGTTTCTTACCGTCCGCCGCGTGGCCGGTGAGGCCGCCGATGTGGCTTTCTGTGGAATCCACGCTAGGTGTGCCAAGCGCCGGATCAGGTGAGTTGACGTGCGATTGCGCACGCATGGATGTGGCTCCGACTGTTACCAGAGCCATCGACCCCAAGACAAATGTCACAGCGAATTTTTTTAGTGTCATTTTGGGCCTCGTCCCTAGAAGTCGAAGTCAAATCCGATAAATACGCTGCTACTCCAAACACCATTGGTCGGCAAAAGCGGAGGTAATCCAGAACCATCACCACTCAAAGGTACGATTCCGATGGACTTGCTTATGGAATACTCGTTATGCCACGCCACGCCGCCGCGGCTAAACATAATTGGGTAGTACCTGTAACCAACGGAATACGCTGTCACATCGCCAAAGTTGCCAGGTACGGCTCCTTCATTAACAAATGCTTGTTGTGTTACACCTATCTTCTCGAAGCGTCCGAAGAAAACAAGTTGTGGGTTTACGAAATACTGTCCCTCAATAAAACCACCATTAAACGTCGGTGCCTTTGCTCCTATCGGTAGGCCCGCCGTATCCGGTAGGCCCGTTCCGAGATATGCGCTGTCGTGGCCGTGCATGAAGTAGGGTAGCAACTCTAGATTCTTGAAATGAAGTTGGCCGGCAAAACCTACGCGATAAAAAGGTTCATTCCCCAGCGCGACGAGCGGAACAGGCCCGCCACCACCCGCAGACGTTGTCTGGTAATACGTCCCTCTCTGACCGACGTAGGCGTACGCTTGAAATTCTTCGTATCCCCAGCTTCCAGCGTTGAAGGACTTGGTGAAAGCCATGTATCCGTCGAAGCTTCGGTTTGACGGCAAACCACCCGGAAGGTTGGATTCTGTTAGATTCGTTCCGCCTTCATTACTGCTAAGTAGAGCGATGGAGTACCGCGTGGAGCTGTCTGCATTGTGCCCCATTAACTCCACTCCGATTTGGTTGTCGCCAATCCCGAAGTCGTTGATGCTCCCCGGAACATTGAAGTGATAGGTTTGATAGAAACCGCCGTTAGCGGAGAGGAACAGAAAACGCTTTTCGGAAATTAAATTGTCGAGTTCGAATCTCCCGAATTTAAAGTTGAGCCAGGAACTCCCTTTTATGTTGTCAAAACGTAGAAAGGCGCTCTCAAAGTGCCATACTGCGGTCGCGTCCGAGGAAGGGAGCAGTACGAAGGAGATGTTTTTATAGATTGTTCCAGCCGACCAAAGGTCCATTCCCGAAAGATCGAATGCCGCTTGTGTCACATTGCGTGAAATTATCGTAGACCCCGTCCCGCCACCAGGAATCGAATCCACAGGCTGATCACCCGTGCTCTCCCGATGCCAGTTCGGTGTAATACGGAAGGTGATGGGGAAGTACGAGGGGTTTTGCCAAATCAGTGAGTCGCGATCGTTCATCAACTGGTAGCCATTGTCTTGGAAGACCTTGCCGAAGTTATTCAGCTCCGGCCATGCCGTGTGGCATGCAGAACAAGGCAATCCATATTTCCGCGCGAACGCTGGAATCGCCATCACTTTGCGAGTCGGCAACGCACTCACCGCCCGGCAATCTCCAATCACAATCGCCAGCATCAGCAGCGCGCAGGTGACGACTGGACGTACCCAGGATTTCCGGGTTCGGTCCGCACCATTTGCAAACCACTTATACATACAGCCTCCTATTCAAGCTGTCAGAATGGTTGTAATTTGCATCGTTGAATTCGGAAAAAAGTGAGGAAGAGCAATTACGGGAGGTGAACTTGCGGTTCGAAAAAAACTCTTGCCGCCATTTGCAATGATGAAGCAATTCGCCGTTCTTAAGATGATCGAACAACTGCGCGCCCCTCAGATTCCCCAAAACGCCTAGAAAATACTCTTTCAGCAAACAGAACACAACACAAAAATTAACATTTCTTTACAATCCTACGGTCGGTCCTTACATACAGGAATTCCTGTCGTGGCGCTCCCACCGTACATCCGTCCCCACCCCCCAAGCCTTCGCAAAAGGGCACGCAAACGCCAACGTGCGCAGTACCGGGACGAGCCCTCGCTCAAAGAACATATCTATGGTTATTCGATGACGGGCAACAGGGTCAAACGGTGAACTTAATGGTTCGAGGTGTTGATCAATATCCGCAAGACTCGTGTGGAGCTAAATCTTCAATTCCAGGCCGATTTTCCGAAACTCACCCTCGGGAGCTTAGCGGAACTACACTCTGAACGACCTTCCCTTCGCTGGAGGCCACAGGGAATCGCAGCTCGACCACCAAACCTCCCTCGGGACTGTTCTCCGCTTTCACGCTTCCCCCATGGAGTCGCACGGCACGCTCGGTGATTGACAGCCCGAGACCGGATCCGCCCGCAGTCCTCTCACGAGCGTCCCCAACACGGTAAAAAGGAAGAAATATATCGACCAATGACTCGTCCGGAACTCCTTTGCCGTGATCCCGTACCCGAATGACCGCTGCTTCTCGACCCGACTTGAGCACGAGTTCCAGACTCACCTCCACGCTTGTGCCTTCCTCCGTGTGGCTGAGGGCATTACGAATCACGTTCTCGGCCGCTGCGCGCACCAATTGAGCATCTCCGGTAATCCCGCAAGAATCGCAGGACAAAATGCGGACCCTCCGATTTCGGCTCTGAGCCTCGTAATCCGCATCCGCAGCCACATCCCGCAGCATAGCCTGAAGGTCTAACGGCTCCCCCTCCAATACTTGGGCCCCGCTTTCCAACCTGGCGAGTTCCAACAGACTCCCAATTAGATGGTTTAACCGCTCCGATTCGAGGTCGATCCTGTCGAGTGCGTTGGAAAACTCCGGGCCGGCGTGCCTGCGGGCGAGACCTAGCGCCACGCACAACCGGGTAAGCGGAGACCTGAGCTCATGAGAAATGTCGGAAATTAAGCGGCGTTGCGATTTCAATAGCGATTCAATTTGTTCCGCCATGTGGTCGAAGTCGCGGCTCAGGTCCGCAAGTTCATCCTTGCGTCTTTCATCATAACCGCCCACTCGCGCCGAAAGGTTTCCGGTCGCCAGACGGTGCGTCGCGGTTCGCAAATGTCGTATTGGCGCAGTGATATAACGCGCCAGCCAGAAACACACCAGGCCGGCGATCAAAAGAATGGTTGTTCCACGCAGGATTTGAATTCCCAAGGGCGCCCGCAAAACGCTCGCCACCGATTGAAGCTTCATCCCGGTGACGAAAACGTAGCGCGTCCCTGTCGATCCAGTTGTTCTTCTCGCGACATATTTAATTCCGTGTGATACCAAAAACTCGGTCTCGTTGGCTTGCAGAGCTCTTTGCGCGATGGCATCAGCTTCGGAGGGAGTAGGCTGGGATAGGATTTCCTTGCCTTCATCGTCAAATAAATAAGCTTGCCAACTCAACGTCGTTTGCAGGGAGCTAAGGTAATCCGCCAGTGCTCCCATGCCGTGATCGTCCAGGACATCCGCGGCCCGAGCCGCCACAATGGGAATCAGCGTTCTGTCCGACTGCTCGGATCGATTTAGCGTAAACACGGACTGAGTAGTGACCACGGAATAAATCAGAGTGCCGCTCACCAGGACCATGGCTAGCCAGAAGGAAAGAAAGATCTTCAGAAATAGAGTTCGCATCTTTTGCTCTCAGCGTTTCTTAGGAGCACTCGGTATCGCATAAATGTAGCCTACGCTCCGCACGTTCCGTATGCGATTGCCTCCGTCAGGAACAGGCCCTAATTTCTTTCGGAGGTTGCTAATGTGCACGTCAATGCTGCGATCGATCGGCACGAGGTCGCGTCCCAGCACGTTTTTCACCAGCTCCTCTCGCGTAATTACCTGACCGGGTTTTCTCAGAAATGCAGCCAGAATGTCAAATTCCAGCGCGGTAAGATCTATTTCATGATTCCCGCGGCGCACCGTGCGTGCGCGAACTTCTAATTCCACGTCGCCCAAAACGATTCGGTCGGAGATCGGCGGCGAGCCCTGCATACTTCGTCGTAGAACCGCCTGAATACGTGCGACCAGCTCGCGGGGATTGAACGGCTTCGGAAGATAATCGTCAGCTCCAATTTCCAAGCCCACGATTCGGTCCACGTCCTCGCCGCGGGCAGTCAGCATAATGATGGGCAACCGCGACTTCGCCCGAATCTGCCGCAGCACTTCAAACCCTTGGATTCCGGGAAGCATCACATCCAGAATAACCAGGGAATATTGGCCGGAAAGGGAACGATCCACACCTTGCACGCCGTCGTAAACCGAATCCACCTGAAATCCTTCCGGGATCAGGTACTCGGCAACCAACTCGCACAGCTCGGCGTCATCATCCACCACCAGGATGCGTGGACCCCGCCATTCCGCGTTTTTTTCAATTTCAAACGGTTCAACCACTGGATTCGGCACTCGTTTATTCGCGTGAGTCCACGCGATTCCTGCCGTAATTTTACCTCATCGGGCCACAAACGGTTCGCCGGAACGCCCATCCATTCAAGCTACCCGCTAAACCTCGGTCCAATCGTCGCGGATCATTTGAACAAACTTTCAGATACAATAGCGCGGAATGAGGAAAACAGCGATAGGATGCCGAGGCCTTGCCGGAATTTCGGCGAAGGTTATGTTTTTAAGCCCAGCCGGCGGAAATATTTGACGATCCAATGACTCAATTATCCCAACACTCTTACTGGCGCGCCTTTTTCTTGTTTGTTTTGTTGGCGCTGGTTATGACGCAACCAAATCCTTCGCTGTTCGCCCTCCAGAAATCACCGAACTTGGAAGGCTTTGCGATTGACCTGAAAGCGACCGAGGAAGATGTCATCAAAGCTGTTCAAGCTGTCGTTGACGATCAGATCATTCACGGCACCTCGGTGTACTCGCGCGAAGACAACCTGACTGAAGCCGAGGCCGCGACATCATCCGCATACTATGGACCCTGGCAAGGCCCTGGCCATGTTTTCTATAAGGTTCGCCTCGGAGCACTTTCTCCGAAACATTTCAAGAACTCAAACGACATGGGCACCATTACCATTCGCTACGTGGTCCAAGCCGTTTCGGCCAATCGGACGCACATCCAGATCGACGCGGTGTTTGTTGAAGACGCCATGCACAAGGTACATCCTTCCGACACTACCGTCGAAACCAGCGAATTCGCCGAAATCAATTCGCACTTACTTCGGATTCATAGGGAAGAACAACAAACCGCGGAACTCGTAAGACAAAGACAAAAGGATGACGAAGCGCGCGCCGCATCCAAACTTCGCGATCAGGAACTTGCGCGTTTGAATTCCGCGGAATCTTCATTGCGAGACTTGCAGTCTCGCGTGCACGAACTGCGTCACGACATCGAAGTCAAAGTCAAGAATCCGAGCACCGAACTGAAAGCTGCCCCATTTCAGCGCAGCGCCAAACTCCAATCTTTGACGGAAGGCACGCAGGTTGTCATCGAGATCATCACGCCATATTGGTACGGCGTGGAAACCGATCAGGGACAGCGCGGATGGCTTCGGCAAGACCAGGTAGAACCGCTGCCGTGACAAAACTACCCTCGCTTAAACATTGTGCCGCGCCTTTTCTTTTCGCGTTCATGATGATTACCGGACATGCCTTCGCACAAACAAAACCTATTGAGCGGACTTTCTCCAATCCGGTTTCAGAAGTTCAGCAAGTGGTGGATGATCTTAAGCCATCAACCAGCGGCCGCCTCCCAATCTTGGAAGGCTTCGTCGATGTCGGTGACCAGCCTCTCAAAGGATACGAACACGGCTACTTTGTCTGCACTCTGCAGGTGCTCGCCGCTCCAAGCGGCGGAACTTCAGTTCGAGTTACCTCGAAGATCACTGCCTGGTACACCGACCCGGAGGGGCACTCGGGTTACCGCGAGCTCAGTTCCAACGGGCACGTGGAAACGGACCTGTTAGACCGTATCGAGGACGCTTTGGCACATAAAGCGGAGACCCATTCACCGGGTTCCACTATTCGTCTCCCTCAACCCGGACCGTTGTATGCGCCTTCTCCCGCTCCTCAACCGGGGTCCAATATACCCGCCACTCCCGCACCTGCCCCGAATACTAATTCTTCGCAACCCGATGGCAACTCAAGTTCATCGGCATCTGCACGCGGTGAATCATCGTCGACTGGAAACTCCCCCGCGACACCAAGCCGACCTGCCAAATCACCGTCAGTGGCGGCTGGCGCTGCTTCCGTGGAGAGCCTCGAATCCATACAGGCCCGCCGCATAGCGGCCGAAGAAAAGGCTCGTCAAGTAAGCGCAGATATAAAGGGTCTGGAGGAAATTCAAAAGAATCAGGTGCGACCCGTGGATTTGGTCGTTGTAAAAAAACCAGGGGTGGCGATCTTATCGAAGCCGGAAGAGGGCGCCCAAGTTTTGTTCACTGCGGATCAAGAAGACGAATTTCAAATCCTCGATCTCGAAGGTTCTTGGGTCCACGTGCAGATTTCCGGCGCCTCGCGCGGCTGGATGCGGCGCTCCCAGGTGGAAATGCCCTCAGGTTACAACGCAGCTGGAGTAAAAGCTGACGCCGCATCGCCGGCAAACGCGGATCTTTTCAAGGTCGCGCGAGAAGAAACCAATACCTTCAGCGGGAAGTGGGAGCCGTTGAACGGAAAAACAGTAAGGGTCGTGTGGATTGAGCCGGTGGCAGGATCTTCATCCAGCGCGGCAGAAAAGCGAAAGTTCGCGAAATACCTGCTGCTCAAGGCCTATAAAGATATGTCCGAATCCCAGCAAAAAGTCGACGGCGTTGTGATTGTCTTTGATTCCGCGGATGGCGGACAAATCGCCGCAACCATGGAAAACCTAAAAGCGTTGCAGGGCGGCTCAATTACTGACGCCGCATTTTGGCAAGCTTGCTCGCTCGATCCGCCCGAATCATTTCAACCTTCCGCGAAATCTTAATCGAACTATTCGTGCCGGCGTTTCAGTCTGAACCTCTCCCGCGCAAGGATCGAGCGGTACTCTCACATTCGTAAGGAAGCGAACCGTCGCGCGGTGGATACTCTCTCAAGAGCTGATTTTGAGCCTGGTGTGCCACAAAATTGGGCACAGTTCTTCTTCTCGGAAAAGTCCGACGAGGCTAAGTTATTGAAAATAGCTGGTGAGCCGGGCAGGACTCGAACCTGCAACCCGCTGATTAAGAGTCAGCTGCTCTACCATTGAGCTACCGGCCCATCAAAAACAAAACTGCTACGGCTCACAACTAGATAGCCTACAGTTAATTACGTCCTACCGCAACTGAGTCCAACTTCTCAGACTGAGTCCAACACGACGATTCACTTGCTAGACGCTCAACGGTTTGCCGAGCGAAATCCTCAGAGAAATGAGTATAGTCACTCGTCGTTCGCAAACTGGAATGACCGACCTGAGCTTTCGTAAAATCTCCCGGTACGTTGTTCGTCTGCAAATGGCTGACGCGCCCGTGTCTAAAAGCGTGCAGTCCTCCACGGGGGATCTTAAGACGGTCACAAAGCGGGTGCAGTACCTCGCTTAGTACATTACTGGTATCAAGCGGTGCGCCGCTTCTACTTTGAAAAACACGGCCAGAAGTCCGACAGCCAAGATGCGCTTTAAGCATTTCGATCGTGCCTGAATCAATCCATACGTCTCGATAGCCCTTGCGAGTCTTGGTAGTAACTTCGAGACCGCGCCAAACCGAACGACGAACTCGGACCACGCCTCGATTCAAATCTAAATCTTCGACGTGAAGTCCAAATAATTCGCCCGCTCGAAGCCCGCTCAATCCGGCAAGATGAAACAGCAATTTATACTGACCGTCTGCCACTTCAACAAGTTGCCGGAATTCAGTTTGTGTGAACCATCTTTGCTCATCCTGGCAAATCATCGGAAGTATTGGATACCACTTTCGAGGTTGTTCGTCGTTTTGTTGAGCGTGCCAGTTCATAATCGCCCGAAACAGCTTAAACATATTGTGGATCGTCTTTGGTTCTAGCTTCATCTTGCCGATCCAGTCATTGACGACGCCCGTTTTTATATCTTCCAAAGCCATTCCACCGAAAAACGGACGAAGATGTTTAGTGATAAGTTTCGGCCCCGAATAGCGGCTGCTTTCCTTCAACTGCGGTAGCCGTTTCAACTCCCACAAATCGGCTACTTCGTTGAATGTCATAGCAGGCTTCAGCGATCGCTCGAAATGCTCAGGAGTATTGACGAATTGATCCGCAAGTATAGTTTTAAGTTTCATTTTCGCTTGCGGCTTGGTCAGTTCGTTTTTCATTCCGAGCACTACAGCTTTGCGCGTGCGATTTGTTTGGCCTAGCACATCAACATAAAAACGTCCAATCCATCTGTCATTTCTCGAAAAGACTTGACCCGATTGACCTGACCGCTTCGACATATATTTCCTTCCTTTTTGTCGAAACGGCTTCGCGGGCGAGATAATATCAGTTGCTTTAACCTGAGACAACGAATCAACGGGTTTAGTTCTAGATACAACAAGAGACGGTACGCCGGAATCGTCAAATGAAGAAGACACGGTGAACCTCGTAAGGTTCTCGTGTCCTACTCTGTAGGCAGGACTTGTGCCACTAAGTCAGAGCTTTCAGCGGAGCGGCCTAGCGTCAATCCTTGTATAACCCGCAATCCTGAAAGATGGTGGCTACGCTAAGCAAGTGTGGACATCAAGCTTTTGTGTGAGGATTCCTACCGCACTCGCGTCAGTAGGTCACAAAAGCTTCTCAGTAAGCCAATTATATCATCTGCGTCAAGATCGAAGCGGCTGTTACCCGATCATTGTCTGGACGGTTGAGGAAGTTCTTGGTTTAGCTGTGAGGAAGAAAGAATGGCGGCTTGAAAGAATCGGGGATCACCCGTGATCGTAAAGCGTAAAGTCTATATCGAGCCAAACGATGTGAAATGTTCTACCGTCCCGAAATCCAACCATAGGTGCTTTGTGCCAGAAACGGAAGGCAATCAGTTTAACGTCAGGGGTAATAAACGCTGGTATGGGCTCTTTAATTATGCCTTGGGGTAGAGCTTCTGTACCTCCTTTTTTCCCCGCATTTCTCAATTCTAGCCAAGTGCTTCGACTCAGTAGATATAATTTATCTGCGAACGAGGCCTTCTGCTCTGCGTTACATCTTGTTATGCAATATTTTGGAACAATAAAGCGTAAGCAAAAGGAAGGTGGTTCCCGGTCATTATTTGATGGCAGTTGCGATGGAGCAGCAATTCTCTTACCGCTAGTGGGTTGAGGATTGCGAAATGTCACTTGGCTAATTGAGTTTTGAAATAATCTCTCATCAGATCGTGGGTGATAGTTGCACCTTGCGCGGTACTCGACCAGGGCGGTTCTTCATGGGTAATGTCACGGAGTTTTAGAGCAGAAAACTGACCGTACACCGAATATACTTCCGTTAACAAGGCGTGCACATCCGGAGTGTACTTATCAACATCAAACTCTCCCTCGATCTTCACAGGTCCAGCGCCAAACTGTTTTAGTGCATGGTACAACTCTGGCACGACGGGGCCATGTCGCCATGCTCGAATCGATTCGGGGAACAACGGTTCGTCAAATAGAGCTAAGTGAAAGCCTTGAGCGTAATACACAAGCTTTTGAATCTTTAGATTTGAAAGAGAATCGCCCGCATCTTCATCCACTAGGGCTAGGAAGTAGCGGGCCACATCGAAACAGCTAAGCATGCTTCACTCCGGTTGTGCAGTACCTATCTAATTGTGATGTGCGATACGCTTTCCATCGCTGGTCTGCCTGTATTCTTCAATGCGGAATCGTCGCACTACTGCTTTTCGATATTTCTGCCAAAGTAGCGCGATCACGAATGCAACTAGCGCAACGCCAAGATAAGCCAACACTGCTGTATAGTCACCCATTTTTATCTATCTCTTAACTTCTCTAAGAGCATTCCCATCCCTAACAGAACCAAACAAACACAGCCAACAAAAACTATAAACACAAATGAGATTGTCCCATTTCGGGCGAACTCAAGTGGGTAGAATATAAGCACCAAAACCGCCGCTTCCCGAAAGAAATCGCCAAACATCTCTCCGATGTCTTTAGTTTTCTTGGCTGCCAACTAGTCCTCTTGTTTAGAAGTTTATCTAGTAGCACGGGTTGTACCTCATCCATTACTTGCTTGTAAAGGTCTTTGAAATCAAGTAGGCCTCCGTCTGTTAGACGTGTCAATGGAACAATGGTTTACGGTAACAGTTATGGTACTACTCAACAAACCGAGCCCCCTGCCTATTAGATGGTCCGACTTCTCGTCACTGAGAAAGTCGCAAGAGTTTTTGGGCTAGGTCGGGCGTGAACCCAGCCCACACCCTTTATTGCTTAAGAATTAGAGTTTGATATGATCGGCGCATGGACAGGCCAAATCCACGTATGCCAATCGCGGCTACAGGCTGTTGTGCGCTGTTCGCTCTGGCGGCGTTGGTTGCTCGTCTGACTCATCACATCTCGCTTACCTTTTATTGTGGTTTTGGCTTCTTCGCGGTCGTCATGTTCGTTTTGTTTTTGAATTGGCGAAGCCCAGATACTTAAACTGAACTAATCTCTATTGTCGTGAGCAGCAAAGGCGGGCATGACTAAATTCGGCCTATTCGATGGTAAGAAATCCGAGCCTGTAGAAGTTTGGAAAGGTGACTATATGAACCTTGCAAAGGGTTACGTCACCATATACAAAAGAAATCCCATTCCATCCACAAAAGATATTGCGATCATAGTGATGCGGCTGCGCTCCGGCTTCTCCGTACGCGAAATTGATTAAACAGAAACACCTGGATAAAACCTCACGGCAGTCTGGCCTAGCACTCTAAAAATGATCAATTTTGCCAATTTAAACGATAATTTCCTGATAATTCTCATTTTCCCTCGACGAGCGTACGCTACCGTACTTTATTCTTGATTTACTCCAACCTTCTTATGTACGCTGGGGGCGTCCCCGGCGGTCTGCCGCATAGCCTTGCATATCGGAGACTTTATGGACTGGCGCAACCTCTACCTCGCGGCTCTCCTCGAAACGGATACTAAGCACCTTCGCCAAAATGTCCTACTGGCCGAAGACGCGATCCGACAACAAATGAAATCACCTAACGGGAAGTTATCCCAAGAAGAACTGTTAGAGATGCAGGACGCGTTGAATGGCTTACAAGTCCTGCGGCGTGAGTTTAAAGATTCTTCGTCGGGATCGTCCGAATCTTTCGCTTAGGACCATACGCAGTACGTGTTTCAGGGCTATCTGGCAACTCTGCTAAACGAATATCGAACATTCCCTTAATATTGAATACGTTTTATTGCTCTTCCACTAAGGAAATAAGTCGCCTGTTTTGCAAGCGGCTCCCGTTGGCTTGTTATTGATGATTTTGGCTATTTTGTCTTTGCTTTAATGCTTTAGCCTGACTCGACGAGTCAAGCTTAGCCGGACGCACTTTGTTATGCGCCTGACCATTGAATCGGACTCCGAATTCGAGACCGTTCGCAAGTTTTATATCGCGGCTATGGTCGTACTTATCTTTCTTAGACATTTTCCCTCCTTCGGCCTTCGCCAGATTTCTAATCCCTTTACTTTTATTCTTTTCCGAATTTCGCCCGCCATTCGGTTAGAGCGCGATCAGTGGCAGCATGATCAATTCTGCCGTCCGATCGATGGATCGTTTCAGGGGGCGCCATTGCTTCTATTCGTTTCCTGTTTTCAGCGGCCCTGTTTATGAAATCCTGAATCGTCGTGGAGGGTTTGCATTCTTCCCTCGTGAGAACAACATCGTTGGTAAATGGAATGTGTTCACCAGGGCGCCACTTTTTCTCTGGCACGGGGCGAGACTCCAGCAAATTTAATGCATCACACGCTGCGAAAGCGGCGCTCCAGATGTGCGGAGAGATCCACTGGTCTACGGGAATATTTTCGGAATGAAGCCATCGCTTCAATTGATCTTTGTTCGAATCGATGTTCCAGAACCGTTCTTGTTTAGCATTAACGATTTTAAGATAGCCGTCATAAGCGGCATTCACAGCTGTAAGTACCTCAGGTGCAATCGACATAATTTCTCCTTTTTCCCTTACCTATTAAGTGCGGCATTGACGGCTGCGGAACCATATTTCTTCGTCAACGCACGCAACTCTATTGCAGGCAATGCCATAATTCGCTCGCGTGTATATTCCGCCGGCAGGCTCAGAACAAAATCCCTGCCAGTTAAAATCCTTTTCAACTGAACTGAAGATAACCGGGATTCACCAATCAGGCTCGGTCGCGTCGGCTCCGTTTCCTTTCTTACGGCTTTAGGCGCTGGCTGCGCGGCTGGCACGATATTCTTACTTACCGTTGCGAGTTTGTGCCCAATAGCCAAAACAGAGGCTTCTAAATTTGGCAAATCTACGATGCATAGGTTTTCGTCTAGATAGCTCCGTAAGATTTGCTCGTTTGCTTCACAGCTAAGGTCCGGATGATTCTTGAAGAATTGATAAAATACGTGCGCTTCAACTGCTTCTTGTTTCATTTCTTTTACTGTTTTTGACATTCCTGCTCCTTTATTTGCTTCATTCATTGGTTCAATGAATTTTTCTAGGACTCTTGAAACCAACATTACCCCGAACCCTCTCGGGCATTATGATTTCAATCTCGCAGGCGCGGACTTTTCCGTTCGCCGTTTTGACTTTGTGCCAGATGAAGCTTCCTACGGTCGGTTTTCCAAAAGTGATGATGTCGGTCGTTTGAAAGTAAAGCTGACAACCGCATTCGCGTTGACAGAATCCCCAGCCATCTTTTCGAGAAACTATTTCACTCGTTTCATGCTCAACGATCGGAAGTGGATCTACTTCAAATGTGACATCGCAAATACGATCGTTTCGAATTCCGAAAGCGCACGGTGTGCCGTCAACGATCTGACAATAATGGCCGTTCAGTCTGACCGCCTCGGCTGGAGTGTCACGGATTTTCAAAATCCAACTTCTATTTCCATCCGTTACAAGGAAAATATTTGAGGCAATATGATTTTGTATGTAGCCTTGCGACTTCATAAATAAAGCTCCTAAATACAGCGTCCGACCCGAATACCTGAAGCGGAGGCGAATCGGGTCGGAGCATTCCGCGCAATTTGCAGCGGAAAATTAAACAGCGATCTTCTGGAAAAAAAATCTTAGATTTGCTCCGAAGACTAAATACTTATGCCTAGTAAGACCGTGCCCCTGGGCGGGGTGGGGTACGGCTGGGTACGGCGGTACTTCGTACGACCAAAAATGAATTTGCCAGCCTAATCGGTAGCGGCGAGACTACCCGCGGGGTGCTGGGCTAGGGGCATCAAAACTCCAAAGCAATCCCTAAAAATTCTGGCTAACCGAAGGCGCCGAGTGACAGAAGAAAGCTAATCACAAGGTGGAGCGAATGAAGTTCACCTCAATTTCTAGCCGTCAATCAGAGCTAGTTGACTCATCGGTTTGTTGCAAAACAATTGTAGCTTTCCGCCGGCGCTCCTCTTCCTTTTGACGGCGAGCCATCGCAACCGAAATCGCATTGTAGTCCCCGCTTTCAACTTCTTGCTGACGGATGGCTCGATATATCCTGTCTTCTCGCTGATCTGAAGTTTCATTCTTTCGATAAAATGGAATGCCAAGGTCTAGACAATTTTCAAACGCGATTTGTAGCTGTCGTTGGTCTGGCGGCAAGGCGTTAATTTCATCCATCGTTAGCTTAGTGCCAGTCAAATCAACAACCTTATCGAGCAGGGCTTGTTCTTCGCTTTCCATCACATCCTCTCTACATAACCGTTGCTTCGTGAAGGACTTTCGGCCGGTCAGTTTGCGGAATTGTTCGGCGTCCAAGTCATTGGCTGCTATTTCGACATTTTCTTCATTCTGATCCATTGCTCCTCCAAAATGTACTTGACAAATAACCCAACGGTTCGGTAAGATCACGTAGTGAATAAGAAGATGCTTTCGGAAGTCATGCGTTACCTTGGAAGTAAGACTTCAAAGGCTAAAGCCGCCAGCGCTCGTGAGAACGGAATGAAAGGCGGTCGTCCGAAAGGGAGCAAGAACCGATGAAAATCGCACTTTATGCTCGGGTATCAACATCGGATAAAGGCCAAGATCCCGAAATGCAACTTCGGGAGCTTCGTGAATACTGCGAACGCCGCAAACTCGATATCGCTGGCGAGTACATAGACAACGGCATTAGCGGTAGTAAGGAATCACGGCCAGAATTGAATCGCCTGATGGCCGATGCCAATCGACGGAAGTTCGACGCTGTCCTGGTCTGGAAGTTCGACCGTTTCGCTCGGTCAACATCCCACTTGCTCAAAGCCTTAGAGACGTTTCAAAGCCTCAAAATCGACTTCGTAAGTCTGACCGAAGGCATTGACACTTCGACACCGGTCGGAGCGATGGTCTTTACGATCCTAGGCGCGGTCGGCCAGATGGAACGTGAACTGATTCGTGAGCGAATCCGTGCCGGCGTGCGTAATGCTCGGGCAAAGGGCAAGAGACTTGGTCGGCCAAGGGTTCAAGTCAACGCCTCCCTCGTAGCCTCACTTCGGGCTGCTGGTCAATCCTATCGGGCCGTCGCGTCCGCTCTTGGCGTGTCAGTCGGCTCAATTCACGCCGCTGTTCAACAATCGTCTTAAATCCCCGTCCGTAACCTACTGATTGCAAGGCTCTGTTTTTATCGTGCAGAGCCTTCAACAAACATCTGATTCTTGAACAAACCCTTCCGTTGGGTTTTCTTCTTCGGCCGTCTGGATCGTGCATTAGAGTGCCTGCCACTCGCATCTGAGGTCGGAATAAGGCGATTTCTCCGTCGGTAGGTCTTCAACTGTCAGAAAGTCACACGAAACGTCCTAAAAGCCTAGAAACAGGAAATTTAACAGTCCGTGACTGTCAAAATAGGAATTGGCGTTTCAAATCAAGATTCCTAGGAAATTGCCTGGCAGGTCAACTAAACGCTGGATGCCAAACTGGGTAATTCCAGAATCACGATTAGGGACGCGATACAAACTCTTCAAGCCACGTGCCCTGTATGAAATCTCTCCCTATAGGGAGAGAGATTTCCATACACCTTGGGAAAAATTAAAGGTGTATGGAACAATTCATACAACTTAATCACAAGATTCTGCGTGGCTTAACTGTAGGTGTATGGAGCATGGTTTTTGACCCATACACCCTCCAGAAACTGGTCCAGGTGTATGGAACACTTCATACAGCCTGCGCCGTCGCAGAATGGTCCAGATTGACGCCATTTGGGCATTCGGTAACAGCACCCGCGATCCTAATGCCGTCCTTACCGTCGAGCAGCCGCTTCTCGTCCTTTAGGATCTTGATCGCGGCGTATATTTCGTTCCGATCGCCCCCGATAGATTTGGCAATGCTGTTCCCCGAAGATGGGCCGTTCAAGGCGACATGGCTTACGATCGCCTCTCTGAGTTCAGAATTCCGATCTAGACCGCTTCGGACGATACTGTAACTGACCCGTCCGGTCTTGGCTTTCATTTCTAGTTCAGACGGAAATCGCAGCAATAGTTCAATCATGGAGTCTTCACCGTCTCGAGTCTTAAAGCCTTCGATCTTGACTCCCAATCGGGCGATCTTCTCGACAAATAAGGCCCCTCCGACTCCGCCGGGAATTGCGGTGGCGCCCCGATATTTTCCGCTTTTACCTCTGCCCGCCTTCGGAACGTGGTGAATGATTAAGACGGCGACCGCTCCTGCATCAATCAAGCTGTTAACCTCTTGCGCGAATTCGGTCATGTCATCCGTATCATTCTCTTTCTTGCCCGGATGAAAGTCCTGCATCGAGTCTATGATGATGAAAGGTTGAACGGTACGGCATAGACTCGTAAGTTCTGGATCCGAGATCGCAGGTGCCGGCGTACTCGTAAAGCGGCCTAGTAATCTGACATTGTTAGCGTTCCTGAGGTTTCCGACAAGGTATCGTCTGAGTGAAATCGTGCCTTTACTATTTTCGCGGTCCAATACCAGCACGGGATGTTTTTGCGCGGCTCTATTGACGAACACTCCGCCTTGGCTAATCGCGTCCGCAATGAAGTAAGTCATATAGGATTTAAACGAGCCAAAATCACCGGTCATCATTGTGGTTTCGCCTTTTACAATCAGACCAGGGAGTATCCATTCCATCGGAGTATCGGGTATATCAGAGAAAGGCGTTGCCCTGTCCCACAACGGAATTTGCGACGCTTTTGGGTTGGGGGCATTAGCAATGCTCGTTTCGCCAAGATGATGCTCTGCCCGAGCGATTGCTTTGCTGATCGTCAACTTGCGAAAGTCGGCTTCCCTATTTCCCCATTTTTCCCGAAACAACGAGGAAGCTGCATAGTCGTTGTAGATCGCATCTGCATTATTTCCATGCTTGATCGCGAGAAGAGTACACAGCGCCAAATCCGCCTCACTGTGTGACGGATACTCAAGCGAGTTTCCAAACGCGTCCTCGATTACAAACGGATTACTGGCACTAATCTTTCCATGCATTAACAATTCTAATTTGCTGGTAATGACCGAACCTGTTCTGTTGATTTTCGTGCTTTCTGAAGAACTATCGGCCGTATTGAGAGACGTCTGAGATGTATGAGATGTCTTCGCTGGAAACTGGACTTTTAATGACTGACACATTTTGTAAACTTCGGTCAGATCCCGCGTTTCAATCGGACACGAGCCTTCGAATATGGCATCTCCGGTGACAGTGAAATATCGAGCGCGATCGAAGACTTCTATTTTGACCTTATTACCTACTCCAATAGAAGGGTCGAGGTTAAAGACGCGTTCATCGCCGGGCAACTTCCCGATAACCCAAATACGAACACCGGTCTTACTCGGCGTGATTTCTGTATAAGACTCCAAACAATCGACGATCTTGTCAGCCCACGGTGCCAGCTCACCAGTTTTCTGATTTCGACATCCGTCCAGGTCAAATCCCACGATGCCGGTTTCAGTTGCCTTTCCGTGGATTACAAAGCCGACGCCTTGCGTTTCATCAATTCGAGTGCAACTTACGGCGGTCTGAAAATCCGTCCAAGTCGCCGGGTCCGTTGAACTCGCATGATTTGAAGTGCCGGGAATGAACGGTTCTTTCGTGTCCTTTCCATCCTTATTCACTGCCTTCCAAGATACCCAGTTAGGGATTGCCTTTAGCAAACCTGGAACTTCTGAGAGAACTGTGCTGGCGTTCACTTAACACCGCCGGTGACGATCTCTACTTCGATCGCCGATGCAAGTTCACCCTCTAGAATCGGAGCTACATCGAACAACACTTCGGCTCCGACAAACGGAACGCCTGAAGAGATCTTGCTAGCGTGTAGATAATACTTCGCCGGAACGCTGTTCTTGCTCGGCACAACAATAAAGCCAAATCCACGAGATGCAATCCACGTACGAATGAATCCACTTTGCTTTTCCATAATGACGCCTCTTTATTTTTATTTGTGTTGCTACTCTAGATTTATAGATCCTAACGATTATGAAACTTAAAAAATCGACTGACCCGAACTAGAAAGGCCCGTATTCTTCTTCGCCGTAACTCCCAAATCGTAGTCCGAAATATTCCTGCTCGTTCAACGGCGCCGAATTCCCATCCATCCCAAATAAACTCGTTCTCGGTCTGCGGAAACTGCCCGCTTAAACCTATTTCATAACCGGTCCAAAAAGAATTCCTGTCGTTTGATTCCATGACTAACCTCGGCTCTTAGCCGTCGTTTTTCTCCTCGTCTCAGAATTGGTCTGCCGATTGAGTGCCCGCCTAACTATTCATTGCGTCGCTGAAAGCTATTTGCGAATTACAGAAATCTGCAAACTCCCGTCGTCTAACTTTTCCAGTAGCTCCTTAATAATTTTGGGGTTTTTCAAAGAAACCGGCACGGGATCACACCGATTCACCAAATCTTTTATCGAATTGAGAACTTTTAATGAGTACAAAGCCTGCTGATTGTCTAATGGGCGGATCTGGCGCAATGCTTGAGAAAGCCGCGTCGGAGGAATCCCGACGATCGCGCAGAAGCTATCCGCAGTCAGCCCTTCGAGATCTTTCATCGCCTGATTGATTTGTGATTCAGCCGATAAAGTCAACTTAGCCTCCTTCAAAATATTTCCCTGCCATAATTCAAGACCTTAAAAAATACTGTTCGTTTTTTGCTCCAACAATTTGATTTCGGATTTCCGGAATTTCTCGCCCCGGAAAGGGGTAGGCGCCAGTTGCCCGGCGCCCAGCGAGAGGGTTAGATCATCGGCGTTTCCGGACACCGAAGAATAAGGAAGAGGTCTTTCTTTCTCTCCTCACTAGTCCACGCGTTTTTATGTCATGCATTTTGTAAAGTACGGTCGGGTAAAAGTTTAGCTCGTATTTTTGGAGCTAAAATTTTCGTGAAATTGACCCAAAAAACAGATTATGTTGTCAAAAACAGGGCATTTTTCTTTCAGTTGATACAGCGTATCAAAAACTTTGTTGGAACTCTTTTGTTCTCAGTGAAAGTTTTTCGCGTCAATTACTCGGTTTAGTGGAAGGCGAGATTTCCCGGGGTGCGGAATACAGAATTTGAGCGGCGGCGGTTTCCGAAGAAAGCGAAATCGCCCGGACTTTGGAAAGACGAACGCGGCAGACTTCAAGGGCTTGCATGGAAGGATTGAATTAAGTGTAGCAGATGGTTATAAGACGAATGGTGTATAAGCTACGCAAAATGGAGGAGGCCTGTGGAAAAGAAGGGGATGAGCATTCCAACCGCCACCGTCTTGTTACTCGTAACCTTTTTCACAGTCCCTATGGTGCTGTCGATTTTTGGTCTGCTCGCAGTTCCTACAAGCATGCGACACCCTGGTACTCGGGCATTTGTCTCTGTCGGCCTCTTGGTGGCTGGTTACTCTTATTATTGCCTTTGCGAAAAGCTCCCTAAATTGTTTTTAGGTATCAGTACGCTGGTAGTCTCAGTGGGCCTGACGTGGTATCAAATTGGGAAGTTCGCGAACCCTGGAGTCGGGGACGTGGGCGACCGTTGGATATTCTTAGGCGCGGGGGTCGCGCTCATGGCGCACAGTATGAAGCAAATAAAGAACGCAGTAAGCGGAAAGGACGTGGAAGTTATCTGAATGAGAGACTGAGTTCAGTAATCTTCGGGGAGGAAAAAACCACGGGGATAGGATAAAGTCCGGCTGCCATGCTGACATTCCTAAATATCATGTTGTTAATTTTAAACGCGGCTTTCATTGGCATCGGAATCTACCTATCCTCTTATCTAAAAACAAAAGGCGAGCACTTAGCAACCAAAGAAGACTTTGATCAATTGCGAGCTCAAACCGCAGTCCTAACGCAGACTACAAGGGAAATTGAAGCCAAGATTTCGAACGAAGCATGGAACCGGCAACGTCATTGGGAGATGAAACGTGATGCGATTTTTGCGGCCATCCAAGCGGTGCTCAAAGCGGATGATGCATTAGAATCGGTGGCGCGAGGATTGAGACTTGAAAGCGTAGCGGACGACCCGGAGCTCATGGCCAGCACAGTCAGTGAACGATGTAGAAAATGCATCAGCATAATCGATGCTGTCAAATCAAAACGAGTTCTCGCTTTGATTGTCTGTGGCCGAGATTTGGATGGAGCACTCTGCGATGTTTACGAAGGGTTAAGACTTGCTGCAACTGAGCTAGGTGATTGTAACGTGAAAGGCTATGAAGAACTGGCTCCAGTATTAAGGAAGAATTTTGCTAGGGCAATGTCATTTGCAAGGCGTGAACTTGGGATCGGATGGTTTACACCTCAATCCACTGAATCTTCGGCAGCTCCAACCCCTGCGAAACCAAACCCTGAAGCAAAGTAGTCAATCCGTCGCAAAGATCGTCGTGTGATTCCACCCCAAGATTGAAAATCTGCCCGAGGAGTTCCTCGCAACCGGTTCTCGGAAATAAGACGGTTCCGTTTTTGATGTACGGCGCAACCACCTCAATCTGCTTCGCTTGTCGGTCGTTGGTTTGATCGGAACAACCGGAAGCATTGATCGCTCCATCTCTTGAATCGCGGCTTTCTGATAGCCCACATCTTCGACGAAAAAGAGATTCGCGCCTTTCAGCTCGCCTGGAATGTTTCTCACTCGCTGAAGAAAATTATGGAACGTGACGTGCGCTCTACCATGATCTCGTCGTAGAGCTTGCCGATGTAATGGCGGTCGAGGTGTAAACAGTGTTTGTCGAGGCGCTCTTGAATTTCGTGCCGCGAGATAGCGTGGTCGATAGCAATAAGGCTTCGAATCTTCGTTTCATAGAACTGTTTTTGCTCGTGGGCGATGCTTGGCATAACAGTGGGGGGTATCGGGAGAGCTTAGCTTATTGCATTGTAGGCAACCTTCAAGCCGCAAATACCTATCAAATAGAATGGAGGTGTCCGATGGGTTTCTTTAAGAAACTGAAGGACGGATGGGGAATGCAGCCTATAAAGTCCGAATCGGATAGTGCGCCAGTGATTGACGTTCACGAGACGTTTCGCGTGAACGATGCCGGCGACATCTCGGGCGGACACACAACAATAACCACGCGTGAAGACAACCGAACCTATGAACCGCAACACGTATCTTGGGAGCAGTCTGAACCGCAAAGAACACCGGAACCTGAACCCTACTTCAAGTGGAACCAGGACGAAAACAAGTAAGTACCAGTGATGAAGGGGCGTGTTAAGTTGACGCCCCTTCATCCTTTTTTAGGATCTGGATAATTCTTTCAGAAGTGCCGCAATTTTCTTCACATCTTGCGCTTCATAAACAAGTTTATCCTTACCTTGAGATGTTGAAGTTTCTTTAAAGCTTCCGTTTCTCCGTCTTTAATCTCTTCTAGTTTTTTCAGGATGTCTTTGGGATCTACGGCGGGCGCGAAATACTGTGGTCAACGGCAAGCAGGCTGCGTATTTTGGCTTTATAGAACTGCGTAGGTTCGCGGGAAATAGATGGCATGAGATGGAACAAATAGTGGGGATTAGTTTGATTATAGTTACTTGATCAGAGTCGCTACGGTGGTGGTATATTGATCCGGTTTCTTATTCGTTCCCGAAGGAGGACATCAGATGTCCGAAAAGACCAAAAAGACAGCTAACAGCGAGGGAAAAATTGCATCAACCCGTGCTGTATTAAGAGAAGAAAAGGTCAGAGGGGGACAATCGAAAACCTGGGGCTGGACGACTGACCCGATGTACTTAATTGGTGACGGCGGCGCGCAAATTTATAAGCTCGATACGCTGCGGTTTACGATCTTGGATGACGGAAGCACCCAATACACGCTGTCGTGGAACGCCACATCTCTCGGTTGGCAGTCGATGGCCGCTCAAGGATCTGTAACACCACATGTTGTGATAGAACTTCAAAATGCTGCGGGAGGTGTACTGGACACATGGGACTGCGGCAGCCAAGACTGGCCGTGCGGAGCGCGGCCGATCGTGTACACCAAGGCGAATGGATTGGCAGGCATGATCAATTTAGCTGTTATCATAGACTTGAACATCGGCGGGGCTGGCTGGGTGGGTTGTTAATGTCTTTAAATCGCCGCATTGTCGTTCCCTCCGAGACTGAGAACGCTAGTTGTGTGTTATATCCTTCAATAGGTCCGTAATTCTCTTCAAATCCACCGCTTCGAAGATCTCGCGAACGGCTTTTTAGAATTAGATAGCTTGACCAGCAAATTCGAAATGTCGTTTTGTGAGACAGTTACTAGCAGTCGATTGATTCGTGAAGCGGCGGCACGTCAAGCGGAAAAGTACGGACAAAGCGATAAACTCGGGAACAATATGGCTACCATATGGTCTTGGGACATCCGCGATGGAATCATCTACGGTTTGCAAGCATACTCAATTGAGACACTGGTCGCTAGGGCGGCCAGACGTTAGCCATGTTTCGAAAGATCCTTCAGTAAATCACTAATCCTCTTAAAATCCTCAGCCTCGCAAATTACTTCGATCTTTAACTTGGCGTGTTGAAGCTTTCGGAGTTCGGTCGGGTCGGTGAGGTTTTCGAGCTTCTTGAGGATCTCCTTATGGGGAATGGCCGGCGCGACTTTGATGGTATAGCGCTCTATCATAAGTTCAGGTAGGTGAGCTCTCCACAATACCGTTCTCCGAGCGGGGCATCCTATCGAATCGGCACTTTCGTGTACGTCCAAAGTAAAACTTGTCCGTTGTCGTAGACGCAAGGAGGAATTCGTCCGGACCGTGGCAGACGTAATCGTTTATGGTTGAAAAAAAATTGCGCACAGTCGCAGCCCTGAGCAACGTCCAGGCGTCCCGACTCACCCTGTCCAAGGATTAGTGTTTTACTCAACAACCTCCGGCAGTCCGGTGTTGCCGACGCGGACTAAAACGGTGAAGGAGGAACGTAAGGCAATGTCCGAGCGAACAGCCACAAAAGGAAGAGTACGAGAGGTACGTGAACGATGAACTGCAACACAGAGTATCCGACCAATTCTCTAGCTCGGACGTTCAACAACCCTAAGACCGGCAACATCCAGAAGGGGTTTATTAGATTTGGGAGCGCCTCGGCTGCGTTATAGATCTGTACCACCCAACCCAAGTTCACATGGAGTTGGTTAGCAGCGTCAAGAACGTAGGGTGCCTCGATTAGCCACTTGCCTCCGCCTGAGGGCACAAAGAATCCCAACACCATCGAATAAACTGAAACCATCACCGGATAGGTCCCTTGGGTAGAGACTCGGACAAAGAATCGAGACAGTTCGGCCGATATCGGCGATTTCGTCATTAAACCAAAAATACCGGCATAGAAGGGAAATTGTATTAGCACGCCCGCAGTGGCGGGAATCGAAGCGGTAACCGCTTTGATGAAAGCACGTGGCGTCCAGTGAAGAAGCATGCCCAGCATGATGAAAAGAAAATTGTAGGTGTTGAGGTCGAGTGCGGCCAGGAGTCCCTTTGTAAAAAACACTCGTGCGAGGTAGCCGAATCCTATCGCGCAAATCAAAATGGTCAGAATTCCCCTATATTCGAGCCACTCTCCAGGCGTACGGGTCTCTTTAAGCTCGATTGCCGGCTGTTCAATTTTCATCCCGAAAGATTGGGCAACTTTAAGATGTTCATCGGTGGGGGCTGAGAAGTACGCCACCAAAATGGTCGCTGCAATCAGAACAACGGTTGTAACCAAGCTTTGCCACGTAAAAATAGTGCTGGTAAGGGGAATAATGCCACTGAGCTTAAAAAGAGCGGGTGGAATCGACTCACGAGTGGCCATCAAGAGAGCAGCCGACGAAGAAAGCCCCAGAGCCCAAACACTTCCGGCGCCTAAATACGCTGCGGCTCCAGCAGCGCGATAGTCCACGCGCATTCTTTGCGTTATCTCTCGGACAAGAAGTCCACTGAAGACTAGGCTAAATCCCCAACTTACAAGGGCACTCACAGACGCGAAGAATGCGACGAACGCTACGGCACCGCGGGGAGTCCTCGGAATCTCGGCGAGTCGGCGAATGATACCCGCGACTGGCGGCGACACTGCGACGACGTAGCCTCCGACAATCACCATCGCCATCTGCAGAGTGAATGGAATTAATTGCCAGAATCCGTCGCCAAAGTCCGTTACGAGTTCTACCGCTGTACTTCCAAGAATGAGGCCAGCCGCAAAAACCACGATGATGGCAATGAAGGCAAAAACAAGAGCGTCGGGAAACCACTTCTCCGATAGGTCTGCCAGAGTGATCCCAAACTGGGCAAACGCGCTCGCTTGACTTTGGTCAAATTTCGAGGGTTCGGGCTGCTCACGGTGTTGGATGCACCACCCCCTTTCCGTCTATCGCGCACACGCGGCGATTCTACGAACGGGAACAGCTCGAACTCTTGAATTTTTCACTTTAGCCGCTCCCAAACTAATTCGAAAGTTTGTAACACTCCGCCCCGGGGCATAGGTGGCGTCCGTAGAGTAAGCTGGTCACCTTGAAGGGATACAAAACGAGTTTGGTCGGTGCCGACCCAATTCTGTAACGAGGACACATCGATATGAAGTGTTTCTTTGTCGCCAGCCAGGGAGTAACGGCCTGCATAGGCAATAAAGGTCGAGAAGGCTTCCGCTCGTTCTTGAATCGGTGCAGTGATTCTATCGGCGACGGAGAGAGGTTTTCTTTCCCCCATCGCAATAATCGTCGTCATTCTTCCCTCGGGAGTAAAAGTAAGTATGCCTGTCGGATTCGGGCCATAGACGCTTTTGTTTGTGACCCCGGTTTCCGTAGAACTCGAGGCTGAAACCAGTTTCCAGGTGCCGACAAGCTTATCCTGAGCCTTGACGTTCCCGATGAAGGCAAATACGAAAACAAATGTCACGGCGAGACGCCGAACTCTCTGTATCATTCTTACCTCCCGAGACTCGAATGGACTGCCAAAATGATTGCGCCAATACTTGGCAATACTATTTTCTCGAGAGTCCGATTGAATGGTATCGGCACATCGAGTGCTGTGATTCTTTGAACCGGTCCTTTGAGATAATGAAATGCCTTTTCCTGGATTGTAGCGGCCAACTCGGCGCCCAAACCACCAAAGCGATGAGCTTCGTGAATGAGTACCACACGTTTGGTCTTAGCCACGGACTCAAGAATTGTTTCAAGGTCCAACGGTTTCAGCGTGCGGAGATCAATGACTTCGGCCATTACACCCTCTTCGGCCAGTTGCTCTGCGGCGGAAACTGCCAATTGCACGGCCTTCGAATACGCTATCAACGTTACATCTCGACCTTCGCGGACCAGGCGTGCCTTGCCTATTGGAATGGGTGAATCTCCCGTCGGCATTGGCCATTTTTGGAAATAAAGGGCTTTGTGTTCTAGGAACGCGACGGGGTTGCCATCACGAATCGCAGACTTAAGAAGCCCTTTGGCGTCGGCTGCATTGCTCGGAGCCACTACTTTCCAGCCCGGAATGTGACAAAAAAGAGCCTCCAAACATTGCGAATGCTGGGCGCCCTTTCCGCCTCCCGATCCCTGCTGTGTTCGCACCACGAGAGGCACTGCGCGCTGTCCTCCGGAGATGTAGCAAGCCTTTCCCACGTGATTGAAGAGTTGATCGCTTGCAACGAAGACAAAATCGACGAACATGATTTCGACGACGGGGCGGTAACCCGTTAATGCCAAGCCGAGTGCTGAACCGACGATGGCCCCTTCAGAAATCGGCGTATCGATGACGCGTTCGCGTCCGAAGTCCTCAAGAAGACCTCGAGTTACAGTAAAAATACCGCCGTACTCGCCGATGTCTTCCCCGAGTAACACGACGGATTGATCCCGTACCATTTCTTCGTGAAGCGCTTCGTTTAGGGCTTGAGCGTAAGTCAGAATGCGCTCAGGCTCTTCCGTTAGCGGACGGCTCGCAGAAGACATACCGACTTACCTCCTCCGATTTAGGCTCAGGGCTTTGACGGGCGAACGCTATAGCCTCATCGATTTCTGCTTCTACTCGCTGATGAATCTCCTCGACCATCCCGGCGTTAACGCCGCGATCTTCGAGCTTGCGACGCGCGACTCGCAGTGGATCACGAGCGCGCCAGGATTCAACTTCTGCCTTAGGCCGGTACGTTTGGGCGTCGCCGAACATGTGTCCGGTCAGACGGTAGGTCATCGCTTCGATGATCGTAGGACCCTGCCCTGCTCTGGCGCGGGCGACGGCTTGTGCGGTCGTACGGTACACCTCTTCCACATCGTTACCATCAACGACAACTCCTGGGATATCGCAAGCGCATCCTCGGTCAGCCATTCTTTCGACGCTGGCCTCTTTGCTAATGTGGGTCATCTCCGCATATAAATTGTTTTCACAAAAGAAAATACAAGGCAGCTTCCACAGTCCTGCCATATTCAGAGACTCGTGAAAGACGCCTTGATTCGTGGCTCCTTCCCCGAAAAACGTTATCGCTACACGGTTGTTTTTTGATAGACGGGCGCTGAGTGCAGCTCCCGTCGCTATCGGGATTCCGCCCGCCACAATTCCACTGCAACCCAGATTCCCGACCGCCAAATCTGTAAGCAACATGGAGCCGCTGCGGCCATGGCAACATCCTGTTTCACGGCCGAACAATTCCGCGACGACCGCTCGTACCGAGGTGCCTTTAGCGAGAGTTGCGCCATGTCCACGATAAGTAGCGGTAATATAGTCTTCTGACCGGAGTGCAGCACAAGCTCCCGTGACGGTTGCCTCTTGACCTATGCATAAATGAAGTGAGCCATAGATTTCGCTAGCTTTAAATAACTCCTCAAACCGTTCCTCCACGCGACGAATTTGGTACATTTTGCCATACAGCACGACGAGGTCTGGTTCCTGATTGGCCGAGTTCGTCATGGTAGAGCGCTCTCCCTTACCACTCCTTACTTAGAATCCGAATGCGGGTTCCGACTCGTCCTTACACTGGAGACGAATTATCGGAATTCTGGCGGTATTTAATCCGTGCCCGGGCTTGTTCATCATCGGCGGTCACTTTGGAAAGGGAACCAACAAGGTGGCGCCTGGCGGAGGCGGAGTGCGGTTCACGTTCAGAACCATGGATACAAATGTGTAGTAGCCGGTTAGACTGACCATATCAATGGTTCCCTGATCACCGAAGGCGATGATCGCCTTCCCGTAAGTAGCGTCCGTGACGCTCTTATTGCGAAGAAGTTCCGTGCAAAACTCGTAGGTAGCCTCCTCGTGAGCGGACATTCCCAGAGGGCGCCGACCATCTGCGACAGCCTTGACGATTTCGGGATCGAGCCCAGCTTTAATTGCCAATTCAGCATGATGAGACCACTCGAATTGTTGCGTCCAATCCCTCGCAGTGATCAAAACCACGAGTTCTCTTATCTTTTGTGGGAGCGCGCTCTTGAACCGCAAATAATCCCCCATAGCTTGCGCGCGAAGCAATACTTCGGGACTGCGCAGGAGCGGAATGAAGGGGCCCATAATCGGCTGTTTCCGAGCTCCCAGAAACTCATCCGCCGCCTTCTTCTGCTCAGCGGTCATCTTCTCAGTTGGAATGTCCGGCATCCGAGCTTGAGCGATGGCGGGATGGCATAACCCGAACGAAAGGCAAAGCAAGAAACAAGACTTGAGCGTCAAGATTTCGATCGGTTTGATCTTCAAAGCACTCGTCATTATATTGGCCTCATAAAATGCCCCGCTCGAATTTAGAATCCTTCCTGTTAGTTCGCTAACCTGAACATTTGGACCCTTCGTCCGCCGCCAACTACTCCAGCCTCACCGGTAATGATGTCGCCCTTCGAGTCGACGACGAGACTATGGAGATTTTCGAATTGTCCGATCTGGTGACCGGGCCGGCCGAATGTCGAAAGCAGACGTCCAGTTGCATGGTCCATCACTCTAATTTCTTCGTCACCACCATCCGCAACGTACATATATTTTTGGGCGGGATCCGGCGAGAAGGCTACCCACGTCACGGAACCGATGCCCGTAAGCTGAGCGGTCTTGCTTTCAACGAGAATGTTTTTCCTGAATGTTCCCATTTTGTCGAAGACTTGGACACGGTCACCATTTCGATCGCAGACGTAGACCAGTCCATCGTTCCCAATCACCACACAATGTACGACCATCAGAAACACGGAGCCGACGCCAGCGTCACTCTGTGCTTTTGTGCCCTGTTGGCCCCATTGACGGAGGAAATGTCCTTCACGATCAAAGACAACAATGCGCCGGTTGCCGTAGCCGTCGGCAACATATATATCTCCGTTGCTCGGATCGATGGCCTCATCTGCAGGATTAAACATCGACGAGTGACTGGAATTCATCGAAGCACCCGTAAGAGTGCCGTCGGAACTGTCGACTAGTCCTTTTGTTCCGATCTGCAGCAAAAGCTTGCCGTCGTGCGAATATTTTTGGATGATTCCGTCCTTATTGCCGGCCACCCAAAAATTTCCTTGATAATCTATCCGGCAGCCATGGCGACTAGCTGGAAGTCCGTCCGGATCTCCCCAGGAATTTATGACGTTGCCGTCCTGGTCGAGTTCGACTACCGGTGGTGCCGGCGTGGCCATCTTTTGCTGTTTAGGGGTTAGGTCGCTTCGGTTCATTATGAAGATATGATCATTTGCGTCGACACACGTTCCTGCAACTTCCCCCGTGACCCAACGATCTGGCAACGGCTTCGGCCATAAGGGATCTACTCTAAAATGTGGGCCCTCAGTAGCTTGTTCGCTCGACTGAGCATTCAACCCATCAGGCAGGAAAGTCCAGCTGGCGAGACCCGCGGCAATTATTGCTGCGATTCCAACCATACCTATCGAAAATACCTTCACGATGTCCTCCTCAGTTTAAATGACGCTGCCCTTGACATTCAGCTCTGGCCTGAACGTACCAAAGTGCTTGTCCTCGCCCACAAAACGGCGTCTTAAGTTGGATAAGTTCGATCCAGCATCCAAGTGCAACTTGCCTTACGCTTCATTTATGAACAGCTCGCCGCGACAAATAGCGGCCGTGTTTACAAGTTTCTGGCGTCCCACGCGCTTTTGCTGATCGGAGTCAATAAATTCAAATTTGCCTTCTTTAAGTTCAAAGACGCTGACGTCGGCTTCGCTGCCTTGTCGGAGCGTACCGACGGGGACGCCGTAATCGAACACTCCCGCAGGCCTAGCAGTCACTCTGTCAATCGCCTTGTCGAGATCCATGCCTATGGCCAAGAACTTCGAAATCGTGGTCGGGAGATCAAAAACTGGGCCACTTATGTTTCCTTCACTGAGATCCGTACTGATCGTATCGGGCAGGAAATTTTGTTGCAGAGCCTTTTCAGCAACACCGAAGCTGAAATGAGAACGACCGTGAGCGGAATCGAAAATGACTCCTCGTTCTCGCGCGTCTAACACCTCCGTAAGTACTTTACCGTTCGAGTCGAGGATTCCATGAGGATGACCGTTATACATATGCGTGACAACATCACCTTTTCTCATCATCTTCAGGATGTCTGGCAGAGGTGAAAAGGGGTCGCTGACGTGAGCCATTAACGGAAGACGCGATTCTTGGGCTGCAGTCAATGCCCGCTTCAAGCACTCCAGATCATTTGTGCCTTGTATCGATTGTTGTAACCGTACCTTTATTCCCACCACCGCCGGCTTGTTTGCATCGGCTGCGTTTGCGGTGAGCGTGGGATTCACCCAATCTAAGTTCTTCATACTGTCCTTGGTACCAAATACGGTTCCCATTTCCCCTATGTCGACTAGCGCAAAGATCCTAGTGGATGCGGCGTTGACGATATACTTTACAAATCCTCCAATCATCGGGTAACCCGCCGACCCGCAATCCACGACGGTGGTCGAGCCTCTGCCCAGACAGTAATGATCTGCGTTGACACCACCAAACCCATCAAAGCAATGCACATGCAGATCAACTAACCCTGGAGTAACAATCTTGTCTTTGGCGGAAATAACCGTGCGGGCGCGGGCTTCGGGAAAATTGCTGGAGACTTCAAATATCTTCCCGTCCTTTACCGCGACGTCCATCTCCGCGTGAAGATGCTGACCAGGATCGATAACTGTGCCTCCCTTGATTACTAGATCGCAGTTTCGGATCGAAGAGTCCTGAGGTGTCACAAGTGGCTGCTCGCCAGCGGGCCTGACATCTTCAACACCCAGTAGGGTTGCCCCACCTGCCAAAAGATATTTGGAAAACGTTCGACGCGTTAACATGGATTGTGCACGGCCCTCAGTCGAGGCTTCCTCACTTGATACGTTGCGGCGGAAACATTCCAGTCATTGAGCGATGACTGTGGCGCCATGTGCGACAATTTTCCATTTCCCATCCTGCTTCACGAACACGTCAGTAATCGTTTTAGGTAGTATTTCGTTTTTGTTTGAATCCTTTTCATTTCCCGGAGTCTTGCGATACAGGACAACCGTATCCCCGTAGACGCGCAACTCATCGTCGTTGGACTTAAATGAGAATTCCGCCAAATTCCTCGCGCGAATATCGGCTAAGACTTCTGTCTTGGACAGGAATTGCCCAGTTGATGTGAGCCAAACCATCTGATCGGCAAAAATGCGGTCGAGCGTGCTCGTATCGTTTTTCAAAACCGCCTGACTTAGCTCTCGTTCGACCTGTAGGACTTCTTTTTTGGTTTTCTCCCCTGGGTTCGCATCAACGTGTTCAGCCGCCCTAATCGGAAAGATTCCGATCACCGCAACCGTTAGCATAAAAAGTATGAAGATTCGTCTCATGCTTTTCACTCCCTTGTCTAATATTCCGGCACGATTGAATAGGATCTGTGGTGCTCGGCGTAACCTGCGACCTTTCTAATCCTTCAATGAATCATTGAATTTCAAGGCGACTTTTCAGTCACGGGAGTCGAATGGTGGGTCACGAGTTGCCACCTTCCATCTTGTTTTATATATACGTTGAAAAATCTTCTTGGGTGTGGAAGCGGTTTGCCGTTATAGAGCTCCATCATGGGAGCGAACCTAGTTACAACCACGGTGTTTCCGAAAACATATAGCTTTCTGTCCACTTGTGCGATGGTTGTGACTGGTTTTTGTACTCCATCGGAGACGACGTACGGCTTCAGCTTTTCATTAACAATGATGTCGAGGAACTGTTCCTTGGTTAGGCGTTCTCCAGTCGGAAATGTCCAGATTAAGTCTTTCGCATAAATTCGTTCCATCGCGGTTCGATCACGATGCTGATGGGATTGAATCCTTTCATCCTCGGCCTGGAGCACTTCCTTTTTGATTGCTTCATCCGAAGTTGCATCGTTTTGGGCGGACAGTAGGTTGATAGAAACGCAGCACGATGCCACTGCCAAGAGAGAAAGAATTAGAAATCGTTGCACCATTTCTCACCCCTTATTCGTGCGTTCCGGTTCACTCAGTGGACTCGGCTGCACACGGAGATGTGACTAAGTTCACCAAATCAGCTTCACAGCGAACTGAATTTCGCGCGCACTTGTGGATGTTGAATCGACCATTCCAGCTCCAGCGATCGGCGCTCCGGTTTGATCGAAGAGCGAGCTGTTATCGATTGGCGAATTAAAGTTCGGATGATTAAACAAATTGAAAGCCTCTATGCGGAGCTGCGCGTTGAAATTTTCGGAGATTCGCTTGATGTAGTTATTCTTGACCAGAGAAAAATCAAACTCGACTAAGCCCGGACCCGTGATCTCGTTGCGGCCTCCGTTCCCGAGGAGGTTCGAACACGTTCCTGGTAGCACCGGATTCGGCGGCCCGCCGGGTTGAAACGGCACGCACTGGGCCGCGATAGCTGGAGTTGCCAAGGGCAGCGCGAAGCAGTTGAGCTTGATGTAATTCGTGACGCTGCCGGCGTTTGCGGGCGATTGACACCCCGAGCCTCGGAGCCGATCCGGGAAATCGAACGGATCTGCGTTGTTTAGACCGAGCGGATCACTGCCGCCACCTAAAAGAGGAGTGAAGGGCAACCCACTTCTAGCCGAGATGATGCCGCCGATTTGCCAACCCCCCAAAGCCCAAGATGGCCCGCGTGATGGAGTGGGCACATACCAGGTGTAGTTTATGGCCAGATTGTTGGTCACGTTAAAATCAGCAGGACCTCGTCGATATTTGGGAGCGAAAAAAAACAGGCTGGAAATAGAATTTGCGAATGGATCACCCACGATACTCGCTGATCCCTCGTCAATTACCCTGCTCCATGTATAAGATCCTTGGACCTGGAGGCCATGGCTCAGCCTTTTGGTAACTTCAGTTTCAAGCGCGTTGTAGGAGGAACTGTTGGTCCATTGGATAGTGTCAATGCGACCAACGTTGGGATTTAGAACAGTCCCACTGCCTATTGGCGACGGCCACAGATAGCCGGCCGATGTCAGCGTTGGGAGCACATCATTCATATCGTCGGCACGGAATGGCTGATGCACTGCGTGTGAGCCTACATAAGCGACCATCGCTGTCAAGTTATGACCTAATTCACGTTGAACGTTCAGGTTCCACGTCATCACGTAATTGCGCTTCGGATTTCCTTGCACGAACGAGTTACGCAAGGTGCTGGGAGCTCCCAAGAGAGGAAACGCCTCGTCCGGGAATGATCCTTGCATTAGATTCGATACGCTCCCCTGCTGAGCGAACGGAGCCGCATTGACCTGCATGATCCAAACTTCATAAAGCAATGGAAGAGAATCAAACATTCCAAACGCGCCGCGGACTGCAGTCTTTCCATCCCGGAATGGATCCCAAGCGAACCCGATGCGGGGCTCGAAGTTTCTAAGGGTAGGGTTCGAAAACAACGGATTCCCTAGATGAGGCGTAGCGTCGGTGAACGGATCGCGAAGAGTTGTCAACTTGTCGTGCACCTCCGTAGGCACGGTTGACATTTCGTAGCGTAATCCAAGGTTGATCGTAAAGTTCGGCCGCCAACGGAAATTGTCTTGGACATATCCCCCGAATATGCTTTGCCGAAAACCCCGTTCAGTCGCCAGTCCCGGAATAGCCGCGGCAAACTTGCTTGGTTGGTTGGTCAAGAAGTTAGTCAACGACCCGAATTTGAATTGACCAACGAGGTGTGTAGCCTGAAAGCCGTTTAGCTCGAGCCGTTCTGCAGAAAATCCAAACTTTAATTCGTGTCGACCTTTGGTTACGCTCACATCGTCATAAACTTGGAAAGAATTTGAGAACTGCCTAATTACCGCAATGATCGGTGCAAATGATGTCAGACTCGAAACGTCAATCTCGGGCGGCCCGTCTCCCGGAATCGCACCTAAAGACGTATCGAGCGCCAACGGGTTAATTGCCGTATTGCCCGTCCCACCTATGCCATACGTCCGGCTGTATCCGAATCGAAACATGTTGATCACTTGCGGAGTAAAGAGGTGTGTCTCATCGATGGAAATGAATTGCCGTCCCGTCGTCTGGGGAGTGTTTACAGTGTTGAGGGCGTCAGGCAGGACTAACATGCCCTTATCGTATTGATAGGTCCCAAAAAGATTATCTTTCTCTGAGAGATTGTAGTCGAGTCGGAGTGTTCCGAAGTTTTCGCTTGCGGCGTCCTGAGCCACGAACGAATAAATTCCGGTATTCCCTAGACCCAAGAGTCCTGCATTAGGAATGTGCCATAGCGGCAGATACGGTGCGACTTTGGGGTCCACCGCTACCGTTGTTGTTGTCCCATCAGCATTGTGGATAATCCCATTTCGCGCATCCGTCGAAGGCACAGTAGCTAAGGTTGTTAGGCCCTGGTTTTGGCGAATACCCTCATAGTCCCCAAATATAAACATCCTATTCTTTTTGATTGGCCCGCCGGCGGAGCCGCCAAATTGATTCCGCGAGAAAGGTGGTTTCGGGGTTCCGGTGAAATCGTCGAAGAAATTTGGTGCATCTAGTGCACTGTTTCGTACAAATTCGTACGCATCACCATGGAACTGGTTTGTTCCCGAACGTGTAGCGGCGGTGATGACTCCTCCGGAAGTCCGTCCGTATTCCGCGTCATAGTTGGCGGTCAAGACTGAAAATTCCTGAACGGCGTCTACCCCCAAAGTGACGCCATCAACTACGCTTCCCGGACCCCCGTTTGTAAAGTCATTCACGTTGATACCGTCGATTAAGTAGCTGTTTTGCTGAGGCCGTGAACCGGATATCGTCATTTGGGCGCCGAATCCGCGACTACCTCTTGAAAAACCCGAGACAGAAGTGTCTAGCTGCAACGAAGAGACTGAGGCCACACCGGGTTGGAGAGTCGCCAGCTGGGTCCAATCGCGGCCGTTTAAGGGCAATTCACGAACTGTAGTTGAGTCAGCGATGGAACTAATGGCGGAGGTTGTTAATTGCACGGAAGAAGCCCCGGCTGCCACCGTAATGCTTTCCGACACTGAACCTAGCACCATTTCAAAATTGATTTCGAGAGCATCTTGGACATGGAGAGTTATGTCCGGTTTTATCACGCTCTTAAAACCAACCTTTTCAACCTCCATGCGGTAAATGCCGGGTGGTATGTCAGTGACATAATAAATTCCTGCTTGGTTCGTGGTGCTTTCGTAACGGAGGTTGGTGTCCTTGTTGATCAAGGTCACCTTAGCATCCGGCATGATTGATTTGCTTTGATCGACGACTTGACCGGTCAGAGAGGCATTCGTAGATTGAGCATGAAGAGCATTCGCAAAAGGAACTACGAGCAAGACCGCCAACGCGGCCACTATGCGCATGGATTTTGTCCCCCGTAAAACTCAGACCCACTGACTGATACGACGCGGAGGAAAGATCTGTACCACTCGGCGAAGAAAATCAACTAAGGATGGTTTGCTTCTTTGCGTAGCAAGGCGTATAGGAAGGGCTTGCCGGTGGGTTTTCTACTCCCACCATTTGGTTCCACGGTAACGAAGACCGCGTTTATCTGTGTGACCTTCTTAGCATCATCAAACCGCAGTACCCAGCGGCGATTAGATTCGCTGTCCATATAGAATATGCCGAGATTCAAAGGCTTTCCCTTGTCCGCATCGCTTCGGCCCCATGCTTGGAACGCGCTAGCGTTCTTCAATTCAGGTTGGTCATCAAGGTCGAAGGCATAAAAGAGTAGAGACTTTCCTTGTGTATAGAAGATGCGGCCAAAGGGTTTCCGTGTGCGGCTCCGACCATCCACATCAAATACATCCGCAATATAGAGATTTCGCGCCCCCATGAGTTCGCGAATGTCGCGGTCCGAAGCAAGGTATTGCTCGTCATCGCTGACTCTTCTTTCGCGTTCTCGATTGGTAGCAGTGAGTTCAACGACAGTCGATTCTAGCGAGGCGTTCTGACGCAACGCCTTATCGAGTTCCGCGCGAAGGCTCGTAAGCTCCTTTTGCGAATTCTGGTAAGACTGCTCGGCGTCACGAAGTTGACTGTTCAGAACGTCACTCTGTTCTGAAACATCTTGTAACGGCGTCTCCGTCGAGTTCGTGCGAGTAACTTCTCCCGCCCGGACTTCTCTCGCCCGGACTTCAGCAGCCTGCAGTGCCGAGCTGAGTTTTGTTAATTCGTGTTCCTTCGCCAGAATCGCATCCCGCAATTGAGCTACGTTCTTGGTCTGCGTGTCCAGCAATTCTGCAATCGATTTCTTTTCGATCCCGATCTGTTGGAGACGGTATTCGAAGGAAGCGCGAGCTAGCTTCGCCCGAGCCTGTTCTCGGCTCCCTAGTCGGTAGCCGATAAAGGCAACCGATGCAAGAATCATACAAGCCGCAATCGCAGTCCAAGCTAGCGGTAGCGCTCTCCAGAGTATTCGCGGACGAAGATCGGATCTCTCGGAGACTGGCAAGCTGCCGATGGGTTCAGAAGAGGCCCTCCTTTCAGACCATACTCGAGCAAGGAGTTTTTTGCGCGCGGTCGTATCGTTCCAATTTCGCTGACCCGGTTGATAAATGGAATTGCTCGCAAGCTGGGAAATCCCGTCTCGAACCAATATTCGGTATTCGTGATAGGTTTCCCTGCAGTACTCGCATACCCGCAGGTGTTCTTGCAATTCGGCCGACTCGCTCGGCGTCAACGCGTTTGCGTTCGCCAGCGCACCCAAAGCTTTGAATTTCTCGTGTTCGCCCATTATGCCGTCTTCGGTCTTCATACCTATTTCTCCCGAAGCGTTTGTACAAACGCATTCTTACGAAGCCGCTCTAGGCCACGATAAAAGTGATGGCGTACATTACCCAGAGGCTCATTAATCTTATCTGCAATCTCCTTTAATTCCAATCCTTCGAAATAAAACAATTCGAGAGTCCGGCGTTGTATTTCCGGCAGCTCTTCGAGGGCTTCCGCTACTCGCACATGGTTGAGCCGCGATCCGATTTCCCGGTCGAGATCTGTGTCGCCCAATAGCGTGTCGTCTAAGCACCCGATTTCTGTACTACGGTAGAAGTCCCTTCGGACCAAGTACGATTTTTGGTCCAGAGCCCGGTGATATGCGATCTGAAGGATCCACCCCTTCACCGTCCCCTTCGACGAGTCAAAGAGCTTCGCCTTTTGAAACACCTGAAAAAACGCGTCCTGAACGACTTCTTCCGCTTCTCCGTAATCGTGCAGAATGCGAACTGCAATTCCAAAGACCAGTCGGGAGTATCGGTCAAAGAGAACTCCAAGAGCATTCGAGTCAATTTCGGCGACACGAACCATTAGCTCGTCATCACTGGGCGATTTGGTCTGTACAGCAACCGGCAAACACGCCCGGCTCGCTCCATTTCGATTGAAAGCAATAGGAAAGGTCAGCCCTCGGCCTTGAACCGGAGTGCCCACTCTCACCTCTTAATTCTGGAATGAATCTTCCGAACCACCCGCAAACGCATTGCTGGCGACCGCGAAGTTAGGACCGCAACGGCACCGTGGGTAACGGAGTAACACAGGAAAAACGCATTTTCAAGGTGAAACGAATACTACGTATCAATTATTTCTCCGTAAATCTTAGAACTCGTTGGTACAACAAGAGCACCTGGGACGTATACGTATGGAAGACTCCACGAGATCGAGTTATCGATGACATCGATTGCGAAATATCGCCGTTGTCCGGCGCAATCGGTGCAATCAAGAGGAAGACAATGAAGACTTTTGCTATGTCAGCGATCGTTCTATCAGTCGTCGCGATTGCCTTCCCGGCGACATTAAGCATTTCGATAGAGGCTGCCGCAGTGTCTTCTAAACCTCAGCAATCAGAAATCAGCAAGGCGGATTTCGACGCGCTGGTGAAATCTTTATCGAACTGGGGACGCTGGGGGAAAGACGATCAACTCGGTGCGTTGAATCTAGTGACTCCTGAAAAGAGAAAGCAGGCAGCCCACCTCGTGACGTCGGGCGTTTCGATTTCTCTGTCACGAAATGTGATCACTGTGAAAATAGGAACCTCGCCCCCGTTTGAGCAGCGGATGGTACACACAGGCTTAACTCCCGGAGCGGAAAGTTCCAGCGATGCCTATTCCGTTCAATACCACGGTCATACGCAAACCCATCTTGACGCTCTGTGCCACTTTTTTTATGAAGGTCAGATGTATAACGGCTTTCCACAGACCGATGTCACAGAGAAGGGAGCGGCAAAACTTTCTGTTATCAATGTGAAGGACGGGATTTTTACCAGAGGCGTTATCATGGACTTTCCGTGGCTTTTCGGTTCCAAATATCTGAAAGGCAGCCGCGCCATATTTCCGGAAGACTTGGATGCATGGGAGAAAAAAACAGGTGTGAAGATCCAAAGCGGAGACGCCGTTTTTATTCGTACCGGACGATGGGCAAGATGGGATGCGGAGGGCGAGTGGGATATGAAGGCAGAGGCAGCCGGCTTAAACGTCGCTTCGATGCGATGGTTCAAGAAACGAGATATCGCGGTCCTGGGGAGCGACATGGTAGCGGACGTCGCGCCATCTGGTGTGGAGGGCGTCCGAATGCCTGTCCATCTCGTAGCTATCAACGCGATGGGACTTATAATCCTGGACAACTGTGATCTTGAGTCTGTCGGGGAATATGCGAAAGCACACCAACGCTGGGATTTCCTTCTCACGGTGGCGCCACTAGCCGTTGCGACCGGCACGGGGTCACCTGTAAATCCCACCGCGACCTTCTAAGCGTCACCCCATTGTTAAGACTATCGCGGCTTTCACCGATGGAGCGAACACCTAGTTCGGAAGTGCCGGGGCACGTTGCACTCAAGACGATGGATCAAAAAAACAAGATTTATTCTACTCTGGACGAAGCTGTTGTCGACATCCCGGATGGGGCGACGATCATGTTTGGCGGATTCGGCGGCGCTGGCTTTCCCAACAATTTGATTCAGGGACTGGCTCGACAAGGTGCAAAGAGTCTTAGTGTTATCAGCAATAATTGTGGCACGGGCGAAGGCGAGCTCGGCATTCTTTTCAAGAACAAGCAGATCCGTAGAGTCGTTGCAGCTTTTCCCGGGCCGGCCGCGAAATATTTTCAAGAGCAGTTTGACGCTGGAGAAATCGAACTCGAGCTCGTCCCCCAAGGAATTCTGTGCGAACGGATGCGCGCGTTTGGCGCAGGCATCCCGGCGTTTTTCTCGCCGGTCGGGGTGGGAACTGAAGTCGCTCGTGGCAAAGAAGAGCGTGAAATCCGCGGAAAGCGTTACATTTTGGAGCAAGAGCTTGGCGCGGACTACGCTTTCATTCGCGCGCAACGCTCCGACCACATGGGTAACTTGATCTATCGCAAAGCCGCGCGAAATTTTAATCCCATCATGGCCACCGCCGCGAAAATTACGATTGTAGAAGTGGAAGAGATTGTTCCCACCGGCGAGCTCGACCCAGAAACGATCGTCACGCCGTCAATTTTTGTAGATCGCATCGTGCAGGCTGCGGGGAAGCGTTGTGTCTAAAACGCGTCTCACGCGAGAACAGATTGCCGAACGCGCCGCCATGGAATTGCCCGAGGGCGCCTACGTGAATCTCGGCTGGGGGATTCCGAACCTCATCGCCGCGTACGTCCCGGCGGGTATCAACATTTACTTTCACAGCGAAAACGGAATCCTGGGAATGGGGCCGCGCGCGAAACGGGGCGAAGAAGATCTCGATCTAGTAGACGCGATGAAAGTTCCGGTAACACTTCTCCCCGGAGGTGCATATTTTTCTCAGGACGACGCGCACGTGATGACTCGTGGCGGCCATCTCGACGTCTCAATTCTTGGAGGACTGCAAGTGGCAGAGAATGGCGATCTCGCAAACTGGCGCGTGCCGGGCGCGAGGGGTGCGGGAAATATTGGTGGGGCAATGGATATTTCTGTCGGAGCGAAACGACTGATTGTGGCGATGGAGCACAATACGAAAGACGGCTCGCCAAAAATTGTGAAACAGTGCACCTATCCGCTCACAGCGATCGAATGCGTTGACACCATCATCACTGATCTCGCTGTGATCGACGTGCTGCCCGACGGGCTTGTCTTGCGCGAAATCGCTCCCGGGTTCACTCCTGATGAGGTTCAGGAACTCACTGAACCGAAGCTCCGCTACTGCGAAAAAATATTGACAATCTCTTTGCCAGGACACTGAGGCGTACCGACTTTGCAAGAGAGTTATAGTCATGAGCCTCAGGCTGTTGGGGCACTCTGGATTCATTTCTGCCAGGTTGGCTATTATCAAATACGATTCTTTTTCCGGCAGGACTTCCCCATTACGCGGTCTTCTTGCGCTTCCCCGTCCTACGGCTTTTTGCGACGGCATTGCGGCAAGCCTCGCACTTTACCTGAGTCTCATCCGCCCAAAATTCCACATCGCATTTCACGCATTGCTTCCGGGTGAACAAAACGCCGTCGAGCACGACTGATTTCGTGCGCTCGGGTTTCAAGAAGATTACAGATTTGGGGTTGGCTGGATTGCGAGTGTACATCGCCAGATTATAGGGCAGTCTGTCTCTATTCGCACCCGCAATCCTCCAGGATCTTCGTCAAGACATCCAACGCCAAATGCGACAAAAACTGATTGAAGGTGTACAAGATTATTCGGCAATGAACACAGCCGCATACGATCACGCCCGTTCCGCCCTGCGCGATTGTGAGCGTTTGCGTCGAAAAAGTATCCCAGTGATGTTTCATAAGCTCGATCTGAGCGGCAGCTAATTTTTCGGATTTCATTTTTGAGTTCCCGTCGCACGAATCCTAGCACAGAAACCTGTAGGCGAAGCTAAGGCGAAGTGATATTTTAAGGCTTGATGTTCGATTAGGTTCAGCGACAAAACCTTGGTTCCATCTCTCATGCAAAATAAATTATCGCTCTACGCCATTTATCGAGTGGCCGACTTGACGGACGATGAACCATTCGACTCGTCTGTTTTGCCCGCTCAAATATTGCCTGACGTAACAATCGAAAACGTTTCAAGTATGTTCAATCAGGAGCCGTTCAAATGGGTGTCGAGTCAACTCGGTTACTCAGATTTAAGGCATCTGCAATCGGTTCGCTACGCAATCGTCCACCGATACCAAACGGGCATTTCAAATGAGGGGATAGCTGACGCATCATCGGAAAAATTGATTAGAAAGTTAGCCGCTTGTCTTCGACTTGTTCGACCGATGCGTCAGTTCGTTGAGTTCATGCAGGGTGTCGTCCACGACGGGCAACTAGATGTTAGAACGTTAGACCATCCATTGGATTTGATGGAGGTTCCGGAAGTACAAAAGCATTTTCATCTTCGGAACCAGGATATTGAACTTTTTAAATTCATCGCTGGAGATTTTCTGCACGCGATGGACGGTGAATATTGGAAATTTAAGATGGCAATCCAATTTCACGAGGCGGGCCATCTACAGCTTCAGACTAGTTTTTGGAAGATTAGATATATTCTTTGGTGTTCGGCCATCGAAGCCGTTTATACGTCGAAAGAACATCAAGGTGGCTATCTCGCAATAGAACGGATCAAATGGTTTTTGGATCCGATGCAGTTAGTTTATCCGCCCGATGATATACCCAAAATCTTCGGTCAATCGAATTTAACTATCGGCGATTTGCTCGAAGATCTATATCGGATTCGGAACGACATCGCGCACGGAAATAAAATTTCCGACGCAGATGTTCGACGCATTATGAGGCGTGATTTCGACCGCGATCTCAACCTTCTTGATGTCCTTGTAGAGGCGCTGAGCGTAATAATTCGCTCGACTTTGCTGCGAATTCTGCGCGATAAATTATTGGATCATTTTGTTAGCGATGCAACGGCAAACGCCTATTTCACTGCCGCGAAACTCGCACCTACAGATATCCAGGCGAAATTGAAAAGAACGAAAGCGATCAGCCTTAAATAACGTGGTCAATAGAATCTTTATGAGTACTTCCACCTGTATCTATTGCAGATCCCAGGATAGGCCTTTCAATCGCGAGCACGTAATGCCGCAAGCTTTCGGCACGTTTGAACAATCATTCGTGCTGAACGACTGTGTCTGCTCGGATTGCAACAAGTACTTTGGGGACACCCTGGAACTCAGGTTATCGCGGGATAGCATGGAAGCAGTGCTGAGGTTGCGATATGGAATCAAGTCCGCATCCGAAGCGAAAGATCTTCCCTACAAGAAAATTGAATTGAAGGTGGGACAGCCAGGCGCTTGGTTTGGCACGACGGCTGTTCTCGAAACCGATAGTACGGGACAGGGCATTGAGCCTGTGCCGGTACCTCAAGTGGCATTCAAATGGAAGGGCGAATCAGAATGGGTTTGGTTTCTTGAAAAAGAGATGGATTCCACCCGACTGGCACGTTACAAGGACGCTCGGGGCCGAGTTGAGATCAGGATTTTCGGCCCATCCGAAGATGACCGCAAACGGCTAATCGAAAAGTTGAGGGAGTTCGATATCAAATTTGTTGAACAAGGAAAACTTGAAGAACCTATTACGACTGACGGATCTGTAGGGATTCAAATCGCCGCTCAGGTTGACGCCACTATTTTTCGTGCTGTCGCTAAAATCGCCTTCAACTACGTCGCTTATATACACGGCGCATCATTCGTCTTGCGATCAGATTTCGACGATTTGAGGAGCTACATACGGTATGGAACTCATTCGGCGCTAACCCAGTTTGTTAGGCCGTTTAATACGCCAATTCTTGCAGACGACCATATCCACCTTCGGCAGACTAACGGACATTTGATTACTTTCGACTGGAACCATTTGCAAACGGGCTTGGTCGCGCAGGTAAGCATGTTTAACACGACCACGTATCATGTGCTTTTTTGCTCAGACTACTCGGGAATTTGGCACAACGACATGCGAACCGGACACCATTTCGATCTTACGTCGCGGATCATTTCCCCGCTAATTTCAGCGTCTTCCGTTATTCCTTTTATTCCGATGACTCGGAAGTAGTCGCGGCTTGAGGTTTCGATTTGTCGGCCGATGCAGCCAGTCCTTTTTGAATCACAGCCTCCAGCCTATTAAGCGATTCGCGGCACAACTCTATTAAATTCTTAGGGTGACCTTGAAAACGATACATCGTGATGTGAATTTGAATTCCCTGGGCATCAAAACGGCCGATGGGTTTTTCATATCGGGATGAAAAGCGCCCCTGATATCGCGGGTCATGCATCGGACTTAACACACTCACTTTATAACTGGGCCATACAGTCGCGCCGTCCCCATGAACTTCCAGATCAGTGGCATTTTGAGAAACCACAAATCTCCTTCGGACTTTTCCAATGCTAGCCATTGTTCTTTCGCAGCCGGCTTACCTACACGTGTGTGAATAACGCCGTTCAAACGATACAAAGCTGTTCGAAAAGACGATAAGAACGCACTCAAGCAAAACATGAAGCAGTCGATGTTCTTCGACCTTTCATAGGCTGCCATTTGGTCGAAGAAAAAACGGCATTCCAGAATTTTCTTGTGAATTCCGTCTGGGTTCGTAGCTTGGTAACGGGGCATTCGGTCTAAGTCCGATCTTAAAGAGTGTAGTGAAACTGATTGTTGAATGGAAGCGATGGTACACTTTACCGATGTTTGCGTTTATTTTTCTGGCGGCTTCCCAAACAGATTGGTTGCTCGTTCTGTTCACAGCATTCCTGGTGATCGTCGGTTTCTTGCAATGGTGGTTAGTCCGTCGCCAAGACGAGCATTTCAGGAACAGCGAACGTGCATGGATTTTGGCGGAACTTGACTTGCCCGAACGACGACTCCTAGTGACAGACTCCACAACGAAACAAGGCGGGCTCGTCGCCGAACGCACTGATGTAAATGTGAAGTTGACTTGCCGAAACGAAGGGAGAAGTCCGGCATGGACGGAAGGAATTTATGGCCGGATTGATATATTTCGCAAAGCCGACAGTAGTGTTCCGAAGAAGACAGACTTACAGCGATTTGGATTGATTCCACCCATAGGTCCGGGAAAAGAACGATCTACGATTTTAGGTTTGAGTACTAAGGGGCATAAAACCGATTCGGACTTCATCAGCGTTTACGTTCTTATAGAATACCGGGATATTTTCGGGATCGAGCGGCAAACCACGCTGAGTAGCGTAATCACGGGTGGGGAGATTCATCCACAAGAAGCTCTCACTGTACGCAATCTCAACACATAGGCGGAGGAAGGCAATTTGGATATTCGCGTAAAAGATAATGATTAAGGCCTCCGTCATTACGTTGGCCCTCTTACTGGCCGGATGTGATTCGCCGAAAACGGTTCAAACGCCACAGGTCGTCGCTCGCCCTACGCCGAAACTGAGTGATTCCTTCGCAAAGGCCGCACTGTTGGCATTGATAAAAATTCGGTCGGACAGTTCGCTGCCGGTAGAACGCGATGGGCAGCAATACGGCAGCAAGTTCACAGTTGACGCAATCAATGAGGCCAACGCCGACGCTGTTACGGAGGAGGAAAAAGCAATCACCAACACTCTCGTGAAGCTTTACGCGGACAAACTGAAGCAAAATCATTATAACGATATAGTTTTATCCCAAACGCATTTGACCAACGCGCAAATCAAAGCGGTAGTTAATGCGGAAATAGTCATAGGAGAGAACGACGATCCTTGTATTAAAGCGCTCGATTCATCCCTCCGGGCGCGAGATCCCAAGATGCCGGCCCCATGTCGAGTGCCAATGTGACTTGAACTGGCGAAACACATTCTCAGCTCGCTAAGACTTGCAATTTCCCCTTAGAGCTGAAACCCGAACATGTCGTCCTTTACTAATCTCGTAGGGCTAAATCAAATTCCTAAAGCTATGGAAAAGAAATGCTTCGCTTGACCTAGCAGAATCGAGCCGGCTTAAATCATCAGCGCAATATTTTCGTTAAACTCGGTATTCATCAAAGAGTCCAGCTTGAAGGGTTCGCCGGGGGAGTGAGTATTAACAATATGAAGTAACTGATCCTTGGTGCTGTGGGTTATGAGAAACATGACGGTACCCCGCAGGAGGTTAAATTGCTTCCTTACCTTACCGGGCCATTGTTTAAAGACCAAATTCAACACCCTACGCACCTCGAAGACCGCCGCGTCCGCCGCTTGCAATGACTCCAGTTTCTTTTCGTCTCCGGAAGTGAACGTCGCCATATAATCGGCGGCATTAGGATTTGTTTCTTTTAAATTGCGATATGCTTCATGCGCCAGCGGACTATATTTTTCATGCTCGTCGCACACAAACGAGACGTATTCCCTTGACGATTTATCGCTCATTCTCGTCAAGTTATCTTCGACGATAAATTCCTCTAACCGTTTCATCGCCCACGCACATTGGATCATTGCGAAGTCATAGGCGAGACGGTACGGATTGTGACCTAAGATAGCTTTTGCCCTCGGCTCTTTAATTACCTCATAAAAATCCTCTTGCACGATGCCTACACCGTGGACAATGAAATATCGTTTGTTATCAAAAGCGACCGGATTAACGATTAGCTTTAGAAATTCATGACTAATTGAGTCAAGTTTCGATCTCTCTGCCAGCGATATGTTTTCGGGGTCTTGAACGAACTTTGCGAATTCCCCTCTACCGTGCTCACATTCTGACGCTTTAAAATAAGCAATATTGATGTCAGGCCTTTTCCGTAGCTGCTCCCACCTTCGTTCTAGTTCAAATATAGGAACACCCCTCCCGAGGAACCCTCCAACGGCGAACACGCCACGGGGTTGCATATCGAAACTCTCGTCCATGTACGAGGCGATCAACGAATAGTAGCTCTCTTTGTAGGTCCGAGAACGAATAGCTTGAGCCAGTTCTTCAAACGGTCCCGGCTCGATAGCAGATAACTGCGAATCGGAAAGCATATTTTACTCGCTTTGGGAATTAACTATGTAACTCCCTATTTATTCTTGACAAGCTTTCCGCAAGCCTGGACACTTCGCTTGCAGGAGGATGGAATGTACGCGATTGTTAGGCCGACTCGAATCGATATAGAAGGTGCGAATGGCGTCGCCAAGGATTCATGGGAGCCATTGCTCGATGAATTGAAAGCGGAACATATGCCTGGGCTGATGCAAACGGGTAAACGAATCGCGGTCGCAGTCGGTCCTACCGGGCGGATGGACGCATTTATTTATCGAACAGGCTTAACAGACGAAGAGACACTTCGGATTCTTAAGAAGTACGGAATCGACGCGTCAACTGAAGCCGAACTCGCGAAAGGAATGTCTTCTTAACCTTAGAAGTTAGATCCTCTTCATTCTGCGGGGGTCTACCTATTTGAGCATCAACGAATCGCGAGTCTAAGATACATTGGACCGTATCAAATCCTCTACCAAGATACCAAAGAAATTTTTGAAGAATTAAACTGGGATGGTTAAAGCGGAAGCGTTTGCTGCGAAGAACGCTAGAGCCGACGACTGGCAACTAATCTTCTCGATAAGCCCAGTCAGCCACGCACACTAGACTGGCGTGCCATGCAGCGCACAAGAAGGCGCCTGACAGAATCCCGCTTTCGAGTTTGAACAAACCCGGCGGCGCCGTCGAGAAAACTACGGGTAACGTCCCAACGACAAAAATGAACAACCAAACAAGCTTTCTCGGTGCCATATATCCCTCCTTCGATTTAGCTCCTGCCAACTTTAACTCAATGATGCCGCTGGTTCGCACCAAGCTTACCGCTCTCAATTATGTGGAGTCCAAGTGAGTCTAAAGTGAGTCCAAGAAGCGGGTTTGTTTAGACGGGGGAAAGGCAGCTAAGCGAAGCCGTTTCAACGTAGAGTTGAAATGCTACCGGCCCAGCAAATGGAAAAGTATTGTAACACGATAGAATCGCGTCCCCCAACGCACGCCTCTTGAAGGGAACATATTGAGAGTCACTTCGTATGGCGAAGCGTTGCCGCGATTTCCTGTGCTACCTGCCGGGCATGGACCAGGTCACCCGGCCCCAACGAAATGGCTGCTACGCGAGCATGCCCTCCGCCGCCATATTTCTCGCAAAGTGATGCGAGGTTCACATCCGCGGAAATTTCTTTCCACGGACTGGTCCCCACCGACACTTTTGTGCGCATCGGTGACGCGCTTACTCCCACCGAATAGATCGCGTCCGGGTACAAAAAATACGGAATGAACTTGTTGTAGCCTTCCAGGTCCAGGTCGCTAACGTCGAAATAAATAACGCCGTCGCGCGACTCGGTGCGGTCGCGCAAAATATCCAGCGAACGCCGGTGCCTTTCCAGCAGGCTCCCCAGGTGCTTCTGAACCATCGGCAGTTTCACCATCTCGGCCAGCGATATCGTGGCCATAAACGGAATTAGTTTCGGCACCAGATCTGCCTCAGGCGCAGCCTCGATCACTAGCGCAAGCTGCATGGCAGGTTCTGCGAGTCCCACCGCAATTTCTGGCGTAGCGAACTGCGCGCCGTCGATGATGTTCCCCCAATGGATCAGCTCGGCCAGCGGCTTCGCATTAAATCCGAATTTTTCGGAAGCGATATCAGCCAGAAATTTTGTGCAGGACTTGTATTCCGGGTCATAGAATTTTTTGCCGGAGCGGTCGCGGCGAAAATGCTCGGCATCCTGAGGCGTCAGGAACGCGCTCTGATGATGGTCGAACCACCATGTGAGCAGCGGCGAACTGGAGTATTTGAAGTCCACAATGGCGTTTTCGTCCCCGTCAAAGATTCCATCCTCGAACGGATGCGATGCCTTGTGGGTCATCCCCGTGTAATAGATCTGCGCGTCAGGATGAATGCGCTCGCGGTAGAAGCGTGTGAAAACCGCAGCCGAAGCCGCTCCGTCGAAACATCGGTCATGAAAACAAAGGCGAAGCTTCACTAACGTCTCCCGCGGTACACGTAGGCAATTGGTATCTCAAAAGGAAAGCCAATAAAGATGGACGCTCGACCGTCGTATGTCAAGAGCTAAGGAAGGGGCAGAGAAGCCAGTCGGGCGGCGTCGGTAAGAGGAGTTCTGAAGCGTGTCGGTCGTCAGGACAACGATGTGACGCAGGCGTGCAGTTCGCTATTACGATTTTCCCGCGAGTTTATCGGCGAACTCCGCAGCGATCGGCAATCGATAACGTTCACCTTGGTAGGCCTTAACCATCAGCAGTATCCAGAGAACTAAACCCACTATAGAAACCAACCCGGACAGCATAATTCCGAGAGAAAATCCGGTCGCTACTCCCGTTAGGCCGCTTGTCACGAACATCATGCCGATAATGATGCGAAGAATCATCAACGCGCCGAAGACTACGATGGACTGGGCAGCGTGGAAACGAACGAAGGGGCGCTTATCCGTTAGGAAAAAGATTAGGCCGGTAATCCAACCCAGAACGTAGCACAGCAATCCTGCCACATTTTCTGCCAACCCGGACTGTGACGAGGCCGCCGGCGTAGATGGAGACGCGCCTCCCACTGTCGCCCCGCAGCTCGGACAGAACGCAGCATTGTCCGCGACATTGGCTCCGCATTTCGTGCAGTGTGGCATGAATCCTCCGAGACCTGACACGTGTTGGGCCGGAGCCTAACAAAACCCAATCATGCCTGCAAGCGCATTCCCTCGCGGGCTTGTGCGACCCGAAGCCCATGCAAGTAGCTAGGTCGTAAATGTCACAAACAATTCGGTAGCCGACTCGCGGCCACCCTTTACCTTTCTCCAATTACAAACGCCTGTATAATTGAACGAGCCGGCCGACGCGGAAGTGGCGGAATTGGCAGACGCGCCAGCCTTAGGAGCTGGTGGCCGAAAGGCCGTAGGGGTTCGAGTCCCTTCTTCCGC
>Ga0209624_10000089_pt1 | contig 85682 bp, 65 predicted proteins | sample JacPinW_OM2H0_O1_FD_188565 | JGI IMG/M metagenome (GOLD analysis project Ga0209624, IMG submission 188565) | Forest soil microbial communities from Algoma, Ontario, Canada - Jack Pine, Ontario site 1_JW_OM2H0_O1 (SPAdes) (version 2) | ecosystem: Environmental > Terrestrial > Soil > Boreal... | reverse complement strand
CCCTGGAATCGGACGCCGCTCATGGTTAGCCGTCACCAGGTGCAGTGAGGCCGCCACGGTCATTGTAACTCCGGCGGCTGCTAAAATCGACAGAGTTAGTGATTGGCAGTAACGACTGATTTCTAGCTGCACCGATGCTAACTTCAAAGATCGAATGATGGCCGCCGCCCAATCGGTAAAAAACTTCGCGCTGACCTTTCGCGCAGCCGTCAAGGCAATCGTGACCGTGGTAGAGAGCAGCCGTATGGGCCGCGCCCTACTGGCCGGCGTACGCGAGACCGGCCGTTCTATCGGACGGGTGTTGCATCAACTCTGGTTGGAAGTAACCGGATTCGTATTCCTGGCAATGGCCGCCGTGGGAGCCATGGCCGGAGTCCGCGAATATGGGAAGTACCAGTCCGGTCACGCCAATGGCCCTGGCCGTTTGCTGCTGGCCATAGGCTTTACCATTTCGTTCACTTGGTTCGGGCTAAGTTCCTTCTGGCGTGTAAGGCGAAAAGCAAAGAGCTAGTAGCTGATAGCGAACGCCGCGGCGAAAAGCCGGAAGGCAGGACAACATGACCGAAAGCAAAGCGGCCGAAGCCGCACCGAAACCAGCGTCCAGCCGACCTGGCCAGGAAACGTCCTCCCACATTCCGGTGCGCCCGGTCTACACGCCGGACGATCTTGCCGCCTTCGACTACGACCGCGACATCGGCTATCCCGGGGAGTTTCCCTATACGCGCGGCGTGCAGGCCACAATGTACCGCGGCCGCCTCTGGACCATGCGCCAGTATGCCGGCATGGGCGACGCCGAGGAGTCGAATAAGCGCTACAAATATCTGCTGGCGAATGGAACGACCGGGCTGTCGGTGGCCTTCGACCTGCCAACGCAGATCGGTCTCGATTCCGATAATCCTCTCGCCGTCGGAGAAGTCGGTAAGGTCGGCGTAGCCATCGACTCCATCGAAGACATGCAGCGCCTCTTCGATGGCATTGACCTGACCAGAATTTCAACTTCGATGACCATCAATGCGACCGCGTCGATTCTTCTGGCGTTATACGTAGCCGTGGCGCGGCGGCAGGGCATGGAGGTTCGCAAGCTTTCAGGCACGGTACAAAACGACGTGCTCAAGGAATACATCGCGCGCGGCACTTACATCTATCCGCCGCATCAGGCGATGCGCATCATCACCGACCTGTTTGCCTGGACAAACGAAAACGTTCCCGACTGGAACACGATCTCCATCTCCGGCTATCACATGCGCGAGGCGGGATCGACCGCCGTGCAGGAAGTCGCCTTCACGCTCGGCAATGGAATTGCCTATGTGGAAGCGGCCATTCGCGCCGGCCTCGACGTCGACAAATTCGCGCCTCGCCTTTCTTTTTTCTTCAACGCGCACAACAACTTTCTCGAAGAAGTTGCGAAATTCCGCGCCGCGCGCCGCATGTGGGCCAAGATCATGCGCGACCAATTCAAAGCCAAGAATCCAAAGTCGTGGATGCTGCGCTTCCACACGCAGACCGCCGGCTCCACGCTGACCGCGCAGCAACCGGAAAACAATATCGTTCGCACCGCAATCCAAGCCATGGCCGCTGTCCTCGGGGGAACGCAGTCCTTGCATACGAATTCGTTTGATGAAGCATTGGCTCTGCCAACCGAAGCCTCGGCGCGAATCGCGTTGCGCACCCAGCAGGTCATCGCCTTCGAGTCCGGCGCGCCGCAAACCGTTGATCCGCTGGCTGGCTCGTATTACATCGAATCGCTCACCAGTGAAATTGAAAAGCGAGCGGTCGACTATCTCGAGAAAATCGAAGCCCTGGGTGGCATGCTCAAAGCCATCGAGCGCGGATACGTGCAGCAGGAAATTCAGAATGCAGCCTACGAATATCAGCAGGCCGTCGACCGCGAACAAGCCATCGTCGTGGGCGTGAACCGTTTCCAAATGGAACAGGAAAACGCCGTGCCCATCCAGCGCATCGACCCATCGCTCGAAGTAAAACAAGTCGAGCGCCTGCGTGCGTTGCGAGCCAAGCGCAACGGCGAGACGTGGGCAGCAGCGCTTCGGGGAGTGGAAGAAACGGCGCGCTCGGGAGACAATCTGATCCCGCGCATCCTCGCAGCCGTGGAAGCGAATGCCACCGTAGGCGAGATCTCAGACGCCATGCGCAAGGTTTATGGGGAATATAAGGAAGCAGTGGTGATTTAGGCGGCATCAATTCGCAGGAAGGAGCGAGACAATGAGGAATTCCATGACGTCCATGCGAGTGGTTGGAGGGATATCTCAATCCCTTGGCGCCGTATTATTGCTGTTGACCTGCGCGCTCTGTTTTCAGAACCTCTCAGCGCAGACGCACGATAACGATCATCGCGTCCGGAATGTAGTTCTGGTTCACGGCGCCTGGGCGGATGGTTCCGGCTGGAAGGGCGTCTCCGACATTCTTCGTCAGGATGGTTTCCACGTCAGCATCGTGCAAGAACCGGAGACGTCCTTCGAGGAAGATGTCGCGGCTACGAAACGCATCCTTGCCCTACAGGATGGGCCATGCGTTCTGGTCGCGCATAGCTATGGAGGCGCGGTCATTACCGAAGCGGGAACGGAGCCATCGGTTGTCGGTCTGGTGTACATTGCAGCTCACATGCCTGATGCCGGAGAAAATGAGGCTGATGACGGAAAGCGCTTTCCGAGCGATCTCAGCAAGTCGAACGCGATCAAGAAGACCGCCGACGGCTTCACCTACCTTGACCCGGCGGAGTTTCATGAATACTTCGCGGCCGATTTGCCGGCTGAGCAAGCCGCCTTCATGGCGCGATCGCAGGTGCTGAATAAAGCTGAAAATTTCAAAGCGGTCATCACCGTGCCTGCGTGGAGAAGCAAACCCAGCTGGATGTTGGTGGCGGGAAGCGACAGAACCATTAACCCCGATCTCGAACGCTGGTATGCCACGCGAGCCAACAGCCACAAGGTCGAAGTCGCAGGTGCCAGCCATTCGGTTTACGTCTCGCATCCGAAGGAGGTTGCAGCCTTGATCGAAGAAGCGGCAACCCATGCCCGGTAAGAAGCGGATTCGGACGTGGTAGTGGAGTGTTGGTCTCGGCTAGGGCCTGCGATTCTCTCGTGCACCGTACGGGGCGCCGCCGAGATGGTGCGCAAAAAGAGTTGCGTGTCAGCCGACGCCGATCAGTCCGCCACTTTGTAGTCACACGCTTCGCGACAGCCCTCGCAATACATCAGGCCGTCGGTGCAGAGGCGCACCTCGAGTTGCGACTGGCAATACACGCAGAATTTTTCGCAATAGCAGCTCGTTTCCGGCTGCTCGCACTGAGCGCAAACGATGCGGCTGACTCCTGGCTTAGCGGACATGGATAAAGTTTAGTTCGGAGAGGCCGCGGATAGAACGTAACGGAAGTCACCGGGCGGGTGACAGGAAAGACAAGAGCAGGTGATAGGTAACAGGAAACGCAAGCCCAACAGCAGGTGCGAAGACGGTCAAAGCGGCGGTCTTGTTTTTTCCGCCTTGCGCTTTTCCTGTCACCCGCCACCTGCCGCCTAAGACCCGCTCCTCTGTGTTAACTTAAACATTTCCAGATTCCCGAGGTTCTCTTGTCAGCCGCCGAAACCATTCCGCCCGCCGTTCCGCAGACGGTTCGCAAGACTGCGCTGAACGCCGTGCATCGCCGGATGGGCGCGAAGATGGTGGAATTTAACGGCTGGGACATGCCCGTCGAGTATCCCGCATCCATCGGCTGCGGCATCGTCAGCGAGCATATGGCGGTTCGCACCGGCGCTGGCATCTTCGACGTCAGTCATATGGGCGACATACGCCTGGCTGGCCCCGGAGCGCTCGCCGCCGTCCAGCACATTTCGATGAACGACGCCTCGCGCCTCGCCATCGGGCAGGCGCAATATTCGGCATTGCTCTACCCGCAAGGAACCTTCGTCGACGATGTTATCGTGCACCGCCTGGGCGAGGACGAATACCTGCTCGTCATCAACGCGGGTACGCGCGAAAAGGATTTCAACTGGGTGCGCGACAACACGCGCCAGTTCAATTGCGCGGTTGAACATCTCTCCGACGATTTCACGCAGATTGCGATTCAGGGACCGAAGGCAGTCGAGCTATTGCAAAAGCTAACCGACGCCGACCTGAGCGCGGTAAAGTTTTACTGGGTGACACGTGGAACCTTGTGCGGCCTGAAGAATACCTTAATGGGCCGCACCGGTTACACCGCCGAAGACGGATTCGAGATTTACATTCCTTCCGACGAGGCAACGAGCGAGCGCGTCTGGTATGCGATCCTCGATGCCGGAAAAGAGCTTGGCGCCATCCCCTGCGGCCTGGGCGCGCGCAACACGCTGCGCCTCGAAGGCAAGCTGCCGCTCTACGGCCACGAAATTTCCGACACGATCAACGTCTGGGAAGCCGGCCTCGATCGTTTCTGCAAAATGGAGAAGCCAGATTTCATCGGCCGCGCCGCGCTCGAAAAAGGGAAGGCTGAAGGCGTGAAGAAAACGCTGGTCGGCCTCGAAATGATCGAGCGGGGAATCGCCCGCGATGACTATAAAATTCTGGACGATGGTGGTAGCGAGATCGGCTACGTTACCAGCGGATCGCCAGCGCCGTTCCTGAAGAAAAACATCGCGTTGGCCTACGTTCCGCCCGTGTATTCAGAAATAGGATCAACCGTAAAGGTAGAAATCCGCGGCCAGGGAGTAAAGGCCCAAGTAGTCCCGACGCCGTTCTATAAGCGTCCGAAGAAATCTTGATTAGGGGTTGCCCCATCCTTAAACGTCGCGCCCTTTCGGACGTTCAGGGTGGGCCGAACGAGCGAACCACGAAACCGAGCCAGGAGCCAGAAGCGACATGCCATCCCCAACCGATCGCCAATACACAAAAGAGCACGAGTGGATCACCCCCGACGGCACCATGGGCATCACCGATCACGCCCAGGAGGCGCTCGGCGACATTGTGTTCGTTGAACTGCCCAAGGCGGGCACAGAACTGACCAAAGGTAAGCCCATCGGCACGGTCGAGTCGGTAAAAGCTGTATCCGATATCTACGCGCCGGTGTCGGGCACCGTGACGGCTGCAAACGATGCTCTGGCCACAGCGCCCGAGCAAGTAAATAAGGATGCGCATGCAGCCTGGCTGATCAAGATCAAGGTGAAAGATCCGTCCGAGATGAACGCGCTGCTTTCCGCAGCCGACTACGACAAATTTGTCAGCGAAGAGGCAGGACACTGAGGACGATTGCAGAGAGTAATGGCAGAGGTCAGAGGTCGGATTGCAGAAGTGAAAACCTTGACCCTATGGATGGCCGCTCCGGGCCGGGGGTTTACCTCAGCAATCCCTTCGCAATCGTTTTAACGCCGACGACATCTAACAAAAGTTCCCATGCGCTATCTACCTAAATCTCCCGCGGACCGCGCCGCCATGCAGCAGGCAATCGGAATCCGCTCTATCGACGACCTTTTCTCGCCCATTCCGGCCGAGTACCGTCTGACGCGCGACCTCGCCATCCCGCGCCAAATGGCCGAGTCGGAAATCATCGATTGGTTCAAGCAGCGCGCCCAAGAAAACGGCGAAGGCTACGCCAGCTTTCTCGGAGCCGGCGCTTACGCGCACTATCGGCCGGTCGTCATTGACGCGCTGGTGCAACGCGGCGAATTTCTGACTTCTTACACTCCCTACCAGGCTGAGTTCGCCCAGGGCACGCTCCAGGCCATCTTCGAATTCCAGACCATGGTCTCCGAACTCACCGGCATGGATCTGGCGAATGCCTCGATGTACGACGGCTCGACGGCCGCGGCGGAAGCGGTGATGATGGCGGTCCGAGTCACTGGAAAGAACTCGGCTGTGGTGGCGCGAAATCTCCATCCCGAATATCGCGAAGTGCTAACCACCTACGCGACGCATCAGGAAATTCCGTTGACGACGGTTGCGTACACGGACTCCGGCCAAATTGATTTGCAGGAACTGGAAAAAGCAATGGGCGACGATACTGCCTGCGTCCTCATTCAGTCGCCAAATTTCTTCGGTACCATCGAAGACGCCGAAGCCATCGCCGACATCGCGCACAAACACGGAGGGTTGCTGATCGTATCGATTGCGGAAGCGGTGTCGCTCGGCGTCGTCGAGCCGCCGCGCACCGCCGACATCGTAGCCATGGAAGCGCAGTCCTTCGGAGTGCCGCTAGGCTTCGGTGGCCCCTACTGCGGCGTCCTCGCCACCAAAGATAAGTTTGTAAGACAGATGCCAGGACGCCTGGCCGGTCAGACCGTCGACAAAAACGGCAAGCGCGGCTTCGTGCTGACGCTGGCCACGCGCGAGCAGCACATCCGTCGCGAAAAAGCGACCTCGAATATCTGCACCAATCAGGCGCTGGTCGCGCTGATGGTGAATATCTTCATGACCGTCTATGGCAAGGTCGGACTGCGCGAACTGGCCAAGCAGAACCTGGCGAAGACAGCCTATGCCGCCGGGCAATTTGGCAAGCAGTCGAAAGTGCTGTTCGCCGGCGCGCCGCGATTCAACGAGTTCGTTGTCGAGACGACCGAAGACCCTCGCGCCATCAACGCGCGTTTGCTGGAGCATAAAATCGTCGGCGGATTCCCGCTGAAGAAATTTTATCCCGAACTCGGCCACGCGGCCTTGTGGTGCTGCACCGAATTGACGACACGGTCGATGATCGATAAAGCGATCGACATCGCAGTCGGACCCGGCGCCGAAGGTGTGAACTCGGATCGCAGTCTGAACAATCCCGAGCCCGAAGAGGTGGCGCGATGACAACGAAGCACATAACCCGCAAAGCGACGCGCCACGTCAATCAGAACGAAGGCTTGATTTTCGAAAAATCATCGCCCGGAAAGGCGGCGTGGAAGCTGCCGCCGCTCGATGTCCCGGAAGTCAATCCGGCAAAATTGTTGGGTAAGCAAGCAAGAAAAGACCTCGGCAATATGCCGGAAGTGAGCGAGATCGAAATCATCCGCCATTTCACGCGCCTCTCGACGTGGAATTACGCCATCGACCTCGGCATGTATCCGCTCGGCTCCTGCACCATGAAGTACAACCCGCGCGTCAACGAATTGGTCGCGCGCGTCGAAGGCCTGGCCAACGGGCATCCTTATCAGGCGGAGAAGATTTCGCAGGGCGCCTTGCAAATCATGAAGACGCTGAGCGACTGCCTGCTCGAAATCACCGGCATGGACGCGATTACGCTGCAACCCGCTGCCGGCGCCCAAGGCGAGCTCACCGGATTACTGATGGTGCGCGCCTATCACGAAGCGCAGGGCAACGCGCGCAAGAAAATTCTCATTCCCGATTCCGCGCATGGCACAAATCCCGCCACCGCAGCGACGGTCGGCTATGCGGTCGAAAATTTGAAGTCGAACGACCGCGGCATGGTCGACGTGGCGGCGCTGGCGGCGCAAATGAACGAAGAGGTAGCGGCGCTGATGGTCACGAATCCCAATACGCTCGGCGTCTTCGAGCAGGAGATTCATAAGATCGCCGACCTCATGCACGCCAAGGGCGGCCTGCTCTACATGGACGGCGCCAACATGAATGCCCTCGTCGGCAAGGCTCGGCCCGGCGATTTCGGCGTCGACGTGATGCACCTCAACCTGCACAAGACTTTTTCCACTCCGCACGGCGGAGGCGGTCCCGGGTCCGGCCCCGTCGCGGTTAAGAGAATACTGTCGCCGTTTCTGCCCACGCCCGTCGTCATCACCAAGCCGGATGGCACGCTCGGTTTTGAATACGACCGTCCACAATCGGTTGGGCGCGTGCGCGCCTTCTACGGAAATTTCGGCATGTTCATCCGCGCCCTCGCCTACATCTTCGCCAATGGCCCCGACGGCCTGCGTCAGACCACCGAAGACGCGGTGCTCAACGCCAACTACATTCGCAAAGGCCTGGAAGGCGTTTACGATCTACCCTATTCGACCCCCTCGATGCATGAAGTCGTCTTCAGCGACAAGCTGCAGTCGAAGAAGGGCGTGAAGACGATGGATATCGCCAAGCGTCTGATCGACTACGGATTCCATCCCTACACGACGGCGTTCCCGTTGATTGTTCCTGGCGCGCTGATGATCGAACCAACCGAGAGCGAGCCGAAAGAAGAACTCGATCTTTTCATTGAAGCCATGAAATCGATTGCGGAGGAAGTGGAAGAAGATCCGCAGTTCGTGCTCGACGCCCCGCACAACACGCGCATCTCGCGTCTCGATGAAACCGCCGCCGCCCGCAAGCCCGTGCTGCGCTGGAAGCCGGAAGGGAACAGCTAGGCTTCTTTCCTGTCGGTCCGCTTCCAGTCAGCCAGTGACAGAGGTCTCGCTGTCATCCTGCGCGAAGCGAAGGAGCTCTGCATCCGACTAACCTGCAAGATAGCCTCTTGTTAGAATTACCTTAAAGTTCCCTATGCCTGACGATCCCGCCAGCTCCGAAGATGGCCGTCAACGCGCCGAACATCACTACTATGCCGCGCTCGATCTGGTTCTCGAAGGCCATCATGATCGAGCGGTCGAAGAATATCGCCAGGCGGTAGCAGCCGATCCCAAGTTCACCGACGCGCTGCACGGACTAAGCCGCGCGCTCCAGGATCTTAACCGCTTCGACGAAGCCATCGAAGTGTCGAGGCAAATTTCAGAGATCGATCCCGACGACATTCTCGCCCACACCAGCCTCTCGATCCTCTATCAGAAAAAAGGCATGGTCCCCGAAGCCGAAGCTGAAAGCAATCAGGCGCGCGTGCTGGGGTGGAAGCAGCAGTTGAAGAAGAGCGGAAATTGAACGTGTATGCGACGGAGATACTCTCGCAGCTTGATCGCCGATCCGCACGTTTCGCATTCCGCATCGCCGCACCTCTGTTCCTGACCCTGGCCACGTTTACAGCAGCCCAAACGAGCGACCATACCCAACTCTCCAAGTCAACGATGGGGCAGATTGCGGGACATGTCTACCGCTTCGACACCGCCGAACCCATCCCCAAGGCGCAAGTCAGCCTCTACCCTTCTGATCCCGACACAGCCAAGGCTGCCGGCCCCGGGCGCATGGTGCGCACCGGAACCGACGGCACGTTTGTGTTTCCCGATCTTCCTGCCGGAACTTTTGGAGTTTCGGTTTGGCGCAACGGATTTTCGGAATTTTCTCCGCAAGAGCGAGAGGATGACCACGGTCAATTCATCACTCTCAAGCCCGGAGAAAAGCTGGAGAATCTGGTCTTGCGCCTTCACCCAACGGGTGTGATCGCCGGGCAAGTCTCCGACGAGGACGGGGAAGCTGTGCAGGGCCTGGAGCTCTTCGCTCTCCGCATCGACCTTCAGCCAGGTGGGCGAAAACAGGTTTCCGCGGCCGGTCAGGCCGTCACCGACGATCTGGGCAACTTCCGCTTGCCGAATCTTCCACCCGGTTCTTACTATGTGAGCGCGGGTGGCTTAATCCAGCATCCGATGGGGGCCATGGGACTCAAGCAGAGTCCGACAGGCGGCGTGCAGTATCGCCACACGTTCTATCCCGGAACGTCGTCGCTGGACCAAGCGCAAGTGTTGAAGGTCGGCCCCGAGTTGACCACCAACGACGTCCGATTCACCGTCCCGACAGAAGGAACCTACGCGATCACTGGCAAGGTTCTTTCGGGAGGGGGACGACCGACGCTCAAGGATGCCGAGGTTAGCTGCGAAAGAACCGACGCAGCGGGATACACATTTTCAGACGGTGTAGGGCAAACCGTCCAGATGGAATCAGATCATTCTTTCAAGCTTTCGCCATTGCCTCCTGGCGACTACACGCTCAGCGTGAGAACAGTCGACGCGGGTGTCGTAAATGAACAGGGTTTTGCATCGGTTCGTGTCGTGGACTCCAACGTACACGCCAACATCGAAGTCGGTCGAGCGGCCGAAGTGCGTGGGAGTGTCGATGCGCCCCAGGGTCTTTCGCTGGCGGGGAAACGGATTACGCTGGAAACCTTCGGGTCGGGTTTTTATCTCCTGCATGAAGCCCCGGGCCTCGATTCCGGCGGACGATTCGCCATCCTCAACGTACCGCCCGGCGAATTCTTCTTTACTGTTTCCGATGCCCAAGGGGAAGAATCCGCTTACGTCAAAACGGCGATCTGCAACAGCCGGGACTATGCGTCCCGCGAGTTCATGCTGGCGGTTGGAACCGCCCTCGACTGCAATGTCACTCTGGCCGGCGACACCGGCACAATTCATGGAAAAGTAACCGACGGCGATAACCCGGCTCGCAAACTGGTCGTCGTTTTGCTCCCTGAATCAAAGGACTTGCGTAGAATTCCGCGCTATACCCTTACTGCCAATACCGATGATAGCGGTCAATACACAATCGCCAACGTGATTCCCGGAGATTACCTGCTGTTCGCCGTCCCGCCGAGCGCGGATCATGAGTATTTCGCGCCGGATTTTCCGGAGAGTCATACGGATATCGCCCGGCGTGTCGGCGTTGATCCGCGCTCAAGCCAGGTGGTAGACCTGAAGTTCTCTAAGGCGGAACCGTGAAGGTTGTGCGCCAAAGGCGATGCCGCTGCGGATGGATGACGGCGTGAACCCGGAGTCATTCCATCCTTGTCGACCCCGCCCCGATTTGCGTAAACTGGCCGACATGCCGCATGAGCAGACGGCCACGTTCTCCAGCATCGAAGATTCCACCCGCGAAGATTGGGCGCTCATCTCTACCGACTTCATGAAATATGCGCGGCAACTCCCGCAGCGCATCGTGGCGCATCTCAAGCTTCTCGACGGCGACTTTGGCGGATTCCCGGTTGACCGCCTGCATCACTCGCTGCTCACTGCGACGTTCGCCATGCAGGCTGGCCGTGACGACGAGTACGTGGCCTGCGCCCTGCTGCACGACATTGGAGACACGCTCGGCAGTTTTAATCATCCCGACATCGCCGCCGCCATCCTCAAGCCTTTTGTGTCGGAAGAAAATCGTTGGATGGTTGAAAAGCACGGTATTTTTCAGGGCTATTATTTCTTTCACCACATCGGCATGGACCGCAATATGCGCGAGCAGTTCCGCGGGCACCCGCATTTTTTGCGCACCGCGGAATTCTGCGAGAAGTTCGACGGCCCCGCCTTCGACGCCAAGGCAGAGTGTTTCCCGCTGGCGGCGTTTGAGCCGGTTCTCCAGCGCGTTTTCGCGCAGCCGAGAAATACAATCTATCGCGTAGGCGATCGCTAGAGCTTCCGACGCTCCGATTCAGTCGCAAACTCGAAATGGTTGGCGTTCCAGCCAGGTTCAGCGTAAACTCCCTGACGCAGCTGACGGCAAACTTAGCTACCAGCGCCGCGACCGGACCGATCAGCGTCGCGGTGGGGAGCGATTGCCGTTAGCTGAGGAAGCTTTGCTGCAATCGAAAGATGCTCACCCGATCTCACACACCCATCTCGTACCCCGGAGGATTCGCCAGTGACCCGACTGAACCCATGGCAACATACTTCTGCCGTATTGGCCTTTTGTATGGCGGCAGCTCTGCTCCTTCCCGCGCAAACCTTTAAGACATTGCGCGACTTTCACGGTTGGGATGGAAACAATCCCTATGCCGCGCTCGTCATGGGCAGTGACGGAAATCTCTACGGCACCACGGTCGACGGCGGACCCCATCATGGCGGCAGCATTTTCAAGCTCACGCCCAAGGGGCAATTGACGAGGCTCTACAACTTCTGTTCGCAACCAGCCTGCGCCGATGGCGAATATCCGGTCATGGCGCTTGTCGAAGGCTCAGACGGAAATTTCTATGGCACGACGCAATCCGGGGGAACGAACGGCGGCTGGGGCACAGTTTTCCAGATCACAACGACCGGTACGCTGACCACCTTGCATAGCTTTGGCGGCCCCGACGGCGCCGGCCCCTACAGTCCACTGCTCGTCGGCAGTAATGGAACTTTCTATGGAACAACCAACGGAGGCGGTGCTGGCTACGCCGGCACGGTGTACGAGATCACTTCGACCGGAACCCTAACAACACTCTATAACTTCTGTTCAGAGCAGGGCTGCGCAGATGGCCAATATCCTGTCGGCGGGCTGATCCTGGCGAGCGATGGCAACATCTACGGAACCACTCACGCCGGCGGCGACTATTCCGCCTGCAACGTGGATGGTTGCGGCACTGTGTTCAAGATGACGCTCAGCGGCGAGCTGACCACGTTGATTGCTTTCGACACGACGGACGGCGAATATCCTTACAGCGGGGTGGTCGAGGGCCCGGGCAACATTTTTTATGGCACGACCGGCGCGGGCGGCGCGAATAACGACGGCACAGTCTACTCAATAACCGGCGACGGCGCGTTCACCACTCTGCACAGCTTCGATGGCAAGGATGGCGCAACTCCCTACGGAATTTTGCTGGCCAGCGACGGCAAACTCTACGGAACCACCGAAACTCGCGGCGCCCATTTTGGCGGGACCGTTTTTAGAATGACCACCGGCGGCACCTTCGGCACAGTGCACAGTTTCGATGGGACCAACGGTAAAAACTCTTATTGCGGCCTGGTCGAAGGGGCGGAGCGAGTGTTCTACGGGACCACGTATTTTGGCGGCACCGAGAATGATGGAACCGTGTTTAGCATTTCGACGGGAGAAGATGCTGAGTAGCCGTTCCAAGAACGCCGGGTCTCGAAAATCGCGGGACCTGGGCGTTCCTTTTTGATCGCCGCGTACTCTGCGCCCTCTGCGGTAAAATTGCTGTATGCGAGAAGTCGTCGTAGTTTCCTCCGTCCGCACTCCTGTGGGCCGCGCGTTCAAGGGAACGCTGCGGGCTACCCGTCCTGATGAACTGGCTGCCGTCGCCATCAAGGGCGCGCTTGATCGCGTGCCCCAGCTCGACCCCAAAGAGATCGAAGACGTCATCCTCGGCTGTGCTATGCCTGAGGGTGAGCAGGGGATGAATGTGGCTCGCACCTCATCGCTGCGCGCGGGCCTGCCGGTCGAAGTGTCGGCGGTGACCATCAATCGCTTCTGCTCTTCGGGCTTGCAATCGATCGCCATGGCTGCCGAGCGCATCATGAGCGGAGGCGCCGAGGTGATGGTCGCGGGCGGCACGGAATCGATGTCGATGATTCCCATGGGCGGCCACAAGATTTCGCCGAATCCCTGGCTGGTCGATCATTATCCCGATGCCTTTCTTTCAATGGGTCTGACTGCGGAGCGGCTGGCGACGCGCTTCGGTATCACGCGCGAGCAATGCGATCAGTTTTCGTTGCGCAGCCATCAGAATGCGCTGGCGGCGATTGCGGCGAACAAATTTGACGACGAGACGGTTGCCGTACCGGTCAGTTTCACGACGCCGAACGGATCGAAGCCGAAGCGGCAAGAGATCACCTTCAAAGTAGATGAAGGCCCGCGCGCCGATACTTCGCTCGAAGCGCTCAGCGCGCTCAAGCCCGCGTTTCATGTGAAGGGCGTGACGACCGCCGGAAACTCCTCTCAGATGTCCGATGGCGCGGCCGCAGCCGTAGTCATGTCCGCCGAGCGCGCGAAAGCCCTGGGCATCACTCCACTGGTGCGCTATGTCTCGTTCGCAACCGCCGGATACAAGCCGGAAGAAATGGGACTGGGCCCGGTGTTTGCCATTCCAAAGGCGCTAAAGCTCGCTGGATTGAAGCTCTCAGACATCGACGTAATCGAGCTGAATGAGGCCTTCGCGGCGCAGGCTCTAGCCGTAATCAAGGAAGCGGGCATTGACCTCGAGCGCGTGAATCCAAACGGGGGAGCAATCGCATTAGGCCATCCCCTCGGTTGCACCGGGGCGAAGCTGACCGCCACCATAATTCGCGAACTGAAGCGGCGGAATGCGCGCTATGGTCTGGTCACTATGTGCGTAGGCGGCGGGATGGGCGCAGCGGGGATCTTCGAAAATCTGTCGTGACATTTCATTACTAAATCGTTACTTTCTTTGACGCCGTTCAGCGATAACTTTCATCGTCCCATGCCGTCGAAGTAAGTGGAGCGACCAAGGTTGATCCGGCTCGCACCAGTCGGTTCGGAGGTGCTTATGCGGCTCTCCTGTCTTGTCGTCGCAACTATCCTGTTTGGCGGAGCAGCCCTTCCAGCGCAGCACACATCCGGGTCCGGTGGTTCGAGTTCCGGCCATTCCACTAGTTCTTCCAGCAGCCATGCGAGCGGCTCCGGCGGCTCTGTAAGATCGAGCGGTTCGTCGAGTTCGAGCCCTTCCCGCAGCAGTTCCAGCGGCAGTTCCCACGCATCAGCGAGTTCCGCCGGCAGCCACAATTCCGGAAGCCCAGCTGCGCATGTTGCCAAAGCGGGCGCGGCGGCATCGCACACGAGCGTGGAGGCGGCGCTCGCGAAATCGAACGATGAGCAGGCGGTTCGCGAGTTGAAGACAACTGCTGCGATCGGGAAGAGGGATCCGTTGCCGGCCAATAAATTGGCGCCCTCCAAAGAAAGCGCCGCGCGGGAAAAGAAAGGGTTCTGGCACCATTTCAGAAAGCGACCACATGAGAAAGCGGAAATCAAGCCCCCGGTGCCATGCTGGAAAGGACCCTGCGCGGTCTGCCCGCCGGGAGAATTTCGCAACGGCAAGGGCATGTGCGGGTCTGTAATCGCAGCCAACCAATGCGCGCCCGGGCAATTTGGGAATGGCTCAGCCTGCGCGGTCTCTGCGACCTGCCAGCCAGGTACTTTTTGGAATGGTGGTTTCTGCACGGCGGCAACTGATTGTGCATTTTACAATTCACGGGCTGGAGTGCTGGCGAACGAATTGCGCGGCATAAAAAGTGACCAGGAGAGCGCTTGTTCACAAGATCCGGGCGGACAACAATGCAGCGAACTTACGACACAGCACGACGGAGCGCTGTCGCGCTACCGCGTGTTGCTCAATGAGTCCCCCTCGACCTGTCGGGTCATGCTACCCGACCCGGCGTCGCTCTGAACCGAGCCGGCGCTAAGAAAAGGGCAGGCCGCTAGGCAATTGGGTCGTGGGCTTGGTATCTACCTTTTCGTCGCGTTGAGCATTAGAATGGGGTCTTCTCACTAGCTCCGCACACAACCAACAGTTTTCATCCAGAGGACCAAAAATGGCGACGACAGCAATCCCCAAAACCAAGATTTCCGGCGGCAGCTTCCTGCTGGAAGAGCGCCAGACCGCCGACGTCTTCACCCCGGAAGATTTTTCCGAGCAGCAGCAGATGATCGGCCAGACCACCGAAGAATTTGCCATCAACGAAATTCTGCCCCAGGCCGAAAAGATCGAGCACAAGGATTACTCCGTCTCGCGCGCTCTCTTAAAAAAGGCTGGCGACCTCGGCCTCAGCGGAGTGGAAGTTCCGGAAGCATACGGCGGCCTCGAGATGGATAAAGTCACCGCCGCCGTCATCGCCGACCACATGGCCAAGTACGCGGGCTTTGCCACCACATGGGGCGCGCACAGCGGCATTGGCATGTTGCCCATCGTTTATTTCGGCACCGACGCGCAGAAGAAAAAATATCTGCCGCGCCTGGCGGCTGGAGAAATGGTCGGTGCCTACGCCTTGTCGGAAGCGACCTCGGGCTCCGACGCGCTCAATTGCCGCGCCCGCGCCGTGCTTTCGCCCGACGGCAAGCATTACATCCTCAACGGCGAAAAGATGTGGATCACCAATGCCGGTTTCGCCGACCTGTTCACCGTCTTCGCGAAAATTGACGGCGAAAAGTTTTCCGCATTTCTCGTCGAACGAACATTTCCCGGATTTTCGACAGGCGCCGAAGAGCACAAGATGGGCATTCGCGGCTCTTCCACCTGCCCCGTGATTCTCAACGATTGCCAGGTGCCCGTCGAAAATCTTCTCGGCGAAATTGGCAAGGGTCACATCATCGCCTTCAACATTCTGAACATCGGCCGCTTCAAACTTGGCGCCATGTGCGTCGGCGGAGCGCGGGTTTCGGTCGAGAGCGCCGTCGCTTATGCCAAGCAGCGCAAGGCTTTCGGCAAGTCGATCAGCGATTTCGGTCTGGTCCGCGAAAAAATCGCCAACATGGCCACGCTGATCTATGTCGGCGAATCGCTCGTCTATCGCACGGTTGGAATGATGGACGCTCTGCTCTCCGAAATCGACCACTCGAGTCCCGACGCCGCCAAAGAGCAGCGCAAGGCGATTGAGGAATACGCGGTCGAATGCTCGATTCTCAAAGTCTGGGGCTCGGAGATGATCGATTACGTCGTCGACGAAAGCCTCCAGATTTTTGCGGGCTACGGTTTTGTCGAGGAATATCCCGCCGAGCGCGCCTATCGTGACGCTCGCATCAACCGCATTTTCGAAGGCACCAACGAAATCAACCGCCTCATCATCACCGGCTTCCTTTTGAAGCGCGCCATGAGCGGCCAGTTACCGCTGATGCCCGCCATCAAAAAGCTGATGGATGAAGTGCTGAGCGGCCCGTCTCACGGCGACGAAATCGAAGGCGCGCTGGCCGACGAACGCAAACTGGTGGCGCAAGCCAAAAAGCTCGGCCTTTTTGTCGCTGGTTCGGCCACGCAGAAATACATGCAGGCGATTCAGGATCAGCAGGAAGTGATGGGTGCGATCGCCGATATGACGATCGAGATCTACGCCATGGAATCGGCCGTGCTGCGCACGCAAAAAATGGTCGAACAAAAGGGGGACGCCGCGTCCTCACTCGCCATTGCGATGACGCGCGTGTATCTAACGCAAGCGCTGGAGAAAGTAGAAGCGGCAGCCAAGAAAGTTATTGCCGACGTTGCCGAAGGCGACATGCTGCGCACGCAGTTGGCGATCGTGCGGCGATTGGCCAAGCACGAGCCCTTCAACACAATTGCGCTGCGCCAGCAGATTGCGAAGAAGACGATCGAGGCAGGGAAGTACCAGCTCGCCTAAAGAATGATGTTCGATCGACAGTTGCGGAGACTGGCCGAAGGGCTCAGCCGAGGCGTAGTTCTGCGCCGGCATTTGCCACGCGATTTCGAGCGCCTGCCGCTCTACGTGACTCCCGAGGCCCGTCTGCGGCATTGGGCAGGCGGCTCCGGCGTCGATGGGCATTTGCTCCGCCGGGCGCGGAAACTCGTCCGGCCAGCGCGAACATCGGTTTGCTCGCGCTTTCCGCGGCCGCCAAGGCCACACCCTCCGGCTTTGCGCTGGCGATCGAACCCGACATCTGGCTCTGTCACCTGATTAATCGCTCGTCGCGCGAAATTGCCGAGAAGAGATTATCCGCAGCCCCGGTTCGTGTCTTATGCGCGTCGCGTCCAGCCAACTGGGTGTGAGCGAACTGGAAATTGCGCAGCGGGCGCGCGCCGCGAATCACCGGCAGGGCATTTCCGGCTCAACCCAGGCGGGAGGCCATCGCTATTTGCAGTCGACCGTTTCCGTGACGCTAGATTGGTTGCTCGACTCTTTGCCAGATCCCAACGTGCTGAAGATTGATGTCGAGTCGCACGAGGCGGAGGCGCTTCGCGGCGCAGTCCGTCTGCTGGAGAGCGCTCGGCCGGTGATCTTATGCGAAGCAGATCCGCAGAATGCGGATGCGGTCTCCCCGTTTGCTTCACGAAAGAAACTATCAGCTCTTCGGATCCGGCGGGGATCCCCATCCGCTCATCCAGCGAGCCGGGTGGAATACGCTGGCCGTGCCGGGAGAGAGCGCGGCCTAGTTTGAATCGGATCGAGACAAGGCCGCAGCCACGCTGTGCCCGCAAAGCCGTTCCTCTCTGTTTCTACACAGCGGAAATTCCTCACTCCTTCGGAAAGTTCGGATCCGCCTTCACTTCTTCAATCTGTTTGGTGTGCCGCTCGGAGTGCGCCGAGATCAGCAATATCCACTGGTAAGCATCAAGCGGGCCAAGCACCGGGTGCGGGCCGAAGTGGTCGCGCAGATCATCGTTAGTCGTCCTTACGTAATCCATCGTCGCCCTGCGGCTATCCTCGAAGGCCTTGATGACATCCGCCTCTGTGGCCCAGCGACTAGTCGGCTTCAAATATTCCGGCGCCTGCGCTTTATGGCTGCGGTCAGGAACCCTCGTCAGAACAATCTCGTCCTTGCCGGCTACCTCGGCCCGTTTGGACGGATCGGCCGGTGCCGTCATGATCTTGGTTTCCACGAGTCCCAAGAGGGTGGATTCGGAGACCGCAATGTGCTCGGAGACTTCGGCCACCGACCATCGATCGGGCGCCGGCTTGAATCTCCACTGCTTCTCGGACAATCCGGCAATCGATTGCAGAAAGGCGTCGTGCGTTGCCTGTAGATTCTTGAGCGCGGCTGTGCGCTCCTCGGGCGTCAAAGTGGTTGTTGCCGGGATTGCGGCGGTTTGGGCGATGCTGGCCAGCGCCAGTGTGAAGACCAGACACAGCACGGCTGAGAGCTTCCATTGGGTATTCATTTTTTGCCCCCGTGAGATTGCGATTGCGGCAGGGCAATTATCAAGGGCAGTGCGGAAAAATACAATCGCCTACTCAAACCAGCCGCTACGATAGGCAATCCACCACGAGAAATACATGATAGGGATGGTCGCACCTATCGCCCACCACAACGGCAGCACCAGGTCGGCGAGGATTCCGAGCAAGGTCATCGATCCCCAGAAAATCTTGCGCTCCATACCCTCGATTGTAAGTCTTTTGACTGCCCGATGATCCGGCTTCAGCAAACCGCGAATACACTTCGGTTTCGTATCGAAAGTTTCTTCGCGGCCCAAGTTTCTTTCGTCCCACCCCCCAGAAAGCCGCCGCAGACGCGCCGCTCGAATCAAGCCTTAGGCTTCAGCTCCTCCATCACACTCTGGATCAGCTCCTTGGCGTCGGTCAGATTCTTTAGAATGAGCTGCACATCCATCACCGGCTTGCCCGGCCAGCGCTGGCTCTGGCAATAGACGCCGTGCTGGCCCACCAGCGCCATCGCATCGGTGACCAGATCCATAGTGACGGCGAGCCGTCCGCGCGGCACTCCCATGCGCATTTCAAAGTGCTCCAACTCTTCCTGCTTTTCATTGAACACGGCCATGGACAAATTGTAACGGGGATATGGGTATAATTCTCAGCGAACAGCAATCAGCAGGCGAACAGCAATCAGCAGTCGCACTCAGCATTCAGCCCATATGGTTGGTCTTGAAGCAGCTGATTGCCGAGTGCTGATTGCTGAATGCTGACTGCTCACAGGAGGAAACAAATGATGAAGAAGAAGTTTGCTTTCATGGCAGCGTTGGTCTTCGCGGCGGCAGCTCTCGCCTCGGCCCAGATGGACAACTCGAAGCGCCCCAGTCCGGCGGCCAGTGCGGAGTGCAAGTTCTCTGACGGCTCTACCATCAAGGTCGACTACTCCAGCCCGCGCGCAAAAGGACGCAAGATTTTCGGCACCGAGAGCGATCAGGCACTCGTTCCCTACGGCAAAATCTGGCGCACCGGCGCCAATGAAGCCACCAAATTCGTCACCGATACGCCCGTCAAGATAGGCGGAAAATCGCTGCCCGCCGGAAGCTACACCATCTTCACCATCCCGAATGCTGACAAGTGGACTCTGATCGTCAACAAAAAGACCGCCGAGTGGGGCATTCCCTACAAATACGAAGCCGACGAGTTAGGCCGCTTTGACATGCACGCAGCGAAAACATCTGCGCCCGTCGAAAATTTCACCATCGCCTTCGACCCGGGCGGCAGCCAATGCACCATGCGCCTGGAGTGGGAGAACACCCGCGCCAGCATCGACATCGCAAAATAACGGTCGATAATCAATTTCTGTCTTCGCTTCGTATCCGGGCATCGTTTTAGCGATGCCGAAAAGCGGCGCGAGAACGCCGCCCCTTCAGGGGTTGAGGCGCTATACTAAAACGCGATGCGGCCAATGCTGCGCTTTCTCTGGAACTCGACACGGGGCCATCGTATCGCCCCGTGGCGCAGTCCCTATCTCTTATGGCGCATCGAAACCTACACCGGAGTCAAGATGACCCAGATCGGATTCTTCGAGTTCTGGGAATTCTTATGGACGGAGCGCGGCGACCTGTGGCGCTTCCTCAAGTGGACGGCCGAAATGGATCGCTACGTCCATCCCGGAACCAAGAGCAGCACTTAGGTCAAAAGCAATGCCAGACACGCCCAGGCAAGCCACCCTCCTTTACCTCTTGTTCACGCTTTTGTTCAGCGCAGTGATCTGGTCGCTGGTCGTCTGGTCAGGCCATCTCGGCATGGCGTTCGGGATGATGGTTACGGCCGTCATGTGGTGCCCGGCGCTGGCGGCGTTGGTGACTTGCCGCCTGATGGGGCGCAGTTTCCGCTCGCTAGCGTGGCGATGGCCGGCGAATCGTTATATCGCCGCTGCATATTTTCTTCCGCTCGGGTACGCGGCGATCGCCTACGGGGCAGTGTGGGCGCTGCGGCTGGGGGGATGGAACGCGGGGTTGGTCGGCCTGGTGACGCAGCGCTTCGGATTGCGCGGCATGCCGCCGTGGGGAGCGTTCACGCTCTGGTTGCTGTTCACGGCCACGGCAGGGTTGATTCGCGGCCTGTCTACAGCCCTCGGCGAGGAGATCGGTTGGCGCGGATTCCTCGTCCCCGAGTTGGCGAAGCAGATGTCGTACACGAAGCTGAGCTTGCTGAGCGGCATCATCTGGGCGGCGTGGCATAGTCCGTTGCTGCTATTTGCCGACTATAACGCGGGCACGAATCGCGGGTACGCGATGGGTTGCTTCGCGGTAATGGTCGTCTCGGGCAGCTTTGCCTTCGCCTGGCTGCGATTGAAGTCAGGAAGCTTATGGACAGCCGCGGTGCTGCACGCCAGCCACAACCTGTTCGTCCAGACCGTTTTCGACAACATGATGCGCAACACGGGGAAGACGTTGTGGTATACGACCGAGTTCGGCGTCGCGCTAGCCGGCGTTAACGTCGTTGTCGGAGTGTATTTCTGGTCGCGGCGGAAAGAAGTGGAACCGCTCAACTCGCAAACGTCGCTCGCCGCCGCGATGGAAATGCAAAAAGCCACAACCTAGACGATCTCATGCACGGCGCGGTGCGCCTCGTCGATGGCGACGTCGGTTTCGGCGTCTGCGCCGGCATCGGAATTGGCTATCGCGATGCGGCCGTAGCGTTGACGCCCTACTACCCACGGCTGTTCTCCTTCTTTCCAGTCGGGATCGAACAATGAATTGGGAGCGTAGGCGTAGCCGTGGGCCCAGCGATTGACGGTGATGCCCTGGATGTCGCGGGCGGGATCGAATCCGGCTGATCCTAGCATGAGCCCCAGCTGTTCGCGGATGTTGTTCTCGAAGGTGGAGAAGGGCGTGCCCATCAGTTCCGCGCGTCCGGCGCGATTCTGATCGCGGACGGGTAATCCGCGTTCGCAGGGCGTGCGCAGCATGAAGAGAATCATCGGCTCTTCCGGATGCGACGGAAAGTGATAGTCGCCGAGGCTCACCGGATAATCGAGGGCAGTGAAGCAGTGATAGCTGCCGGGAGAGACGATCTGATGAATGCCGAGTCTGTGGAAGCTGGTCCAGTTGGAAATGGCGACGTGGGTGTAGACGAGCGGCATTTTCACTAAATACGAGAGCGCCTGCCGCTGGCTCTGCGGCAACTCCGGGCAGAGATACGGAATCATCGTGTTGTAGCAGGCGAGAATGCAATGTTTCGCGCGCACCGTTTGCAGCTTGCCGCCGCGCTCGTAGGCGATTCGGACTTCGCTGGCAGTTTGCGCTGAGCCAACATGATTAACGTGCACAACGGTGCTGTTCAGCCGGATGCGGACAGGCGAGTCAGCCTGGTCAAGATGGCTGTAATCGGCGCGAGCGGTAACGATGTCGTCCATCGCATCGCTGTGCGCAGCATGTCCGGAAGCGCTGTGGTTGGTCATCACACCGGGCACGAGACTCCGCACCAGTAGCCGCGCAATCGACGCGTTGCCGTCGGGGAAGTGAAAAATGTAGGGTTCTCTCTCCGGCGCCTTGAGGCCGAGGCCGTCGAAGCCGGGATAGCTGATGGCGCCGTAATCGTCTCCGGCCATGAAGCAATCGAGGGCGGGAACGGCCTCGATGCCGACGGTAAACAAATCATGGGTGTAGGTCTGGAAAAAGGGAAGCGCGTCGGGAGCGACCTTACAGACCTGAGTGAGAAAGTCGGCGTAGCTGGTTTTGCGCAGGCGCTCGATCTTTTGCCGGCGAGTGAGGCCGGGGAAATAATCTTTCTTGTCAGTGTAGACGCGCGCAATGTCGCGGCGGACCGGTTCTGAGAGCGGAGACTTCGCCAGAAATTCCGGCCACGGCGTCTTGCCCAGTCCGGTGACAAGGCGATCTTCGCCAAAAGTGGCGCGATCGTAAAACACGGCAGTGCCAAGTTGGTTATAGAGTTTGCGGTCGTAAGCCTTATAGAAGCGATTGAGATCAATGCCGAGTTCGGTGAGCAGGCCGCGCGCGACCTTGCTGTATTCGCCAGGCCGCTCGATTGACATGGTGCCGCCGTGGGCGAGCAAGGTGCGATCGCCGACGCGGAATTCGTTGCGCTTGGCGTGGCCTCCGAAGTCATCGTGATTGTCGAGGATGAGGATGCGCGGAGTCTTCGCAGCCGTCGTTTTCGCACTGAATTTTTTCCCTACGAGCTGGCGATAAAAATAAGCGGCGGAAAGTCCGCTGATGCCCGCGCCCACGACGACCAGATCGTAAGTCTCGCCACTGCTTTCGGGTTTGTCCTGATCCCACGATTCGCCGTCGCGCAGGCGATGGGCATAGGTGAAGCTGCCATCGTGGTTGCCGCGGATTCCGGTCAGCGCCGGAGGATAGTAGCCGGGAGATTTCTCCGGCGCGTAAGGCGCTTCGTCGAACGCCAGCGCCCGAGGAGGAAGCAGCGTGCCGCCGATGGTGAGCGCGACACCATTCAGAAAATCGCGGCGCGAGATGGCGCGGTTCATGCCGAGATCGTTACTCTGACCGGGGCTGTCGCCGCGATCGCTCCTCCGCAAATTTTCGTCTTTGCTCATTATGGTCGACTCGTTAGTGGATGCCAGAAAAAAGCCAGCGCGGTTCGCGCTCTAGCTTTTTCTCGCCGCGAGATAGCGCGCCAGCTCTTTCATCGTGGTCGAGGCTTCGCCATATTCGTCAAGCTCTGCGCACGCCCGATCGACCAGCGCATCGGCTTTGCGGATCGACTCCTCGATCCCAAATAACGCTGGATACGTCGTCTTCTCTGCTGCCGCGTCTTTGCCCGCCGTCTTTCCCAGTTGCTCGGAGGTTTGCGTCAGGTCGAGGACATCGTCGACGATCTGAAACGCTAGTCCGATCGACTGGCCGTAGGTTCGCAGGCGGGAGACGTCTGGAGCGCTGCCGCCAGCATAAATTCCTCCGCTGACGACGCTGGCGGTGATGAGCGCGGCCGTTTTCGAACGGTGGATATATTCGAGCGTCGCCAGATCCGGCTTTTTGTGTTCCGCTTCGAGGTCGACGACCTGGCCTCCGATCATGCCGTCGATGGTGCCGGTGGCGTGCGCGATTGCGCTGATGATCGCGACGCGCGCCTCGGCCGGGCAGATGAGTTGCGCCAGCGTTTCGTAAGCCTGCGTCTGCAGCGCGTCCCCGGCGAGAATGGCGATCGCTTCGCCGAAGGCCTTGTGGCAGGTGGGACGTCCGCGGCGCAGGTCGTCGTTATCGAGCGCCGGCAGATCGTCATGAATCAGCGAATAAGTGTGGAGCATTTCAAGCGCTGCGCCCACCTGGTCGATGCCGGGGGGCAGCGATGCGGCGTATGGCGATTTTGCCCGCGATGATTTTTTCGATGAGGCCGCAGCCGACCGAGCATGCGAATGAGCTTCCGCAGCGGCTCGAATCATCCGGCCCGCCTCCATGCAGAGAATCGGACGCAGTCGCTTGCCGCCGGCGAAGACGCTATGGCGCATCGCCTGATGAATAGAAGTTGGATGCTCTGTGGCCGGTGGCAAAAGTTCTTCGAGCGCCACGTCGGCGGCCTCGCGTCCCTGCTCCAGAACTTGTTTCAGCATCGAGACGCAGTATAACAAGCCAGGGGAAGAGCAGGTGACAGGTCGCAGGCGACAGGAAAATCAGAAACTAGGAGAAGCAGGGGTCAGGCAAAACAAACGCCAGGAAAAACAAATCCACCTCTCGGTTTTGCTTTTTCCGGCCACCGGCGACCTGTCACTTGCGTTTCCTGATCCGTCACGCAACCGCCCGCTGCGTCAATCCCTGCAAGACCGAGCGCACTACGTCATCCGGGCGCGGCTCGCAAATGTCGGATGCGCCTTGATTCAGGGCTGCAGTCCACAGCTGTTCATCCGCCAGTCGGTGGGTGCCGACGATGCACAGGCTGGGAAAGCCCACGCGTAATCGCTCGAAGTCGGCCCAGTCCACCGCTTCCAGATCGAGCACCAGCGCCACCGCATGATGCTCGGAAATCGCAAGCTCCGCTTCCGCCGACGAGCGTGCCAGATAGATCGCTTCAAAGTGTTGGGAAAGACCGACTGCAAGAGCTTCAGCAGTTGCGGGGCTATTTTGATAGAGAACTACGCTGAGTGGTTCCATAGATCCCCCTGACGTTCGCCGCATTTCGTGGCGGCCTTGGCTGCGACAGCAAGACTGCTAGCACAGGCGTTATCAGTTTCCGAGCAACCATACGTTACTTGCGCAACGCTTTCCCGACCGGGGGCTCGAACGGTTCCGCTTGAAGTTTCCCGTTCTGCTTAAGCAAAATCTCGACCTTGCCTTCCGCGTCTTCCAGTTGCTGGCGGCAGGTGGCGGAAAGTTGCATGCCTTCTTCAAAAAGCGTCAGGGACTTTTCCAGGGGAACCTCCCCTTTTTCCAGTTCCTGAACAATCTTTTCCAGACGCTCGAGGCACTCTTCGAACTTTACCAATCCAATGGCTCCCACACTCTATTGTAATGCGACTTGCGGAGAAAAATGTAAAGTGAAATTTTTCAATTTGCACAATTTGTTGGGCAGGGGTGTTCCGAAATTAAACGGATGCCGGGCGCTTCGAGCCGAGCGCCTCGAGCACGTCGACAGCCGAGGCATACCGGCCCTGCGGAGCGCTGATCTGCGCCCCCTGCACCCGATCGCGGAGCGCACCGAGCATCTCGCGCGCAATCGCCACGCCCTCCTCGCGAGCCGCTTGCGGGCTGGCTGCCCGGGTCATTCGGTTGAGAATTTCATCAGGCACCGATACGCGCAGCTCGTTCTTCATGAATTCCGCGTTGCGCGCGCTCACCAGCGGCCAGATTCCCGCGATTAGCGGAATGCGGCAGTGTTCGATCCGCCGCAGAAACTTCTCCAGCAGATTGAGGTCGAATACCGGCTGCGTCACGACGTACTCGGCGCCCGCTTGCACCTTATATTCGAAGCGCCGGATTTCTTCATCCAGATTGGGCAGCCCCGGGTTGGCTCCTACGCCGATGACGAAGCTGGTTCCCGTGCCGATCGGATTACCGCCGAGGTCGAGCCCGCGATTCAGGTTGTGGACGATATTCACCAGTCCGATTGCATCGACATCAAAAACCGCCGTCGCATCGGGGTAGTTCCCCATCTTCGGCGGATCACCGGTGATGCAGATCAGGTTGCGAATTCCCGTAGCCGCCGCGCCCAGCAGATCGGATTGAATCCCTAGCACATTTCGATCGCGGCAGGTGTAGTGCAGGATGGCTTCGATGCCAACCTCTTGCTGCATCAACAGTGACAAGGCCTGATTGCTCATGCGGGCTGAGGCGCGCGGGCTGTCAGGAATATTGATCGCGTCTACGCCAACCGACTTGACGAACTTCGCGCCCTCTATCTCTTTGCGAATGTCGATGCCCTTCGGCGGCACGATCTCGACCATGGTGACAAACTCGCCGGCCGCAATCCGGGCTCCAAGGCGAGAGCGCTCGGCCATCGGAATGGTCGCCGGTGCTAAGGTTGTTTTGCCGGAATGAATCGCCTCCGTAACGGCTGTTTTGCCGCGCGCTTCACCGACGCGCAATGCCGATTTCATGGCGCGAATATGATCGGGTGTGGTGCCGCAGCATCCGCCTATGAGCTGCACACCGGCGGCCACAAATTTTCGTGTGTAGCTGGCCATATATTCCGGCGAGCAGAGATAAATGTTGCGTCCTTCCACCGAGCGCGGCATGCCGGCGTTTGGTTGCGCGGCCAGGGGCAGGGAAGTCGCCGCTCGCACGCGCTCGATCGCATCCAGCATCGCGACCGGTCCCACGCTACAGTTGATGCCGAGCACGTCGATGTTCCACTCCGTTAGCCGCGCGGCGAAGGCTTCCGGGTCGGAGCCGTCAAGGCAGTTGCCATCCTCATCAATCGTGACCTGAGCGACGATTGGAATCTTCGGGTCGACATCGCGGCAGGCGAGCACGGCCTGATGCAACTCTTCGATGTATCCGAAGGTCTCAAGCATCAGCAGATCGACGCCGCCTTCGATGAGAGCGGCAGCCTGTTCACGGAACGCCGTTCGCGCCTCTTCAAATGAAGTCTTGCCGAGCGGCTCGATGCGGACGCCGAGCGGTCCCATCGATCCCGCCACCCATACGTCGAAACTTTTTGCCGCTTCGCGAGCCACGTGCGCGCCAGCAATATTGATTTCGCGCACGCGGTCGGTCATGCTGTGCCGCGCCAGGCGAAAGCTATTCCCGCCGAAAGTATTGGTCTCGATAATCTCGGCGCCCGCCTGCAGATAATCGTGGTGCACGGCGCGGATCAGCTCCGGTTGCGATAGATTGAGCTCGTCATAGCAGCGATTGATGAAAATGCCCTTGGCATAAAGAAGCGTGCCCATGGCTCCATCGCAGAGCACGGGCGCCCGCTTCAGGCGTTCAACGAGATTCTGGGCCATTCATTTGAGGATACAAGAAGGTGCGCGATAATTGCATCTTGGCCCGCGGAAGATGGCCACCAGAGTCATTTGTTCTTACCACGGAGGCACGGTGTCACGGAGAAACCCAACCGCTTGGAAAAGCGTTCGTTTCTTGTTTAACATTTCCAGGATCTTCTCCGTGCCCGTGGTGAAAAAGTGCAATGGGGATCCGGGGGCAACGTTCGCTTGGAGTTGAGGAGGGGAGCATGGGCATTGAAATCAAAGGCATGGCGCCGTTATTGCAAGTGTTCGATATGTCTGCATCAATTGTCTTCTACCGCGATGTGCTGGGATTTGAGGTGGTGGCCACTTCCCAGCCAGGAGAAGAGCGCTTCGGTTGGGCGATGCTTCAGCTGAATGGCGTCGAGCTGATGCTGAACACAGCCTATGAAGACGATTCGCGGCCCGACAAACCTGATCCCGCACGAATTGCGGCCCACGACGATACCGCGATTTACTTCGGGTGCCCCGACGTTGATGCGGCCTATGAGTACCTGCGCTCGCGCGGCGCAAACTTGAAAAAACCCAAAGTCGCGCATTATGGGATGAAGCAGCTGTATCTTCACGATCCGGACGGCTACAGCCTCTGTTTTCAGTGGCCCGCGGGAAAGCGAAACCGATAACCACCAAGGCCACCTAAGGCCCACGAAGTACTTCCAGACCTGAGACTTGTCCCCTGCCACCCGCCTCCCGCCTGCTCCTCACCCCTTTGCTATAATCCTTGTTCTTGCATCCAAGCAATTATCCGTCATAAAGCTGGAGCCTCAGGTTTGAAGAAAATTCCGATCCTTCTGCTATTTCTGCTGCCCCCGAGTCTGATATGTCTAAGTTGCGGCGGCGGTGCTCCCACCTCCACCAAAACCAGCGGTCTTCCCTATCGCGCCTTTCTCTCCAATAGCATCAGTGGCGGGACTTCCTCGGCCGGCGTCTTCGTTGTCAACGCCCTCAGCGATGTGCGTCCCGGAGTCGCGCCGATTGCCGCCGGCAATAATCCCGGCATGATGGTCCTCACACCCAATCTCGGCCTCACCCTGGTCTTCAGCGGAATTGGCACGCAGGCTTCCGACAATCAGTTCACCGTCATCAACAATGCCAGCGAATCCGCCGTCGGCCACGTGACTTTGCCGGGCTTGACTGAGAGTTTCGTCGTTTCTCCTGACAGCTCCACGACTTACGTTGCCGTTCCCGCCGCCAGTGTAGTAGGGCAACAACAACCCGGCTTGGTCGAGGCCATCTCGTTGAACAACGGTGCTTTTACCGGAGAGGTCGACATTCCTTCGGTCCACTATCTTTCTATCGACAACACCGGCGACCGCATTTTTGGTTTCAGTGATAACTCCGATTCGATCGCCGTGATCACGCCCTCGGATATTGGCATTCCCAACACCAATCCGGTGGTTACCATCAACGGTTTCGACCGTCCCGTCTGGGCGCTCTTCAGCCCCGATGACACCACCGCCTATGTATTGAACTGCGGCGCCGAATGCGGCGGCACCCAGGCCAGCATACAAAAAGTGGATTTGACGCTTACGACATGCCTGCCCACCGGAGTTTGTCCGCCCGTCAACGTTCCCGCCGCAACCGTAGCAATGCTCAGCGGCTCAACCCTCTATCTCGCCGGCACGCCCTATTCCGGCGGAGCCCCTTCGCAGCCCTGCACCGGACAGACCACGCAGGCCACCACCTGCGGTCTGCTCACTTTCTTCGACCTCGATACTATGAGCGTGGTCGGGGCACCCATCGTCATCACCGACGGCTATCACACGCGCATGGCGCTCGGCGCCAACGGACAGCTCTTCATCGGCGCGCGTACCTGCACCGAAATTGTTCCGCCCATTCCCGCGCCCGCGGGAGCCGAGACTCGCGGCTGCCTCTCCGTCTACAACACGCTGACGACCGCCGTCGGCAGCGTTCCACCCGGCGGAGTTTTAATTCCTCCCGCCAACGGAGACGTCACCGGCCTCCAGCCGATCGGCAAGCGCGCCGACAATCCCAATATTGCTCAGCAGGTGATTTATGTGGTCCAGGGAGGATCGCTCGATATCTACGACCTCACCATCGACGCGTTGGCATACAACCCGAACAATCCGAACAATCCCGGCAAGATCTCAAATCTGATAGGCCAGTTCATCGACGTCAAGACGGTGGATTTCTAAGCTTACAAATTTCTAAGTTAGCAAATCTCGGATTTTGCAATTTTCTGAATTTACAAAGCATTGTCATCCTGACCCTGAGCGTAGCCGAAGGGGAAGGACCTCCGTATTCGATACCGCCGCAACGGTGTGGGTCGCTCGCTTTTGGCGACCAACGACTAGCGACCAACGACCGCCTTCGGCTCCATCGTCATGGCATGCTTCCGATGCTGCTCGACCGCTCCCTGGGTAAAGGGAAAAGAGAAAGTCGAGCCCTTGTACCACGCCGTCCACTCATCCATGTAATAAGGACTGAGAAATATCCCGCTCTCTCCCGTAACCAGGTTCAGCGTGCTGTCGTCAAAATTCGCGAAACTAATCGTCAGCCTCTCCGACGGCCCAAACCCGCGCGCGACCTGCTTGACCGTCGAAGTGCTCCCGCTTAGAGGATGAATTCCTGGCGCGGTGAAGCGCCCAATCAACGGAAGCTGCCCTAGCGCCCGATGATCGATATCCACCGGATAATTCTCTCCCCACTTCCACCGATTGAGATCGGTCGGAGCGAGCGACATGTCTGTTGAAGGATTGTTTAAAACGACCCGCGCCTGTGCGACCACATTCTCCATCGCTGCCGTCAGCAGGCTCCCGTAATCCGCGTAGCCCGTGGGCAGCCAGCGCGCCGGCTGCTTGGTGAGCACATTCTCCAGCCACACCGACGACATCGCCGAGTGATAGGTCTTCCAACTCAGCCGGCTGTTGGCGTTCGGCCCGAGAGGTGGCGCGCCCAGCTTCGGCTCCAGGATCAGCCGCACCAATTCCCCCCGCGCCTTCGTCTCAATCGTCGGAGCCGCCGCCTCCGCTGACATCCTCCCATCCCAGTCCCGCAAAATATCCGCCGCCTTCTTCGCCCGCTCCGAAGCGCCCGCCGCATGATCGATCGCATACACAAATTTGTCGGCGCAGAAGCGGTCATAAGTCGACGACACATCCATCTCCAGCGCCAGCATATCCGCCGGAGCAAACTTCTTCCCCGACTCCAGCACGCGATAAATGCGATCCGTCCGCCAAGGCGCATCCCAGGTCGTGCTGATCGAATACTTGTATCCCGTCGGCGTAATCCGCCCGTTAGCCGTGGCTAATATCCCTGACGGCGGATCGTAAATCCGCGGCATCTCGTCATAAGGAATCCAACTCTTCCACTCGTGCGCGTCATCGCTGCCACTCACCGGCAAGCTGCCATCGCCCGCCGCGCGAATCGGAACCCGCCCCGTAGCCTGATATCCGATATGCCCATCGACATCGGCATACATCACGTTCTGTCCGGGAGCGCCAAAATTCGAAAACGCCTTGCGAAACTCATCCCAATTCTCGGCCGAGTCGACGTCGAAAAAGACCAGCCCCACGCCATCCTGCAAAGTCCAGCGCAAGGCAATCTTCCGCGTCTCGCCGGGAATAAGCTCACTAATGATCGGCCCATGCCGTGTAGTCACCACATCAAAAGTCACGTCCGCCGCGCCCTCAACGTGAATCGTCTCCGCGCGATGCTGCGGCGCGATCCATGCGGCCGGAGTCTTATACTGCCCCTGCGCATTAAACTCTTCAACAAAATCGTCTTCCACCGTGGGCCCAACATTCGTGAATCCCCACCCAACGCGCTGGTTGTGCCCCACAATCACAAACGGAACCCCCGGCAGAGTAACTCCCGCAACATCGAAGTTGGTGGAGTTATTACCAGTGTTAATCCCGGCATTAGCGCCGCCGTTATTACCGTTGTTAGTCGCGCCGTTAGCGCCGTTCACACGTAGATGCGCTGCAAACCACAAGTTAGGCATCTGGTGGTTAAGGTGCATATCGTTCGAGAGCAGCGGCTTCCCCGAAACCGTATGCTGTCCCGAAACCACCCAATCATTCGACCCCGCCCGAAACGTTTCCTCCTCGTCCTGCGTGAAATCAGAGGACAACATGGAAATAAAAGAGTTGTCATCCTGAGCGAAGCGAAGGATCTGCTTTTTCTCCGCTGCGCCGGGATCTACAGAAGTGATCCGGCTGCTCCCGCCCTCCGGCTCAACCTCCTCATCGTCATCGTCATCATCGTCGCTATCCGCGCCGTTATCCTCGTCCATTCGCCGCATCTCCGTCGGAGGCCGATCCCTCCACGAAGAATTCACATAAAGGTCCGCCGTCAACTCCGGCCCCAGCTTCGCCAGAACCTTCTCCCGCTCGAGCGCCCGCCGATAGCTGTAGTGATTCAGATCCTGCACCATCCGTGCCCCGATCAGCATAGAATCGATCACCGTCCACGGCCGGGGCGTGTACTTCATCAGACGAAATTCCAGCGACAACCGGTCGCGATGCGATTCGATAAACGCATTCACCCCGCGAGCGTACGCCCCAAAAAAAACGCGGTCGCGCGCCGAAATGCTTTTCTCCGCCGCCTCCGCCGCCTGCCGCAACCCCAGAATCCGCTCCTCGCGATCCATCTTCACCGTAGCCGCGCCAATCACCTCGGAAAGCTCTCCCGCCGCCGACCGCCGCATCATATCCATCTGCCAGAGCCGGTCCTGCGCCGTGACGTACCCCTGCGCAAAAAATAAATCCTCCAGTGATCCCGCCTCAATCGTAGGCACCCCACGCTCATCGCGAATCACCCGCACCCGAGCAGAAATCCCCGGCACCGAGACCGCCCCATCCAACTGCGGCAGCGGACGCCGAGCCATCCAATAAAGCCACCACACCCCGGCAATGACCACCACCAGCAAGAAACAAACGGAGTAGTAAACGATGCGCAGCGCAGGACTGCGCCGACGGACTCCAGTGTATGAAATCTCAGGCAGGGAAGAAGTAGAAGACATTACTCAAAGATTGTAGGGGCGAGCGAATCCCGTGACAACCAGGCGGGTGGTCCGGTCTTTCTCTGACACAACGGTGTCGCGGTTGCCCCATCGTTCGCAGTTTTTTCGCGAAGGGTGGGCGGCCAAACTCCGCACGAGCCGGTCGTCTGCGCGGGCCGCTCGCAACCATTAAAACACCCTAACTCGTCTCGCTGCGGTCACTTGCAGCCAATCCGCGTACATTTATATGCGTACAGTACTGCCAGCACACGTTTGCGTCCCTCATCCATCTAGCCAATCCTGCATATTCGCCTTTTGCTCGGCTATTGAGAATGCCGACTGCCGGTCTGGAACACGCAGATTGTTTTTCTCCAGCTAGGCCCCTTTGCGAAGTGGCTGCGCAGCCATGTGGAGCCTGGGCGTCAGAGCAGCTTACCCCCCCAGATTTACCACATAGATACTGTGTGCAATTGTGCATGAGCTTTATTGAGCATCCGCGCCAGATTCCCGAGCCATATGATTTATTTTCTATACGGTAGACGGCACTCCCAATTGAGTTGATTGTCCTGAACAGACAGATGGCGATTGAAAAAACTCCCGGTTTCAGTTCCACAGTCTTCCGCAAGAAGTTCCGTTCTGCGATGACCGTGCGGACCTACCGTGACAACGAGATCATTTTTTCGCAAGGGGACAAGGCCGATGCAGTTTTCTATATCCAGAGCGGCACGGTAAAGCTCACCATGGCCGCTTCGCGTCGCAAAAAAGCGATAATCGCCGTCCTGCTGCGGGGTAGTTTTTTTGGCGAAGGGTGTCTCGGCGGGCAATCTCTGCGGATGTACACGGCGAGATCCATTGGGCCCTCCGACATCACTCGCTTGCAGAGGGAGAGCACGCTTCGCATGCTCGAGCGCGACCCGAAGTTTGCAGCGTTGCTTAATGCGTATCTGCTTTCCCGAGTTATTCGAGTCGAGGAAGACCTGGCAGATCAATTCTTCAATTTCAGCGAAAAGCGACTGGCCCGGGTTCTTTTGTTGTTTGGGCAAATAACAAAGGAATCAAAGCCGGAGAATCCCCTGAAGGTGAGCCAGGGAACTCTAGCGGAGATGGTTGGTACCACCCGCGCCAGGGTAAGTAAATTTATGAGTGCGTTCAAGAAGAAAGGGTTCGTCGAATACAACGGCGGCTTGCAAATAAATAGCGCACTTATCAGCGCCTTCCTGCAAAATCGGCCGATGTCCGTTGTCAGGAGGGCATAGACCACCGAGATGGGCTTCCGGAACTGGTCTAATTGACGACCCTTTTGTAGATGGAGGTGTGTGACAAAAGAACTCGGCCCAAAACAGACGCTCGCCGTCCGATGTCCGACCTGTGGGGCTGCTCCGGGAGAGAAGTGTGAGCTGAGCACTGGACAACCGCGCACCACTCCGCATCGCGACCGCGTATGGATCGCAAAGGATCGGCCGTAGCACCCCCATAATCCCGGCTTTTGCCTTGCTCGCAGACGCAACCCGCTAAAGCGCACTAACCCGCTTCGCTGCCTAGGCTTACAGCCAAATCGAGTACATTTATATACGTACAGTACTGCCACCACAGATGTTCCACGTGGAACATTTAACGATTTTCCAGGAATCCCTCCGGCTGGCGGGAGGGCGGGTTGGCGGAACCCGCGCTCCCCCAGTATCATGTTTGGAGTCCTGGCGCGCCGCATCAGTTAGGGCGCCGGCCCCCATGCTGCAGAAACGTATCGACGATCAGCCGACCATCTCGCAGGAGAATGTCCGCGAGGCCGAGGACATATTCCTCCGGCACCTGAAGCGCGTCGGCCTCAAGCAGACCGGACAGCGCAACGCCATTCTGCGGACTTTCTTAGAAACCCGCGAACACCTTTCGATCGACGAGCTGCATCGGCTGGTCAAGAAGACCGATCCCCGCATTGGTTTTACTACGGTTTACCGGACGCTGAAGCTTTTGGCCGGCTGCGGACTGGCCAGCGAAGTCGCCTTTCATGATGGGATCGCGCGCTATGAGCACCAGTACAACCGGCGCAGCCATCATCACATGGTCTGCACGGAGTGCGGCGCCTCGGTAGAGTTCTTCGCGGAGAAGGTTGGAGAGATCGAAGAGGAAATTGGACGCAGGCACCGCTACTTCACCACCCGGCACACCTTCCAGATTTACGGGGTTTGCGAGGAATGCCGGAAGAAGACGAATGGACGGCGCATTGTCTAGTCCTACGAATATTCCGCCGGGCGCTGCGTCGGCGCCGCAGGGTTGTGTGAGTTGTCCGCAGTGTGAGACGGAGATGCCGGCGAAGGCGGCGTTCTGTCCGGGCTGCGGATGGTCGATGAAGGCGCTCTCTTCGGACGACCGGTCCCTGGCGGCGTTCGTCTACTTTCCATTGCCTATTCCGTTGCTCGCGGCAGCGGTGATTTTGTTGCTGCCGGCGCTTCGTAATCGCAGCTATGTCCGCTTTCACGCGTGGCAAAGTATTTTGCTCTGGGGATTGTTTCTTTTGCTGACGGCGATCGCGTTGCTGGTTTCGAATGTCGCGGCGCCTATGGCGTTGCTGCTCTGTGGGATTCTTTTGGTGCTCGCCATGATTTTTCTGTGGTTAGTTCTGTCGCTGAAGGCGTGGATGGGCGAGCGCTTTGAATTGCCGCTGCTCGGGGAGTGGGCGGGACGGCTGCCGTAGCGCAGGTCGCTCGTGACAGGTTACGGGTGACAGGAAAGGCAAAGTCTAGGAAGGCGGGTCACGGGTGACGGGAGGCAGGAAGAACAAAATCGGTTTGGTTTCACCGTTAGAATTTCTTGAGGCCTTAGACTTGGTCTCTGGCTTTTCCCGCCTTTCCTGTCACCTGCGACCTGTCACCTGATTCCTAGCGCTTGTTAGAATAATGCTTCGCAATTCATTTTCATTTTGCATTCCCAGGAGAAATCATTGAGTCAGCTTCAGCGCGTTAAGATCAGCGCTCTTGGTACTTATGTTCCGCCTCGCCTTCTTACCAACGCCGACCTGGAAAAGCTTGTCGATACTAATGATCAGTGGATTATGGAGCGGGTTGGGATCCGCGAACGTCATCTGGTGGACAAAGGAGTTGCCACCAGCGACCTTGCCGTGGAGGCGGCAAAGCGGGCGCTGGCCGAGCGCGGCATAGAGGCTTCGGAGCTGGACGCGATTATTGTGGGAACGGTTACTCCTGACATGTTTTTTCCTTCTACGGCTTGCCTGGTGCAACACAAGCTGGGGGCGAAGAACGTTTGGGGGTTCGATATTTCGGCGGCTTGTTCGGCGTTTGTTTATGCGTTGCAGACGGGTGCGCAGTTTGTGGCTTCCGGTTCCCATAAGAAAGTGATGGTGATTGGCGCGGATGTGATGTCTTCAATCATCGACTATACGGATCGCGCGACCTGCGTGATCTTTGGCGATGGCGCGGGCGCAGTGCTGCTGGAGCCAGCCGAAGACGATTCAATAGGTCTGATTGATTTTCTGCACGAGGTCGATGGGTCGGGGGCATGCTCGTTGTATATGCCGGGGGGCGGAAGTTTGAATCCTTCGACGCATGAGACGGTCGATAAGAAAATGCATTATGTGCATCAGGATGGTGGAGCGGTGTTTAAGTTTGCGGTGCGGAAGATGGCGGTGCTGTGCGAAGAGATTCTGAAGCGCAACAACATCAAGGGGAGCGAAATTGACGCTTTCATTCCGCATCAGGCGAACAAGCGGATTATCACCGCGACTGCGGATCGCCTAAGCATGCGTCCGGAGGCGGTGATCATTAATATCGAGGAGTTCGGCAATACTACGGCGGCAACCATTCCACTGGCGATGGAAACGGCAAGGAAGGAGGGTAAATTGAAGAAGGGAAGCCTTGTGCTGCTGGCGTCGGTAGGAGCGGGTTTTACGAGTGGTGCGACGCTTCTGCGCTGGGCGTATTAGAGGCAGGCCGAGGTTTCAGGGGTCAGGAAAGGCAACTGCAATTTGCCGATCCGGTGCTCATCTCGTAGCGCCAATTGTCGAAGAGAACACGAACGCTCGAGAGGGAGTTACCTTCCTTCACACAGAAAGAGCCGGCTCGGCGAACCGGCAAACATGGCAAACGCGAACGCACTGCGAAAAGAGAGGCTGCGGCAAAAGCGACGGCCAGTTTCCGGGTCAGAGAGTTCGAGATCGCTGGCGCTGAAGGAACCCGAGACATAAAGTCCGTTACTTCGATTTAGGCGGGAGTTGTTGCAAAGCCGCACGAGCTGGCCCATAGTCCGGCGCCAGGGCGAGCGCTGCCAAGAGTTCTGCTCTGGCCTCATCCGAGCGGCCGACCATGGCCAGCGCCATGCCCAAGTGAGTGCGAAACTCCGGGTCATCAGGCGCGATCCGAACTGCGGTCTGGAGTTGCTGGATCGCTTCTTCGGTGTGGCCCTGGCTGCCATAGACCGCTGCGAGGTTGTTGTGCAGCGACGCGCTGAAACGGTCAGCGGCGGTGTGAATCTGAATGGCTCTCAGAAAATAATTGGCAGCGTCGTCGAGGCGGTTGTAATGCTGCCAGTAAAGTAGTCCGAGAGCGTTAAGCACGTTCTCATTGTTGGGTGCGATGGCCGCGGCTTTTTGCAAAGCTATCTCGGCTCCGTCCCAGCGCCCGGCCCGCGCCAGGATGAATCCTTCATCGGCATCCACTTCAGGATCGTTCGGATCAATCCTGCGCACCTGGTCGAGCGTTTCGAGCGCGCGATCAAATTCGCCTCTCGCCGCATAGATCGGCGCCAACCCTTCATAGGCAAGAACCATTTCCAGATAGTTGGGCGGCGATTCGTTCTCTGCCAGCGTGATTGCCTGCAGATAGTGATCCTCGGCCAGCTTCTGTGCGGAAGGATCGTTCCTCTGCAGCATGGCGAACATGTTGTGAACGAAAGGAGCATTCGGCGAAGTTTCGAGTGCGCGCACGAAGAAGGTTGAGTCGTCTCGCCAATCTGGATTACGCGTCACGGTTTGCCAGGTGAATGCGATGAGCACAGAAAGAAGACTGAGAATGGCTGCCAGCCAGCGCCCGCGACCGGGAATCTTGTCCCCGAGACTCACTGCCAGCAGAACCACGAGAAGGCAGAAGCCGACCGAGGGCAGATAAAGATATCTCTCGGTAAGCACGTTAAGCCCAACCCAGTAAATGTTGAGCACCGGCAGCAGAGCGATGAAAACCCACAATGCCGAATAGGCAACCAGAGGAGCACGACGAAGGGCAATCCCAATACCCGCAGCGGCCAACACAACAAAACAAATCGCGGCGAGAGCTCGTGGATCTCCAAGTCCGCGCACCGGCGAGAACACGTAATAGGCGTTGAGCGCAAAAGGTGCGATGAGCTTCCACCAGTATTCGAGCAACAAGTGCAGAATCGTGAGGGCAAAGTTAAACGGGCTTAAGCTCCATGCTCGCTGGTTGGTCGCGAGGAATCCTAAAACCCGAAGGCGCAGGAGGACATACGCGCCGAGAATGCACCAGTAGGGGAACGAGAGTCTGGCCGCCAGACTGAGGCGAGTGCGGAAATTGCTCGCTTTACTCAGAACCAGGACGTACGCCGCAACAAAAGCGGGGAAAACCACTGCTGTTTCCTTCCATTGCAACGCAATCGCCATCGCCACGCACGATAAGCCCCACACCGCAAGGTGCTTGTGCCGTGAGCGTGCCCTGGCATGCCGGGCATCGCCACCTTCATCTTTGTTGTCCTGTGTTATGTGAAAGAGCAGAAAGGCGAAAAGAAGAAATACGGTGCAACCAATGTCGGGGAGGGCCGAAATCCAATCAACCGCCTCAGAGTGCACGGGATGCACTGCGAAAAGAGCGGCTGCAGCAAAAGCGACGGCCAGTTTCCCGGTCAGTCTGCAAAACATAAGAAACGCGAGTAAGACCGCAAGCACATGAAAACTCAAACTGACGGCATGAAAAGCGAGAGGATCCAGGCCAAAAATTTCTTCTACCAGCCTGTAAGTCAGCATCTGCATCGGCCGGTAGTAGTTGATCCGGCCAAGTTCTCCGGGGTGCTTGAAGCTCCAGACATCGCTCGTAAGTAAGCGGCGGATCGAAGCTCCGCGCAGGTCGGGGTTCATTAGGATCTGCTGGTTGTCATCCCAAACCCATCCATTGTGGAGGCTGTTTGCGTAGGCAATGAAACTGAGCAGGCACAGCACGACGGCGGCTGCGCCAAACCGCGCACGCCCCGGCACTTTAGCTGAAATCTCCTTTTTTGACTTCAAAAATGGCTCCATTGTAAGCCGATCTTCCCTGACCGGCACCGGGTGACACGGTTCCGCGTTTGTTGTAAAACCGGACACTGCCCGGTTCCCGAAAGAAACAATTTACGGATTGACTTCCCAAATGCGGCGCGCGGCGGTGTCCGTTCCTAGCAACATTGCGGAGGGCAAAGGACGTTATTCTCACAAGGACTTTGTCCACTTTTTGTATCAAGCCTGCGGATCGCTATTCGAGTTGGAGACACAACTTTCGATTGCTCGTGAACTGGAATAGGTCGACCAACCTTTATTTGAAGGCCTAGAATTGGAAACAGAAGAGCTGGGCCGAATTCTGCATGGCCTCATCAATCGTTTTTCAAGTCTGAACTCACAAGGTTGGATTTGGTTTTTCCCGAAACCCGACACCTACGACCTGACTCCTGCTTCTACCAGCGATTCGAAGATTTTTAGGCCGTCGGTGCCGCCTAGTTCGGGTTCGGCGGAGCGTTCGGGATGGGGCATCATGCCCAGGACGTTGCGGCCGGGGCTGCAGATTCCGGCTATGTTTTCGAGCGATCCGTTGGGATTGGATTCGGGTGTGATCTCGCCTTTTTCGTTGGCGTAGCGGAAGACTATGCGATTGTCTTGCTTCAGTTCGGCCAGGGTTGACTCGTCGCAAAAATAATTGCCTTCCATGTGGCCTATGGGGATGGTTAGAACCTCAGCTTGTCGGCAGGCGTTGGTGAACGGGGTTTCGCCGTTTTCTACTGTCACGTGCACCGGTTTGCAGACATATTTCAAGCCGACGTTGCGCATTAGGGCTCCGGGGAGTAATCCGGACTCGCATAGAATCTGAAAGCCGTTGCAGATGCCGAGGACCAGGCCGCCAGCGGCGGCGAATTTGCGGACGGATTCCATGACGGGAGAAAATTTGGCGATGGCTCCGGTGCGGAGATAGTCGCCGTAGGCGAAGCCTCCGGGGACGATGATGACGTCGCAGTTTTCGAGGTCGTGCGACTCGTGCCAGAGGAAAGTTGCTTGCTGTTTCGCTACGTGCTCGGCGGTCCAGAAAGCATCGTGGTCGCAGTTGGAGCCGGGGAAGATGATGACGCCGAATTTCACTAAGAAATAGTGACAAGGGTTGGGAGCTTAGGTCAAGAGGAAAGTGAGGAGGAAAGTGAGGCGGGAGGAATGGTTGCTCGACCGTTTTTTTGCCTGGTTCTGCCTACCCCAAGCTTCTTTTGAGAAATCGCGAACTGGAGGGCCGTCAGGAAAGTCGTCATTTCGCGAGCATAACGCCGAAGGGCGCGAGTACCCAGCTGCTGGAACCAGGAGTCATCGCCATCGGATGAGCCAACCCCACCGCTTCCTACCTGAGGCTGAACGCTTGGTTGCCGTTTGTCTGAGCGGTGCCACCGTTCAATGTTGCCCCGGCGGGAATGTAAATAGCGCTCCCAACCGTCGCTGCCCCGGTGCCATGAATCGACATAGGCATTGGAATCAGCTCAGCCCAGGTATCAATTGCCGGATCGTACGCTTCGACTTGCGAGAACGTGCCGCCCAGGCGTTCTCCGCCGAATACGAATATTTTGTCATCCAGCACAGCGACTGCCATTCCGCTCCGGGCAGTAGGCATTGGCTTTGCGGACCTCCATGAATTGCTCGCGGGATCGTAAATGTCGAGCAAATTCGTGTTGTACTCGAAGGTGTTAAACCTTCCGCCGATGGCGTAAAGCTGGCCGCCCACCGAAGCGAGTCCCATGTGATCGCGGCCCTCGGGCACGGGCGCCAATTCGCTCCAGCGATCAGTGGTTGGATCGTACACACGGTGGGTGCCAACACTCACCTTGTCCCGTCCGCCAACTGCGTGAATCTTGCCGTCGATTACAGCCACTGCGACGGAGCCAAGAGGCGAGGGCAATGGAGCCAGCTTCTGCCAACGATCTGTAGCCGGGTCGTAAACCGAGACATCGGTTACGGCATCCCGGTTCTGCTCCAGAAATCCGCCGATGCAGTAAACCTTGCCATTGAGTCCGACCGCGCCTACATGGTTCAAACCGCGAGGCATTGGCGCGCGTTCGCGCCAGGTGTTGGTTGCCGGGTCGTACTCTTCATTCAGCGGCTGGTCGACAAAGCCGTTGGCGTATCCGCCAAGCACGTACACTTTGCCGCCAGCTTCCGCTACCGCAACTTCACCGCGAGCGTGAAGTAGCGGAGCCCGATAGAGCCAATGACCTTGTCCTTGTAAAGGAGGTGTTTCCGGCCCAGTGGTTCCAGCTCGGTGCAGTTGCGCCTCGGATGCGACAACCGAAGAGAGAATTGCGATGGCGATGACCATTGCTTGCCCGATCCTTCTCATGATCCCCCCAATTCCGCGTTTCCCAACCAACAAACCAGGGACTGAAGCGTTTCCTCACCATTGGACTCATCACCGGTGATTAGGTAGACGCCGGTTCGAAATGCTTCACGAGTATCTGCTGAAGTTCGAGAGCCACCTGCTCTCGCGTGCCGAGATGCCGGGCACGAAAGAAAGCGATCCGGATTGAAATATTGAAATGCGGATGCTTGATCACAGTCAGCCGAGTGCGCAGAGGGTGAGTCCGCAGAAAACTGCCGCGTAGCATTCCGACGCCCACGTTTCCAGCAATGAGCGACAACTGCAAGCCCGGATCGTGCAGTTCGGCGGCGACAATGAGGGGAGCACCCAGCCGTTCCACCCGATTCTTGATCTCTTCTCGCACCAAACATCCTACCGGGTTAAGAACCCAGCTCCGTCGATAAAATTCTGATTCCGACAATTTCGAAAACCTTGGTCTGGGCGAAGTTCGCGCCTGAACGAGTTGCATGGTTTCATGCGCGAGGGTTGCTCCATCCAAATCGTTGGGCAGGGCCATTTCAGAGGGCAATACGACGAGTGCCCCGTCCAGCTCGCCAGCGTGCAGACCTGCCAACAACTGGCAACTTATATCATTCGAAATACTCGGTTGAAGGAGAGGAAATCGCTTGCCCAGTTTGACAATGACCTGCGATATGCCCGACTGTGCCAGAGCATGAGAGAGTCCCAGCCGAAAAGGACCGACCGGAACTGTCGTGCCAGAGGTCGAAGCTTTCAAATCGCTGAGCGATGAGAGAATGGCGCGGCTCTTCTCGAGGACCTCGAATCCCGCCTGCGTTAGCTTGGGAGGCTTGAAATGCCGGTCCAGCAGAACGACGCCAAGCTCGACCTCCAAGCGTTGAATCCTTCGCGTCAATGCTGAAGGCGTCACATAAAGATCGTGGGCGGCTCGCTCCATCGAGCCGGTCTCCGCCATGGCAACCAGAGCTTTGAGTTCCGCAAACAAGTTCAGACTCTCGTCGAAAAATGGAATTGCCGAAATATTGCGACGTTGGCAAGTTTATTATGAATATTCTGAAATTGACGCAATTATATTCTAAAGTCATTCTGAATCGTAGCGCGCGTGTTCACTCAGCCCATCTTGCACTAGATTGCTTCTTCCGAGAGATGGCGACGTCTACACGGTTGTTCATTAAGAGTGCGACATGAGCATGGAACTTCGAATCGAGAATCTCTCGAAAACGTACAAAAACGGGGTTAAGGCGCTGGATAACGTCTCTCTGACTATCCCCGCGGGCATGTACGGGCTGCTTGGCCCGAATGGCGCCGGCAAGTCTACCCTCATGCGCACGCTGGCAACTTTGCAGGAACCGGACAGCGGCAGTGCCACGCTAGGCGACATCGATGTACTCAAACAAAAGGACGAAGTGCGGAGGCGACTCGGCTACCTGCCTCAGGAATTCGGGGTCTATCCGCGCATCTCCGCGCAGGACATGCTCAGCCACATCGCCCTGCTCAAAGGGATCGCGAAGGCAACAGAACGACGAGACCTGGTCGCATGCATGCTCAAGCGCTGCAATCTGTATGACGATCGCAAGAAGGCGCTCAGTGGTTTTTCCGGAGGCATGCGCCAGCGCTTCGGCATCGCTCAGGCGCTGATTGGCAATCCCCAGCTGCTGATTGTGGACGAGCCCACCGCGGGATTGGATCCCGGGGAGCGAAACCGATTCTACAATCTGCTGGCTGAGATCGGCGAGCAGGTGATCGTGATTCTCTCCACCCACATCGTGGAAGATGTGACGGATCTCTGCACCAACACCGCAATCATTCACAGAGGCCGCGTGCTGTATCAGGGGCGACCTCAAGATGCCATCGCGCAACTGAATGGGCGAATCTGGCAAATCTCGGTCGCAAAGAACGAACTGAGCGACTACGAGCGGCGCTACCAGGTGGTCTCGAGCAGGCTGGTCGGCGGACGTCCGCTGCTTCACATATATAGCGCGACACCGCTATCGGAGAGCTTTACGCCGAGCGCGCCTGACCTGGAAGACGTTTTCTTCACAAAAATACGCTCGTGGAATTGAAGCACCACTATGCTCTGGCAGGTAGCGTGGTTTGAAATTCGCTTCTGGCTGCGTTCCGGGATGCTGTGGATCTTCCTGGTTGTCATTGCGCTGTTGATTTGCGGCGCCATCAGCTCTGACGAGGTTATGGCAGAGCTCAGCTTTTCCAATATCTACCGTAACGCGCCCTTCGCCATCGCAAACTATTACGCGGGCATGAGCGTGTTCACGTTGCTGATGACCGCGATCTTTGTTAATTCCGCGGCGCTGCGCGACTTCACCTACAACACTCACCCGATCCTGTATTCCACGCCCCTGCGCCGCCGCGACCTGTTGCTGGGACGATTTTTCGGGGCCACCGCGATTTCATTCATACCTATGTTGGGAGTCTCTCTCGGCATTCTTGTCGCCAGATACATGCCGTGGGTGGATCAGGAACGCTGGGAGGCGGTGAGTTGGACTGCGCATGTGAGGGGAATTCTGCTGTTCGCCCTCCCGGACACTTTTTTTACCGCTGCTGTTTTGTTTGCTGTGGCGGTGGTGTGGCGCAGGGATGTCGCCTCCTTTATCGCGGCGATTCTGCTGTTCACGGGCCGCGCTATGACAGGTCTGCTTTTTCAGGATGCGCAATCAGGGGGCATTCGTGCGTTACTCGACCCTTTTGGCTTCCGAGCCTTGGCCGCGGTCACCCGGTACTGGACGGTGGCTGAAAAAAACACTCTCTTTGTCGGCTTCAGCGGCTTACTTCTGTGGAACCGTTTGCTTTGGATTGGAGTTGGGTGCGCAGCTTTTGCGGTCGCCTACTCGCGCTTCAGCTTCGCCGAAAGAGAGACGAAGAACACAGCGCCGGAGCTGGACGAGCAAGTTGGAATGGTTTCGCCCGGGGCCCGAGCGACCCCGGCGCGGCTTACCGATTCGCCCTGGGCGAAGTTCGTGGGTTCATGCAAACTTCATTTCCGCGGAATGGCCAAGAGCACAGCCTTCGTCGTAATCGTGCTGATCGCTGGTTTCATTTGCATCGTCGCTCTGGCCGCGGACGGTGCCCAGTTCGAGGGGAATGAGACCTATCAAATATTCCCAGTGACCTATGCGGTGATTGAGCTGATTCGGGGGACGCTTGATTTCTTTCTGATCATCATCATCATTTACTTTTCTGGCGCTCTCGTGTGGAAGGATCGCGAGGAGCGTATGGATGAAATCGCTGACGCCACGCCCACTCCGGAGTGGATGTCGTATGCGGCACGACTGGCTACGCTCATTGGCATGGTGATTTCGATTCAGGCGGTGGCTCTCGTGGCCGGGATCGTCGATCAGGCGATTCACGGCTACCATCGCTTCCAGCTCGGTCTTTATATTCATGAGTTGCTGGTGCGAGACGCGTCGACATTTTTGTTTTTGGCGATTCTGGCTTTTTTTATCCAGGTCCTGGCGCCCAACAAGTATGTGGGATATTTCGTTTTCATCGCCTTTTATTTCGCAGACATTTATCTATGGCGAGCGTTGAACGTCTCCACCAACCTGGTTCAATTTGCGGGAAGGCCGAATGTCGTTTATTCCGATTTCTTCGGCGACGCTCCTTATCGCTGGGCGTGGAATTGGTTCACGCTCTACTGGCTGCTTTTCTGCGTGCTGCTGGCTATGGCCACGGTGATGTTTTGGCCGCGGGGCAAGCAAGACCGATGGCGATCCCGCATCCACAACGCCGCCCTACGCTTTGGTCCTCGGTGGAAAACCGCCGCAGCTATCTCTCTGCTGGCATTTGTCGGCTGCGGCGGCTGGATTTGGTACAACACAGAAGCATTGAATTCTCTGTTGGGGCCTTCAGACGCGGAGCGCATTCAGGCGGACTATGAGAAGAGTTATAAGCCGTTGGACAAACTGCCGCAACCGCGCGTCGGCAGCGTGAAGTATACGATTGACGTTTTTCCGACGACCCGCAATGTGAACATAGGCGGCGAAGAAGTTATTCTCAACCCCTACCCACATGCCCTGGGTGAAATTCACTTCTCGCTCGACCCACGCTACGACACCTCCATCGACATTCCAGGCGCTGCGCTCGCCAAAGACGACACGCGACTGTCCTATCGCATATATCGCTTCACCTCACCCTTGCAGCCGGGCGAGGCGCGCACTCTGCGCTTCACCGTGAAGAGCAAGAATCGTGGATTTGAAAATAACCTGAGCAATCCGCAAATCGTGCAGAATGGCACCTTCCTCAGCAATCTTGGTCCGCTGGTCACCGGTGCCAATTACCTGGCTCCTATCGTCGGTTACAACTACTGGCGCGAGCTGACCGATTCGGCGGCGCGCAAGAAATTTGGCCTTCATGAAGTTGACCTCATGCCTTCGCCCGAACGCCACTGCACCGACGATTGCCGCGATAGCTATATCCCCGGACACTCCGACTGGGTCGACATCAGCGCCGTCATCAGCACTGCGCCCGATCAAATCGCGGTCGCTCCGGGGTCGCTGGTCGGCGAGTGGCAACAGGACGGCCGTCACTACTTCGAATACAAGCTCGATCATCCATCGATGAATCTTTTCTGCTTCGCTTCCGCCCGCTATGAAGTGGCGCGGGAGCGGTGGAACGGCATCGAGCTGGAAGTTTATTACCTCAAGGAACACCCCTGGAACGTTCCGCGGATGATCAACTCGATGAAGAAGTCGCTGGATTACTACATCAAGAATTTTGGGCCCTACGAGCACAAGGAAGCCCGCATTGTTGAATTCCCCAGAGTGGCCGGTTTTGCGGCGGCGTTTCCGGGCACCATGCCCTACTCTGAATCCCTCGGCTTCATCGCCAATCTCAACCATCCCGACGACATCGACACCGTTTTCTATGTGGTAGCTCACGAAATGGGGCATCAGTGGTGGGACGAACAGGTGATCGGCGCCAACATGGAGGGAGCGACTCTGTTATCGGAGACCTTGGCGCAATACTCCGCGCTCATGGTCATGGAGAAGGAATATGGACGCGATATGATGCGCAAGTTTCTAAGATATGAAATGGACCTGTACCTGGCCGCCCGCGGCCAGGAGCGAATGAAGGAGCGTCCGCTGCTGAAGGTCGAGTACAAGCAGTTTTATATTTTTTATAACAAGGGAGCTGTCGCGCTCTATTACATGAAGGAGATGATAGGCGAAGACGCCGTCAATCGAGCGCTCCGCAAACTGATCCACCAGTATGCTTACGCCGGTCCGCCTTATCCCACGTCGTATGCTTTGGTGGATGCGTTGCGGGAGGAGACTCCAGCGAACCTCGAATACTTGATCAAAGATTTGTTTGAAGACATCACGTTGTTCTCGAATCGCACCGTCGAAGCGATGGCGGTCGAGCGCGCGGACGAAAAATACGACATCACGCTTACCGTTGAAACGCGAAAATTCAAGGCCGATGCCAAGGGTAACGAGACCGAAGTTCCGGTGGATGACTGGATCGATATCGGCGCATTTGCCAAGCCTGCAAGCGGGAAGAAATATGGTGATACGCTTTACCGCGAACGTATGCACATCACAAAGCGCAATTCGACGTTTACGTTCGTGACGTCCCAATTGCCGGAGAAAGCCGGAATCGATCCATTCGCGTTGCTGATTGACCGGATTCCCGATGACAACATGAAGGAAGTCGCTTTGCAATCGGCGCCCGCACAGCACGGACAGGTTCACTAGAGGAGCTTGCCGACGAAGGGAACCCTACCGAGAAACCGTCGTCCACCAGATGCGTGGGCCCGAAAAGTGCTTGAACGCGACTGACATTGTCAGAGAGGCGGTGCTATCTCAACAACTCTGCGGCGTGGGATACACTGTTATGCGCGTCATGCTCACCACTTCACGCCATTGGTTCTCTGCGCCCAGTGCCTCCGTCGCCGGACTCTCCCTGCTGCTCGTTTGTGGCTGCTCCAATTTCCGAGCGAACAGCGCAGCTGCCTCCCTCCCCAGTGCGGTACCGGCCCATCTGTACACGGTCACGGAGGAAACCACGCGGCGCCGGGTGCAGGCGGTGGGGTCTCTTTACCCGCTCGAAGAAAGTACTCTAAGCGCCCAGGTGGAGGGCCGTGTCTCGGAAGTTCTAGCCGATGTGGGGGATAGGGTCGAGGAAGGTCAGGCCCTGATTCTGCTCGACGAGCGGGAATTGCGATTTGAAGTGGATCGGCAACGAGGTTTGGTGCGACAGGTGCGCGCCCAGCTTGATCTTGGTCCGAACGACCCGCCAGCGCAGGATTCGCACCAGTTGGCATCGGTGCGGAGAGCCGAGGCCGACCGCTTCGATGCCCAGCGGAAATACGAAAGGGCGCAGGCGCTGTTCAAAGACGACCTAATTTCGCAGCAGCAGTTCGATGAGGCAGCGAGCCGATATCAGAATACGCAAGCCAGCTACGAGCTTGCGTTGCAGGAGATCGAACGGCTGAAGGCGTTGCTGCTCTCGAGCGAAGCGAGCGAGCATCTGGCGGAAAAGAAACTGACGGACGCAACCATACGGGCGCCGTACCCCGGTTCGGTGCAGTCGCGTGCCGTGCATCCCGGTGAGTATTTGAGAGTGCAGAGTCCCGTCATGGTGCTGGTGCGGACCGACCGCCTGCGGGCGCGGCTGGCGGTCCCGGAGAGATGGGCGGGATGGGTGAAGGATGGAGCCATGGTCGACGTGCATGTCGAGGCGCTTCCGACAGACTTGTTTCAGGGCAGGATCACTCGCATCAACCCCGCAGTGTCGCAGGAATCGCGAACGTTTGAGGCCGAGGCAATCATCGAGAATCGTGAGGCGCGTCTCAAAGCCGGCTTTTTTGTGCAGGCATCGATCCCCAGCGAAAAGGAGGAAAAAACGATCTCCGTTCCCGAGGCGGCGGTGAACTACCGCTATGGCGTGTACAAGGTTTTCCTGGTCAATGGGGATCGCGTCAACGAGCGTCAGATCAAGCCGGCGGGACAGAGCGAAGATGAGAAGGGACGGCGCTTCGAGGTTGCGGAGGGGCTCAAGGCTGGGGACCGTGTAGCGGCAGCTACGTCCGGGGAGTTGCACGATGGAGATCGCATTCAGGAATCGGGCGGCACGGCCGAGTCGGGAGTGCGGTAGGGTGAAAGTCTCGTAATGAAGCTCGCCGAAATCTGCGTACGGCATCCCGTATTCACCGTCATGCTGATTGCATTTCTGGTGACCCTCGGGGTGTTTTCTTACCGCGGGCTGGCGGTCGATTTATTCCCCAAAGCGGATCCGGCGACCATTAACGTCGAGGTGGCGTTGCCGGGGGCTACTCCTGACGAGATGATCACGGGCGTGGTGCTGCCGCTGGAGGACGCGATCTCCTCGGTGAGTGGCATTGATGAGATTAGCGTGTACGCCAGCGAAGGCAAGGCGGACATTACCTGCACCTTCGTTTTGGAGCGCGAGATCGAAGGCGCCGCGCAGGATGTGCGCGAGAAAGTGGCAGCGGCTATCAACCGGCTGCCCCGGGAAACGCTACCTCCGGTCATCACCAAAGAAGACCCGCAATCGGACCCGATCATGACGATTCTGGTCAGCGGTCCGATGAGCCTGCGGGAACTGACCGAGATTGCAGACAAGCAAGTGCGGCGAGCCATTCAGCGGGTGGATGGGGTAGGGAGCGTTGAACTGCATGGCGGGCAGGCGCGGCAGATTCGCGTACTGCTGGACGCGCAAAAGCTGGCTTCCCACAATTTCACCGTGCTCGATGTGCGTGAGGCTTTGCAGCGAGAGAACATCGAGGCACCCGGCGGCCGCATGATCAACGGCCCGCAGGAACTCGGGCTGCGAACCTTAGGGCGTGTTTCCTCCGCCGATCAGTTTGGCGAGGTGATGCTCGGTACCCGTGGGGGCGTCCCCATTCGCATGCGGGATGTAGCCCAGGTGGAAGACGGTGCGGCTGAACTGCGGACCTGGTCGGCCCTGTTTCGGCAGGGAGGCCAAGGAAAAGACGTGGTCGCGATCGACGTCTTGCGCCAGTCGGGCGCTAATACCGTTAAGGTTGCCGACAACGTACGCGCCATGATCGGCGAACTGAACTCCCAATTGCCGGCAGGTGTGCAGCTGCTGGTTGTGCACGACATCTCCGACTTCATCAAGGCGTCGGTGCACTCGTTGATCGAGCACCTGGTTCTGGGCAGCATTCTGGCCAGCGCGGTGGTTTGGATCTTCATTCGCAACTGGCGAGCCGTGCTGATTGCGGCAGTGGCGATCCCCGCCTCGATTATTTCCACTTTCACCTTGATGAAGGGGATGGATTTTTCGCTTAACAACATCACCCTGCTGGCGCTCACCCTGGCGGTAGGGATCGTGATTGACGATGCCATCATCGTGCTCGAGAACATCTTCCGCTTCATGGAGGAAAAGGGGCGCGACCGTTTCCAAGCGGCGATCGAGGCAACGCGAGAAATCGGTTTGGCAGTGATGGCGACCACGCTTTCCTTGATCATCATATTTCTGCCTATCGCGTTCATGACCGGCTACGCCCGGAAATATGTGAACTCGTTTGGCTGGACGATGGCGATGGCCATACTGGTGTCGCTGCTGGTGGCGTTCACGCTGACGCCGATGATGAGTTCCCGGCTGCTGAAACTGGGCGGGCGCGAGAAGGAAGCGCATACCCATGGATTTCTCCATCGCGTGGAAACCTGGTACTTGCAGATGCTCGAATGGTCCCTGGCACACCGCGGCACGATCGTGGTGATTTGCGTTGTCACCTTTCTCTCGACCTTTGGGCTGTACCACGTGGTCGGACGCGACTGGATTCCCACCGACGATCAATCGGAGTTGCAGAGTTCCTTTACCCTCCCGGAAGGCACCAGCCTGGCAAAGACAATACAAATCGCTACCGACATGGCGCATCGTGTCTCGGCCATGCCGGAGGTGTCCTTTGTGCAGACGTATACGCACGGACCGACCAACCATGCGCATTTGTTTATCGGACTGGTGCCGCGCGGGCAGCGCAAGTTCACACATCAGCAGATGGCGACCAAGGTGCGCGCCATTTTGGCGGAGTATCACAATGCCACCTACAACGTGCGCTTGCCTTCGGTGCTCGGCGGCGAAATTTATTTTCCGATCTCCGCCGTGATTCGCGGACCGGATCTAAATCAACTGGCGGAAATCAGCAAGAAGGTCGCAGACCGGATGCATCAGTATCCGGACCTGGTCGATGTCAATCCCAGCCTGAACCTGAACATGCCAGAACTCCAGGTCAAGGTGGACCGGCAGCGCGCGGCCGATATCGGCGTGCGTATGACCGACATCAGCGATGCCGTGCGCTTGTTTTATTCGGGCGAAGACGAGATCACACGCTTCAAGGAAGGTTCGGAGCAATATCCGGTGACGATGCAGTTGCTTCCCGAACAGCGTGACAATCCCGACGTGCTGAACCGCATGATGGTGCCCTCGAGCAAACTGGGACAGGTGCGCCTGGAGAGCGTGGCCACCATCGCTCGCGGTTTTGGACCGTCCACTCTATGGCGGTATAACCGCGAGTTCGAGGTCAGCGTATATGCCAATATCGCCTCCGGATACCCGCTTGATCTGGCTGCCGCGCACACCATCAGTTCGATCAAGGAAGTAGGGCTGCCCGCAGGCTACTCGTATCTGTTCTCGGGTCAGGTAAAGGTTCTCGAAGAAACAACCTGGAACCTGCTGCTGGCAATGCTCCTCGCATCGGTTTTTATGTACATGGTATTGGCGGCGCAGTTTGAGAGCTTTTCGTACCCCTTCATTATCATGCTCACACTGCCGCTCAGCGTTCCTTTCGCGCTGTTATCACTTTGGATCACCGGGCGCGCCTTGAGTCTGTGGAGCGCGCTCGGTATGTTTTTGCTGCTCGGCATTGTGAAAAAGAACGGAATCCTGCAGGTCGATTACACGAACCGCTTGGTAGCTTCTGGCATGGCAGTACGCGAGGCCATCCTGGAAGCAAATCGGGTGCGCCTGCGCCCAATCCTGATGACTACCCTTTCCATAATCGCGGGGTTGATTCCGGTTGCCATTGGAATCGGGGCGGGTTCAGAACAGCGCGCGTCGATCGCTGTGACCATCATCGGCGGCCAGACTCTTTGCCTGCTCCTGACCTTGCTGGTGGTGCCGGTTGGCTACTCGTACCTGGCAGAGTTACAGGCGGCACCGTGGCGCAAGCGGGCCGCCCGCGCCATCGAACGTACACCTGGCATTCGTACAACAGACGGCGACTGAATTGCCGGTGCAACCACGAAGATGCTATGACGGATTCTCTGGACGCAAAGCTGGAGAACCCCGCTCGGGGACGCCGACTTAATTCGCTGTTCTGCCATTTCAATAGGCGTCTTAGAGCGCACATAGAATTCTGATTCGCCGATCTAGGCGTCTCGCTTCGTCGCCTTCGCCGAATGATGGGCTCGCGACCGCATTGCATTCGCCTGATGGAGTTTTGAAACCGCACCACTGGCATGCCTTCCAGAGAAAAGAGCTCCAAAGCGTGCCGGCAGCGATGAGCACTGCATATAACCTCCCAGACCGTTTGCCGACCCATCGAAGTTCGCTGTGAGCGGAACACCCATACAAAAGAAGCCATGAGTCGGACACATCGGCTAACATGTTCGAAGTTGAGAAGCATCCCGCAGTTTCCTGCATATGAACCCAGCCGGCCCGTTGATCCCGCCTCCAATTTCATCTGATCCCTCAGAGGCCTCCAAACGGCTCCTACCTTGGCTCGTTGCTGTCGCCTTTTTCATGGAGTCGCTGGATACCACGATTCTCAATACGGCAGTTCCTGCCATCTCTTCCGCCCTCGGCGTCGCTCCTCTCAGCATGAAGGCCGTGCTGGCGAGCTATACGCTGAGCCTGGCGGTGTTCATCCCAATCAGTGGCTGGATGGCGGACCGGTTCGGAACCCGTCGTGTATTTGCATCAGCGATCGGTCTATTCACTCTCGGGTCTTTTCTGTGCGGAATATCCAACAACATCCACTTGCTAGTCGCTTGCCGCATCCTGCAAGGTTGCGGCGGCGCGATGATGGTGCCAGTGGGCCGGCTCACGCTGGTGCGAGCATTCGCCAAGTCAGATCTTCTGCGCGTGATGAGCTTTGTTTCCATACCAGCCCTGGTGGCGCCCATGCTCGGACCGATCGCCGGAGGTCTCATTGTCGGGTATCTTCACTGGCGCGTCATTTTCTTCCTTAATATTCCCGTTGGACTCGTGGGTTTGATCCTCGTTTATCTGCATTTGCCGGATTATCGCGAAGAGCGGACCCCTCCGCTCGATGTTGTCGGGCTGATTTTGTTCGGATCTGGGGTCGCATTGCTGTCTTATGTGCTGGAGATATTCGGCGAGCACACTCTGAGTGCGACGGAGATGGCAGGTCTGCTGGTGTTGTCCATTGCCTTGCTTGCTGGATACGGAATCCACGGGAGCCGTCTTCCGTTCCCTTTGCTGAAGCTCAGGCTATTCAGCATTCGCACCTTCCGCGCCGCCGTAAGCGGCAGCTTCTTCACTCGTCTCGGAATAGGAGGAGTGCCATTTCTTCTGCCGCTCCTCTATCAGGTAGGTTTGGGCTTCACTCCGATCCAATCCGGTCTGCTCGTCATGCCCCAAGCAATCGCCTCCATGAGCATGAAAGCATTGATGCCACGAATTCTGCGTGGTATCGGGTATCGCGGCGTCCTCATCTCCAACACCTTAATTCTTGGTGTCCTGCTGATGGTGTTTGCCACGATCGGTGTGCGAACGCCTGTTTGGGCCATCGTGCTGGAGGCTTTCGTTTATGGAGCATTCACATCGCTGCAATACACGAGCATGAATACGCTCGTATTCGCTGACATCGAGGAAAAAGACGCCAGCAGTGCCAGTTCTATTGCAAGCACACTGCAGCAGATGTCGATAAGCTTTGGCGTGGCGGCGGCGGGGTTAGCCACGGCGCTTTTCGTTCCCAGCACACGCTCCAATTCGACCGAAATGATTCAGGGAATCCATAAAGCTCTCATCGCTCTCGGGATACTAACCATCACATCGACCATTGTCTTCCACAGTCTGAGGAGCGGCGATGGCGACGATGTCAGCCAGCATAAGGTTCTTCACCCGGGAGGATAACGCAACGGGTTGACATCCCCAGAGTCAGATCCGATCAGACAGATCAGGCGTCTGAGGCAAGTGATCTCGGCCCCCGTCGTAAAGGTTCCGGATCGCTCGGTGAAAACCGGGCTCACGTACACGACTCTCCGCCGACCGGCTTGCCGGGCGTCGGGCTAGCCCAGCGATAGCGGTCTACGCACGATCGCCTTCCAGGCTTGGCTGGAGTGCTGAGCGTACACGGCGATTCTGGAATCGGCGATTTTTAGCCCACATTTCTCGCTCGCCAATCCCGAGATGCATCGCGTCAAGATAGCGTTGAATCTCTAACGAGCGCTTAGCGCGTGCCGGTGCCGTGCCACTCAACGTCTTTATCAATCGGGATCTGGATACGTATGCAAAGAATTTTCCGCTGACGTGGTTGAACTCAGTCGCTGGCGCGGGCGCCATTTTGCCAGTTTCTGGTCCGCACCGTCAGCCGGTTAATCAATTCGCGGTTCAATTCGTAACCCAAGCCTGAGCCGCCGGGAGCGGTAATCGTTCCATCGGGACTCACTTCCACTTCCGGCTCGATGATGTCCTGACTCCAATAACGTTGGCTGGCGGAGACGTCGCCGGGAAGTGTAAACCCCGGCAAGGTGGACATGGCAATATTGTGGGCGCGCCCAACGCCGGACTCCAACATCCCTCCACACCATACCGGAACTCCGCGCTCGCGACAGGCGTTGTGTACCTGGCGGGCGCTCGTATGGCCGCCCACCCGTCCGAGCTTGATATTCACGATCTGGCAGGCTCCGGATTCGATAGCGCCGACGGCGTGCCGATCGTTGTTGATGCACTCGTCCAGACAAATAGCGGTCCGAATTTTCGGTTGCAGGCGCGCATGAGAGTAGATGTCGTCCCATTCCAGAGGCTGCTCAATCATCAAGAGGTTAAACGCGTCAAATTTACGCAAATGTTCCGTATCTTCCAGCCGATATGCGGAATTGGCATCGACCGAGAGCAGAATGTCGGGAAATTGATTGCGAACTGCCGCGATGAAGTTGAGGTCCTTTCCCGGCTTGATCTTGAGCTTGATGCGCCGGTATCCACAAGCGAGCTCCTCTTCGACCTTGCTCACCAGAGATTGAGGGTTTTCGCGAATACCCAGCGAGACGCCACAGGTAATTTCCTGTTGCGTACCGCCTAACAGCTTCCAAAGGGGTATTGCCTTCTGCTGTGCTTCCGCATGCCAAAGTGCATTCTCCACGCCGGCCTTGGCCATATGATGTCCACGGATCGGCTCCAGCAGGCGAGGCAACTCTTCAGCCGTCGAAACATTTTGGCCTACAACCAGGGGTGCAATGTAGTCGGAAAAGACATTCCATGCCGTGTCGGTGGTTTCGGAGTTGTAAGACGGAGTCTCGAGGGTGGTGATTTCTCCGCACCCGGTGACCCCGTCGACCACGATTTCGACCAGCAGAATGCGCCGTTGCTGAGTCACGCCAAAGCTGGTTTCGAACGGAGCTTTCAGGCGCATCCGAAGTTCGCGCAGAGTAATACCTTCAATCTTCATGGACCTTCACGGTGCGGGCTCAATCGGGCTCTCGGGCATAAACAGATCACTATTTGTAGAACCGGGCGAAAAGGCTGTCAAGGCAAAATGCACCATATGGTGATTCGTATTGACATGGTGCACCATTCGGTGTAAATGTGTTGGCCACCCGAGAACGGGCGCCGGGTTCGAAGAATGCCTTCAAAGCTTAAGCTGCCGTCGACGGAGGTTGAGTCCAATGGAAACATTGCCGACCGCAGGCCTTGGATTACGGCACTCGAGCAGCGACTGACAAAGGCGCAACCGGCATTGAATTCCAGCCGGCGACGCCTTCTGCAAGAAATTCTCGACAATGCCGAGGACAACCACTTCCTCTCCTCGCGCGCCCTGGCCAAGCGCTATGAAGTGGACAAAGCAACCATTGTGCGCAGCATCCAGATCCTTGGCTACAAACGATATGCGGAATTTGCCGCCGACTTGCGCGCCCACTTCATCACTCGCATCACGCCCTACACGCTCATGCGGTCAGCAGCACGGGAACGGCGCAGCATCGCCGACCATGTTGCGCACAGTTTGGAGATGGAAGTCCACAACCTGCAGGCATTGCTATCGTCTCTGAATCCCGACGAAGTGATGCAGGTTGCAAAGCGCCTCAATCGGGCGCGACGGATCGTTGTGGTGGGTGTAGATTTCGCGGCTGGACTCGCTTACCTGCTCGCCTATGGACTGGTTTCGCTCGGCTACAATGCAGACGCGCCGGTTGGCTCAGCCGGTAGCCTCCATCAGAACATAAGCCTGCTCGATCCCCGGGATCTGGTTATTGGCATCAGTTTCGGCCGTTGCTTACAGGCAACCGTAGACGCCATCTTGCATGCACGACAGAATGGTGTGCCCACATTCGGCATTACCGATAGCGACAAGACGCCGATTGCGCAGTTCTGCGATTCATTCTGGATCGCATCTATCGCAAACCCATCGTTTCACGGGTCCTATGTAGCGCCGCTCGCCGCCATCGACGCGCTCATTGTTGCCTGCGCCCACCTTCAGCCTGAGCGTTCACTGACACTGCTGCGGCGCAAAGATCTGGATTCGCGGGCGCGTTGGTACAAACCCGCTGCCACCGAAAACTCACTCCAAAAGAAAAAGAAGACGAGGACCAAGGGCGGTCCCGTGTCGGACCGGGCAGATTCCAACCATGGCGACGACTTCGTATCCAAGCGATTTGCAGATAACGGTTGACGGAGGAACGGATGACATCAACATTGGCGAGCCAAGCAGGCGGACGCGGAATTGAAATCGAAATGGAGCGTCGCACTCCGACCCAGTTTTCAGTTGTCTTCTCCCTGATCGCCGTTTTTGTATTGGCCGGCAGCTTGTGTGCCCAAACCGCATCGACCGGCGCACTCGGGGGCATGGTCAAAGATTCCAGCGGAGCCGTGGTAGCAGGAGCCACCGTAAGGGTCACCAATCAGCTGACCGGCGAGACTCGCACCCTGACTACTCAAAGCGATGGAGGTTTTCTCGTTCCGCTGCTGTTGCCGGGAACCTACCAAGTGGAAATATCCAGCAAGGGCTTCAAGACGCTTGAGCAAACCGGCATCCAGGTGTTCGTCACCGAGAAACGGGACTTGCACTTAGTGCTCGGCGTGGGAACATCGACTCAGTTGGTCCAAGTCGAGACTGCAGGCGAGTTGCTCAAGACCGAAGATGCGGCGTTGGGTAACGTAACGGAAGGCCAGGAAGTTCGCGACTTGCCTCTGGTGAATCGAAATTATACGCAGATCATTGGGCTCTCTCCCGGAGTCGTGGCCGATGTGAATAACGCATCGGATCTCGGGCGAGGAAATTCAGGGCTAAACGCTGCTGAGGGCGGTTTCTCTGCGCACGGAGGCGCTACCAACGATAACAACTATCAGATGAACGGAGCACAGGTAAATGACTTGATGGCCGCGGGTTCGTTCAGCGGCGGCGTTCCGATTCCCAACCCGGATGCGATCCAGGAATTCAAGGTTCAAACCGGACAGTACGACGCCTCGTACGGACGCGATGCAGGCGCCAATGTGAACGTGCTAACCAAGAGTGGTACCAATGAACTCCATGGCACCGTTTTTGAATTCGTCCGCAATGACGTTTTCAATGCGAATGATTATTTCCTGAACCTCGAGGGGCAGCCTCGCGCCTCGTTGAAGCAGAACCAGTTCGGATTTACGTTGGGCGGCCCGATCGTCAAGAACAAACTATTCTGGTTTGGCTCGTACCAGGGAACGCGCCAAATCAATGGGCTGGACTCTACCGCTGCATGCCTGAGTACGTTTAACACTCCCCCTCAACTGGTTGGACTTCCAAACCGGTCCCAAGCAACTCTCGGAGCGGCATTTCAGGGCTTGACGAGCCCGCTCACCGGGCAAGTGATTGCCGCGGATGGATCGAACATTGCGCCGCAGACCGTCAGCCTTCTCAATCTGACGCTCCCAGGCGGGAGTTATCTGATTCCTGCGCCACAAAATGCGACCACCGGGCAATCTTCGATCACAGTGAATTGCGCATACAACGCCGACCAGTTCGTCGCCGATGCGGACTATGTGCAAAGCGATAAGAGCAAGCTCTCCGGAAGGTTTTTCTTCGATGACGGCGCCGAGAACGCGACCCTCCCCCAAAGCTTCGCGCCGATGTTGAAGGGTTTCGGCCAGCCCGTTAACACTTCGTTCCGCAATCTCTCGATAACCCATACCTACACGTTCACCCCAAACCTGTTGAACGAACTTGTGGTTGCGTACAACCGCCTAAATAACTTGCTGGTGCAGACTGAACCGCAGGTGCAGGTGCAAGGGCAATCCGGGTTGGTGCCTTTTTCCTATTCGGCAATCGGCGTCACCGCGTCAGGCTACGACAATCAATACCCTGGCATCGGCATCCTTGGGCAATTCGACCTTGGGGGAAATGGCCAGGGTGTGAGTGTGATTCAGAACAACTACAACCTTTACGATACGGTCTCCTACGTTCGGGGGCGTCATTCGTTTCGCTTTGGCGGCGACTTGTCTCGCCAGGAAATCAATCAGGAAGGCTTTCACTTTCTTGGCTTGAGCGCATTTCCTGACGTGGCCGACTTCCTGCTGGGGAATGTGCTGGAATCCGAAGATCTGGTCGGACAGACGGATCGGGCATGGCGCGCTTGGAATGCCGGCGCTTTTGCCCAGGATGACGTTAAGCTGACGCCGCAGCTCACATTGAATCTTGGATTGCGCTATGAGCGACAAAGTCCAATCGCAGACGCTCACGGCCGCTCTTCCATTTTTGATACCTCGCTCGCGAATCCGAATCCTCCAGCAGCGGGATCAGTAAACGGATATGTGGTCGCATCGAACTTCTCAGGCACGCCTCCACCCGGCGTGATTCGAAGCAGTAACGAATCGGCGCTCCACAACACTGGCGAGAATGATTTGGCGCCGCGAGTGGGATTCTCCTGGCAACTTCTGAACACTCCAGGGGTTGTGTTGCGCGGAGGCTATGGTCTTTTCTACACAAGGACGACCGGGCAGCCCTTCCTTCAACTACTCGCGGGTCCCCCTTACGGACTGATCCGAACCCAGATCTTTGGTGATCCGAATCCGGTACCCTTCAGCGACCCGTTCCCTTCAACTCAGCCGCAGATTCCATTTTTCCCCGCGTACTCCCCAAACACGGCATTGACGCCGATAACGTTTTCCGCCGACTTTCGTCCTCCCATCGTGCAGGAGTACAGCCTCAACATCCAAAGCGAAATTCGTAAAGATCTGGTGCTGGAGATTGGCTATGAGGGATCGCGTGGCACTCATCTGTTGCAGGAGAGGGCCTTCAATCAGGCGCTCTCGGCGAGTGTTGCCAACCCGATTCGCGGGCAGACCGATAACACGTTGGCGAACGTTGGGCTGCGCGTGCCTATCGAAGGATTTTTGCCGTCGGAAGCTATCACCATCGAATCGGAAGGTGCCTCCTGGTACAACGGAATGAACGTGAGCTTGAAGAAGCGATTTGGCCACGGCTTGCAGTTTCTGGCTTCCTACACTTGGGCGAAGTCACTCACCGGAGATACGGGCTACAGCACAGGTGTCAATGGAGGCTTGCTGATCGGCGATCAAAATAATCCAAGCTCCCGGTACGGTCCCGACGGGTTCGTTCGTCCGCAGCGATTCGTTGTCAGTTACTTGTACGAGTTGCCGGGACCTGCCAATCGAACGTCATTAAAAGGCAGGGCGCTGGCGGGCTGGGCCGTGGCAGGAGTGACTACCATCCAGGCGGGCGAGTACATGACGATCGCCGATGACAATTACACCAACGCCTTCGGAATCAACGGTCCCTCTGAAGATCGCCCACAACTTGCGTCCGGCTGCTCAACCAAACAACTGAATACCTCGGGATCGGTCGAAAGCCGTCTCAATAACTTCTTGAATGTCGCTTGTATCACCAGTCCGCCTGTAATCACTTCGGATGGCGGAACCGCATTCGGGAATATCGGAGTGGGGTCGGTACGAGGACCCGACCAGCGCAACTTTGATATCGTGGCCATGAAGAGCACGCGATTAACCGAGCGCTTCGGTTTGGATTTTCGTGCGGAATTCTTTAACGCGTTCAACACGCCGCAGTTTGCCAATCCCAACAATTTGAGCGCGGGAACAGCCGTCTCTGGAGCGTTCGTACCCGACCCCACATTCGGGCAGATCCTCGCCACGAGTGTAAATCCCAGGCTGATCCAGTTTGCGCTGAAGCTGATTTTTTAGGTGACTCGATATATAAAGATGATTCTTTCTATCCCGGAGCAACGGATGAACATTCAAAAGTCAAGCGATCTAAATTTGCGACGAACACATTGCGTCCTTGAGGCAACAGAGCGAAATCAAATGACGTCGTGGAGTTCAGGCCGGCGTCTCTTCCCCAACCCGACCCGCTCGACATATCTGCTGGTGTTATTCCTTATTGTCTTGGTCGTCGGCGTTCCGGCTCAAGGGCCGAAGCCCGCTAATCCCAGGACCGAAGTGAAACCGGCAACGATCCCGGCCACGCCTGCTGGCACTCATGACCTTACTGCTGATGACGTTGGCGCTTTCCTCGATGGCATTATGCCCCAACAATTGGCGAGAGAGGATATTGCCGGAGCCGTAATTTCGATTGTCAAGGATGGCAAGCTGCTATTCGCCAAAGGATATGGCTATTCCGATGTAGAGAAGAAGACTCCTGTGTCCCCGGACAACACATTATTCCGCCCCGGCTCGATTTCGAAACTCTTTACCTGGACCGCGGTAATGCAACTGGTCGAACAAGGCAAGCTAGACCTGGACCGCGACGTTAACGATTATCTCGACTTCAAGATTCCGGCGACTTATCCCCAGCCAATTACATTGCGTAACATCATGACTCACACGGCGGGGTTTGAGGAAACTGCGCAGGAGCTCTTTGTCCCGGACGCCAAGGATTTGAAACCTCTGGGTACGTATCTCAAGGAACATTTGCCGGAAAGAATCTACCCGCCTGGGACGACGCCAGCGTACTCCAACTATGCCACATCGATGGCTGGATACATTGTGCAGCGCGTGTCCGGCCAGCCCTTCGACGATTACATTGACGAACACATCATAAAACCGCTGGGCATGGCGCATTCCACTTTTCGACAGCCCCTCCCCGATAGTCTGCAGCCATTGATGTCGAAAGGATATGAACTCGGCTCCCAACCTGCCAAGCACTTTGAATTTGTAGAACCTGCGCCCGCCGGAAGTTCTTCCGTGACCGCCGTTGACATGACTCATCTCATGATTGCGCATTTACAGGATGGTCAATTCAATGGCACCCAGATACTGAAGCCGGAGACGGCCAAGCTGATGCATGCTCGCCAGTTCGAAAACATGCCGGGGATGAATGCCATGGCTCTTGGCTTCTATGAAGAGACCCGCAATGGCCATCGCATCATCGGGCACGGCGGTGACACGGAAAACTTTCATAGCGACCTGCATCTGGTCCTCGACTCGCAGCTCGGATTTTTTGTTTCCTATAACAGCGCCGGCAAGGGCGAAGTAAGTGCGCGCGAAGAACTCTGGTATGCATTTCTCGACCGCTATTTCCCCTACCAGATTCCGGAAGGCTCCGCCTATGCGAATGCCGCCCAAGATGCACAGGAGGTATCCGGGCACTACATCGTTAGCCGCCGCTCCGAAACTACTATTTTGAAGGTGCTCAACGTTGCGGGCGAGGCGAAGATTTCTCCCAACAGTGATGGCACGATCAGCGCCGGCCCATTCAAAGACTTCAACGGCCAACCGAAGAAATTCCGCGCCATCGGCCCCCTGATGTTCCGAGACGTAAGCGGACAAGACCGCATCGGATTCAAGCGCGACAACTCCGGGAATCTAGTAGCCGTCATTGACTTCCCATTCATGGTCTTCCAGAAATCGCCGTGGTATGAGAACAGCGCGCTCCAGTTGCCTTTGATCATTTCATCGCTGGCTCTAATTCTGCTGACTTTGTTGCTTTGGCCGGTCGCAGCGATTCTTCGCAAACACTACGGCAAACCCCTTGCTCTGACGCCCCAGCAGAAGCGACTGCGTCTGCTCACACGACTTTGCTGTCTTGCGTATCTCGTCTTTTTTGGCGCCTTCCTGCTGTTCTTTGCGATGGCGCTGAAAGACATAGGAATGCTGAGCCCTCGCACCAACCCTTTGATGCGGATAATTCAGATCGTTGGCTGGATAGGCGTGATCGGCACGCTCTTTGCAGTCTATAACGCAATCCGCTCGTGGCAGGATTCGCAGCGCTGGCTGTGGGGCCGTATCGCGGAGACCCTGATTGCTCTTGGCTGTGTAGGTGCGGCCTGGTTTGTGTTTACCTGGAACATGCTTCACTGGAGTCTTGAGTACTGAGAACCTCAGCCATGGACGGCTCGGTTGCATCGAGCGCTAAGACTCATCTCCCGCGCATCCTTAATGTGCGCGACCTGGTATTGCTGGTTATCGGTACGGTAATTGGGTCGGGCATTTTTCTTGTCCCGGGCGCCGTTCTTCGGCCGGTTAACAATTCCATCGCAATCGCGATGACCGTTTGGCTGACGGGTGGTGTACTTTCTCTCCTGGGCGCGCTTACCTACGGAGAATTGAGCGCTATGCGACCCGAGGCGGGCGGCCTGTACATTTTTATTCGGGATACATTCGGTCGACTTCTCGCATTTCTCTACGGCTGGACATTGTTTTTTGTAATCAGCTCTGGATCGATCGCCACGCTCGCCGTTGCCTTCAGTAACTATCTCTCTGAATTTGTACCGCTGTCTCCCTGGCTTGCGAAGTTAGTTTCTGTTCTGATGATTGCGATTATCGCGGTGGTGAATGTTCGCGGAACGCGGCAGAGCGCGGATTTGCAGAACATTACAACTGCCATCAAGGTCGCGGCGATTGTCGTGATGAGCGCAGCTCTGCTTTGGATTGGGAAAAATCCAATTTTCTCGAGTCCGGTAACGAGCCGAACAGGCCATGCCGGATCGCTTCTGTCCGGTTTTGGCGTGGCCATGATCAGTGTTTTATGGGCCTATGAAGGCTGGCAATACGCAACGTTTAGCGCAGGCGAGACCATGAATCCACAGCGCGACTTCCCTCGCGCATTCCTGATCGGTTCCACCGCCTTAATAGGAATATATCTTTTCGCCAATTTGGGTTACCTCGCCGCGATCGGACCAGAAAACGTTGCGGGCTCGAATCGGGTGGCTGTAACGGCGGTGGCAGCCGTCATCGGACCCACGGCGGCAAAACTAGTCGGCTTAGCCATTCTTATTTCCATATTTAGTGCTGCGAATTCCATTATCCTCACAGCGTCGCGCGTCTACTACGCGATGGCCAACGACGGACTTTTCTTCAAGCGGCTTTCAGAAGTGCATCCTCGATTCGGAACTCCCGCATTCGCAGTTATCAGCGCCGCAATTTGGGCCGCGGTTTTGGCGGCCAGCGGGACGTTCGAGCAGCTTTTGACCTACGTAATTTTTATTGGCTGGATCTTTTATGCGCTAGCCGCGGGGAGTATTTTTGTCTATCGCAAACATGCTCCGGCGGCTAGCCGTCCTTATCGAGTGCCGGGTTATCCGTACACTCCAATCGTTTTTATAGCGGCGGCAATGGCGTTGGTGGTCAATACAATTGTGACGCAGCCCGGCCGATCGGCCCTCGGTCTTGGAATTGTCTGTCTTGGAATCCCGGCCTACGCGGTCTGGAGCCGAATGGCGAAACGAAACAACCTGGAGGGCACAACCAAATGACGAATTCCGGATTGCTTTCACCGAGTGTTATATTCCGCGTCATGCGCACATCAACTTTGTTTCTTTCGCTGCTCCTTCTTTCGCTCGCCCTGGCAATGGCCACGCCCGCATTTGCCCAGCAGTACGACCTCGTCATTGAAGGCGGACGCGTCATGGATCCCGAATCCGGCCTCGACGCGACGCGGAACATCGGCATCAGCAATGGCAGGGTCGCTCGCATCTCGTCCGATGCGCTCGTGGGAAAGAGGGTGCTCAGCGCTAAGGACCTGGTCGTCGCCCCCGGTTTTATTGATCTGCACCAGCACGCCCAGGACAATGACAGCGGGCGGGTAAAAGCCTTCGATGGCGTGACCAGCGCGCTCGAAATGGAAATTGGTGCTCCCGACGTCGCCCGCTTCCTCCAGCAGAAAGATGGTCATTCCCTCATCAACTACGGCACCACTGCCAGTCATGCCGCCGCTCGCGCAGCCGCATTCGGCGTCTCGCTTCCCGAGGGACAGATCCTCGCGCCCTCCGGCCCTTCTACCAATCAGCCGGCAACTGACGAGCAAATGCAGAAGATCAAGGATCGCTTGCGCCACGAACTCGACGCCGGCGCGCTCGGCATCGGCATGGGAATCCAGTACACGCCCGGTGCCACTCGCTTCGAAGTCATTCAAACATTTCGTCTCGCCGCCGAGCGCCGGGTCCCGGTCTTTACCCACGTGCGCAGTTTTGGCCGTCTGGAGCCCGGTTCGAGCATCGAGGCCATTAGCGAAGTGATCGGCGCCGCCGCGATCTCGGGGGCCTCGCTGCAAATCGTCCACATCAACAGCAGCTGTTTGCAGGACGGACTGGAATGTCTATCGATGGTGGCCGGCGCCCGCGCCCGTGGCCTTGACGTCACCACCGAGGCCTATCCTTATATCGCCGGCATGACTTACATCAATTCCGCCCTGTTCAATCCCGGCTGGAGAGAAAAACTCGGCATCGACTATGACTCGCTCCAACTCCCGGACACTGGAGAACGCCTGACCAAAGAGCGCTTCGATGATCTGCACAATTCTCCCAAGGCCCAAGCGGTGCTGCTGTTCGCGAATACCCAGGAGATGGTGGATGCCGTCATCCCGAACCCCCTGGTGATGATTGCCAGTGACGGCGAAAAGGGTCATCCGCGGAATGCCGGCACTTACTCGCGCATCCTCGCTTATTACGTGCGCGAAAAGAGAAGCATCACGCTTATGGACGCCATACGCAAGATGAGCCTGATGCCGGCACAACGCCTGGAGAAAGCCACCCCTGCCGCTCGCCTGAAGGGTCGCCTGCAGGAGGGAGCCGATGCTGATATTGTCGTCTTTGACCCGCAGACGGTTGCCGACCGCTCCACCTATCAAAAGCCAATGGAAGCGAGCACCGGAATGAAGTTTGTGATCGTCAGCGGAACGGTCTTGATCGAGCAGGGCAAACTGGTGCCCGACACGTTCCCGGGAAAAGCGCTGCTCGGCCCCGGAAGACCGTAACGCCAACTTGCACTCCTGCAACCGCGCGCGATCCTCGAGCCAGTGCCCACGCCCCCACTTCGCCTCACTAATGAGGGCGCTCGTCCCTACGTGAGTCTGGTTGTCCGTTGCTACCGGGGCGGGCGAGACGCCGACGCTACTTTAGCGTTAATACTTCACTATCGCGGCGAAGGATTTGGGATCCAGGGAGGCTCCGCCTACCAGGGCGCCGTCGATTTCTTCTTCCGACATTAGGGCGTGGGCGTTCTCTGGCTTGACGGAGCCGCCATAGAGGATGCGGAGTTTGTCGGCGAATTCCTGGCCGAAGGAGTCGGCGGCCTCGGCGCGAATGATGGCGTGGGCGTCGGCGGCAATTTGTGGCGTGGCGGTTTTTCCGGTGCCGATGGCCCAGACGGGTTCGTAGGCGACGACCAGGTTGGCGGCTTTCTTGGCTGAGACTTTGTTGAATGCGCGGAGGCATTGGCGGCGAAGGACGTCGTCGGTGAGGTCGGCTTCGCGCTCTTCGAGAACTTCTCCTACGCAGACGATGGGAGTGAGTCCGGCGGCGAGGGCGGATTTGAGCTTGAGATTGACGGTGTCGTCGGTCTCGCAGAAATATTGGCGGCGTTCGGAGTGTCCGATGATGACGTGGGTGACGCCGATCGCGAGCAGCATGTTGGTGCAGATTTCGCCCGTGTAGGCGCCTTCTTTTTCCCAGTGGGAATTTTGGGCTCCGATGGCGACGCGCGTGCCCTTGGTGGCGTGGACGGCGGCCTGGAGGGCGATGTAATTGGGGCAGACTACGATTTCGTCGCGGTCGTCATCTTGGACGAGAGGGAGAAATTCCTGGAAGAAGGCGGTGGTCTGATCGGGAGTTTTGTACATTTTCCAGTTGGCGGCTAGGATTTTTTTGCGCATTTTATGAAGGACCTTTCTCGAAGATAACGGAAATTGCTTGCGCTTGCTGCCGACCGGCGCGATTCGGCGGGTGGCGGGCGGGGAGGGCCGCCACTACAGCCGACGAGACGCCGGCGCTACGGTTTATTTTTTGTCGGTCAGTGCTTCTACTCCGGGTAATTTTTTTCCTTCTAGAAATTCTAGTGACGCGCCGCCGCCGGTGGAGATGTGGGTGATTTTGTCGGCCACTCCCGCGGCTTTAACGGCGGCCACGGAATCGCCTCCGCCTACGATGGTGATGGCTCCGGCATTTTCGGCTACGGCTTGGGCGATTTTGAAAGTGCCTTTGGCGAAGGGCGGGAGCTCGAAGACGCCCATGGGGCCGTTCCAGACGATGGTGCGGGCGCGGGCTACTTCTTCGGAGAAGGCTTCGATCGATTGCGGGCCGATGTCGAGGGCCATCATGTTTGGCGGGATCGGCTCGCCGGGGGCGACGATTTTGGTCGTCGCGCTGGCTTCGACTCGGTCGGCAATTACGTGATCGGTCGGGAGAAGGAATTTTACTTTTTTCGCTTTTGCCTGCTGGAGAAGGTCGCGGGCCAGATCGAGTTTGTCTTCTTCGACGAGGCTCTTGCCTACGGATTCGCCTTGCACTTTTAGGAAGGTGTAGGCCATGCCGCCGCCGATGATTAGGATGTCAACTTTGGTGAGGAGGTTTTTGATGACTCCGATTTTGTCGCTGACTTTGGCGCCGCCGAGGATGGCGAGGAATGGGCGCTCGGGATCCTGCAGGACGCGGCCTAGATATTGCAGCTCCTTTTCCATGAGCAGTCCGGCGGCGGATTTTGGCAGGAATTTAGTGACGCCGACGGTGGAGGCGTGGGCGCGATGGGCGGCTCCGAAGGCGTCGTCGACATAGTATTCGGCGAGTTTGGCCAGCTGCTTGGAAAAATGTTCGTCGTTTTTTTCTTCTTCGGCGTGGAAGCGAAGGTTTTCGAGGAGCAGGGCCTGGCCCTTTTCTAGTTTGAGAGCGACTTCTTCGGCTTCGGGGCCGACGCACTCGGGGCAGAAGCCTACGTTTTCTCCGCGGGAGAGTTCTTTGTCGAGGAGCATGCGGAGGCGCTCGGCTACCGGCTTGAGACTCAGCAGGGGATTGGGCTTGCCTTTGGGGCGGCCGAGGTGGGAGGCGAGGATCAGGCGGGCTCCGTGACGGAGAGCGTACTCGATGCTGGGCAGAGTCTCGCGGATGCGGGTGTCGTCCATGACGCGGCCCTGGTCGAGCGGGACGTTGAAGTCGACGCGCATGAGGATGCGGTGATCGTTGAGCGGGAGGTCGCGGATGGAAAGCTTGGACATGGAAGCTCCGTCGTTACGGTTCGTCGTCGGTCATTCGTCGTTGGTCGTTCAAAACCTTGCGGAGCTTGGCGCCGCTCCACGCAGACGACATCTACAAGCCTTTGGATGACATCAGGTTGATCAGATCGCGGACGCGGCAGGAGTATCCCCATTCGTTGTCGTACCAGGAGATTACTTTGACGCAGTTGCCGGCGACTACAAGAGTCATGGGTGCGTCGACTATGGAGGAACGGGAGTCGCCTTTGAAATCGGAGGAGACCAGTTCGTTCTCTTCGAAGCCCAGGTAGCCTTTTAGCGGGCCCGATTCAGAGGCTTTTTTCAGGGCGGCGTTGACCTCTTCTTTTGTGGTTTTCTTTTCTACTACGGCGACCAGGTCGACGACGGAGACGTTCGGAGTGGGGACGCGCATGGCGAAGCCGTCGAGTTTGCCGGCTAGATCGGGGATGACTAGTTTGAGTGCCTTGGCGGCTCCGGTGGAGGTTGGGATCATGTTGATCGCGGCGGCGCGGGCTCGGCGCAAATCTTTGTGCGGGAAGTCGAGGATGACCTGATCGTTGGTATAGGAATGGATGGTGGTCATGGTGCCGCTGACGATTTTGAAATTGTCGTTGACGACTTTGGCGATGGGAGCGAGGCAGTTGGTGGTGCAGGAGGCGTTCGAAATGATGTGGTGCTTGGCGGGATCGTATTTTTCCTCGTTGACGCCGAGAACTACGGTCAGGTCTTCGTTCTTTGCGGGGGCGGAAATGATGACTTTTTTCACGCTGCCGCGGAGATGTTTTTTGGCGTCAGTGGCGTCGGTGAAGCGGCCGGTGGATTCGATTACGACTTGAGCGCCTACGGAATCCCAGGGCAGAGCGGCAGGATCTTTTTCCTTGAAAACCTTGATGACTTTGCCGTCGATGGAGATGCTGTCGGCTCCGGCGGTGATGGTGTGGGGCAGGTTGCCGAGGATGGAATCGTATTTGAGCAGGTGAGCAAGAGTTTTGGGATCGGTGAGATCGTTGACGGCGACGAAGTCGAGGTTTTTGTCGGCGAGGGCGGTGCGAAGAACGTTGCGTCCGATGCGTCCAAAACCATTAATGCCAACTTTTACGGCCATTGGGCCTCCGAAAGATAGTTTTATTGCTCGAGAATGCGGAACTGCCTAAAACAACATTCGATGGTAACAGGCTGGAGGAGGCAGCGTAAATGTCATGCGCGCCCTTGCGGCGGATGGGTGCGGTTTCGGAAATCATTAACCACAAAGGGCATTAAGGAAATGCTGAACCATGGAACTTGCACGCGTGCAGCGACAATTCGAGGTGTCTCTAAGTCCAGGGACTGAGAACCGCTTTGAGCAGTGGAAAATCCGAAACGTTGCGGGTCACGAAGGTCAGACGATAGATCTCTGCTGTCGCTGCCAAGAAAGCGTCGATTGCGCCTATTGGGCGTCCCGCAGCTTCGTGGCGGGACACCGTCCTGCCCCAAGCTTCTGCTACGTTGATATCGACGGGCAAGACCCTTTTTTCAAATCGCAACGGCAATTCATGTTGTATCCACTGCTCGAGCCGGGTTCGTCGGCCTCCCGCGGCCATGCGCTCCACTCCGTAGTGGAGTTCTGCCAGGGATACGACACTGATGAAGATGCGATCTTCGTCAGCGGATTCCATCCAATGGATGAGACCGGGGTTGGGGCGGGGCTTGACCCATTCGGAAACTGCGTTGGTGGCGAGTAGAAAGCTCACAGGTCTGTTTTTCGAGGGTGGTCCTTGAGGCGACGGATCTTCAGGCCCGATTCGCGGAGAGGTGATTTGGCGAGGAACTCGGCTAGGCTGCCTACGCGCTGGGTTTTTCGCTGCCATTCTTCCGCTCCAACCAGCACCGCGGCCGTGCGCCCGTTGCGAGTGATGGTCTGCGGACCCTCGGACATGGCGCGCTCGATAATTTCGCTGAATTTTGCTTTGGCTTCGGCTACGGTCCAATTTTGGGAGCTCATAGATGGGGCCTCCAGGTGGATGTGGTCATGATAGTCATTATAGTCACAATGGCTGCGCAGTGCAATCTGACAGGTGCTAGCTCCCTTTACGAGGGCGATAACCACAGAGGCCCACAGGGGTTCACGGAGGAGAGCTTCCGGCAATCAAACCAAAACTGTTATCGCAGCGCTGAAGCGCTGCGCCACCCCAAAGCAAATCCTATGCCGAGGTGGGCGCGATTTCTATGCTGGTGTCGGTGTTGCGCCAGAGGAAGGGAAGGCGGGCGAGCCAGTATTTTTGTTTGATCAGTTGGCGGACGCGGGGAAGTTCTTCGGGTGGCAAGATGCGGGCAGTTGCGGGGAATTCGGGACCGGTGATTTTTCCGCGCATGCTGCATGGGGCGATCTTGACTTGCGGGTTGTTGCGGATGCGCTTGCACTTGCCCAATTTGCTGTTGGTCATCGCGTAGAGTTTGTCGGCGTCTTCGGCAAACCAGATGGGGGTGTAGACGGGGACTCCGCTCTTGCGGAAGGTGGCGAGGCTGATGTAACGCTGGCCGTGAATTGAAGCCGGGATGGAGGCCATGGGGATATTGTAAAGTGCTGGGAGCGCCAGCGCCGGAAACTTGCCGGAGGGCAGTCGGGTCGGCGCCCAGAGCGGCGCGACCAACTTCAACCTCAATTGTTTGAACGGGCGGGACGGGCGATGACTTACAATTGCGGGACTATTGAGACAGGCGATATGAACGAAGAATGGAAACAGTGGGAGGGGCGCACCGTCGATGGGATTTTTCCGCTCAGGCGCTATTTGGGCGGGTCCGATCACAGCGCGGTTTTCCTGACAGATAGGCAAAGCGGCGCGGGCGAATCGGAGAGCGCCGCGATCAAGTTGATTGCCGCGGAGGCGGACGCGGAAAACCAGCTTGCGCGAGGGCGGGTGGCGCGGAAGTTGGACCATCCGAATCTGATCCGGATTTTTGACGTTGGACGTTCGGATCTGGATGGAGTGGCGCTGCTTTATGTGCTGGAGGAATATGCGGAGGAGAATCTGGCGCAGATTCTTCCGGAGCGGGCGCTGACGGCGGAAGAAGTTCGCATGATGCTGCCGCCGGTTCTCGGCGCGTTGCAATATGTGCACGGCAAGGGGCTTCGGCATGGGCGCATTCAACCTTCGAATATTTTGGCGGTTGGCGATGAGGTGAAGTTATCGAGCGACTCGGTGGGCGCGGCGGGCAAAATGAAGGGCGCGGCTAGCATTTATGATCCTCCAGAAGCGGCAACGGGAGCGGATTCTGCGGCGAGTGATGTTTGGCGGCTGGGGATGACTTTGGTGGAGGTACTGACGCAGCGGTTGCCGGATTGGGATCGGTCACAGCCGGGCGCGCCTGAGATACCGGCTGCGGTTCCAGAGCCGTTTCGCGAGATCGCTGGGCGCTGCTTGCAGGTTGACCCGGCGCAGCGTTGGACGATTGCGGAGATTGCTGCTCGGCTGCAAACGAGTCAATCGGCGGGGGGGGCGGCGCTAGCGCAGGCGCATGCGATGACTGCTGTTGCCAACGTTGCGGGGCGGGAGAATGTTGAGCGGCGACATCTTTCTCAGCCGAGCAAATCTGCGACGTGGCCTTATGTGCTCTTGCTTGCGGTAGTCGTCGTAGTCATTGTGTTTCTGATGACGCGGGCGAAAACGACGGGCAATATTAACAGAACGCCTGCCGAGTCCTCAGCAACCCAAACCGCGCCGTCGTCGACGCAGCCGGAATCGCAGCAGGCGGGTGGGGGCGAGAGGCCGACTTCGGGTGGCGACAACGGCATTGTGCACCGGGTGATGCCGGAGATTTCGCCGAGCGCACGGAGCACGATTCGAGGCACGATCAAGATTGGCGTGAGGGTCGACGTGGATGCGGCCGGCAACGTGACTTCAGCGAGAATCGCATCGGGCGGAGGCAGTAAATATTTTTCACGCGTGGCGCTGGAGGCTGCGCGGGAGTGGAAGTTTTCTCCTTCGCCGGATGCGGCCGGCGCGCGGGCATGGAAGTTGCAATTCACGCTTAGCCGCAGCAGGATGGAGGCTTCGGCGGCGCGGGTAAAACGGTAGGGAGCGAAGTTCGAAGCCTGTTTCCCACGGATCGGCCGCGGTTGCGTTGCTGACTGGAGTCTGGAACGGTCATTCTAACTAGATCAGCCCGATCCCTCTTCACGCGAGCGCCGGGCCTGGGCCGCAGCACCGAGCCAATCGCATCTCAGGATAGAGCGAGCAACAACTTCTCTACATCCGCCATGTCATTGAACACGGAAGGCGACACGCGGATGTATCGCTCGGAAACACGCGCGTTGACACTCGCTTTCTGAAGGCGCTCTCGCACTGCCTTATGGTCCTTTACCGCGAAGCTGATGAGGGCCGACGTCGATTCCGGGGGCGTCAGAGGATCGAATCCGAGCCGCGGCATTTCTTCGTGTAGGCGTTTCAGCATCGGCTGGCGGTGCGCGTGGATATTCTCCACACCCAGGCCGCGGATGTAGGGCAGAGATTGTGCGAGCACGTGGGCGGCACCGATTGCGGGAGTGCCGGTTTCAAAATGCCCGGACGCGTTGCTCTCAAGCGCGAACGTGTATGCGCCGGCGCCCGGCGGATCACCGGGAAGAAAATGCGATTCCATCGTGCTCGCCTGATAGTAGCCGTACTGCGAGCGATGCAGGACGCGGTCGAGGAGCCCTTCTTTCACGAAAAGAAAACCCAGGCCAAAGTCGCCCATGAGCCACTTGAAGCTAGAGCACGCGGCGAAATCGACGCCGCTGGCGCGAACATCAATGGGAGTATTGCCCGCGGCCTGGGCGATGTCTGCGTAGACGAATGCGCCGTGCGCGTGGGCAAGATCGCAGACCGCTTTCAAATCATGCTGGAAGCCATTGTGCATGGCAACCAGCGAAACTTCGACCAGCTTCGTTTTCTTGTCAACCACCCGCTCCAGATCTTTCGGGTCAATCCGCCAATCGCGCGGCATTACAACCCGAACATCGAGACCGAATCGTTGCTGAAGCGCTTGCAAATGCAGGAGCGCGCCTTCAAAATGCAGCGCGTCGGTAACGATGTTGTCGGACTTATAGTCGATGTCCAACCCGTTTACGATGAGGTTCTCGCCGGTGCTGGTGTTGGGGACATAGCTGATCTCCGATTCCTGGGCATTGATCAGCGCGGCGAATTCCGCCTTGATGTTGATCAACTTCTTCGGTTCGGACACGACTTGCGGGTGCGAGCGAAATTCTGTCCAGTCGCGCAGGGCCGCGGCGGATGCGACTGGCATCGGGTGTGTATAGGCGGAGTTAATATAGGTCACGCCGGCAGGAATCCGGAAATCCTGCTTTGCGGGCAGAGAGGATGACGTGCGCGACGGAGAAGTCTGCTGCGAATTCGCGACGGACGTCAGCGGGTTGGCGATTCCGGCCGCCGCCAGAGTACCAAGACCTGCCAAAATTTCACGTCGGCTGACCATGAATGTTGCTCCTCGGGAACGCCCGCGATCTTTTCGACAGGCGTAACGAACTTGCGTAATCGATTTGCCTTAAACGTCCGACTTCAGTGCGAAGAATGCCCTCCGCTTACAAAAGCGCGAACGTCACGAGCCAGCATCTGGCGCGCCTCTGTACCAAGATATGGCATGTGGCCCGAAGGATAGAGGTGCATTTCCGTGGCCCTCATGGGAATGTGAGCGTGCGCAACCACGTATTCTGCCGAACCAAGCGGCGTGACTAGATCGTAATAGCCCGCTCCAACCATCAAGCGCAAATGTGGATTGCGCCGCATGGCGATGCTCAGGTCGGGGGCATAATTCGTATCCGCACTCACCCCGGGCCCGCGACCGTAGTCCCAGCGGCCATTGACCCCGCGAAAAGAAATAGCCTCGTAGGTCTCATCGATAGAGATGCCCAGGTCGTCGTGCGCATATATGTTGTAGCTGGCAACAAAGCCGGGAACATACTGCGCCATCGCCGGATCGTCGGCCACGGGATCCTTGCCGCTCGGCGAAAGCGGGAGCGTGTAGCGCGCATCATAGGCGCCCACCTGTTCGCCCCGGTCCTTTAGTATTTCCTGCGCGAAAGCCGCCGCGCCGATTCTCAGATCGTTGCTGCGAATGAAATCGGGAGAAAGGCCGGTCAGCGTCGCGAGACGCGCCGCGATCATGTCTCGTTCGGTGGGCGGAAGGTCGCTTCCTTTATATAGCGCTCTCAGATAATCGTCGGCGGCGAACTTTCTCGCTTCTGCCACTTGCGTAGCGGGGCTGCATCCTGCCACAACTTTGCCGTGATAGCACGCCGTAGCCGCGAGCGTCGGCAGCAGGTTGAGATAAGCGCCGTCTTCTCCGGCCGAGCCTTTGAAGTCCATCGCCTGGCCGAGCAGAATAACCCCGTTCAAAGTCATTCCATCCATGTTGCCAGTCTCTGTAGGGCCCCCTGCCAGCAGTCGCGAAACAACCGCGGCGCGAATCGTGCCATAGCTCTCGGACACCAGATATTTTGGCGAGTTCCAACGGTCATTCTCTCTTACCCAGCGCTCAATAAGATCTACGGTCATCTTCGCGTCCTGCTGCGTACCGTAGAAGTCCTCGGGCTTACCATCGGGAAGCACACGGCTGAAACCGGTTCCCGGCGGATCGATGAGCACGATATCCGCGACATCGAGAGGACACTCCGTGTTGTCCACGATATGAAACGGCGGGACCGTTTCCGGCTTTAGTACGTCGGTAAATTCAATACGTCGCGGTCCCAGAAAACCCATGTGCAGCCAGACCGATGACGATCCCGGTCCCCCATTGAAAGCAAATATGACGGGGCGAGTGGCGCCCTCGTGAACGTCGGCGCGAATGTAGCTCGTGGTGAAAATGCTGGCGGTGCGCTTTCCCGCTTGATCGGTGACGAAGTTTTCGGCTACAACCGCTTTATAGTGCAGCTCCTGCCCGCCGAAAACACCCTGGTGGGTCGTCTCGAAACGTCGTGGCCGAGAAATAGGCGGCGCGGTTGCCGCAGCGGCTGTGGATTTGCCAGCATCGCCCGGATGCGACTGGGCTGCTACGACGGAGTAGAGCAATAGGTTCAAACCTAGTCCTAAGATCGAGACCATTGTCGCGCGTCGTATCAAGTTTCTTTTTCCCTCGTTCATATCAAGGATGTCTTGCGGCATGTCTCGCGATCAGCCCAATCACTCGATGTTGCGACGAGGTCAACGGGTCGACGCAATAAGACTCCGAATATCGTCGGTAAACTTTTTGGCGCTGCTCTCGACTGTATAGGCCATGTGTCCACCCTCATAAAAAGAAAGAGTGGCTCGGCCCTCGGGCCAGCCCGCCTGTCGCACAGCATACTCCGCGGCCCCCACTGTCGTTTGCGTATCGTGATAACCGTTGCCGATCAAAACCCGGAAACGCGGATTGGCTTGCATTACTTTCAGGAGGCGCCCGCTAAACGGCCAGTCGGAAAAAGGGCCGCTGCCGCCGTATTTCCATCCATCCAAATCTGCGCCTTTGAAAGCGACGTACTCTTCCGGCCAGTCTACGCTCAGGTCGTTGCGCACGTACTCGGTAAAAAGACGGCGGAAGGCCGTCATATTTTTGTCTGACGGGTCTGGGCCCAACCCCTTGTCGGTTATGGGCGCAACATAGCGGCCGTCATTGCGGCCGAGCAGCAATCCTCGATCTTTGAGAAGTTCGCCGCGATACTCCTCCTTGCTGATGCGGAGGCTATGCTCGCGGTAATAGGCTGCAGGAATGCCGCTCAATTCCTCTAGCCGCTTCGCCACTCGATATCGTTCCGCCGGCTCGATGGAGTCGCCTTGAAAGAGCGCCGTCAGATAATCGTTTTGCGCGAAACTCCAAGCTTCACGCTCGAAATCGTCGAACGTTTTCCCCGCGCGGTCAACCTTCTGGTGATACCACGCGAGTGCGGCCAGCGTCGGCAACGAAACCGCAAAGCTGATAATGTTCTGGGGCCGCTGGCGATATTCAATGATATTGATTGCCTGCCCCATGAGCACCACGCCTTGCAGCAAGATGGGATTGGGTAATTCGGCAAGTTGGGCCGCAACTTCAGCGGCGCGAATGGTCCCGTAACTCTCGCCGAGCACGTATGCCGGCGACCGGAGGCGTCCATGCAGGGTGAGCCAGGCGGAGATAAACGCCGTTACTTGCTGTCCGTCGGCCACAACGGAGAAATAGCTTTCCGGCGCCGTTCCCGGCAGCACGCGGCTGTAGCCCGTCGAAGCGGGATCGATGAATACCAGATCGGCGACATCGAGCGGCGAATAAACGTTGTCCACTAATTGGAAAGTATTCGGGTCCGCATTCAAATCTTCGGGAACAGCCACGCGCTTCGGTCCCATCACGCCGACGTGGAGCCACAACGACGCGGTGATCGGTCCGCCGTTGAAGACGAATATCAGGGGCCGCGTTGCCGTGCTCCGAACTTCATCAGCCGTATAGGCGAAGCTCACGACGCGGGCCGCGGGTTTGCCTTTTGCGTCGGGAACCTCGACGGCTTCAACCGTCGCCGTATATCGAATCTGCTTGCCGTTGAACGTTCCGGTGTGGTGAGTAATTACCGGCGGATGCGATACGACCTGCTGCGCCGTCGTAGCTTGCGGCGCGGTTGTCCCGCCGGTAGCGACTTGGCTCACGAGAGAAGACGATAGGAATATCGTCAGCAACATCGTCGCCAAGACTGTCGTCGTCCTGTTCTTCATTCCAGCCTTGCGATAGCGCGGCTACACTTGCACATCAACTCATGACAATGACGGCCGTGGGCCTAGAAATTAAGCTTTAATGCGAGTTGACCGATTCTGGGCGCTACTGACGTGCCAGTTATTTGCCCGAATTGACCGACGTTGACGATCTGACCGTTTACTATACCGGGCACAAAATCGCTGTAGTTGGTGTCCGGGTTCGAGTACTGCGTACTGTTGAAGGCATTAAAAAATTCGGCTCGGAATTCAAGATTGACCCGCTCGGCAAGCGGAGTTGTCTTTCGCAGGGAAAGGTCAACATTATGCTGTGATGGTCCGCGCATCAGTCCTGGTTTTGTATTCCCGAAAGCCGTTCCCCCATCCGGACTGATCACTGGCGGTTCGGTGAAGCAGTTGGTATTGAAATACTCGTTCCGGCGACTCTTCACCGAACCGCCCAAGCCAAGGCTTCCATTGCATCCCGTGTTACTGAGGTCGAGATAGGCAAAGTCGCTCGAAGTGCCAAAGAGATTGTTCGAGTTGGTATTGAGGAATGTGAGCGGCGTCCCGGATTGCAGAGTAACAACGGCGGAAATGGCCCAGCCACTTGTGACTTTCCTGGCAAGATCAGATCCGTGGTTGAAACCGGGCAATTCATAGATAGGGCTCACAATCAGACGTTGACGACGGCTGAAATTGGCCTCGCCGTAACCGGCATACAGGTTATTCTGGTCGCCGATCGTGCCCCCACCGAAGGTGCTCCCGACCACGCTTGCCGCGCCTGTGGACATGGTCTTCGACCACGTATAGGCCGACAAAAACTGTAACCCGTGACTGAGATTTTTTTTCAGGGTCACCTCCATCGCATTGAAGTTCGACCGCCCCTCGGAGCCCTGCTCCAGAAAGTTGGCGGGGTCCCATCCTTCATACGGAACCCTTAGCGTGAGGTTCGACAAAGTGCTGGTGGTTTGTCCGCGGATAGGATTCGCGGGAGTGGCGAGACCAGCCTGATTGATCGAATGCGAGTAGATCAGGTGATCGACATCCGACCCCACGTAGCCCACTTGCAGAGCCAGTGTTGGAGCGATTTCAGTTTGCACGTTCAATGCATACTGCTGCGTTATTGCCGGGCGGATGCCCTGCTCGGTGGCGATCGCACTAAGGTCGCTGTACGGCGTATAGGGCTGGAAGAGTGGAAATGCGCTGAGCGGAGGAATCGGCTCCTGGAAAGGCTGCGCCCATGAGGCGGCGCCATTGAGCGGCGGAATAAATATACCAAGATCGGCCCATGGGGGGCCGGGTATCGATTGGAACTGGCTGTTGCCGGTTACCGCCGAATAATAAACTCCATATCCGGCGCGCAGCACGGCGCGGTCACTGCGCGGCAGAAGGCTGTAGGCCAAGCCCAGTCGCGGCCCCCAGGTATTATTTCCACTCCCTGGCACAAATCCGTTGATCCCGGATTTCACCACGCCGCTTGGAACCGTGTAGGGCCAGTTCGCCGGCACCACGTATCCTTGCAGACTGCCGCCCGCCGGTGGATTGGGATTAATCAAGTCCGGATCGATGTTCGTGGCCCGGCCACCAAGGTTCGTGAAGGGCGGCAACCACTCCCAGCGCAGTCCGAGGTTAAGGGTCAGCCTTGAATTGACTCGAAAATCGTCCTGACCGTAAGCGGAAATCTCCCAGGTTCGCGCGTGCCCCGCGAGCACACCCAAGAGTTCGACCGAGTCCAGCACGTTACTAAAACCGTTGGGCGGAAACACGGGTATTCCGGCCGTGCCGTTTTGCGCGCCATTCATTCCGAGGAGGAAGTCGGGCCAAGCGGGAAAACTGACCTGACCATAATATTGTTCTCCGCTATTCACCAGGTAGGGGCGCGTGACGCCGACACCGAATCGGAAACTATGTTTGCCGCGCACCCACGCGATATCGTCTTCGAAACTGAAAAGGTCTTGTGCATTCGGCGCGTAAATGCCGGCGTTAAAGTTATCGGAACCCGCGATCGTCACCGACGGTTTGTCGTCGTTTTGCGTCGAGCTCGCTACTCCAATCCCTGAAAAAGTAAAAGGCGAGTGGGGCGTGGTGAGCGAACTGATGCGGTCGTAGGCCACGCGAACTTGATTGAAAAGGTTAGGCCTGAATACGTAACTGTCAGACAGCGAGGCGACCAGATAATTTTGGTTGCTAACTGCCGGGGCGCCGGGCAGATTCCCGCCAAAGGTAAACGGGTTCGTCGTGTTGCTTAGGGCAGTGAAGAATCGACCCCGAACCGTGTTTTTTTCTGACTGTATGTAGTCAAAGTTCCCCATGTACTGGTTTTCATTGAAGGTCGCCGGTTCGCTGAGCGAGACCAAGTCTGTCGCAGGATTGGCAGTCGGAAATAAGAATTGTCCATTCGGCAATTTCTCCTGCAGAAGCGTCAGCGCTACCGGGTTGATATTCGATCCGTCCGCCGCGATTGCGGGGCCGAACCCCGGTGGCCCGAAGATGTATTGCAGTCCTTGCTGGCCGGCGAAAAGGGCTCCAATGGAAGCGGCGGAACGGTCATCCGTAGTGAGCGGGGAATAGAAGGTTTGGCGACCTGATACTCCGTTGATTTGCCTCGTCCCTTGATAGGAACCGAAAGCGAGCAATTTGTTTCTTACGATTGGTCCACCCAGCGTCCCTCCGAACTGGTTTTGCTTGAGTTCGGGTCGGGGCACACCATTCTCGTTGAGAAAAAAGTCATTGGCGTTGAGCACGTCGTTACGCCAAAACTCGAAAACATTGCCATGAAACTGGTTGGTGCCCGATTTCGTGACCAAGTCGACATTGGCGCCGGCGTCCCGCCCATACTCCGCGTCGTACATTGCGGTTTGAACTTTAAATTCCTGGATCGTATCGGGATTGGGGATCGGTACTCCAAAACCCGACGCATCGTAGTCGTTGACGTCGACGCCATCCATTCGGAAATTGATGTCGCTGGCCCGGGCGCCGTTGACGTTTTCACCTTGCAACTCGTTCGTCGGAATCTCGCCACCGCTGCCGCGACCGAGCTCGTCCGCCTGCGTCACACCCGCCACAACCCCGGCCGAAAGAGTCATGATCTGCGTGAAATTCCGATTCACCAGTGGAAGCGACTCGACCTGCGCCGTGGTCACCACATCGCCGAGAGCGTTCGTGCTCGTCTCCACGATCGGAGCTGCTTCCTTCACATCGACGGTCGTCGAAGCACTGCCGACTTTAAGCGGCACATTTACAACGGTCGTCTCCGTTACGGTTATGACCACGCCGGAGAGTGCAACGCGTGAAAATCCGCTGGCATCGACCTCGACCTCATACGATCCAGGCGGAAGCAGTGGCAGGACGTAAGCGCCATCGGAACCGGTCTTCACGGTTCGCTCTTCGTGCGTTCCCACGCTGGTTGCGCGCACCACCGCATTCGGCACCAATCTGCCAGAGGGATCAGTCACAGTTCCTTTGAGAAGGCCAGTGGTAGAGGTTTGGGCCAAAGCCAGTGGGCTGAGGCAAAGAACAACCACGGCCATCAGGATCGTGTGCAAGAAATCTCCGCACCAAAGCGAAAATCTACTGCTCGTCGACGACATCCGTTCCATGGCTACCTCCAAAGGCGGCCTCTTCGAATCGAGTTGACTTTTTGTAATCTTATATAGATCTTCACTAAAAAGTAGTGATCACGCCAAAGTTGATTGCTAATGCCGTTAGAATCAGCCGACGCCCGGGATGGGAAGCGAGTCTATTCAACAAATAATCCAATGTCAAGACACTAAATTTCAAATATTATTTGACGTCCGAACTCGGATCGCAGTATGGTCCTAGCGTTGGGGCGCGGCCAAGCCAGGCAGACGGGATAGGAGCAGCACGTGTCTTTTCGAAGGTTCGAGGGCTCGGCAATGCGCGGGTTAGTCTCTGCGCTATGGTTCGTCATCGCGTTTCCGGGCACCGGCCTTGCGGCTTCGGTCGAGAAGCTCTCGATCATCCAGGGCGAAACCACTGTAGGCTCAATTTCAGCAACCACCGACGGCGACGCGGTCAGTGTGGATTATGCCGTAAGCGAAAACGGCCGCGGCCCTAAGCATCATGAAACCATCCGTCTCGGCCCCGACTTCATCCCGGTCGAGTGGACGGTCTCCGGCACTTCGTTGATGGGCGGCCCGGTCTCGGAGAAATATTCCTGGCATTCCGCTAGGGCAAGCTGGACAAGTCAAGCCGATCATGGCGACGTCGCAGCCCCGAATCCTCCTCTTTATGTCGTCAATGACGACAGCCCCTGGGCGCTTTTCGTCTACGCGCGTGCTCTTCTCCAAACATCTGGTCATGTGCTGGATGTTTTGCCGAGCGGCAGCATGAAATTATCAGAGGTGCGCGACGTGACTGTGGACACCGGAAAGGATGCGGTTCCCGTCACCATCTATCGCATCGACGGCGCTAAGCTGGAATCCGACTACGTCATGCTTGACCGTTCCGAGCGCCTGTTCGCCTCGTTTGGGGGAGGCGCCCTCAGCGTGCGCCAGGGCTACGAGAAAGATGCGGATCTCATCTCCAAGATTTCCCGTGATCTCGGTTTCGAGTTGGCTCGTGATGAGCAGCGCAAACTGAGACATCAATTCGACGCACCGGTGCGGATTCGCAACGTTCGCATCTTCGATCCTAGGAGCGGCCAGTTGAGCGCCCCTGCAACCGTCGTCGTCATGCGTGGCCGCATCGCGGAAATACTGCCGCTTGCCGATGCCAGCTCGGAACCATCGGACGAAGTGTTGGTAGACGGGGAGGGTGGAACTCTAATCCCTGGCCTTCATGACATGCATTCTCACTCGACGTTGCAATCAGGTTTGTTCTACCTCGCGGTCGGCGTCACTTCAACCCGCGACATGGGGAACGACAACGCTTTTTTGCAGCGCCTCATCGAACAAATCAACTCTGGCGAAATCGCCGGGCCACGCATCACTCCGAACGGATTCCTCGAAGGAAAGAGTCCATACTCGGCTCGCACCGGCTTCGTTGCGGAGTCACTCCCCGACGCCTTGCGTGACGTTCACTGGTATGCCGATCGCGGCTACTTCCAGATAAAAATCTACAACTCGATGAATCCCGATTGGGTCAAGCCGATAGCCGACGAAGCGCACCGTTTGGGCATGACGGTGACCGGCCACATCCCGGCTTTCGATACTCCCGATCGCGCGATTCACGATGGCTACGACGAAATCACTCACATCAATCAACTGATGCTCGGCTGGCTGCTCAAGCCGGGAGAAGATACGCGTACACCCTTGCGTCTGACCGCGATGGCCCGCGCAGCCACTCTTGACCTTTCCTCGCCGCCGGTGCAGAACACACTTTCTTTGATGAAAGCGCATCATATCGTTCACGATCCCACAGCTGTAATCCTTGAACGGCTGATGTTGAGCCGCGCCGGTACCGTACAGCCGGGCGACGTCGACTATCTCGATCACATGCCGATTGCCTACCAGCGCTATCGCAGGCGCACATTTGTCACGATCAATACCCCGGCGGAGGACGACGCATATAGAGCAGCGTTCCGGAAGGTGATCGAGTGCCTGAGAATGCTGCACGAAAATGGCATCCGTTTGTTGCCCGGAACGGACGACACTACAGGCTTTACACTGCAGCGGGAGATCGAACTTTACACGAAAGCGGGCATGACCCCAGCCGAGGCGTTGCGAGCCGGAACCTTGCTGCCCGAAGAATATTTTGGCCACGCCGATGAACTGGGCACCATCGAGCGCGGCAAGATGGCAGACTTCTTCCTCGTTGCTGGCGATCCCACGCAAGACATTCGCGCAAGCAAATTGCCACGAATGGTGTGGAAGGGGGATTCGATGTATGTTCCGAGCGAAATCTATCAGGCACTGAGCATCAAGCCCTTTGCTTCGCCTCCCCCGATTCGGCCGGCTGCATCGAAGGATAAGAATGATCAGAATTGAGGACGACGCGGCGCAAGAGGGTCGAGGATTCACAGATCAACAAAAAGTTAATAACTAAGCGATTCTCTTACAAAAACATTTGACTCCGTGGCAGGCCTTGCGTATTGTTACGCAGGCTGAAGTTAGCGAACCACGGCCGCTCGGCACCGCGTGGGGAGACGTTTCTATCATGTTCTATCAAAAGGAGAATCATAGGTGAGCAAACGATCGACGCCTATCGCACCTCCGGCTTCCGCTAACCTTCACCAGGGCAACTCGCGCAAAAGCAGGTCGCCGAAACGCCAGCACATTCAACTTAGCTCCCAGGGCCCATTCAGCGATGGCGTGCTGGTCGGAAACACTCTTTATTTGGCGGGGCGCATTGGCGTAGATAATTCCGGCACCCGCGTTCCCGACGACATCGAAACGGAAGCGCGCAACGTGATGAATAGCGTTGAGAAGGTCTTGCACAAGGCGGGCATGCGAATGGACGATCTGGTCTACGTCCAGGTTTTCTGTCCCGACGTCGCTCTATGGTCACGCTTCAACAAAATATATTCCACATATTTCAAGAGTAAGCTACCCGCCCGCGCTTTTGTCGGCTCCGGCAAATTGCTCTTCGATGCTCACTTTGAAGTACAAGGGATAGCGGTCAAGGGCTAGGATCGTCGCGGTCGAAACGGAAGGTTAAAGCGAAAGGACCGCGTCGAATACAATAGTTGCTCTTATGCTGGGAAGGGGTGATGGGAACGCACCCTAGGACGCGGGAGTTCCGGGAGAATTACAGTGAAACCAAGCGAGAAAGAATACCTGCTTAATTTCGTCGCCAGGCTGTCGGGTGCCTTGGGTCAGACGTTCGGAAAATACTGCGAAATCGTGGTGCATGATTTCAACTCGCCGGAGAGCTCGATTATTTCTATAGAAAATGGCAGTCTCACCGGTCGAAAGATTGGCGACACATTGGATGCACTCGGATTCCAGTTGCTAAAGACCCACCCCGCGTCCGATCTCCTCAACTATCGTACGAAGACAAAAGAAGGCAAGGAATTACGTTCTTCGAGCGTCTTCCTCCGCGATGAAAAGGGACAAATCTTCGGGGCACTCTGTATCAACATTGATGTCTCTGGTCTGCTGAAGGCACAGGAATGGCTTCAGGAAGCTCTTGGCTCCGCCAGCACCACCATCGACGAGAGATTCGAACATTCTGTCGATGAGGTCTTGGAAAACCTGATCCAGAACGCCATCTCCAGCATCGACAAGAAGACGGCCGACATGACTCGCGAAGATAAAGTCGCGATCGTCGCTTACCTCGAGGCCAAGGGAGCATTTCTCATCCGCTATTCGGTCGAGCGCGTCGCCGAACTGCTCGGCATGACGAAATACACCATCTACAACTACCTCGATGAGATCCGGAAGAAACAAGAAGCCGCCGAACTCGAACCTTCCCGGACACCTTAGTCTGATCTGAATTTTTCAGACGCCTACTGATTCGCGTCGATGAGCGCCTTGACATCACGGCTAAACTCGGCGCGAGTCGCCGCGTCCTCGTACATCGCGTGTCCTCCGGTGTAGCACTTGAAGCGAATCGATTGCCGCAGATTCGGCGGCAACTGGCGCTCGATCTCACCGCCAGTGGCGCAGGGCAGGAAGGAGTCATACATGCCTGCAGCGACCAATACCTGCATGCGCGGATTGATCGTCAGCGCTTCCTCGGTCGCCGGCAAAGGCGGCCCGATGCGCGGCGGCCCGTCGCCGCGCTGGCTCGCCGCTTCGATCGCCCTCTTCATTTCCTCGGGCGTGACCTTGGCAGTGGCATAGTTCCAGCGCGCATTCACCGGCTCAGGATAAATGCCGGTCGGCGCAAAGCCCTGGTCAATTTGTTCCAATCCAAAGTAAGGCAAGCTCGTCGGATAGCCAAGTTCGTTGTGAAAATAATGTAGGATCACGGGCGCGTCGTTGTTTGCGGGCGGGCTCATGCGCCGCATGTCAAAGATATACGGCTCCTTCGCTTGGTCCTTCAGCAGGCCAGTCCGAAATTGACGCGGAGTAATGGCCAGCGTCTTCCTATCGATCTGCTCCGGTGAGAGGCCGGTGAAGCGCGACAGCTGCGCTATGATCGCGGTGCGCTCCGCCTCGGAAAGCCTTTCCAGTCGTCCGAGCGCAGGAGCGTATGCTTCCCGCACCCAGGTCTCCGCCGCTTGCCGCACCGACTTCACATCCTTGCCGAGGTCAGGCGCCGTTTTGCCGTAATACAAAGCGGTGCTCGCCATGTCTACGATGCGAAGCGCGGAGCGCAATTCGTCAGAACCGTAACTCTTGTTTAATCCCCAGCCGCCGGAGATGAGCACCAGCCCGTTGACCGCAATGCCGCGTTTCGCCAAAGCATAGGCCACACTCGCCGCACGGCCCGCGCCCCAGCTTTCGCCGGCGAGAAAAATCTGTGCGTCGTCAGCGCCATGCAGTAAACGCCATGCGCGCACGAACTCGGTCACCGAAGCGACATCGCCAACCGTGCCATAGAATTCCGCGCCGTACTCCGCCTTCACCGGCCGGCTGAATCCGGTCCCGATCGGATCAACCAGCACCAGGTCGGTTGCCGGAAGCCAACTGTCCGGATTGTCGACGAGGTGCCCGCTTTCAATCAGCTTCGGGCCCACAACAGAAAAGTGAAGCAATGAAGAATTAGCGCCCGGACCGCCATTCCACACGAATGTTAACGGCCTGTGCCCGCTCGCCGAAGCCATGCGATATGCGGTGTAGAACATGTATCCATGGGGCTCGCCAGTCTCGACGTCGCAGATTGCGATCCGCCCAACTTCCGCGGTGTAGTGCAGCAACGTGCCGCCAATCTGCGCCTGCTGTTTCGTCACGATCGGCTCCTCCTCGCCGATCGCAGCCACAGGCAGAGAGAGAAAAACGAGAACGATCGCCCAGGCCAGGCTGACCAGATTCCCGCTGCTATGTTTCCCCAGCTCCATCATCGTTATTTATCTCTCCTGCAAGTTCTGTCGAACCGGAGTCGTAGCCTACGCCTCTGGGGCTCGGGAAATTCGAAGCCTATTTTGCGCTCTGCACGAAATTACGGACGTCATTATCGAATTCCGCCCGATTCTCATCGCCGTCATAGACCTCATGCGGTCCGGGAAACAGGTCGACAGTGAGCCGGTCGGCGGGAACTCCGTTTGCGCTGAAGCCCGATCCGTCGGAACTGCCCAGGTCGTAAATGCCGCTCACCGCGAAAAGCTTAAGCCTGGCATCGGACTTCATCACACGAGCCATGATGGCCGCCGTACTATCCGGCTCCTCGCCGTTTGAGGTGGAGAACACCCACTGCGAATTGGCCGTAAAGTTAACTCCATAATAAGGGTCGGTTGAAGGAAACTTCAGCTGCTCGGAGATATAGCGGCCGACGGCCGGGCTGACCACAGGGCCAACCGACGCAGGTGTTGGCGCTGGTCCGCCTTTGGTCGACGTTGCCACTCCGAGAGAAGGATCGTCGATGCCACCGGACGCATTCGGGGTCAGCTCCGAGGTCACACGCGTATCCAGTCGGCCCGTCCGCAGGCCTTTGTCCCTCAGGAGATTGAACATGTAAGTGTTCTCGTCGATCTTGAGGTCTTTCGATTCGATCAGCTCGACGGGCAATCCGATATAAGCGGAGAGTTTGACGGCGACCCGATGAAGTTCCGTCACGGGCAACTTCCCACCTTGAGCGAGAGCGTCGGCATATTCGGCGCGCGCGAACTTCATTGCCTCGGCGTAGAACTGCTGCACGTTGAGGCCGCGTCGATCGATCCGCTCGTGATACCACGCGCCCGCGGCCATGGATCCTACCGAATCGATATTGCGCGCGTTCGGTCCGATCGAGCCGGAGCCGCCCGACACCAGCAGCACTCCATTAAATTTCAGCTCCGGCGCGTATTTTACGATCAGCCCCGCGCGCGTTGTGCCATAGCTTTCGCCGCACAGGAACAAGGCTGACGCCTCGCGATGGCGAAGCTTGACCCAATCCTTAATCACGGTGGCAACTTCCAGCGCATCGCTCTTGCCGTTGTACCACTGCTTGGGGTCCACGCCCGGCAGAACGCGGCTGAACCCAGTCGATACAGGGTCTATGAATACCAAGTCGGTCACGTCGAGTGGCGTGGTCGCATTCTCGCCGAACTGCATCGAGGTTCGGTCCTTCGGATTAATCCGCAGAACCGGCCCCAGCCCACTCATGTGTAATGGCGAGGATGAAGCTCCGGGGCCACCGTTGAAGACGAACATCACCGGCCGATGGGTGAGATCGCTGACTCCGTCGCGCGTGTAGGCGATGGTGATAACCATTGCGCCAGGTTGGCCCTTATCGTCCTTGATAATGTCGTCGGCAACCGTTGCGGTGTAGGCGATCGCCTGGCCGTTGACGTGGACGACATGCTCCGTGATCGCCGCGCGCGGCGCCGGAACGCTCGAGCTTTGGGTCGATTGGGCATTTGTGTTCTGAGAAGCGAGAGCAGGTGCAAAAGCGGCGGCCAGCAATGCCAGACTCAGGATCGCGGCATTCGTTCTCCTCATGGCAGTTTCCTTAGTCCAAGCAGGTCGTCATCTCAAAACGATGTGCCTGACGATATCCAAGTCGCCTCTTCTTAGTCAACTATTTTTAGAATCGCGGGTTTTGTGTTAACTTTTTGTTGATTCGAACAGCCCACCCTCGGAATCTCTGGGAAAAAACATGCGCAGCGCCCTCTCTATTATTAGCACTGGCATTACCAGCATCGGTCGTTTCGCCGTCTATTTATCGCTGATCCTTCTTCCCCGGGCAGGATGGGCCGCCGACTCTGGCGTCTCCCCTCTTACGATTACGCTGCGGCCAGCAGCTGCAGATTCTCATCAGCTAGTGCTGTACGTTGACGTCACGCTGACGTATGCGACTCCGGTGACCGCGGCCGAGTCGTTCCTGAAAATACCGATCGTGACTTCGAATGTGGAGACCGTCGCAAAGACCATCGAGGATCTCAAGGTGGAAGATGCGACCGGCCAGGTCGCCGTGGCGGTCAAGGACGACCCCGAGAGTGGCGGCGCCGTTCCGTATCGCCACTGGATTTCTTCGCGCGCAACCAAAGGCACACTGACCATTCACTACCGCGCGCCCATCTCCAATGTCGCAGCGCCGCGCGGCAGCGCCGCCGC